>Ga0137459_1000300_pt1 | contig 18314 bp, 14 predicted proteins | sample EasRivERMGT700_2_FD_104908 | JGI IMG/M metagenome (GOLD analysis project Ga0137459, IMG submission 104908) | Soil microbial communities from meander-bound floodplain in the East River, Colorado, USA - East River MetaG ERMGT700_2 | ecosystem: Environmental > Terrestrial > Soil > Floodplain ...
CCGGCGCAACACTCAACTACCTGTGCCCCGCAGCCACCGGCCGTGGAAGCTACCGCTCGCCGAGACCCCCCATCGCCTCACGCGCGCGTTGACGTGGATCGGATGGCCCCACCCGCGCGTGGACGCGCCGGGCGGTATCGCGAACGCGCTTGAAGGCTTCGTCCTGGCGCACCAAGCCGCTCGCGACGAGCGACTGATCGAGATCTGGCGGCGCGGCGATGACGGTGCATGGTCACGTAGTGAAGCGCGCAGCGGCAGCCTGACGCTCACCTCGGTGCCCTGCACGCTGGCCGTCGACGAGGTGTATCGCGACGAGCTTGCGGCTGGCTGATCCAGGGGAATCGCTCCTCGGCGAGCGATTTCGATCGAGCTCTTGGGCGTGCGCCCGGCCGTGGAAGATCGACACCGGACCGGATGCGCCGTGCTGGATGGCCCCACGGGCCACGTGGATACGCCACGCGCGCGCAGGCGATGGGGGTCTCGACGAGCGGTAGCTTCCACGGCCGGTGGCTGCGGGGCACAGGTAGTTGAGTGTTGCGCCGGCAGGTCCTGCACGATCCGGCCGTACGCTGTCTCCCGCGAGGCGAGGCCCTCCATCGCCGTGAGCGCGCGTGTCCGCGTTCTCCCGAGCGGCGCGGCGGGCGGCGGGGCGGGGGCGGCGCGGCGGGGCGGCGGGGGCGGGGCGGCGGGGTGGCTACAAGAGGCCAACGAGTAAGGCGCCGTAGACCCGCAGCAGCACGGCGATGTCGGCGTCGTTGAAGATGAGGGTCGTGCCGACGAAGTAATCGCGGCCGTAGCGGACGTGATCGAACGTCGTCGGCGCGCCCGGGTTGCCCGAGACGATCTTGAGGTAGCCCGGCTGGTTCAGCGCGTCGTCGACGCCGGCCAGCACGTAGATCGAGCGGAACACGGCGAGCGCGCCCGCCAGCTTGAGCCGCGGCGTGGCCTGGAACGCGCCGTAGAGGTCGGCCGACAGCTTGAGGCGGCCGTCGAGCAGCAGGGTGTCGGCGCCGAACCCGATCGTCGAGTCCTTGAGGCCGCCGCGCAAAGAGAAGCTGCCCAGCTGCTTGCCGAACTGCGCGGTGAACCGGATCCGGTCGTGGATCTCTTGCTGGCGCACGTACGCGGCGCTGCCGGCGACTTCGGACAGCTCGTCGTTGGGCACGCCGCCGAGCGGGCCGCGCTCGAGCTCGACCAGGTAGAACTTGTCGTTGCGGGCGCGGATCTCGGCGGTCGCGTAGAACCGCACGGCGCGCGAGAACACGTCGAACTCGACCCGCATGCCGAGCCACGACTTGAAGCGATTGAAGCTGGCGGCCGCCTCGCGCCCGCTGAGCGCGAGGTCGTCGAGCGTGTCGCCGGTGGCCGGATCGTTGACCAGGCGCCCGAGCGTGCCCCTCCAGTCGTCGCCGTGGCCGTCGTCGATCGCGGCGAGCAGCTCGGTCGCCTGCGCGATCTGCGGATCGATGCCGCCGAGGCCCTCGCGGGTGTCGCGGAGCGCGTCCACCAGGCCGACCTTGATCTCGCGCGTGCGGTCGCGCGTGGTGACGATCGCGCGATCGATGCGATCGATGGTGTGCGTGACCTCCGGTGCGGTGCGGGCGATCGCCTCGGCGCCGCGCGACGTCAGATCGTCGATCGTCGCCAGCGCATGATCGGCCGCCTCCATCGGGCCCTCGATGTGGCCCTGCGACAGCCAGTCGGCGCTGTTGCTCAGCTGATCGGCCGCAGGCCCGCTGACCCACGCGCGGCTCCGGACGACCCCGTCGTGCACGACGTCGAGCGCGTTGTCGATCTTGGGCAGCGCGGCGGCCATGCCGCGCAGCAGCGCGTCGGTCGAGCCGCCCTCGATGACGTGCGCGATCGGATCGCCGGACTTCATGCGGCGGGCGGTCTCCGCGCCCTCGTCGCCACCCGCGGGGATGATCTCGATGTAGCTGTCGCCGAACAGCGTATCGGCGCGGCGGGTCGCGAACGAATCGACCGGCAGATCGAGGCCGTCCTGCAGCCGCATGTCGACCCGCGCGAGCCGGCCCTCGAGGGTGAGCTTCTCGATGAGGCCGACCCGCACGCCGGCGATCACCACCGGCGAGCCGGCCGCCAGCCGCGAGCCGTCGCGGAACTTGGCGTAGGTCCGGAAGGTGCCGGCGACCTTCATCGTCGGCACCTTCGCGCGGATCAGCAGGCCGACCCCGGCCACGATGATCAAGATCACCGCACCGGTCGTCAGCCGCGTTACCCAGCGCACGCGGACATACTAGCGCGTGCGGCCGGTCGTGGGCACCGCCGGCGCGCCCGGGCCCGGCTAGCGCACGCAATCGTCGGTCAGCGCGTGCGGCGAGCCGTGATCGATGACCTCGAAGTCCGTGACCCTGGGCGCCGCGCTGACGTCGAGGTTCCAGAACATCGGCGTGGTGAAGTACGGCCCCAGCGGGCCGGTGACCTATTTCGAACGGCGCAGGTAGTAGTGCACCCCGCGCTGCGGATGTGACAACCGGATCGCGAGCGCCGCGCCGCCCGGGAGCCCGACCTTCGCCGCGAACCGGCGCTGCTTGTCGATCGGGATCGCGATCGCCTCGACGGCGGCCGACCAGCCCGGCAGCACGGCGCCGCGCACGTCGAGGTCGCCGTTCCACGCCTGGCCGTTGATCGGCGACTCGATATAGACCTGCGGCGCGGTCTGATCGAAGTCGATCGCCAGCGTCGAGACCTTGTCCTGCTTCACGCCGTCGCGATCGACCCAGTAGGTGTATGTCCCTTCGTGCAGCTGCGCGCCGGGCACGAGGACCGACGACGTGTTCGAGTCGAAGGTCTGCTCCTTGCCCGCGGTGGCCAGGTGGAGCTTGTGGCGCGCCCCCGCGTTCGTGATGTGCACCGCGACGTTGGGGATCGCGCTCTGGTACGAGATCCGGTAGTTCCGGCCGTCGGCGTCGATGTCGTTGACCCCCTGGTTCTTGGGCAGCGGGCGGCGGCCCGCGTCGCGGATCACCGTGACCCGCCCCGACGCGACGGCGTTGCCCTCCGCGCCGTTCGCCGTGCAGCGCAGCCGGTAGGCCCACGATCCGCCGCCGACCATCACGTTGGCGAAGTCGCGGCCGCTGCTGAGCTTCGCGGTGCGAAACCGCGCGTCGCGATCGACCTCGATGATGCCGCCGTCGGGGCACTTGCCGTCGAACCGGAGCTGCACCGCCGTCGGGGGCCTCGGATCGTGGATCGTCAACGACTCTCCGGGGGCCACGCGCAAGTCGAAGTACCTGGGGATCGCCTCGACCACCCGGATCGCGCCGGTCCTGGCGAGCGACGCGGTCTCGCCGCGGTTCATCACGAGCGACGCATCGCCCGAGCCGGTCAGCTTCGAGCCGCCGTGCAGCATCGTGATCTTGGTGCCGCGGCCGGTGCTGTCGAGCTTCGCCTCGGCGGGAGCGCGCGGCGCGCCGGCCAGCGCGACCGCACCACCCGGCAGCGCGATCGTGGCCGGCCCGGTCGACGCCGCCTTGCCCGAGCCCTGCTCGATGGACAGCGTCAGATCAGCCCCGAGCTGGGCCCGCGCGCCGCCGCCCAGCTCGAGCGTCGCGCCGCCCGCGACGAGCTTCGCCGTGGTGCCCGTGCCGACCCGGACCGCGCTGCCCCTCGCGAGCGCGCCTGCCCCCGCCGGCAGCGGCTTCCACGCGGTCTCGCCGGGCGCGCGCAGCTCGGCCCGCTTACCGATCACCTCGATGGTCGCCTCGCCGATCGCCTCGCCGATCGCCTCGGCACCGGCATCGGGCCCGGCGTCGGACCCGGCGTCCTCGACGGCGTCGGTCGCGGCGTCGGCCGGGACGGCCCGCGCGTCGCGGACCCCGGCGTCGGCCGGGACGCTGGCCTCGCGATCGACCTCGATCGATCGGCCGACGGCGAGATCGAACGTCTGGCCGTTCGCGGCGACCTGACCTTCGCCGATCGTGAGCTCGACGCTCGACCGGCCGCTGCCCCGGGAGGTGATCCGGACCCTGGCGTTGCGCGCCAGCGTGACGTCGCCGACGTCGAGCGAGTAGCTGCCCGTGCCGGCGAGATCGATCGCACCCGCCTCGACGGAGATCGTGGGCTCGCCGGGCTTGCCGCCGAACCGCAGCACGGTGTGGTCCTGCATGGCGATCTGCGCGCCGCTGCCCCCGAGGTCGAGCGTCGCCGTGCTGTCGGTCGTGCGCGCCGCGTCGCCGAGGAAGTACCGGGTGCCGACCGCGGCGGCGGCCCACGCGGCGCTGTCCGCCGCGCCGGCCGCCGTGCCAGCCGCCGTGCTCGTAGATCGACGCTCGACCGGGCCGTCGGCCTTCGTCAGCTCGGCGATCGCGCTCGGCCGCTTGCTGCAGGCCCACAGCAGCATCCCGAGCACGCACGCGTAGCGCATGCTACTTGTGCAGCTCGATGTTCTTGATCGCCACACCGTTCTGTTCGATATTCACGTCGAGCTCTTGCGGCGCCAGGCCGCGCGCGGTCACCGTCAGCTTGTAAAGGCCCGGCGGGAGATCGACGGTGAACTTGCCATCCGGCCCCGAGGTCGCGGTGACGCCGCCCGGATCGATCGTCACGGTCGCACCGGCGACCGGGCGGCTCGTCGCGACGTTGATGATCACGGCGCGCAGTTGACCGGGCGGCAGCATCGGCTCGAGCGTGAGAGGCGGCACCGCGTTGGCGCCCTTGCCGAGCGTCAACGTCGTCGAGCCCGGCCGCTTGTTCGCGACCTCGGCCAGGACCTCGGCCGCGGTGTCGTCGAGCACGGTCCGGCCGCCGGCCGTCTTGCCGATCGGCAGCTTCGCGATCGTGTACGCGCCCTTGCCGTCGGTGACCGCCGTGCCGGTGTGGTTCTTGAGCTTGATCGTGACCTTGGCGCCGACCACCGGCTTGCCGGCGTCGTCGAACACGATGCCGGCGGCGTCGGCGGTCTCGATCACCGAGACCGCCGACGGCGTGACGTTCTTGACCACGTGGCTCGTCCCGGCGGCCCGCCCGCGCCCGCCGAACCGCACCTGCAGCCCGAGCCCCCCGGTGACGAGCGGTTCGTACGGCACGAGCACGACGTCGCCCGCCATCACGTCGCTGTAGGCCAGGCCGGGCACCTTCGCGGCCTCGATGAACCCGATGACGGTGAACGCGTCGCTGACCGCGACCCCGAGCTGGACGCCGCCGCGAAGGATCGGTGTGGGTGCGCCGCTGCCCACGAACAGATCGGTCGAGCCTTCGAGCGCGACGTACGCGCGGCTGCCGGCGGGGATGCGGAGCGACAGCCCGGCGAGCGCGGCGTGAAAGTCCGACACCCCGAGCGACACGCGATCTTCGACCGAGAGCTGGTCCGGCTGGTCGACCGACTTCTTGCTGTTGTCGAGCCGGAAGCCGGCATCGATCGACAGCGTGCCGAACCCGGCGTCGATCGACAGCAGGGCACGGGCATCGACCGAGATCGCCGACGCGGCGACCGACGGCGCGTCCTTGCCGGGCGCCCAGACGCCGAGCTGGCCGCCGAACGCGATCCGCCCGGACGCGCCGCCGTACCGGACCAGCAGGTGCGGATCGCCGACGTAGCCGTCATCGTGGGTCGTGGAGAGTCCCTTGTGCTTGTCGTAGCGACCGTCGAGCGACAGCGCGAGCACGAGCTGCGAGCTCGGTGCGTAGGCGAGCGCGAAGTCTCCGATCGCACGGCCGAGCGTGTGATCCGGACCGAGCAGGCCCTTGCGATAGCCGTAGCCGCTCAGGAGCGCCAGCTCGACCGTACCCCGCGGCAGGGTCTCGGCCGTGGCCACGTGCAGGCCGCCGGGCATCGCCCCGTAGCCGACGCGCGGGGGCGGAGAACCGCCGTCGCCGCCGGAGGTCGTCGCCGCGACGTCCTTGGCCGCGGCGTTCGCGCCGTCCGCGAACGCGCCCGACGGCGCCCCGGCAAACACCAGGCACACCGCGGCTACCGTTCGCCACCAGCGCATCGCCGAAAGTCTACGCGGCTTCCCTGGCGGATTGCTACGGTGCGCTCACTTTCGCAGCCGCCGGCGTGATCACTTCAATAACGCAGCCAGCGAACCAGCTCGCCGACGCTCGGCCGCTTGCCATACATGAGCACGCCGACCCGATAGATCTTGGCCGCCGCCCGGGTGATCAGCACCGTCGACACGACCAGGATCCCGAGCGAGATCGCCACCTCGCCGAGGCCCGCCCCGCCGAGCACGTAGCGCATCGGCATCAAGATCGCCGACCAGAACGGCAGCATGGTCATGATCGTCGCCGTCGAGCCGCGGGGATCGTTGCTGACCATCGTCACGCACAGGAAGCCGATGAGGAGCAGGATCATGATCGGCATCTGGACCTGCTGGGTGTCTTGCTCGGACGACACCATGGCGCCTACGGCGGCATACATCGCGGCATAAAAGAAGAACCCGAAGATGAAGTAGAGGATGGCGATCACGAGCTCGCTGAACGCGAACGACGGCAGCGCGGACCCGCCCCCCGAAGCGCCGAGCGCGCCGAGGATCTGGTCGCGATACGCCAGGGTGATCGCGCCCATCGCCAGCCACGCCGTGACCTGCACCAGGCCGGCGGTGCCGACGCCGAGGATCTTGCCGGTCATGAGTGAGCCCGGCTTGACCGTCGCGACCATGAGCTCCATCACGCGCGACGTCTTCTCCTGGACCACGCTGCGCATGACATTGACCGCGTACAGCGTGATGACGAGGAACAGGATGTACGCGAGCAGGTATCCGATGAGGAACGACGCGGTGCCCGAGGCAGCTTCGGACGTGCCGTTGGTCTGCCGCGCCGTGAAGTGGGTGTCGGCGACCACCGCCGCGATCGTGTCCGCGGGGATCCCGGCGCGCTTGCCACGCTCGACCTGCACGGCCTGCCCCACGATGAGGCCCAGCGTCGTCCGGACGTCCTGGCTCGATCCGTTGTCACCGCGATACAGGATCAGGCCGCTGTCGAGCGCGTCCTTCGGGATCGTGATGAACCCGTTGATCTTGTGGTCCCGGATCCGGTCCATCTCGACCCGGTCGGGGGTGTCCGCCGGGATGATCGCCGGCTTCCACCGGGCCTGCACGAGCTTGTCGAACACCGGCTGGGCGATCACTCCCGTCTGGTCGACGATCTCGACCTTCGCGCCTTCGGCGCCCTTGGCGAGCAGCGCGGGTACGAGCACCAGCGCGACGATGCCGATCGGCCCGAGCAGCGTGATGGCGACGAACCACTTCGACCGGACGCGCTCGAGAAACTCGCGGCGCGCGATCACGAACATGTCGCGGAGATCCCTCACGCTGCCTCCGGCCGCCGCTCGGCGACGCTCGCCGACGCCCCGACCCGATCGACGAAGATCTGGTGCAGCGTCGGCACGACGACCTCGAACCGCCGCACGTTCACCCCGGCGGTCACCAGCGCGGCGAGCAGCTGCTGCGAGGTCACGCCATCGGCGAGCTTCACCTCGCAATCCGCCACGTCGCCGGCCCGCGGCGGGCGCTTGTCGGCGACCAGCGCCCGATCGGCGAGCAGGGTGTCCGCGATCGCCAGCGAGGCGGCGTCGCCGAACCCGAGCGAGATCATGCCGTCGGCCGCCTCGCGCTGCTTGAGGTCCTTGAGGTTGCCGTCGAGGACCTTCTTGCCGCGCGCGATGATGCACACGCTATCGACGACCTTCTCGGCCTGCTCCATCTGGTGGGTCGAGAACAAGACGGTGCGGCCGCTCGCGCGGATCTCGTCGACGACCTCGCGCAGCACCTCGGCGTTGATCGGATCGAGGCCGCTCCACGGCTCGTCGAGGATCACCAGCTCGGGCTCGTGGATGAGCGCGGTCGCGAACTGGACCTTCTGCTGCATGCCCTTGGACAGATCTTGCACCTTGTTCTTGCCCCACTGCGCGAGGCCGAGCCGATCGAGCCACGCCCCGGCGCGGCGCTTGGCCTCGGCGCGCGCCAGCCCGCGCAGCTCGCCGATGAACTCGATCATCTCGACGACCTTCATCTTGGGATACAGGCCGCGCTCCTCGGGCAGGTAGCCGATCTTCTGGGCGGCCTCGCCGCCCGGCTTCATGCCGTCGAGCACGACGATCTCGCCGGCGTCGGGCGCGAAGATGTCGTTGATCATGCGCAGCGTCGTCGACTTGCCGGCGCCGTTGGGCCCCAGGATGCCGTAGACGACGCCGCGCGGCACCTCGAACGAGACGTCGTCGACCGCGACGTGGTTGCCGAACGCCTTGACCAGGCCGCGAACGACCAGCGCGTGCTTCATGCGGCCACCGACCTCTCCGCGCTTCCCGCGCTGCCCGCGCCTCCGTCGAACCCGATCACCGCGCGCTCGAGCACCGCCATCCGGATCGCGACGCCCCAGCTGACCTGCTGCAGGATCACCGCGCGCGGCCCGTCGGCGACCTGCGGCGCCAGCTCGACGCCGCGGTTGATCGGCCCGGGGTGCATCACGATCGCGTCCGGCTTGGCGAACCCGAGGGTGCGCTCGCTGAGCCCGAACGTCCGCGACAGCTCGCGCGTGTTCGGGAACCGGGGCGCCTCGCCCTCGAACCGCTCGTGCTGGATCCGCAGCATCATGACGACGTCGACGCCGTCGAGCCCATCCTCGAGCCGGGTGACGACGCGGACGCGCTCGCGGGTGACGTCGCCGCCGATCAGCTCGATGCCGCGCGGGATCAGGGTCAGCGGCGCGACCAGCCGGACCCGCGCGCCGAGCTTGGCGAGGCACAGGATGTTCGAGCGCGCGACGCGCGAGTGGGCGATGTCGCCGACGATCGCGACCTCGAGCCCCTCGAGCGACCCGGATCCGGCCGCACCGCCCCCGCCGGCCGGCTTGCCCTTCATCCGCCGGATCGTCGCGGCGTCGAGCAGCGCCTGGGTCGGGTGCTCGTGCTGGCCGTCGCCGGCGTTGATCACCGCGCAGCTGACGTGGCCGGCGAGCATCGCCGCGGCGCCGCCGAACGAGTGCCGCACGACGATCACGTCGGGCGACATCGCCTCGAGGTTGTCCGCGGTGTCGAGCAAGGTCTCGCCCTTGGAGATCGACGCCCCCGAGCTGCTGATGTTGATCGCCTCGGCCGACAGCCGCTTGGCCGCGAGCTCGAACGACGTGCGCGTGCGCGTCGAGCTCTCGAAGAACAGGTTGATGACGGTGCGGCCGCGCAGCGACGTCAGCTTCTTGACCGGCTCCTGGGCCAGCGCCCAGTAGCGATCGCCGTGATCGAGGATGCGCACGATCTCGGCGGCATCGAGGTCGGCGATGCTGACCAGGTGGCGCGGCACGCTCCTCATATAGCAGAACCCAAAGTGCTAAGGTCTCGCGGTGTCCGCAGATCGGGTGGATCGCACCGGCCAGGTGATCGGCCAGCGGTTTCGCATCGATGCGATCATCGGCCGGGGCGCGATGGCCGAGGTCTACCGCGCGTTCGACCTCGAGGCCCAGGCCGACGTCGCCCTGAAGATCCTGAAGAAGAGCCTGTCGGGCGATCCGGCGGTCCAGCTGCGGTTCACCCGGGAGGCCGCCGTCCAGGCCAAGCTCCGCCACCGCAACATCGCGGCGCTCCACACGACCGGGATCACCGAGTACGACGAGCCCTACCTGGTCGTCGAGCTGCTCCGCGGCAAGACGCTGCGCCACGTGATCAAGGCCGAGGGCCGGGTGGCGACGCGCAAGGCGGCGAGCTACACGTGGCAGGCGCTGCAGGGCCTCACCGCGATCCACCAGAGCGGCGTCCTGCACCGCGACCTCAAGCCGGCGAACATCATGCTCGAGCCATCGCCCGGGCCGACCGAGCGCGTCGTGCTGATCGACTTCGGGTTCGCCACCCTCGAAGGCGCGGCCAAGCTCACCCTGCAGGGCATGGTGGTCGGCAGCCTGACATACATCGCCCCCGAGCGGCTGCGCGGCGAGCTGCCCGACGGGCGCAGCGACCTCTATTCGATCGGCGTGATCCTGTTCGAGATGCTGTCCGGCGCCCCGCCGTTCGTGGCGGACAACGACATCACGCTGATCGAGCTGCACCTCGACGCCGAGCCCCCGCCGCTCGACGTCACGGTGCCCGAGGCGCTGCGCGACATCGTCGACCACGCGCTCGCGAAGTACCCGACAGAGCGCTACCCGAGCGCCGCGGCGATGGCCGCCGCCCTCGAGGCCGCGGCTCCCACCATCCCCTGACCCGGCGACGGTCGCCCGTCAGTCGCAGGCGCCGGTCGCGCAGTCGCACGCCGCCGGGCCGCTCGCGAGGGCGCAGCCGTCGATCGCCTTCGGGTCGGGCGGCACGAGGAAGCGCTGCACCATGCGCAGCGCCGCGGCCTTGCGGTTGATCCCCGCGTGGGTGCCGTTGTCCTTCACCGGCGGCTCATTGGTCTCCGGCGGCAGCGGGGTCGGGTGATCGTTGAACACGACGATGCCGTTGTCCTGCGCGCCGGACTTGATGGTCAGCCCCCACGGCGCCTTCGCCGACGGGCCGAGCATGTCGATGCCCATCGTGCGCGCGACCATCTCGGTCGTGACGTTCGACACCAGGCAGTCGCCGATCGAGTACCACATGAGGATGTTCTTCGCCGGGTTGCCGAACAGCGGGTCCTTGATGACGTGGGCCGCGGTCGTGATCGGATCGTAGGGCTCGAACGCCATGCCGAACAGCGCGACGTTGAGCTGGTAGACCTCCGGATCGCGGTAGCTGCCCTGGACGACGCTCTTCAGGAGGCTCCACGCGTTCGAGCGCTCGAGCAGCAGCGACCACGTGCCGCCGGGCACCGCGAGCACGCCGCGCGTGAGGTTCGGATCGTACGCCATGATCACGTTGCCCATGATCCCGCCCAGCGAGCCGCCGATGTAGAACGTGTTGCTCGGATCGATCACGGCCTTCCCATTGAACTGGAACTGCGGCGACGCCGCCATCGGGCCGCGCGCGACCGACTCGAGCGCCATGAAGTCGACGACCGACTGGGCGAGCTTCTCGCTGATCGTCGCGCCGCGGTTCAGGTCGGTGACGGCGAGCGCCGCGGCGCCGAACTGCCGCTCGGTCAGGCCGATGAAGTCACCGGCGATGATGACCAGGCAGTGATCCTCGGCGAGCTGCTGCACGAAGCCGTCGTTCAGGTAGCCGGCCGACGAGCCGAACAGGCCGTGGCCGAAGATGATGGTCGGGCGCGGCAGCGGCTGGGTCTGGACGCACGCCGGGACGATCGCGGCGAACTGCGCGTCGCGCAGGCCGTGCAGCTGCGGCTTGCCGGCCGCGTCGCGCTGCAGCACCGAGCCGTCGGCCTCGCCGTCGGTCAGGAAGTCGGGCGACTTGAACGTGCCCAGGTAGCGCTTGTAGCTCTGCGGCGTGTTGGGCTGGTCCTGCGCCGTGAACGGCGTCGCGCCGAGGTTGGCGCCTTTGTCGCCGATCGCCGGCAGCGCGGCGGCGCGCATCGCGGTCAGATCCGAGCGCAGCATGTCGTCGGACGCGGTCACGAAGTCCCACGCCAGCACCAGCTCGGACCTGGCGACGCCGGCGGCGGCGAGCTTGTCGAACATCTCGCCGGACCGCGCGGCCAGCGTGGCGAACCGCGGATGGTCGAACCCCTTGGCGTCGCGCAGCGCCGCGAACCCGGGCGAGACCGGCAGCGCGCTGCCGTCGGCGCTCTTGACCGTGTTGCGGATCGCGACCGCATAGTGGGTCTTCTCGTGGAGCCGCATCAGCGGCCGGATCACCAGCGCGCGGGAGCTGACGTCGGCGACGTTCTGATCGACCTCGGCGAAGAACGCCGCGCGCTCGCCGCGATCGAGATCGAGCACGACGATCGGCGAGCTCGCCGCCAGCGAGTCGTCGGGGGTCTTCCACGACGGCAAGCCGTCGGGCGACACCCCCTCGGGGAACATCGCGAGCAGCGGCCCGGTCGGCGAGAACCCGTCCCAGCGCGCGAGCGGCGCGGGATCGATCGCGTGCTGATCGATGTTGGCCGGCATCGCCTCGACCGGCACGTCGAGCCGGTAGCCCGTCGCGGTGCTCGGATCGGCCTTCGCGTAGGACAGCGACGGCCACGGCAAGAGGCAGCCTGCCCCACCGAGCGGGTTGCACGCCGCGGGCATCGCCGGGGTGCCATCGCCATCATCGCCGCACGCGGCGACCACCAGGACGAGGAGGATTGTGCGGTTCGTCATAACGATGTCGCGGACGGTATCACCGGCGGCGCCGAGGGGCGGACGACAATTCGCCACAACGCGTGCCGAACCCGACCGATGGCTGTAAACATCGGGTCCCCGCGTGTACATCCCGCTCCTCGATCGGCTGCTGTACCGTCACCCGTTCGAGGGCGGCAGCGCGCGGCGCTACGAGCGTGACGAGCGGCCCGCGTTCGGCGATCTCGACGATCGGCTGCTCGATCGCCTCGCGCCCGAGCTGACCGGCGGCGCCCGGCGCTTGCTCGACGTCGGCTGCGGCCCGGCCACGTTCGCCCGCCGCGCCGCCGCGCGGTTCGCCGCGCTGACCGTCATCGCGATCGATCCGAGCCGCGACTTCGCCCGCCGCGGCGTGGTGCGCGCCGCCGGGGAGGCGCTGCCGATCGCCGATCGCTCGATCGACGTCGCGCTCAGCCTGTCGTCGATTCGCCACGTCCGCGACCGCGGCCAGGTGCTGCGCGAGCTCCGCCGCGTCGTGCGCGGCCTCGCCGTGATCCTCGAGCTCGATCCCGATGCCGACCGCCGGCGGATCGCGACCCACGCCGATCGGCTCGGCTCGCCGGTCCTGCGCCGCCTGTTCGGTCCGCTGGTCGTGCGCACCGCGCCCTCCGCGCAGGCGATCGTCACGCTCGCGCGCGAGGCCGGGTTCGCGCTGCGTGCCCTGCGCGCCGATCCGATCCAACCTGTGTACATCATGGAGCTGGCGTGACGCGGAGCTGGGCTGGACGGACCGCCGAGCTCCACGCCGAGCTCGCCGCGATCGCCGACGACGACCCGCGCTGGTGGCTGCTCGCCGGCGGCGCCGCGGTCGCCGAGCGGTGGCCGGCGCGGCCGGGCTACGTGGTGTCCGACGCCGAGCCCGGCGCCGACACGTTCCTCGGCTACCGCGCGCCGCCGTCGCCTGACTTCGTCCGCGACGCGATCGATCGCGCGCGCGCCGCGCGCACCGCCGTGCGCGAGCTCGATGGCACGCTCCCCGATCAGCCGCTCGCGGTCACCATCGCGCGCGGCGATCGCACGGCCACCGAGCCGAGCGCGCTCGACGCCGCGGCGTTCGCGGTCGGCCCGCACTGCCTGATCGCCGGGCTCGACGATCCGACCCTGCCGGTCCAGCTCGCCGCCGTGGCGCGTGGCGTCGCGCCGCCCGGGTGGCATGGCCCCGTGCCGTTTGTCTGCGTCTCGATCGGCGACGATCCGATCGAGACCGCGCGCCACGGCCACCGCCGCGCCTGGCGTGGCGGCCGCGGTCCGTGGCTGGGCCTGGGCCGCGCCGGGGAGCTCGCGACGGTGTCGACCTGCCACATGGTCATCGACGGCTACGGCCACGCCAGCCTCACCGGCCGCATCCACGCCGTGATGGCCGAGGCGCGCGTGGCCGCCGATCGGTTCGCGCGCGGGACGATGTCGCCGCTGGCGCAGGTCGCCGCGCGCCAGGTGCAGCCGTATCACGCCGCGCCGCTGCCCCCGGTCGCCGGCGCGGTCCCGCTCGGCATCGCCTGGCTAGCCCTCGACGAACCGAACCTCCGCGCGCTGCCGCTGGCCTACGCGGCCGGGCAGATCTTGCATCGCGCCGCGCAGCGGCCCGACGCGCGGTTCTCGCCGACCCTGCAGATCCCGGTCGCGCCGGGCCGGACCGACGATCCCGAGCGCCGCCTGCGCCGCGCGATGCCCGCCGCGGTCAGCGTGCGGTTCCAGGCCGGCGTGCCCGAGCCCTACGAGGCCTTCGAGACGCGCGCGCGCGCCGTGCTCGAACGCGAGACCGGCGGCCACGGCCTGTGCGCGCGCCTGGTCGCCGCGGCCCGCGCCGCCCCCATTCCGCTGGCGTGGAAGCGCCGCAGCTTCTCGACCGCCCGCCCGCCCTGGCTCGATCGCGTGTCCGACGTGCTCGGCGGACGCGCCTGCCTGTCGCGGATCCGCATCGACGCCCCGCTCCCCCCGTCGTGCGCGGTGTCGTCGCCGAGCCGCGACGCCTCGGCCGACGATCCGCTCGGCGCCTGCGTGATCACGGTGGTCGACGATGGCAGCCGCGCGGCGCTCACGGTGTGTGGATCTGGAGTTGCCGGCAGCCACGCCACCGCTCGCGCGCTCCTGGAGGAGCTCCTCAGCCTCGCCGCAACGCCGGTCGTGAAGTCACACGCACAGCTGTGAGCTCGTCACGGTGGCGGGCAGCCAGCGGTATCGCCGCACACCCGACCGCACGCGGCTCGCCGGCCTGCTGCCAACCCGATGCCATTTTGGCATGCCGTTCGAAGAACCTGGTACCGCCTTGCAGATGAGAGAGAGACCGCCCGCACGCGCGCTGGCGACGCGGGTCTGGGTCTCCCGCAGGTCGGCGATGGCAAGAACGAGCCCCACACGATGTCGTACGGCAACCGGTCAGACCTTCTTGTCGACCGCCGTATCACGATGATCGTCGGTGCCATCCCCACGACCGACCGACGATCCACCACCCGGCCTGGGAATCTATTTCGGTCGGTGACCAGCCCGCGTCGCTGCGCTGCGCGTTGCCGCGGCCAGGGACGGCTGCCGGACGACTCTATAGCTCCAACCGATCAAACCTCTGCGGCGAGGTACCAGTACTCTCGATGTCCGATCGAGATCAATAGATCGAGATCGAGACCGAGATTTGAGTGTCTCGTCGATTTCCTGTCGATTTCTCTTGACGCGATCCAGGAGACACACGAACACGTTGCCGCGAGCGACCTGCAGATCATCGCCGAATCGCGCTGGCGTGCGCTCTGCCGGCGATTTCGCGCACGACCGGCGATTTTTCGACGACGACCGCGAATCGTCGCACAGCGGGCAGATAGTCGCGCCGAAATAGGGCGTGCTACAAGCGAGACATAACATCGGACAGGAGAGTGGTTGTGCTACTGAAAGCAGCGCTCGAGATCGAGGCAGCGCCCACGTGGGCGCCGGAGAACAAACGCGAAGCGCGAGCTGATTGGCAAGCGGTGGATCGTGCACTGCGTACGATCGCACAGCGTCGCTCCGCCCTGGATGCCGACGAGGCGCACTGGCTACGTGAGGCGGAGGCGCTGCAGATCTGGCGCCCGCTCGGCATGGTGTCTGCGCTCGACTACCTGGAGCGCGTGCTCGGCTACGGACCACGCGCCGCACAGGAACGGCTGCGGGTCGCACGCGCACTCGGGACGCTGCCGCAGCTCACCGCCGCCTTGGCGCACGGCGAGCTCCCGTTCTCTGCCGTACGCGAGCTGACGCGCGTCGCGACACCCGCGACCGAGGGGGGCTGGCGCGCCGCCGCGACGGGCAAGAACTTGCGCCAGATCGAAGAGCTCGTGGCCGACCATCGGCCGGGCGACCACCCCGAGGACCCACCGGACCCCGAGGCCCGGGTGCGCGTCGTCCGGCTCGAGCTGTCGGCCGAGACCTTCGCGCTCCTCCGCCAGGCCCGCGCCGTGCTCGACGACGAGCATGGCTGCCACCTCTCCGACGACCAGCTCGTCGCCGCACTGAGCGGCGCAGTGCTCGATGGCGCCCCTACGGCCGAGCCCACCGGCCGCGCGAAGTTCCAGATCGCCGTGACCGTGTGCGAGCGCTGCCGGCAGGGCTGGCAGGACGGCGCCGGCGCGAAGATCGCGATCGGTCCCGCCGCGGTCGAGCGCGCCACGTGCGATGCCCAGCACATCGGATCGATCGATGGCGCCACGCCGGAGCGCGCGCACCAGGATGTTCCGCCGAGCGTCGCGCGGTTCGTGTGGCGTCGCGACGGCGGCCGCTGCCGCACACCGGGGTGCCGGTCCGCGCGAGGGATCGAGATTCACCACCTCGTTCACCGCACCGACGGTGGCAGTCACGACGCATGGAACCTGGCGCTCTTGTGCAGTTCTTGCCACCTGGCACACCACCGTGGGGTACTGACGATCACCGGCACGGCGGATCACCTCGAGATTCGCCGCTCTGCCGAGCCGAGCTCGGTCGCCCAGATCGACGCCCACGTGGGCGCGCCTGCCGACGGCAACGCCGACGTGGGCGCGGTCACCAGCGGCAACGCCCACGTGGGCGCGCCGACGAAGCTCGACGCGGCGATCGTTCGCACGCAGGCCAAGGAGGCCCTGGTAGGTCTCGGCTGGAAGCCGGCGATCGCCCAGGCCGCGGTCACCGCTGCCTACGCGGCGCTGGGTGCAGAGGCGCCGCTCGACCGGCTGATCTTCGAGGCGCTGCGCCGATGTTCGCGACCCACATCGTGAACAAGATGACGTGACCCCGCACCCTCGTCCGTAGCTTTCTGCGAAGCGTCCCTTCCGGACGACGTGGTCGAGCGACTCCAGACGCTGACCGCGGCACCGGCCGTCCATCACGCGGTGGTCGTCCAGCCGCCGCCGGCCATCGAGCCCACCTGATCTGCGCATCTGCCGTGGAATTCGCCGAGCACGCTGTCGTAGCGGACGCGTGTTCGTCGCCTCCCTCGCGATGCGAGTAGATCTTGAGACGCGACGTTTCGTGACCGTTGCCATTCCTTGCCGCCGCAGTGGCGGCCTTTCGCTTTGTCCAGGCCGAGGTAGCCTCGCGTGAGGCACGAGCTGCCCTTCCTCGTGCTGCACGGGGCGATCATCGCCAAGCTGCTGGTCGTCGCAGCGACCGCAGGGGGTCCTGGTCTTGTCTGGCTGGTCCGCCGGAAGCGCGACGCCAAGCAGGCCCGCAGCGAGCTGCACGCGCGACTCGGGCTGGTTGCCGCTCCGACCGACGGAGAAGCGACCGTCCGCGGAACGCTTCGTGAGGCAGGCCCGCAGCGCTGGCTGGATTGCGCGGGTGAGCGGATCGACCTCGAAGGCGAGATCCGCGTGGTACGCGGCACGCGCGCGACGTGGCGGCGAAAACAGTCGACCGCGAGCCAGTTCGTACGCGACGGTGATGACGTGATCGCGTCCGGCCAACTCGCGCGCCGGCCTGGCGACAACGCGGCAGCGAGCAGCTACCGAAGCATGGCAACCGGATGAATCATGACCCCGTCCGCGAGCGCGCCGGCGATCGAGCTGGTAGCCAGCCGGCCCGTGGTCTGCGCCAAGCGTCCCGGGTTGGCCTGGCTGTGCGCGCGCCTGGTCACCGCCGCACGCGCCGCGCCCATTCCGCTGGCGTGGAAGCGCCGCAGCTTCTCGACCGCCCGCCCGGGCTGGCTCGATCGCGTGTCCGACGTGCTCGGCGGACGCGCCTGCCTGTCGCGGATCCGCATCGCCGCCCCGCTGCCTCCGTCGTGCGCGGTGTCGTCGCCGAGCCGCGACGCGTCGCCCGGCGATCCGCTCGGCGCCAGCGTGGTCACCGTGGTCGATGACGGCAGCCGCGCGGCGATCACGGTATGCGGCTCCGGCCTCGCCGGAAACCACCCCGGTGCCCGCGCGCTGCTCGACGACATCCTAGCCTTGACCGCCGAGCCGGCCCTGCCCAGGACCGGACGGCGCGGCGCCTGACGCGACGGCCCCGGGATCACCGCTCGAGCACGTACCGGGGTAGCGGATCCGCGCCAGGTCCCTGCAGCCAGCGCGCGTCGGGCTCCCAGGCGCCGTTCACGTCACGCCGGCACCGGGTCTCCACCACGATCTCGTGCTCCCGGATCGCCAGCAGGTTGTACTGCAGCGGATATCCAGGAACCCATTCTCGCACCGGGGCGCCAAAGGTGCCTGCGGTGACGATGTCGAGGCGACGCCCACCGACCGTGCGATCGTAGCGATACAGGGCGGCGTCGGCGCGATGCACGTGGCCATGGAGGATCAGCCGGAAGCCGGCCACGGCGAGCTGTTGCAGGAACCCGGTATCGCGCAACCGCGAATCCTCCCCACTCTGGATCGGATGGTGAAACGTCGCGATCCGCAGCTCGCCGGCGACCGGCGCGGGGAGCCGCTGCAGCGCCTGCGCGAGCGCCCCCATGTGAAGGCTGGCGCGATCGGGGAAGTGGCGATCGATCTCCCAGGCCGAGTTGAGCCCCAGGATAGACAGGCCCGCCTCCGGCAGCCCCGCGACGGTCGCCTGCTCGTCATACGCGAGCGGATAGGGCTCGCCCTTCACCTTCTCGTAGAGCTCGGCAAACGGCGCGAACCGCTGGCGATAGGCTTCGTCGTCGCGAACCTCGATGATCTCGGGCGTATGTTCGACGTACGTGCCCGGCACGAGCTCGCCTGGGTACTGGGCACGTTTGATCAACCGGTACG
>Ga0137459_1000301_pt1 | contig 18304 bp, 14 predicted proteins | sample EasRivERMGT700_2_FD_104908 | JGI IMG/M metagenome (GOLD analysis project Ga0137459, IMG submission 104908) | Soil microbial communities from meander-bound floodplain in the East River, Colorado, USA - East River MetaG ERMGT700_2 | ecosystem: Environmental > Terrestrial > Soil > Floodplain ...
CGGACCCGCGCGTGCCGCGGATCGAACAGGCAGACGAAGTTGCTCCAGTACAGCGGCTCGCGCCGGATCGCCGGCGGCAGCTCGTCGGCGACCGTGAGCGCCGCGTCGAGCCGCTGCGCGGTGAGCGCGTCGCCGACGGTCCGGAAGTTCACCGGGATCGAGATCACGCGCATGTGGGGAGCCTCGCGCTCGAGGACGCGGAGCAGCTCCGGCAGGAGCCAGACCTCGGCGGCGTCGGACAGGCCCAGCCGCAGCGTGCGCTCGCTGGTCTTCGGATCGAACGCCGCCGGCGTGAGCGCTGCATCGACCAGCGCCGCGAGGTGGAGCTGGGCCTTGCCGAGCAGCTGGTCGCCGCGCGCGGTCAGCGCGAGCCCGCGGCCCTGGCGGACGAACAGCGGCGCGCCGACGGTGGTGGTCAGCCGGCGCAGCGCCGCGCTGACCGCGGGCTGGGTCAGGTACAGGCGCGCCGCGGCCTGGGTCACGCTGCGGTGCTCGGCGACCACGACGAACACGCGGAGCAGGTTCAGGTCGAGATCCCTCGCATAATTTTCGTGCATGGCTCCCATACATCCTATTCACTGGTTTCATGCGATGGACAGCCCTATCGTGAGGCCATGACGAATCAAACGACGAAGCTTGGCGCCGGGCCCGTGGTGTCCCGGATGGCCCTGGGGTGCATGGGGATGTCGGGCATGTACGGCGACGCCGACGAGGCCGAGAGCATCGCGACGATCCACGCTGCGCTCGAGCGCGGGGTCACGCTGCTCGACACCGGCGACTTCTACGGCACCGGCGCGAACGAGCTCCTGATCGGCCGCGCGCTGCGCGATCGCAAGGGCGCCGCGCAGCTCTCGGTCAAGTTCGGCGCCCTGCGGGGGCCCGATGGCAGCTTCATCGGCGTGGACTGTCGGCCGGTGGCGGTGAAGAACGCGCTCGCGTACACGCTGACCCGGCTCGGCGTCGATCACGTCGACATCTACCGCCCGGCGCGGCTCGATCCGAGCGTGCCGATCGAGGACACGATCGGCGCGATCGCGGATCTCGTGAAGGCCGGCTACGTCCGCGCGATCGGGCTGTCCGAGGTCGGCCCCGAGACGATCCGGCGCGCGCAGGCGGTGCACCCGATCTGCGACCTGCAGATCGAGTACTCGCTGGTAAGCCGCGGTCCGGAGGACAAGATCTTCCCGCTGCTCGCCGAGCTCGGCATCGCGGTGACAGCGTACGGCGTGCTGTCGCGCGGCCTGCTCACCGGCGCCAAGCCGACCGGACCGGGCGACTTCCGGGCGCACCTGCCGCGGTTCACCGGCGAGAACCGCGAGCGCAACCAGCGCCTGGTCGCGACGCTCGAGCAGCTCGCCGCCGCGCGGGGCGTCCGGCCGTCGCAGCTCGCGATCGCCTGGGTGCTCGCCAAGGGCCGCTCGATCGTGCCGGTGATCGGCGCGCGGACGCGCAAGCAGCTCGACGAATCGCTCGGCGCGCTCGCGATCGAGCTGTCGGCCTCCGAGATCGCCGCGATCGAGCAGGCGATCCCGGCCTCCGAGGTCGCCGGCTCGCGCTACGGCGCGCCGCAGATGCAGCACCTCGACAGCGAGAAGTAGCGCGCCCGCCGACCTACCGCTCCCGCCGGCGTTGTAGCCTGTGGGTCGTGCGGGTGATCGACCAGGCGCGCCTGTGGTTTCGCGAGGGCACGTCCGACAAGGTCTACGAGGTCGACCTCGTCGAGGTCGCGCCCAACCAGCACGTCATCAACTTCCGGTTCGGCCGGCGCGGCAGCGCGCTGCGCGACGGCGGTCCGGATCGACGCGTACACCGGCACGGTCCGTCCGTTCGGGCCGCGCACGCGGCAGTACTTCCGGCGCCGCGTCGCCCGCGTGCTGCGCCGGCTGGCGCGCGCGGCGTCGCCCGACTATGTCCCGATGGCGTCGGCGATCCTGCCCACGACGCCGACGCTCCGATCGGCTCGCTGCTCGCGTTCCTCCGCAAGGTCGTCACCGCCGAGGGCTTCACCGTGCACCCCGACACGATCCGGGTGGTACGCCGGGGCCGCCGCCAGGAGGTCACCGGCGTCGTCGTCAACGAGAAGCCCGCCGTCGTGCGCGCCGAGCTGCGCCGGTTCCGCGCCCTGCTCTACCAGATCGAGAAGGACGGCCCGGCGGGCAAGCGCTGGGGCCACGGCGGCGACGTGCTCGCCGCGGCGCTCGGCTTCGCGAGCTACGTCGCGATGGTCGATCCGGAGAAGGGTGCCCCGCTGCGCGCCAAGGTCCTCGAGCTGCGCACGCGGTACCCGAGGGCACGCTGACGCGAAACCGCAGCGGCGCCCGCTGCTTCGGCGTGGTGCCACAGAACGTCAGCGTCGTATCGAACTGCCACGCAACGTCCCACACCTGCGCCGCGTTCATGTCCTCCACGCCGCGAAGCGCGCAACCACGGCGCTCGCCACAGGCGCACACCGAGCGGAGCGCGTATGTCGCGGCGACACAGCGCGGTCGTCGCAACGTAGGCTCCCTCGCAATAGCTGCGGATAACCTGGCAGGCTCACGTTCACAGCGGGCGGAAATATCTTGGTCACCGCGTTGCAGGGTGGATCCCTGGGGGAACACTCGATGAATACACGACCGCCGTCGCAGTGGCCGAACGGCACGGGCGAATGGAAACGCCCCGGAACCACGACCACCATGGTGGTCGCCGGGGATCTGACCGCACGTGCGTTGCTCCAGCGCTTGCCGCCGGACACGGTGTTCGTCGTGACCTTGCTCGACATGATCGTGCGCCTCGAGGACGAGCAGCAGCCAGTCTCGACGCTGGTGCTCGCTGGAGCGCTGGCCGATGACGCCGAGCTGGTGCGCGTGCTGCACGAGATCTACCCATCGGTCGAGGTCATCGATCATCGAGCCCTCACGCACTAGCGTCGACATCGCTCCGCGCAGGCTGGCGCTGGTGCCATGACGTCAGGGTAGGCCACGGTGCGCACCGCGATCGCGGTCCGCTCTGTGTGATTTCTGCGTCAGTTCACCGGCTCGCGCAGCTTCTTCGGCGGCTTCACGGCGTCGGCGTCGTCCCCGTCTCCGGCCGGCGCGGCCGGCTCGCACTCGATCGTGATCGCGCCGTCCTTGAGGTCGATGTGCGCGGTACCGCCGTCCACCAGCTTGCCGAACAGGATCTCGTTGGCCAGCGGGCCCTTGAGCGTGGTCTGGACCAGCCGCGCCATCGGCCGGGCGCCCATCGCCTTGTCGTAGCCGTGGAGGACGAACCAGTCGATCGCCGCCGGGCTGACCTCGAGCTGCACCTTCTTCTCGGCGAGCTGGCCGTCGAGCTCGTCGAGGAACTTGCGCGCGACCTTGCGGATCACCTCGGCCGGCAGCGCGTCGAAGAACACGGTGGCGTCGAGCCGGTTGCGGAACTCGGGGGTGAACACGCGCTCGATCGCCTTCTTGCCGTCTTTTCCGTCCGCGATGGAGTCGCCGAACCCGATCTTGCCCAGGGCCATCTCGCGGCTGCCCGCGTTGCTGCTCATGATGAGGACGACGTTGCGGAAGTCGCTCTTGCGGCCGTTGTTGTCGGTCAGGGTCGCGTGGTCCATGACCTGGAGCAGGATGTTGTAGATGTCGGGGTGCGCCTTCTCGATCTCGTCGAGCAGGACGACCGAGTACGGGTGCTTGTTGATCGCGTCGGTCAGCTGGCCGCCCTGATCGAAGCCGACGTAGCCCGGCGGCGCGCCGATCAGGCGCGACACGGTGTGCTTCTCCATGTACTCCGACATGTCGAACCGGATGAACTCGACGCCCATCACGGCGGCGAGCTGCTTGGCGAGCTCGGTCTTGCCCACGCCGGTCGGCCCCGCGAACAGGAAGCTGCCGGTCGGCTTGTTGGGGCTGCCGAGGCCCGCGCGCGACAGCTTGATGACCGTCGCGAGCTGCTCGATCGCCTTGTCCTGGCCGAAGATCATCCGCTTGAGCTCGGCGTCGAGGTCGGCGAGCTTCTTCTTGTCCTGGGTCGACACCGACCGCGTCGGGATCCGCGCGATCTTGGCGACGATCTCCTCGATCTGCGCCGGCCGGATCATGTCGGGGCGCTGGTCGTCGGGCATGAGCCGGGCCCGCGCGCCGGCCTCGTCGATCACGTCGATCGCCTTGTCGGGCAGGTGCGAGTCGCTGATGTGGCGCGCCGACAGCTCGACCGCCGCCTCGATCGCCGGATCGGAGTACTTGACGTTGTGGTGGTCCTCGTAGCGCGACCTCAGGCCCTTCAGGATCTCGATCGCCTCGGGGACCGTCGGCTCGCCGACGTCGATCCGCTGGAACCGCCGGGCCAGCGCGCGGTCGCGCTCGAACGCCTGGCGATAGTCCTTGAACGTGGTCGAGCCGATGCAGCGCAGCTCGCCGTTGGCCAGCGGTGGCTTGAGGATGTTCGCCGCGTCCATCGTGCCGCCGCTGGTGGCACCGGCGCCGATGATGTTGTGGATCTCGTCGATGAACAGGATCGCCGTCGGATCGCCGATCAGGACCTTCATGACGGCCTTGAGGCGCTCCTCGAAGTCGCCGCGATAGCGCGTGCCGGCGAGCACCGCGGTCATGTCGAGCGAGTAGACCTTGGCGTTGGCCAAGGGGCCCGGGACCTTGCCGTCGACGATGCGCAACGCGAGGCCCTCGGCGAGCGCGGTCTTGCCGACGCCGGGCTCGCCGATCAAGAGCGGGTTGTTCTTGCGGCGCCGCGACAGCACCTGGATGATGCGCTCGAGCTCGTTGGCGCGGCCGATCAGCGGATCGATCTTGCCGTCGCGCGCGCGCTGGGTCAGGTCGATGCAGAAGCTCTCGAGCGGGTTGGCCACTTTTTGGTCCTCGGCGCCGTCATCCTCGACCCCACGCGTGCGCGGCACGACGGGCCCGCCGGACTCGACCTTCGAGACCCCGTGCGAGATGTAGTTGATGACATCGAACCGCGAGACACCCTGCTTCTCGAGCAGGTACACCGCGTGCGAGTCGCGCTCGCGGAACATCGAGGCGATCACGTTGCCGGTCGTCATCTGCTGGCGGCCCGCGGCCTGGACGTGCATCGCCGCGCGCTGCAGCACGCGCTGGAACGCGAGCGTCTGGTCGGGCCCGCTCTCCTCGCCTTCGGGCAGCTCGTCGACCTGCTCGTCGAGGAAGCGCTCGAGGTCGCCGCGCAGCTTCTCGACGTCGCCGCCGCACTTGACGACGATGTCGGAGCCGCTCGGATCGTCGAGGATCGACAGCAGCAGGTGCTCCAGCGTCAGGTACTCGTGACGCCGGCCGCGGACGTCATCGACGGCGCGTTGCAGGGTGGCTTGAAGCTCGGGGGATAGCATGCGCAAGACCTCTTGGTCGGACGTCAGTCCGTCGGTTCGATCGAGAGCTGGAGCGGGAATTGTTGCGCCTTCGCGAGGTGCTGGGTCTTGGTCACCTTGGTCTCGGCGACCTCGAACGTGTACACCCCGGCGACGCCGACGCCGTTGTTGTGGACGTGGCTCATGATCGCGATCGCGTCGCCCTCGTTCTTGTGGAACACGGTCTGCAGCACCCAGACGACGAACTCACGGGTCGTGTAGTCGTCGTTGTGAAGCAGCACCTTGTACATCGGGGGCTTCTTGGTGCGCGTACGTTCGTCGAGCACCAAGCCCGTCTGTCGTTCGCCATCCCGCTTCGGGGGAGCCGGGGGGTTCTTTTCGTCCGACAGCCGGATCACCATGCCTCCAATAGTACGAGAGCTTTGGTCCTGTGTAGCGCCGTGGACCGTCCGTTGCAGCCCGCATTTTCGGGCAGGTTTCGCAGGGTTCACGCGCACGTGCGCCAAGCCTAGCGCGGTACGGCCCGGCGCGGCCGGAAACCGCCGGTCCCGCGACGCCAGCGGGCCGCCGCGGCCGGAAACCCGAGAGGCGATCGATAGATCCGGGCGGCGATCGCAAGTAGAGTCCGCGCATGCCCGTCGCCGATTCCGCCACGCAGTGGACCGCAGCGCTGTTCGACTCGTCGATCGTCCCGACGCTCGTCGAGTACATCAAGATCCCGAACAAGTCGGCCATGTTCGATCCCGACTGGCACAAGAACGGCCACATGGACAAGGCCACGGAGCTGCTCGCCGGCTGGGCGCGCACCCAGCTGCCCGGCGGCGCGACGCTCGAGGTGGTCCGGCTCGGCGACCGCACCCCCGTCATCTTCATGGACATCCCCGCCACCGGTGGGCGCGCCGGCGACACCGTGATGCTCTACGGCCACCTCGACAAGCAGCCGGAGATGACCGGCTGGCGCGATGGGCTCGGCCCGTGGACGCCGGTGCTCGACGGCGACAAGCTGTACGGCCGCGGCGGCGCCGACGACGGCTACGCGATCTTCGCGTCGGTGACCTCGATCAACGCGCTGCGCCGCGACAAGCTCCCGCACGCCCGCTGCGTCGTGCTGATCGAGGCCTGCGAGGAGAGCGGCAGCTACGATCTGCCGGCCTACATCGATCACCTGGCGCCGCGGATCGGCCAGCTGTCGCTCGTGGTGTGCCTCGACTCGGGCTGCGCCAACTACGACCAGCTGTGGTCGACGACGTCCTTGCGCGGCAACCTGACCGGCAACCTCGAGGTCTCGCTGCTCACCGAGGGCGTGCACTCCGGCGACGGCACCGGCGTGATCGCGGCGAGCGAGCGCATCATCCGCCAGCTGCTCGACCGGCTCGAGGACAGCCACACCGGCCAGATCAAGCTCGCCGCGCTCGCGACCCAGATCCCGGCGCAGCGCGTGCTGCAGGCCGAGCGCACCGCCGAGGTGATCGGCGACGAGATCCACAGCAAGTTCCCACTCCAGCCCGGCGTCGTGCCGATCTCGTCCAGCAACGTCGAGCTGATCCTCAACCGCACCTGGCGCCCCAGCCTCGCCGTCACCGGCGCCGACGGCTGGCCGTCGGTCGGCAGCGCCGGCAACGTGCTGCGGCCGTTCACCCGCATGAAGCTCTCGCTCCGGCTGCCGCCGCGCGTCGATGCCAAGCTGGCGGCCGACGCGGTCAAGCAGGCGCTCGAGCAGGATCCGCCGTACGGCGCCAAGGTCTCGTTCTCCGACATCAACGCCAGCTCCGGCTGGGACGCGCCCGAGCTGGCGCCGTGGCTCGACAAGGCGCTCGACGCCGCGTCGCAGCGCCACTTCGGCAAGCCGTCGATGTTCATGGGCGAGGGCGGCACGATCCCGTTCATGCACATGCTCGGCGAGAAGTTCCCCCAGGCGCAGTTCTGCATCACCGGCGTGCTCGGACCGAGCTCCAACGCGCACGGCCCCAACGAGTTCCTGCACCTGCCGACCGCGCGCAAGCTCACGCTGTGCGTCGCCGACGTGCTCGCCGAGCACGCCAAGCAGTAGCCGCGGCGCTCCGCGCGGTCACCACGCAGTACGCCCAAGGCGTCGCCTACCTCCGCGCCCACCCGGGTCCCGCTGCCGCGAAGTCCGCACGAGACCGCGAACACGCGCGCTGGCGACGCGGGTCTGGGGCCGGCGCTCGTCCGTTCACCTCCGTATCAAGCATGTACGGCTGTGCCATCTCCACGACCCGCCGGCGATCTACCACCCGGCCGTGCAATTTATCTCGCGCCGTGCCCCAGCCCGCGTCGCTGCGCTGCGCGTTGACGTGGTCACGAATACGCTCATCGCGGCGCACCTCCAGCGACGTGGGAGCTACCGCACCAGCTCACCCAGCCGGTGCGCGATCGGGTGCGCAAACAGGGGCGAGCGAGCGGCCGCTTGCCGCACGACTTCCTGTGCCCATGCGTGCTTGCGTTCCTTGTAGGGCTGCCTCAAGTACGTGGGTCCCTTGTCTCTATGCTCATTGACGATCTTGGCGAGCTCGAAATCAGGACGCCGTCCGCGAAAGGGCATCCTCGGCCACGCAGCCGGCACGCGGCCGAGCGAAAACACGCTCCGTAGCGCGGACGCATCTGTCATCACGACCGCTTCAAAGCACGGGTCCATGTAGATGGCCTCGACGTCGCCCAGTGGAGGGCGCGTGCGAGTTCGCACCTTGCCCCGATGGTGCGAATAATACGTCAGGAGCGCTTCAGCGGATCGTCGAAAGCGATCGGGGAGCACGCGGCTCTTCGAGAGCTCTCGCAAGAGAAAGTCGCGCTCCGAAGCAAGACAGCTACCACCGGGAAGCTCGAGCACTGCTTGATTCTCTGGCAGTGCGTCGAATGCAACCACGAATCGGTCAAATGGTGACTCACCGTACTTCAAGGCCACGAGCACGTCGAACGGGACCTTTCCCGCAACCACGACATCGCGCTTCGGCTTCATCAGCACGAGTTGTTGTTTGGTAAACCCGTGCACCGCAATCCTGTCGGAGCTCGCCCCGACTCGCTCGCACAGCGACCTCCAGAGCGCTGCCAGGTCGTCCCGCTTCTTCGGCGTCAGCTCATTCGTGCCTTCGACGAAGAGCGCGATGCGGACGCCTGTTGACGCCGGCGTGGCCTTGAAGCCCTTCCGCGCCATCAGTCCTCGGCGTCTTGCGACGTGGGGGCCGAGCGATCACCAAAGACGTTGGACAGGAACATGGCTCCCGGTGCGAGCACGCCGCGGTACTGGATCACGTCGTCGAGGTTCTCGACCGGCTCGTACGTGGTGTCGCCGCGCAGCCGGCGGACATGGATCACGTCGGACAGCTCCACGTGGTCGAGCAGGAACGGAGAGTGGGTCGTCAGCAGCACCTGGATCTCGCCCGATGCGTCCCGGAGCGCCTCCAGGACGCGCTCGAGCGTCCACGGATCCAGGCCGTTCTCCACCTCCTCGATCGCGAGGAGCGACGGCCGAGGCTCGATCTCCATGAGCGCGCACAGCGCCACAACCCGCCGCATGCCCTCGGAGAGCATCCAGGATGGGATGTCGTACGTCCGGTTTCCGCCTCGCGAACGCATGTGCTCCTGGACCGCGAGGTAGCGCTCCTCCCCGCTCTTGACGACATGGAGACCGCGCACGTCCTGAAAGATCGTGCGAACGCGCTCCGCGACCCGCTTCAGCGTCGCGGCGGACATGCGCTCCAGCAGCAATGGAAGATCGTGTCCGTCGTCGGACAGGATCGGGCTCCAGGTGAGCCGCTCGACGCGCGATGGGACCGCGAGCGCCGTCGGGCTCAACCGGAGGAACACCGCGCGGGACAGGTAGTCTCGGAGGTCCTGCGCGCCCACGGCACGGACGGACCCAGTGTAGCCGAGCCCCAGCTCATCTCCCGCACGGATCACCAACGGTGTGGCGCCCCGTCCACCGATCCAGCGAAACGCCGGCCCACGCTTGCCCTTGCGCGAGCGAATGACTCGCTGCGCGCCGCTGGTTTGGCCGGTGGTGCACTTCTCATATGCGACGATCGGCCGGGCCACGCCGTCTGATAGGCCAGCGGCCCGCTCGACTCCGAGCTCGTAATGCACCGGCAGCGGCTTGCGGGCCCGCCAGAACCGGACATCAAGGTAGAGACTCTCGGCGCGGCGGTTCACCAGCTCGTCGAAGTTCGCATAGGGACCGGTCGCCGAGGCCAGCCCCCGAAAGGTCGCGTCACGCAGGAACTGCAGCGCTTCGACGGCGGTGCTCTTGCCCGCACCGTTGCGACCGATCAGCAGGGTGAAGTTGCCCAGCGTGAGCTTGCTCGAAAACACGGCCTTGAAGCCGAAGATCTTGATCTGGGTGATCATGCCCCGCGCGCACGGTATCACCGTGCCGAAGAAAGACCGTACTTCCGGATCGGTTTGCTACCTCTCCCAGGTGCGGGTTGCTGACCCACGGAGCACCTCGGGCCCTGCGCCGGCGACAACGCGCAGCGCAGCGACGCGGGCTGGGTCACGCCGCGAGATAAATTGCACGGCCGGGTGGTGGATCGCCGGCCGGTCGTGGAGATGGCGCCGCTCCCCATGCTCGATACGGCGGTTAACGGACGAGCGGCGGACCCAGACCCGCGTCGCCAGCGCGCGTGTCCGCGTTCTCCCAGAGCTCACAGCCCGCACAGGTTGAGGCGAGGGGCACGGAGCGAGGCAGCGAGCGGCGAGGCGAGCAGCGAAAGCTAGAACGCCGGCTTGATCGGGTGCCGGCGCTCGCGGTCGGGGCTGGTCGCGACCACGTGCGACGGCGCGACCGTCGAGCGCACGAGGAACGGCGCCGGATCGACGTAGTGGGTGTCGACGTTGTCGCCGTGCAGGCCCGGGTGCGCCGGCACCTCGAGGCTGAAGTGGACGTGCGGCGCCGCGGTGAACACGGCGGTCGCGCCGAGCGTGCCGATGTACTGCCCGGCGGTGACGCGATCACCCACGCGGACGGCGGCGACGTCATCCATGTGCATGTAGGCGGTCAGCGTGCCGTCGTCGTGCTCGATCCGGATGTAGCGGCCGCTGCGGCCGTCGAGGCCCAGCTCGCTGCGCTCCACGCGCACGACCGTGCCCGCGGCCACCGCGACCAGCGGCCGGCCGCGCGGGCCGTCGAGATCGACGCCGCAATGGCCTTCGCCGCACTCGGGGCGCTCGATGCCCTCGCGGTGGGCGCCGAAGTGCCGGCTCGCTTGCCCCGGCATCAGCTCGGAGCTGCCGGTCACCGGGTGCGTCCACGCGCGCAGCGTGGGGAACATCTCGTCGAGCCGCATGCCATCGCGCAGCGGGACCTCGTAGCGCGCCTCGATCTGGTTCTCGACCGTGACGAGCCGCGCGGGGACGCGCTCGTGCGTCGTACCGATCGTACGGAGCACGACCGGCTCGGCGGGCGCCGCGAGGTCGACGTTGGCGAGCGAGGCGGCGGGCGGCGGGGCCATCTCGCCCCACGTCCACTGGCCGAGCACGATCGCGACGAGCATCGAGCCGGCGACGGCGCCGCCGAGCACGCGGATCAGCCGCGGCGTGGGCGGCGTCGGCAGGAAGTCGAGCGGGGTCGACCGCGTGACGAGCACGTCGCGATCGTCGAAGCAGTCGCGGTGCCACAGCTCGACGACGTTGAACGCGGTGACGAACGGCCGGCCCTCATGCAACGCCACCGCACCTCCGCACCGCGGACACATACCAGCCACCATGCAAGCAGGCTATCGCAAGGCGGCGGTGAGATCCGGCGAGAATGTCGCGATTCCAACTGTCGCGATGGCGCCTACACACACCGAGATCGCTCGCTACGCCTTCTTCTTCCGCATGATGATCAGGTGATTCGCGTTCTTCTTGTCGTAGTAACCGAACCGGAACGCGAGCTCGCGCCGGGGCTCGCCTTCGAACTCGACGCGCCAGTCCTTGGCGATGCTGTCGCCGGCGGGGATGTGGGGACCGATGAACGCGCCGTAGGTCTCGTACTCGAAGCCCGCAGCCTTGCCCCACTTGGGCGCGACGCCCGTGGCATCCGACACCATCCACGCAACGTGGCCGGTGAGGTAGTCGCGCATCGTCGAGAACGAGTCCCAGGACAAGAGATAGCTCGCCGCCTTGGTCATGCCGGCGACCGTGCCCTTGGACTCGAGGTGTTTCAGTGTACGTGGATCTTTCTTGAGGTTCTCGTTATCGAGATTCTGCTGGATGTGGCGATAGACCTGGATGCGTCCGCCGGGCTTCCTGAACTGGACCTCGACGTTCGCGAAGATCCGGTTGCGAAACTGCGGCCTGGCCTTGGCCAGCGCCGGCGCCGCGGCGACCTCGCTGTCGTCGAGGTAGTGGATCTTGCCGTCCTGCTCGAGCTTGAAGTAGCGCAGCCCGACGACCTCGTAGCCGTGGATCTGGAGCGCCGACAGCCCGAAGATCAGCTGGGTCGGCAGCGATCCCTCGCGCATCGCATCGATCATGTTGATGGTGTTGCTGAAGTTGACGCGGTACAGGAACTTCAGCTCGTACTCGACCTTCTTGAGGGCGGCATCGAGATCGCGACCCTTGAGCATCCCGAGGTCGCGCGGATCGCCGGCCGGCTCGAGCGACAGCGTCGTGATCTCGTCGGCGTCGGGGTACACGGTCAGCGCGGTCGACAGATCGCCGCCGGCGAACGGATAGACGACCTTCTTGGGGAGGTCGCCCGGCACGTGCTCGCCGAAGAAGTTGCGGGCGGGCTTGACCCACTGCGCGAGGTAATCGGCCTGCGCCTTCTTGATGATCTCGCAGTGGGCCGCGAGGACCTTGGGATCGAAGCCCTCGGGCGCAGGCACGTCGCCGCACGCGCCAACGGCGAGCAGCGCCTTGGCTTCGGGGGTGAAGTCGTGGCCGCCGGCCGCGGGCGCCTCGCCGGTCGCTGCCACAGGCTTGTCACCGGCGGGCGGCGGCGCGAGCTTGGCGGGCGGCGCGGGCTTGGTGTCAGCGGGCGGGGGCACGAGCTTCGCGCCAGCCTGCGGGGCCGCGGGCCTGGCGTCGGCGACCTCCGGACCCGCACCGGCCTTCGCGCTCCCTGCTGCCGTGGTCGGCGACGAGCCAGGACCCGCGTTCGCGGGATCGTTGCCGTGACATGCGACCGCAATGAAGGCGACCGCCGCGAGCAGGTATGGGAGACGCATGAGGGCTGCATCATGCAACGGAACAGCCTCGCAAGGCTATTCCGTCCGCGTTCGGCGACGTGGAGCCCGCGCTCGCCCGCGCTCGGTGATACGTGGCGGTGGCGTCGGCGATCCGAACGCGTTGCCTCGCACGGCAGATCGGCTTCGCCATGAGCACGACATGAGCACGACTAACAACCTGGAATCCGGCCATCCCCGCGTTCGTTCCGGCGCTATGATCGATCTCATGGCGACGATCAACGACGCCCAGCTCCGCGAGATCCTGACGACCTCCCCCACGATCGCGGTGCTCGGGCTGCATCACGAGCCCGAGAAGGCCGCGTTCTATGTCCCCGAATACCTGCACGACGAGGGCTACCGGATCATCGGCGTGAACCCCCGGCTCGCCGGCCAGGAGCTGTTCGGCGCGCGGATCCGGAGCACGCTCGCGGAGATCGACGAGCCGGTCGATCTGGTCGACGTGTTCCGCCGCGCCGAGCTGATCCCGGAGCACGTCGAGGACATCCTGGCCATGAAGCCCCGGCCCAAGGTCGTGTGGTTCCAGCTCGGCATCAAGCACGAAGACTCCGCGCGGATCCTCGCGGCCGCCGCCATCACGGTCGTGCAGAACCGCTGCACGCTCGCCGACCACCAGCGCCTCGGCCTCGGCGCGCCCGCTCGCAAATAACCACGCGGATCGCCGCACCGGGCGGCCGATCGCGCCGGACGCCGCGCGGTGGCCTTCCCCGAGGTCGTCGGCCGAGGTCGGCGATCGTGTGGATTTTCCATCCCCGGTGCCGGCTCAGAGTTGTCCTGGCACGGCGCGGCCCGGTGTTGCACGATCACGGCGCGGCAAGGGGCACGCTGCCTCGACGCCGCGCACTCGATGGCCGCCGCGAACCGATCCAGCATGCCGGGAACCCGCCGTCCACTCGTGGTGTCCTTGCGGCGTGGTCGCCACACCGAGAGGTCGCGTGCCGCGCGCTGACGGCGCTGACGGCGCTGACGGCGCTGACATTCGGCGCATCGGCCGGGTGGTCGCCGGCGTCCTGCTCGCGACCGGCGAGCCGACCGCGCTCGAGCGCGAGCGCGCCGCTGCGGGGCTGGCCGCGCTCGGCCGGCCGCCGCTCGCCGCCGGTGACTTCGTCCTCGAGACGCCCGAGGCGCTCGCGCCGGTGATCCCGGTCGAGCTGCGCGCCGGCGTGCTCGCGCTGCTCTATGATCTCGCCGGTGACGAGCCGATCCGGCGGCGGCTTGCGGACGCATACGCAGGCCTGTGGCAGGAACAACCGGAGGCGGCAGCGTCCCGGCGCTCCGGCTCGAAGATCGCGCGGTGGCTGATCGGCAGGCTGCCGCGCCATCAGGTGGGCCACGCGCCCGAGGAGAACGACATGGTGGAACGAGACGGTCCCTATCGCGGCGGAGAGCTCGAGGCACCCGCGGCCGCGCCGGTCGAGCGCACGCCGCTCCGGCGCCGCGTCGAGCGAATCCGCCAGGAATACCTCCGGGTGGTCGAGGCGGTCGAGTCGGTGATCGTCGGCAAGCGCGACGTGATCGAGCGCGTGCTGACCGCGATGGCGGCGCGCGGCCACGTGCTGCTCGTCGACGTGCCGGGGGTCGGCAAGACCCAGCTGTGCAAGGCGCTCGCGGCGGCGATCGAGACCCGGTTCGGCCGCATCCAGTTCACGCCCGACCTGCTCCCGATGGACATCACCGGCGCGAACGTGTTCGACCCGCGCGACCAGGAGTTCCGGTTCCGGCCCGGGCCGATCTTCACGCACATCCTGCTCGCCGACGAGATCAACCGCGCGACGCCCAAGACCCAGTCGGCGCTGCTCGAGGTCATGGAGGAGCGGTGCGCCACCGTCGACGGCACGACGTACCAGCTCGACGAGCCGTTCCAGGTCCTCGCGACCATGAACCCGATCGATCACCAGGGCACGTTCGCGCTGCCCGCGGCGCAGATCGATCGCTTCATGGTGATGCTCGAGATCGGCTACCCGGCGCCGGACGACGAGGTCAAGGTGCTCGACTACCACCTCGGCATGACGTCGCCGCTCGCGGCGCTCGGCCCGGTGATCTCCCGGGCGGCGTTCCTCGACTGGCGGAACACCGTGCCGTACATCCATGTCAGCCCCGAGATCAAGCGATCGGCGGTCGACTACATCAATGGGCTGCGGCGCGGGGCCGAGGACGGCCAGTCGATCAGCCCGCGCGCAACCTTGGCGTGGGTCCGTGCGTCTCAGGCCCGGGCGATGCTGTCGGAGCGCGAGTTCGTCACGATGGACGATCTGCTCCACGTCGCGCCCGACGTGCTCAGGCACCGGCTGTGGACCGATGGCACCACCGTACGAGAACGGCTGCGCTCGGTCGCAGTCAAAGGAGGACGCTGACCATGAAGGCCCGGACGCTACGGATCGCCACGCTGGTGCTGCCCTCGCTTGTCGCCGCGATCGTCACGCTGCGGGTCCACAACGAGCGGATCCTCTACGTCGCCGCGCCGATGCTCGTCGTCCTGTGGACGATCATGGCGGGCGCGCTGATCATGCGGCTCATCGATGCGGAACGTGAGGCCCGGCGCGCGGATCCGGCCGCCCGACCGATCGATCAGTCGTCGGATCGGCCGTCGGATCGGCCGTCGGCCTGGGATCACCTCGACGTGCTCACCGCGTCCGGCGCCGCCGTGATGTGGTCGGGCGCGGCCGCGCTCGTCGCCTCGGGCATCACCGGCTGGGCGAGCCTCAGCGTGGTCGGCGTCCTGGGCCTCGGCACGGTCTACCTCACCGCGACCTGGGCCAGCCTCGTCGCCGGCAGGAACGGGCCGTGGCGCAAGGCGACGATCACCCGATCGATCTTGCCCGAGCTCGCGGTCGAAGGCGATCCGCTGCGCGAGGAGGTCCGCCTGACCGGCGTGAGGATTCCGGCCGGGATGCGGCTGTTCGCGGTCGGGCGCGCGATGCGCCACGGCGTGCTGTCGCGCTACGCGATCGGCGCCGAGGGCTCCGGCGCCGACGCCACGTTCGAGAGCGAGCTCGGCCCCGCGCAGCGCGGCGAGCACCACGCGCCCGCGCTGACGCTCTGGCTCGGCGACGTCCTGGGCCTCACGCGCACGCCCTGCGTGCACCACGGCGAGGCCCGGTTCACGGTGCTGCCGCGGCCCGGCACCGTCGACGGCATCGCCAGGCTGCTCGGCGCCGGCGGTGACGACGCGATCTCGCGCCCGTCGCAGCGGCTGCCCACCGAGGGCACGTTCCGGATCCGCGAGTACATGGCCGGCGACGACACGCGCCGGATCCACTGGGTGCGATCGCTGCAACAGAACCAGCTCGTCGTGCGCCTGCCCGACGAGGTCCCGCCCGCCGAGCCCGCGGTGCGCCTGATCCTCGACAACGCGCTCCGCGGCATCGAGTCGTTGACCTGCCGCGCGCCCGACGAGCTGCTCGACGCGCTGGTCCGCGTGTGGCTCGGCGTCGGCAAGGCGCTGACCGACGCCGGCACCCGGGTCACGCTGGTGACCGCTGCCGACAAGGCCGGCGTGGTGGTCCCGGTGGAGCGCGCCCTGAGCCCGCGGACATCGCGCGAGGGGCTGCGGCTCGGCGCCCGCGTCGCGTGGCAGCCGTTCCATCCGCTCGCCGCGCTGCTCGCGCACACCGCGACCAAGCAGATCGTGGTGTCGAGCCGCCCCCAGCGGATGGCGTGGCCGTCCGAGCTGCTGTGGATCGTCGTGCCCGAAGGGGCGTGGACGTCGGTCGAGCCGCTGGACATGACCAAGAATCTGGTGAAGCTGCCGTTTCCGACCGGCGTGGCCGATAACCGGTACGCGCGGCGCAAGCGGGAGCGCAAGCGGATCGATCAGATGTGGCAAGATCGCGCGCTGTTCAGCCAGGTGATCTGCTGGACCGATCTGACGACGTTCTCCGGAGACTACGTCGCGCGGCCCCAGCCGTCGGGCACCTCGCTGGCGGTGATCCCATGAAACCGCAACGGCTCGCGCTGCCGATCATCCTCTTGTACTGGCTGATGCTGGTCGGCGGCCTGGCGCTGTTCACCACGATCCGGCTCGCGAATGCCTGGGAGCTGCTGCCGCTCTGGATCGGCGCGCTCGGCGGGACGGCGCTCGGTCAGTTCCTCGCGCTGCGCAACTACCGGCTGTGGGTCGCGATCGCGTTCATCGTCGCGGTCCTGGGCTGGTGCGTGCCGGTGATGCCGCCGGAGCTGTCGAGCACCCAGCTGTGGATGGCGTTCGTGCCGGCGACGCTGTGCGGGTTCTGGAGCCTCGCCGAGCGCGGATCGCTCGCCGCGTTCTGGTTCCCGACGGTGGTCTGGATGCTCTCGATCCTCGACCACACCGGCGAGCAGGCCACGCCCGATGGCGCGGGTGTCATCCTGCTGGGCGCGCTCGCCATGCTGTTCATCATGTTCTTGCGCCTGCGCGAAGCGCGCCGCGTGGCGTTGTGGCGCACGGTCGCCGCGACGCCGCTGGCGACCGCGAAGCCGGCCGCGGTGCTCCGGGAGGCGCCGGGCCGGCAGCTCGCGCGCGGTGGCTGGGCGCTGCTGGTCAGCACGATCACGTTCGCCGTCACCGCGTGGGTCGCGCCGCACCTGTGGCAGACCGAAGCGTTCGAAGGCGACGAGGTGCAGATCCCCGATCTCGCGCAGGCCCACGGTCTGCCGTGCTGCCCGGTCGATGACTACGCGGAGGTCACCCGCTCGCGCGTGTCGGAGTACTTCGATATCGGGCGCGGCCACGACGCGACCGGCGCGCCGGTGCGCCGCGGCCTCGACTGCCAGGTGTGCGACGGCCCCGCGATCGCGCACGCCGGCCGGCCCGCGCCGCGCGCCGATGTCCCCGTCACCGGTGGCTGGTCTGGCGACGACGGCATCATCGCCGGCGATCCATCCCCCCGCGCGCCCGCGGCGTCGACAGGGTGGAGCCGGCGGCACGGATCGGGTCCGCGCGGCCAGTGGAGCACCTCCGAGCCGCCGGCGATCACCCCCGAGCCATCGACGATCACCGAGCCGACGGAGGTCGCGCCGGGCACCGAGCCCGAGCTCACCGGTGCAGCGCCGATCGCCCCGGCCGTCCCCGAGGCGCCGGAGATCGCCGAACCTGAACCTGAGCCGCAGATCAATCCTCCCGTGCCCTCACAGGTGCCAGAGCCACCGCCGGTGGTCGCCCCGGAGACACCGCCGGTGGTCGCCCCCGTGACACCGCCGCCGAGCGTCGATCGTGCCCTGGCGGCGACGGCGACGCCTCCCGCACGGGCGCCCGCGTCGAGCGTCCGGCGGCACCGCCCCGCGGGGGCCGATCTCGGTCCCTCGCTCCTGCACTGGATCTCGGTGATCCTCGCCGCGGCGTTGCTGTTCCAGGTGACCAACCTCGCGCTGCGGCCGCTGCGCCGGCTGTTCACGCTGCGCCACCTCCGCCGCCCGTTCTGGGACGAGACGATCGACCAGCGGGTATCCAACTCGTGGCAGCTCGCGCTCGTCGGACTCCGCGACGCGGGGTGGCGATCGACGTCGAACGAGGCGCCGCGCGAGTTCGCCCGCCGCGTCGGAGTCGATGGCCTCGAGCGCTGCGCGACCATCCTCGAGCGCGCCCAGCACGGCATCGCGATCGACGCGGGAGACCTGTCCGAGATGACGGCGTCGGCCGACGCGGCCTACCGCACGGCGCGCCAAAGCCTCGGTCCGGTCGCGCGCACGGTCGCATGGATCCGCTGGCCGCTCACCTAGCGGGACCTTCGCATCGCAGTGCCTATTTTCGTAGTTTCTCCGACGGAGAAGCGCTTCGTCTTCCTACATGATGGAGCAATCGAACGGCGTCGACGAGGATCAGGTGTTCGCAACGACC
>Ga0137459_1000304_pt1 | contig 18212 bp, 32 predicted proteins | sample EasRivERMGT700_2_FD_104908 | JGI IMG/M metagenome (GOLD analysis project Ga0137459, IMG submission 104908) | Soil microbial communities from meander-bound floodplain in the East River, Colorado, USA - East River MetaG ERMGT700_2 | ecosystem: Environmental > Terrestrial > Soil > Floodplain ...
CGGAAGAATTGACATTGAGATACCAATTCATTGACAATTACAATTGCGCGAGAATAACAATAGCCCTGCCATCGGGTAATGGCGAGGCTATTGTTTACGGCTCCCAGTGTCACCGTTCGTAGGTGAAATTCAACACGGGCGGATTGCCGAACCCGACCCCATCGAACCGTCCGTAATACACATTACCTGTAGTGATACCCGGCCCCAACGTGATGCCGGAAGTCGTACCATTGGCGATTTCCTGTCCGATAGCCGCCCCCAGGTCCACGGTAATCTTCCCTGGTTTAGGCCAGCCTGCGCGCTGGAGTCGGTTGGTTGTACCGGAAAAGGACCCCGGTCGCGTGTCACCCGCATTGTGTGTGCCGATGACAGCCGTTCCGCCATTGTTGTTGTACCAATGGTTCGCGTAAAGGGTGACGCTACATGAAAGGACGGTTGCCCCCGACAGGTACGCTCCGAGCGTGCCGGAGAACCATCCAATCATCGACTTAATGTTCTGGCCGAATCCGGGGGACTGTCCTTGAATTGCCTCATTGCCATACTGCGAGATGTACGCCCCTCCGGCGGAGTACGTACCCGACCAGTAGGCGCCAAAGGAGTTTGTGTAGGTCTGCACGGGGCTACCGCCGCCACCGCCCGCAATGCGGCTCACACCGGTGTCGGGGATCAACGGACCGATGTCTTTGATGAGTAGGTTGGCACCTGAGTAGATGGTAGCCGTGTTGCCTGCGGCGGAGGAGTAGGACAGCAACACACGGTGTTGCCCCGCCGTGAAGCCGCTCACATAGAACCCCGGAGCCGCGTGGACGCCGTAGTACAGTGACTGACCGCCCGCCATGTTTCGATCCGCCAATAGGGGGCTAGACGTTGTGGGAGCGGACGCCCCGCCGTCACGTAGGAAGATTTTAAAGGTGTCGTCGTTGACGTCGCTGGACATTGGCGCTTGAACGTTCATCTCATAGAGTCGAGTAGCGTCCGCCGTGAACGCCAACTCCAGAGCGGCACGCTCGCCCGTGCCAGAGTCGTTTGCTGGAAGGGTGCCCCGGGCAATGATGCCACGCGGAAGAAGGTTCAGCATGTCGCCAATGAGAGCGCCGTTGACGTATAGCTGATTTGACGCAATGTTGACGGAGTTGAAAGACGCGTTACCGTCAGAGTCGATGGACCCGACCAGAGCGCCATCAGACGTCCGAATGATTTGGAGACCGTTGTTCCCGGTCACCACAATTTGAACGTTGGTGAACTCCGCCGACCCGTCGGCATTGATGGACCACCCGGACGTCCCCGACAGGTAGTTAGGGCTCCGGATTGCGTCCCTGATAAGGACATTGCCACCTAGAATGGGGTCGTCGAATGGCATGACTAATTCACCAGGAAACCCTTCACGGTCATGGTGCCGATGAGCCCGGAATGTGACGTGTTGCCGCGCCACTCCACGCACAATGCTTCCCCGGCATCCAGGTCATGCACGGTGTCACTGGACGTACGGTTCCCGTTGTAAGACCCCTCGACAAATTTGGAAGGGTTAGGAGACACACCCTCATAGAGACTGATGGTCGGCGGTACGACCACGACCCCCGAACCGGGTGTTGGAACGGGGGCGTTCGTGCTTACGCTAATGCGGACAACTTTCCACGGTACGGGTGCAGCGACGAAACAGAAGCCGTATCCCGTGGCATCTAGTCTCACATTGGCTGGTCTCGTGAATGTCTGTCCGCGTGCCATGGTGTCACATGCCCGGAGTGAAGACCTTGAGAGCGAACGGCGCATTCTGACCCCTGCGCCCGAAGGCGTCGTGAAGACAGAACATTCCGGCCACGACCAGCCCCGCGCCGACCAGCCACGCGGATGTCTGCGACTTGAACAATGGACGCTTGATTGCCATGGTGTTAGCTCCTGAACCCGATGAGAGGTAGTGCACCCGCACGGTTGGAGACTGTGAACGTCGGTCCCATCGGGCCGGTCCCCAGCGCCCCCGTGATGTACCCGCCGTTGGGAGTGGCGCCCATGGCCTGAGCCAGCGACGGAGCCGAAGACCCTGCGCCCGTCGGGCCGGACGTGGTACGTACGGTCGGCGTGCCACCTTCGGCACGGGCGCATGCGTAGTAAAGCCCGGGAGTGACCGGAATCGACACGTCACCTTCGGCCGTCGCCACCGCGTCACCTGCGATCGACGTTTGACCCAGGATGTTGCCGGGAGCGCCGCTCAGGTTGGCACGGATGCCAATGCGCAGGATGGAAGCTGCCGCGCCAACCACGGTCACCTCCGCCCCCAATTTGAGGATCGTTCCGGCGGTCACGACGACGAAGGGACACGCGTACTCAACGTCTTGAACAACCGCCAGCGTGGACCGGGAGCCCCCGGGGGTCACGTACTGCCCGGCGTTGAGATAGAGCCCGTCAGCGGGCACTGAGAGGGTCGGCAGGCCACTCCAGGCGGTCACCCCGTCGCCGATGCGCAGAGTGTCGGTCGTGGTATCCACGCCAAGTTCACCCTCCGCCAGGATGGGGTTACGTGCCGCCCACTGAGCCGCCGTGCCGCGCCGGAGTTGGAGTCTCACGGAGTCCCTCCCTGGACGATGTTGATGCCGGTCTTCCCGACGGCGGGGACCGTGAACACCTGGTAGCTCACCCGGTCGCCAACGGTGCCGTAGACCGTCCAGGCGCGGCTGTTGATGTGGATGGCCCGGGAGACCCCCGGCGGCACGATAGAGACCCCAGTACCGCCCTGAGGGGGCGTACCGCCGGTCCCTGAGCACACGGTCATGTCACTGTTGCCCAGGTTGAAGACCTCGACGTGTCCGATGGTCGCGCCGTAGTCCTTGGAGATGTAGGCGTCCGATGGGATGGTCCGGGTGGCGACTTCCAGGACCTTGTTGACGATGCCGTTGGTCAGTCGCTCGGACGTCTCCGTGGAGTTGAGTAGGGCGTGCTGGTAGGCGTCCGCCAGTCCCTGGAGAAACTGTCGGACTTCGGGGTCAAGACGGCTCATGGCTTCTCCTAGAGTCCGGGGATGGTTTTCGTTGCGGAGTTTACCGCCTTAGCGACCTTTGGCGATACCGCCAACCAGATACCCGCGCCGACCAGTCCCAATCCCAACAATGCGACGCTCATTGTTATGGCGGTTGAATTCACCTTGTCGAAAACCTTTGTCAGGTCGACCCCGGGGAGCCCGATGTTATTCCCCACGTTTTGAAGCTGAGGGATGCTCCCGATGGCGGAACCTGGCGTGCCGTTCCAGGTGACGTGAACGTGGTCGTAATGCATGTTACTGGTTGACGAATACTTTTCCCACGTTCCGCGCTGCGTGTTCCAGGAGCGGCCATTCCAGATGATGTACTTCACGCCTAGCGCTTTCGCATTCTGCGTGATGTAGTCCGCAAGTGCATCACCTGTTGATTTGGCTACCGGGTTCGTGCGAGCGTCGCCACCCTTACCCAGGTTATCCACCATGAAATCAACCGCGTGCCCAGACGGATGGTCGGGGAACTGGTCGTTAGCCCGCCATCCGCCTGCGTTGGTGATGTGGAATAGTGCCGCCAACTGGTCGGCAACTGTCTTGACGTAGGGCTTTACAGGCCCCAGGTTAATTGCCATCAGATTACCATCTTCGCGGCAGCGTCGACCTTGTCGGTTACGGTCTTCGTCGCAGTGTCGGCGGCCTTCTGAATCTGTGGCTGCATCGCTAGGACGATGCCCGCGCCGACCAGGGCTAGCCCCAGACCGGAGAACGCCACTTTGATGAGGATTTCCCGTGACTTGTCAACGGCCGTGGAGATAGCGTCGGTCGCGTAGTCGACCGGAGTCGTCGGCAATCCAACGGGAGATACTCCCGTGATCGGGCTACCGCCGGACATGGCGGCGGTAGCCTGTCCCATGAACTTCGTGTAGATACCCCTGGTGTAGACCGTCCATGGGCTCCAATTGGTGCCGCCGCTGGAGATGCGCAGCATTGCCTGAGCCTGTCGGGCGGGGTTGTCCTGTAGGGCTCGAATATCCCTGTCCGACCCCGTACCGGTCTCAGACACCAGCGTGCGAATCTGCCACAGTCCAACCGAAGGTCCCCACGTCGAATTCTGAAGACTCACGTCACCGACGGACGCGTCATCTCCGCCGGACTCACCCAACGCAATAGCCGTCGCAATGACAGCCTGTGCGGAGTTGAGTCCGGCAGCACGCGCCGTCGCGTAAATGTCGGCAGGGGTCCGCTTCACGGCGTCAACTCACTTGTAATAGGGGTTCACTGGCACCAACAAGTTGAGACCCTGGAGATTGCCATTGTTCTTCGTGATGGCGTCCAGGTTCGCGAACTTGAGAAGGTCGGCATACTTCTTGTCACCCCAGTACAACTCTGACAGGTCCCCGAGGCTGGCGCCTGCGCCCAAGACGCCGGTCCGGCCGTACGGACTATTGGGGTTGTACGTCGGTTGCGCGTACGCGTCGGGGTTGAACCCGGACGCCGCCGGGGCACCCTGAAGCGCTTTGATGGTGTCCGACAGGTTCGCGCCCCACTCGTTGAGCAGCGCCGTATTACTCTGCTGATAGGCGCCCAAGTACGACGCGATATCCGTCCCCGTGGTATCGGCGGAGCCCTGGACGTAGGAGCCCCCCGGGCCGGACGCGGAGCCGCCGACCGCGCTACCCCCGCCGCCCGTGGAATCGTTGGCACGCTTCAGATACATGACCACGCCAACGGCGGCGGCAACGGCTCCGCCCGCCCACAGCCGTTTGTCCTTCAACAGAGCCTTGACGTCAGTGTCCACTTAGGAAACACCCCCGTTCCAGTTCTGCCAGTTCGATGGGGTGCCGCCGGTCCCGATGCTGAACAGAACCGGGTTGAGTTGCACGTTGGTGTTGGGGAACGTCGGGACCGGGCTCAGTGTCTTGGAGGACGGGTCGCCCATACGGGCGGCCATACCCTTGAAACTCTGCTGAGGGGACATCCACGCGTTAGTCTTCGTCCCCTCCGTCGATGAGCCCGGAGGGGCGGGGCGAACGCCAGGACCCAGGTTGGCAGGGCTGAAAGCGTTACCCCGTAGGATGTTCAGCACCGCCATACGGCTGGAGTACGCGTCAGGACCCCACTTCGGACCTACGACCATGGCGGGCGCGTTGGCGTCGTTACCGCCCGCCCCCAACAGTCGCCGGAAGATGCCCATCATGTCACCGACCCTGGAGCGTCTTGACGGCACCGTTGTACGCGCCCCCGGCGGCACTGACCGCCTTACCGAAGCCGGTCGCGTTCGCCACGACCAGGTAGACACCGATGAGGATTCCGGTACCCAGAAGGATTTTCTTGCCCATGGCTGTCTCCTTTAGACCGTGAAAAACGGTCCGGTCGTGGTAGGCGTTGGGTTCGCCTTGAGTGAAACGGGTGCGGTCTCAGCAGCGCCGGAATGGTTCCCGATGCCTGCGACCTGTGGGGAGAAGAGACGTTTCAGACCTTCCTGGAATGCGGACGATGCCGCCCCCAACTTGTCCGAAGACCCCTTCTGAACCACAACGTAGGTGACGATGAGAACGAGCGTCCCCGCCAAAGCCCCGCGCCACATCAGTTGAGCTTCCTTCCGTACTGGACGGCATCACCCTTGACAATGCCGAGACGCACCAACGCGTTGCCGCCGAAGACCTGGCAGATGACCCAGACTCCAGCGACGGCAACAACGAGACCGGCGGGATTCACGGTAGCCAACTCCCATCAGGCGCCTTGTTGAGGAACTTCGCGCGAAGCTGATTCTTGACGCCGGTAACTCCGCCGTTGTTGAGGAACGGCAGTGCGACCCACGTCCAGAACAACAGACCCAGGATGAACCCCGCGCCCGTGTTGACAGCCGATGGCACCTGTGGGGTCTGCATCTTCGGCGGTCCGATGCTCAGGCCGCCGGATTCGGTGTCAGGCTTGGCTTTCTCGCCCGACTGCCCCTGTGTGTTGTCCTTCGGTGCCGCCTTCTTCGCAGGCGCCTTCTTGGCTGGAGTTGTCTTCTTGGCTGGAGTTGCCGATGCGGTCGACTGTGGACTGTCCGAAGTGGACGGAGCCGCCGGAGTGTCGAAGTGGTCCGGGGGCGGTTTCGCGATGTCCGCGAACGGACTCCGTGATACCGCCGCCCCGCCGCCGGACTTGCCGACCGCGCCCGCCGCAACCCTGCCAACCGCCGCCGTCATGGCTACGCCTTACCGACGGAGCCGGAAACCTTGGCAGGCCCCAGCTTGACCGACCCCGCCACGCCCGCCGCGCCGACGGTCACCAGGAGCAGCACGCCGAACCACATGATCGGGTTGTGGGGATCGACCAGACTCCGGAGACCGCCGTTCGGCGAGTCATCGGTTGCGCTCATCGCGACCTGTGGAGAGACCGCAGGGATGATGACGGGCGCAGTCCCGTACAGATTGCTTGCCAGCATGCCGCTCATGGCTCACGCCCCCACAGAAGCCGCGAACAGGGTTTCCTGCGTGATGTGGATGACGCCCGTCGTCGGGGCGCCCGCCAGGCCGACGACCAACCGGAAGTCCGAGGTCTGCCCCAGGTCGATGACGTCACGCAGGGCGTACTGGTTGATGAAGTCGTGGCAGAACACGCCCCACAGCGCGCCGATGTCGGTGTTGTACTGACGCTCGTTGAGCGCCCGCAACTTCTGACCGTTGGGGAACGTCTCGGGGACGTCGTTCGCGCCGTACTTGTACGACATCTCCGTGAAGTTGGTCGCGTTGACCTTGAGGGGCGCAGCGGAGCTGTAGACGTTCGCGAAGAGTCGGAGCAGCGAACGGCCCTGGCCGGTACCCGGGAGGGGGTACTCACTCACGCCCTGCGCTGTCACGCCCTGCTGGTAGTGGTTCAGGCCGTGGAGCTGCGACAGGTCCGGAAGAACGGTGTTCCCGTTGACAACCGGGATGCTGTAGGCGACAGCCGTCACGTCGAAGTTAACGCCCGCCATAGACAGGGTTGCCGCGCCACCGAACGCGCTGAACAGTTCGGCCTGCGAACCCCAGACAATCTCCAGGTTGACGTTCGTCGCCTGCGACTGGCCGAAGACGGAGCCGATGAGTGACACCTGGTCGACGGCGACAGGGATCACGTACGTCACGTCCAGGTTGTACGACCCGATGGCCGCCACGTTCAGGCCCGGGGCTACGTAGTTTGCCGCCGCGCCGGTCGCGCCCCAGTCTTCGTGGTTGAGGCTCAGGGTTCCCTGCTGGACAGCGGTCCCGTTGCCGAAGCGCTGGAGCACGCCCCGGTCGTTGATCTCCTTGTCCGACATGAACTCGTTGACTTTGATGTCCAGGCCGCGCGCGTCGATGAGCTGCGACTGACCGTTGACGGAAACCTTGAAGCCCTTCGCGAGGTTCAGCGGCCATTCGTAGGACGCGGTTGTGGTGCCGATGGTGCCGCCGACAACGACCGGGCCATACACCCGGACTTCGAGTGCGGAGATAATGCCGGTCTTCTTGAGCTGCACCTGTGAAGACGTGCCCAGGCCCGCGATCGGGGTCGGGGACTGCGCTGCGAACCGCATACGTCGCGTGTACGCGGCGAACGCTTCCGGCGCGACGACCGTCTGTGGCGTCTGCACGCCCTGGACGAAAGCGACCTGTGTCGGACCGCTCATGACTGGCCTCCCGGACCCTTGTGAAGGAACTGCGCGAACTGCTTGAGGGACTGCGGAGCCCTGTCGGAATTAGCGGCCAGTTCCACGAGGAAATTGGCGAGGATCGCGGTTCCGCCGACCGCAACCCAGAAGGCCGCACGCTTCGCGCCCATGGGCTAGTTGCCCTTACGCTGCTTGTACTGGTCGTAACCGACGGCAACCGCAACCGCGACCAACGCCGTGACCAGGAGACTCTTGACGTTCATGTGTAACCCCTTACGCCGTATAGAGTTCGGTTGGCGCCATTATAGCGCCCCACTCTGAATGAGCTACATTCGAGACACGACAACCCACAGAGGGGAGGAAACAATGGGTTGGGTCAAAGTTAAGTGGATTCCGAAGCTTTTCGCTGCATTTGACGCCCTCTGGCCGAATCGCAATCGGTCGCAAGATGGAACCATCGGCGACACCGCACACCAGTCGAGTGTCTCGGGTCACAACCCCGACGACACCGCCGGTAGTAAGCCCGAACGCGAAGATGCCGACAATATCGCGGAAGTTCGCGCAGCAGACGTCGATGCCCGGGGCGTCAACATGCAAGCAGTTGTAGACGCGATCGTTTCCGACCCCAACGAACGGAAACGATTCATCTACATCATCTTCAACGGCTATATCTGGTCAGCTTCCAATGGCTGGAGAAAAGCCAAGTACAACGGTAGCGACCAACACACGACTCACGCGCACTTCAGTGGAGACCCCAACTACGACGAAGATGCGCGACCATTCAACTTCGCAGGAGGAGGCGAAATGGAACTCAGCGACAAGAGTCCATTCGGCCAGCAGTTCACGGCAGAAGAAGGCTACGAAGGGCCATGGCTCGCCGGTACCGTCGGCAACCAGCTTCAGTACATCCGCGAAGACGCGTCCTACGCCCGCCAGGCCGCCGTCAAGGCCGCCGCCGCCGCGACCGAAGCACAGACCGCCCTGGCGGACGTCAAGGCGCTCCTGGAGCGACTGGCACCCGGCGACGGTACCAACCCGGTCGAGGGGACGTACCGCATCACGAAGGTCGAGGAATGACCGACCCACTAGGTCCGGTCTACATCGGCGCGCGAGAGATCTACGACAAGTTGGTAACTGTCGATGTCTCCGTGCGGCGAATCTCCGATCAGATCACGGACCTAGCCCAGGACGTCAGGGACCACGAGACGCGTCTCAGGACCCTGGAAAAAGCGCGTTGGCCTCTGCCCGCACTGGCGGTCCTGGTGTCCATGGCATCACTCGCACTAACCCTCATCCCCCACCCATAGGAAGGCAACCCCCGATGTACCTGACCAAAGCCAAGATGTGGGCATCCGCCATCGGCGGTACCGCGACCGCAATCCTGACCACCTGCGCCACGGCGACCACCGTCCTGGACGATGACCGCGTGGACTTCACGGAGTACGGCACGATCGCGGCGGCGGCGGCGGCTCTGATCTCCACCATCTACGCCGTGTGGAAGGTGGAGAACAAGCGGCCCTACGGTCCGGCCAACTGACACGAAGAAGCCCCGCCGGACATCCGGCGGGGCTTCTTCGTGCCTATTGTCAGTCGCCAAACGCGGAACGTCCCTGACGCTCGCAGAAGTCGTAACATCCCTGGCAGACCGGAATACGCGCGGGGTTGCGCTCTGCGTCCGCGTCGAAGGTCTCCGGCATCTCGATGAACCGCGTTGCCGTCTTCTGGCACATAGCCATGTACTGGCACACCATCTCTTCGACAGAAATCCACTGGACCTGGTCAACGTCCCCATAGGTCCGACGGTGGATGAGGGACCAACGGGCGCGGTTCGCGGCACGCTCGGAAGACGTCCCGATCAACTCCACATCGAAAAGCCCCATCGTCGTGTCGACCACGACCAGGTAGACCTTGACCGGGGTGTCCGCCGTGGGCTCCGGCTCCGGCGCGGGCTCCTGGTCGACGGCGGGGAAGTTCGCGGCGTACCACGCGTCCGCGTCGGCGGCGGTCAGAGCCGTCTTGAGGACACCCTCAGCACTGGCACCCGCAATCTTCCGCTTGCGCTCCGAGTAGGCCGCAGCGTCGAAGAGGTATCGCGCCTGGCGGGAGTGCGGGTCAGCGTACGACAGGGCGGCTTCCAGGGTGCGCAGCTCAGCCACGGTGTACTTCCGGGCGTAGAAGGCGGTCGTACCGCTGTTAGCGTCCATCGGGAACCGCGTGCATCCCGATGCCACCTTCGCGGCCAGGTCCATCTTCGCGCTCATTGCATCTCCCTTGTCGTTGGTAGGTCCACCCTAAGCCCTACCGTCTAATTATGCAAGAGATAGAACGACAGAGCCCCGGTCGCCAGACCGGGGCTCGCCGAGATGTAGTAGTGGTCCCTAGTTCATAGGCGGCTCCTAGCCGAAGCGGCTGGTCATCTCCGCGTCTGAGAGTACGCCCCGACCCTGGCAGGTGCCACACGTCTGCACTACGATGAGCCCCGCCGCCGTGTTGGTCATCTGACCGCCGCCGCAGTCCGGGCAGATGTGCTCCACGACGTCCCCCGTACCGGTCAGGGGCACTCCCAGGGCTCCGCCCGCGCCGCGCCGCATCTGCTCCGTAACGCGCTCGATATCGCGCCGGGTGAACGCCTTACCGTCGGGGGCTCCGGCCAGGTTCGTACGCGCCTTGTCATCGGTGGGCATCGTCGGCCCTTTCCTTGAGAGGGTCGACGCACTGCGCCGTGAGAACGAAGACCTTCGGCGGCGGCGGGAACCCGGGTTCGTACTGCCAGCGACACGGCGCAACCAGGACGCTCGGGAACTGCGCGGGGCGGTCGTACACGAGGAACGGAAGCATTTCCGTGTACCTGGAGCCGTCCGCGCCGTCGATGGTCGTACGGAACGACCGCCATCCGTCGACGTATTCCCCCATGTATTGCATGCCGACACGCCAGGGGAACGGGCCGCTTCCCATGCAGATGTAATTGTCACTGGGAAGGGTGAGCCCCTGCGTGTACGCCGCGACCAACTCACCATCTTTATACAACTTGAAATGCATGGGGAGATACAGCGTCTCCATAGTCTTACCTGTCCTTCTTCGTGAACACGAGGAAAATAATCGTGAGGGTATTGCATCCGATCGCGCACCACATGAGTGTCATTCCGCCTTCTCCTGTTCTGCCCACACGGCGCGGACCGTTGAAAGTCTCGCGGTTACTTCGTCGAAGATGAGTAGCGGCATCTGTGCGTGCGCATCCATGCGGTCGTTCCAGTCTCGCCGCTCCAGGTCCGCCAACGCTCGGAGAAAGTTCACGCGTCCGTTGATCGATGGGTCAATCATGCCGCTTTCTCCTGCCCTTTTGCCCAACGCTCCACGGCGTTTACTGTCTCCAGGGGGAGTGCCGCCATATGGATGAGTCGGTAGTCTTCTTCGTCGGCTTCCGGCGGAGCTTCGTTGTCGTCGTATCGCAGGCATTCATGCGGACCCAGGTCCAGCACGGCCTGATGGAATTCGTTGACGTCCCATCCGATCGACTCCGCCACCCGCTTACGGTCGGCAAGGTTCTTCGTTTCAAACATGTAGATGAGATCAGCCTGTTGGAGTACCAAAGCGTCAAGACTCTGCGTACGGGGTCCACACAGGATGAGCGTCGTGGCGGAGTTGTGTCGGTTGTGCATGAGCGCACGTCGCATATGCGGGCGCGTACGCCCCGCCGGAGCGACAACCCCGATCTCATGAATCATGAGTGCGCACGGGGTTTTGTGCGCCAGGGTCATTCCCACGACCAGGTCAACATCGTCAAGGAACGTGGCGGAGCCGCCGTCGGGTGCGTACCGGAGGGTCATCGGTTTCTTGCGCCCGTTGGTGTCGTACTGCCGTAGCCACTCAGGCCACTTAGGCGGTACGCCGTTCCACGTCTCTGCGTTCCCTTCGATGGTGATGACGTCCGGACCGATGGGACCATCGTCCCCCGCAACGTCGATTACCACCCGGTCCAGCGGGTAATTCTTGAGGAATAGCAAGCCCATTACTGACTTGCCAGAGCCCTTCTTACCCGCACAGAAGATGATGACGCCACGGGTGGGATCGATGGCCCCATCGGGTCCGAAAGTACCCATCGTCAGCCGTCGATCTTTCGGGCGGCGGGCAGGATGTCGGCAACGGTCACTTCCAGAGGTTCGGCCCAACCCCGTTCCGCCGCCTGTGCCGCAACAGCGGGATCGCTCCAGCCGCTACCGGGCTCCGGGGGCTGCGGCTCACTCCAGCCCAACTCCACCGCCCGCGCCGCAACGGTGTTGTCGTACTTCCCCTCCCGGACTTCCGCCACGACGAACTTCAGGGTTTCCCGGCGCATCTCGGAGAGGATCGACTCACGCTCCGCGTCGATGCGCTCCAGTTCGGCCTGACGCTCCGTCAGGGTCTCCGTGATCTGCTGGAGCGCCTCATGCGCGGCCTGAGCGGCTTCCTGAGCCTCTTCCGCAATGCGGTTCGCCTGCGAGGTACCCCAGGCAATGGCCGCCGAAGCAGCGATGCCACGGAGCCCGCCCGCTTTCTGCAAGAGATTGGCGAGTGACATGGTGTCTGTTCTCCTTTACGAAAGGTATTGGACCGGTCCGGACAGGTCGATTTCCATCTGTCCGGGGTCATGCTTCGGTGCGTCGTCGGCGGCGGGCGTGCTGAACGGGTCCGGCTCCGGCATGCCGACCTGAACCACGTTCGGACCCTTCGGAAGGGTCACGGGGCCTTCGCTCAACCAGTCGCCGAACGCCCCTCCGGCGGTCGTCAGGTCCGCCACGTCCAGCCCCAGTTTCGAGACGTCGAAGTGACGCGCGACGATCGCGCCAATGGGCTCCGAGAAATCGGCCAACTGTTCCGGGGTCGGTCGGCGCAGTTGCCGCCCCGCCCGCCCCAACAGTGCGTCACTCAGGACCATGAGCAACTTGGAGACGCCCTGGACCATCTTGACCGTGGTCTTCGTCTCCGCCGCCGTGGGAACCCTAGTACCCCAGATCCCCGTACGGGTGGACCCATCCGAAGCGTCGTCGGCGCGGAGTGTCGCCGTTGCCTGGTGAGGTTGGGTTGGGGTGTCCAGCGGGAGGGGCCCCCCCTGTGGATTCGATGACGTCGTCGGTGTCGGGGTCGGCGCCGGTAGCGGCTCCGGCTCCGACTCCCTGAACGTCGGTAGCCCCACGAGGGGGCTCCTGGACCGGGTGCGGGTCTTCGGTGCGGTCGTATCCGACACGGGGGATTCCCTTCTTCTTTGTCGATGTCTTCTGTTCGGGTGGGGGCGTTACGGTCGATGCGGCGGCCTTCCCAGCACGGGCGATGATGACCCCTCCGCAACCAGGTTTCGGGCAGGTGCCGCGCCAGGTGACGCGGTTTTTCGGTGCCACCCTCTTGACGCTCCGACCGCACTTCGGGCAGGCCCCGGAAACCGGAAGCAAACCAGCCATGCGCTTCGATCCCTTCGACGTTTCCGCAGGTCAAGCACGGTTTTCGCTCCGGAAATCCGGTCGGAATCCGCACGCTTTCAGTTCGGATAGTACACGGAAACCACCCGGATTCTCACCCGGAAGGGTGTTGTTTCACGTGAAACACGAAGGAGCCCCGCGCCGGGTGACCGGTGCGGGGCTCCTGGAAGAGGCGGTTACGAGCGTGGCGGGCGGGGTTTGAACAGGAAGACGTTCGGCTGGTCGAGGAACGCGCCCCCGATGAGACCGCCCCGGTGCGCGTCCGCATTGTTGCACCCGCAGATGAGCGCAGCACAGGCGGCGGCGGACTGGAAAGCGGCCTTACCCGCGCCGGTCTTCCCGTACATGGAATTGCGCTCGATCTTCTCCACGGGGTCCGACACGACCGGGGCGGCCACGGGGAAACCGTTGACGTCCACCGTGTACCCGGTCAGCGTCAGACCCTCCGGCAGGGCGTAACTGTGGACCTGTTGGGTCCCGTCGGACAGGGTGAGGATGAGTGAGATGTTCATGCTGTCACGCTCCAGACGATGATGATGGCGATGATGACCAGGACGGTTAGGACGCGCACCGGGGGTCGTTCGGGATCACGACCAGAGCGGAACCGACGATGGTGCACGTCTCGCAGCCCCGAGAGGTCACGTAGATGCCCATGGGTCCGTCGCAGGCCATGGCAACGTTGCGGAAGTTGTCCGGCATCTGCACGACGCGCACCCGCGTGGGCTGAATGATCTGGTCGGACTTCGGGTCCGGCCCGCTGTCCAACTTCTCTCCCGCGCACCCGGTCACGCTGAACACGACCAGGAGTGCGACCAGGACGCCCCCCGCGCGCTTCACGCCGGACCCCACATGATGCGCCACGCGGTGATGATGCTGGAGTGCACGTACATGTGGACCGGGTTACCGGTCTCCGCGTCCGCGCGCTCCACGTGGATGTAAACGCCGGTCGTGGAGTCGGCCAGGAGCCGCACGGCACGGACCGGGGTCACGGGCTCACCCGTGGCACCGTCCATCGCCTGCGGCCAGGGGCCACGCTGGAGCTTCCGCCAGGTGTGACCGTCCAGCGTGCCGCCGAACAGGTCGACCAGGGGCGCGGTCTCCGACGTCTTCACGGGCTCCGGGGCAGCCACGGCGCGGGGCTTCCGGGGCGCCCGCTTCGGCTTCTCCACGGGCTCCGGGGCAGCCACGGCGCGGGACTTCCGGGGCGCCCGCTTCGGCTTCTCCGGCGTGACGGTAGTTGTGGTCTCGATGGTGACTGCGGCGGCCTGGTCGGCGGCGGCAATCTCGACGCTGTCAGTCATGGGGACCACAGTAAGCCCCCGAGCCAACTCTTGCAAGGTTGGATCGGTGACGATGCGGTACATACGCGCCAGGAATAGCTGACTGATCAGAATCTTGCTCAGTGCCTGAGTGCCCATATCGTCACCTGTCCAACCGTTCCGTCGGGTGTCTCCATTGCCGCCACTTCGTCAGCTTCTTCTTCCAGTGTCTCACCAAATGTACGACTGTAATAGGTGGTCTCCAGGTCTTCCGCCTGTTCGTAGGGGAATGACCGTAGCGAACGGACGTCCGGCCGATCCCACCAAATGAAGTCGGCGTCACGTTTGGAACCGGGGTCGCCAGAGAGTTTGCGTATCTCGCCGTAAGATACGTGACCGCACGAAGGCCAGTTGTTCCGCACAATCGCTTGCTTTGCGGAGACCATTGCCCACGAGACAGCCAACTTGACGTCCGGGTAGGGGTAGTCCGGACCGATCTTCCCCCATCCTTTATCTACGCGACTAATGACCGTGCCTAGATCCTTCGCCGCAACTCCACGGCTTTTGAGTTTCGGCGCGGTTCCTTCCGCCAACTGCGCACGCGCTTTATCGTCCCAATAGAGACCGGGCATGAACAACGACAGGTTGTGGTATTCCTCCGCATCCCACGCGCCCAATCGCTTAGCATCGATATCTAGGTTAGGGTGAGGGTCCTTAAACACGATGCCGTCTGTGGCAATCATGAGAAGGCTCTCTGTCTTCGTCGGGTGAGTTGCAATAGCGTCGAGAATCATCGTCCGGCATCCTGCCGTAATCAATGATGCCCAAATAGGGTTAGAGAAACGGGGCTCCCCGACAGACTGCGCCAACTTCCCATACGCGGAGTTGTAGACCTGTTTCTTAGCCTTGCCCGACGGAGTGTTCTTCCCTACGGACAAACGCCCTTCGTACAACTCGCGAATTGACCGCATAGGCGGCTCACACGCACACGGGCGATACGTGATGTGCTCATGGACAGAAATTCGACTGACAACACCCGCCCTTTTGGCCGCCTCAAGCTCATGCCACCAATACCAGCCCTTAGTGTTGCGGGGGCGGAGGATGGCTCCGTCAGACGTACGGTGCGGCATGGCGCCGACCCACATATCTTTACCCTGAACCGTCGCGTAGACCATCCGAAGCGCACCCTTAGGCAACTTGCCCGGAGACCCCACACCCTCCGACCATTGCCCATGCAAAAGACAGGGTAGCTTTTCAATGATTGCCGGATAAGCCGAGTTAATGTCATAGGCGTAAGACACTCCAGGTACGGGGCCGTGATTGAAGATTTCAAACCATCCGCCGTAATACGTACGGATGGCAGCCATCCGTGCATTGGTAGGGACAGCCTCACGTATTTCTTCACCGGTTGGGACTCCAATCAATCGCATCCATGTCTGGGCGGCCTGCCCCGGGCCGAACCATTGGTTATTGTTCAGCTTAATACCGTCGGACATGAAACCCTCGTTCAACGTCCCCATGAGACGCGCCAGGACTTCATTTTCCAACAGGTTGTACTCGATCATATCCGCGTCAAATGCTGCGTCTGATCGGTGCTGCTTTCCTTCTTCAATACGGTCGTACTCTTCTTGCGTGACAATAGGAGACGACCAGTCTTTCGGATTAATAGCGTTCAAGAAAGACGTCTGGAAGAACGGTCCCGTATCGCAGATGTACATCCATGGACGCGGAATCTTCTCCTGAACAATTGACCCGTCTTTCTTGTGAACCGTCTTCGTGGGTACATCCTCCGGCGCAACATAGGGACGGAGTTTGAACCGCTTGTTTGCCAGGATGTCAAACTCCCACTTATTCCCCGTGAGTTGACGGAACCCCTTGACGTAGCGCCACTGCCCATCCCGGACAGGGAACGGGAACCGTGCCCCCTCCGTCGTCGGCTTCCGGCGTGCGATGCCGTCCTTCGTCAGGAGCGACCTAGCCGCGTGCTCCGGTATCGTCTTAAGCCAATTCGTGAAGTCATAACCCAGGAAGAAGCCAACGAAGGCCGAATTAGGGTTAGCTTGATACCGTTCCCAAAGGAAGCCGAATATCTCATCATGGGTAAGCGGCCTACCGTCCTTATGAAGGCTCTGGTCTCCCACGGAAAGAAGCACGTAATGGTGTACCGAGCGCCGGACCGTGATCTCTTCTCCGGTCTCGTCGTCATAGTCGATGACGTACTCATAGCCGGACACCCCCTCTCCGTCGACTCCGATGAAGTCGGTCACGTGTTCCGCCCGTTGAGTAGTACGCGATGAATTGCTGTCACTCTTGCGGACGTAACCGCACGAGGGGCGGCACTTGACCTGACGCTTATTCTTCGTGGGAAAGACTGTGCCGCATGCACAAGCCTTCTCAATCACTTAGCGCTCATCTCGCAATCAAGACAGACCCAGTGAATAGGCCACTTAATAGTGTCCGTGAAAACCCTCTTACACTTCGGGCAGATGTTCTTCACTGATACCACCATGGGTTACGGACGCCCTGAGGATACTTCCGGCGGGCGCGGCGGGTGATTTCGTGGCGTGGAGCTTTCATAGTCCAGCGGAGTTGGGTGGGCGTCATCTCCTGGACGCCCGCCGTAATCGTAGAGAGACGCGCTTTAGGAGACTGCGTCATCATGCGGTCAATTACACGAGGCTCGTAATACGCCATGATTAGGGAGTCGAGAGACTTCCCCGACGCGTACCCCCGGGGGTCGGTCTCTGACCGAAGCATCGGGGAAAGGCGGAGCCATCGGTTCCAACGGAGGGGGCTCAATCCATCCCGGAGCGCTTCACGCTTCCAACGGGCGGAGTGATCCTTGAATGGCTTCCGGGGCTTACTCATGCCGGAATGCCGATGTCGGGTTGTCAAACCTCGCGTGCGTCATCTAGGCTGTCCTCATCTTCAAGCCCCGTACACAATGGCTGGCAGGCCGTGTGCGGGGTTTCACTATGTCACCCGGAGCCTCATCCTAACAGGGTGAGAGCCCCGCCGGAATGTCCAGCGGGGCTCTCACCTTCCTGCGGGCTCTCAGACCTCCTGGAGCGGTTTCCAGGTGATCGGGTGACCCCCGATGACGTCGGTGCAGGAGCCGGACCTCACCTGTCCGTAGTGGTCAGCCGTGCGACCCTTCCGGAGTGTGGAGTAGGTGCCTCTACCGTCGCGCCTGCGGTTCCGGAGCCCCGACCTGGTCGGCAAACCCACCCGGAGAAGATCGACCCCCGTACGCGGCATCTCAGGACGCCTGACCGGTCTTCTTCGCGGACGCGACCTTGGCGACCTTCGACGCGGGGGACGGCTGGTTGACCGCCGACGTGTCCACAGTCGTCAGGTAGTAGGTCCGGGCAGTCTTCATCTTGCCCGTGGTCCGGTCCTTCACGGCGTACTCCGACACCCGCAGGCCGCGCGGCGCGATGAGACGAAGGTCGACCTGGCCGCCGCTCTCGATGGCCGCGTCTCGTCCCGTGAGGGTCAGCTTGTGCGCGATTTGCTGACGGACGCCCGTACTGGAGTCGTTGAACTGGAAGCGCGTCCCGTCCACGTCCTCCGCCGACACGTACACGAAGTTGACGCCCTGCGCGTTCTCCGTGAACTCCACGGAGGTGATCAGGAACGCCTTGCCCAGCAACTCTGCCTTGTCGACCAGGTCGACACCCTCGATGACTTCCGCGTCCTGCCACGCATCGGGGAAGATGTCCGACCAGTCGTTGATGCCGCTCATGATGTTTGGCCCTTCGGTAGTGGTCTTGCCGCCGTAGGTCACAGCGACCAGGCGAACGTACCACCCGATGCGCGATCATCTCACCCTGAAACTCACACTGTGATTCGTCTCGCAATGGTATTGACATTTGGAGACAGTGACAGACTGTGACGAGGAAACATGATCAGAC
>Ga0137459_1000305_pt1 | contig 18160 bp, 28 predicted proteins | sample EasRivERMGT700_2_FD_104908 | JGI IMG/M metagenome (GOLD analysis project Ga0137459, IMG submission 104908) | Soil microbial communities from meander-bound floodplain in the East River, Colorado, USA - East River MetaG ERMGT700_2 | ecosystem: Environmental > Terrestrial > Soil > Floodplain ...
AAAAGAAAAAAGGATAATGCGGTTAAACATTATCCTTCTTTAAGTTAAGATAATTAAAGTTACTCTTGCATCATCAAATTAAAACCATGCAAGACAGTCCGTAATTTTTAGTTTGCACTTCCCTCAACGGCAGGGAACTCAAAATCGTCAGAATTATCATCTTCAACAACTGGTCGGGCTTTTGGCGTTGTTTCTGTTGTTGAAGACGTTTGCGCAGTGTTTGTCAAACCTTTTTTAGCCCGTAAAGAGGCCAAACGAGCTTCAACTTGCTCACGTGTTGGAGGAGTGCATTTGCGTTTTAGTTCCTCTAAATCAATGTTTTGTTTGATTTCCAAGTCACTGGTCGAAAGAGGCTTCTTGCTCTTTGGTATCACGCTGTAATAATTAGATGGGCCGCCGGCCTTGTTTACCTTCACGTCACAATCATATTGACTAGGGTCACCCCAATCATCATCTTTTGCCAAATCTTGAATACCTTTAAATACCGATGTGGACATATCAAGTATTTTGTAGCTTCCAGTTTTGCGATCAATCACGCCCACCAACCAACGACGTTTTGGCTTGCTATTAAATGGTGGTTCACAGCAAGGATCAGAGCCATGGAACATTGATGACATAACTCGTTCCCCAAACCCCGGATCCTTTTCATCAAATTTTATGCGGTGAACAAGGTACTCATGAGGTTTTGTTACAATCCTCACGACATTACTGCCATTTTCAAGACGTAAATAAGCGTCTTTGTTTGATTTACCCTCTTTGAAGGTGTTTGTGCTCAGTTCCGTGTCTGACCAGCTGGTACTACCGAATATAGTTTTACTCATTTTATTATCCTTTATTTTGCACTTTTGTGTTTATAATTAACATTTCTTACGCTTATCACTCTTGTCCAAGGAAATTTTATGTTGATGACCTCAACGATCCCCTTTTCGACTTGCTCTAATGCTTGTTGATATGTTAATTGTTGTTTGTTTTTTTGCGTTTCTTTGGTATTATTTTTAGAAATATCATATCCAACTATATCCAAAGTTACAGCACTTTCTATTATTTTTAATGCTAGAAAAATTCTGGGCTCTTTGGGTAGAAATGGATCTTCTGTCTCTACAATATATACTACTTTATTAGCTGAATTTGATGCTATTCTTGCGAAAATATCTCTTTCAGCCGTTGCTATTTGTATGTCATTTTCCATTGTTATTCTTTGTCTTCTGTTTGGCAAATGTTATTGTTCAGAGGTGGGCTCGACGAATCACTCTTCACTTTCTAATTCAACCTCACCTTCAAACCCAGTATCTTCATCTCCATCAACTTCACCCTTAACCTTTTGTTTAGAAAGAAGGTCTATTCCTCCAGCCGTTACAACAAGATCAAGCTCAGAAACGTTATAATCACCATCAAAAAGATGATTTTTACGAATTTTCCCACGGGTCACGATACCGCTTTTCATCTTTACACCTTTAACAGTTTTTGTTAAATCTTTTTTTCGAGTTAACTGCAATATTAATGAAGAAAAATATTCAATTTTTTGTCCGCCGCTTTCCTTTTGTCCTGGCGCACCAATATTTGCATACGTTTGATTGATGAGAAGAACTGCCATTGTTCCCTTATTTGTCTCACGATTTTTATATTTTTCCATAAGGTTAATCCAGTGACGAAGAACCCTACCATTTTCTTTACTGTGGGCAGCCATCTGTTGTGTATCTAATAATGACTTTTCAGAATCACCTGTGCTTAATGAGGCGGCAATAGAATCCCAAACAATTAATATTTTACAATCAGGATCTTGCTCTTTTGCCACCTCAACAACTTTTGAAACCTCATCACCAGCTTCTAAAATAAGTCTAGAATTAATTGTGATTAATTCTGAAGAATTAGCTTTAAAATGTCTATCATAGCGGTGTTTTGAAAATTTCCCCTCACTATCAATTAAAATAACAAGAAAGCCCTGATTTTGTGCACGAGTCATTATCTCCATGGCACAAGTTGATTTGCCAGAATCTGGACGGCCACATATTTGCACAATTTTATTTAGTGGAATTCCGGGAAGACCAACTAATTCAGACCAAGCACTATTATCCCACATAATAAAATCATCATCATCTTTTGGACGAATAATTGTATCACCAGTGCTTATTTGATCTGCTCGACTTTTATCTTTACCATAAGCCGATCTTACATCTTTTACTAATTTATTTAGATCTAATTTAAGCTTTGATTTTGTTTTTAATATTTCTTTTGTCATTTTATCCTTCGTTTGCCAAATGGCTTTATTTTAATAGATTTTGTTCTACGACATTCTCGACTGCTAAATTTTTAAAATCATAAATTATCTTAACTTGTTCAATAAAATCTTCTTTAGATAAAAGACCCTTCATATAATTACAATCTTTACAACACGAAACACAATTTGATATTTCATAACTTTTAGAACTATCAACTCTATCAATTCCACTTTTAGATTTTTTATTTTTTGTCATATATTTATTATCTTCGGCAGCTAAATCACAATAATAACAGTTATCCAAAGATAATTTTATATATTCTTCTAAAGTTAAAGAAATGTCTTTATTCGTCCATTTTGTTATACTTTTATTAAACGATTTATAACTTTTTTCCCATTTTATTTTAATACTATATGTATTTTCATGTGAAACATTCAAAATTGATTTATTATAAATTTTAACAATTTTGTTTAAAAAATAATTTTCAGAAAACCATTTCTTCATGAAATTACATTTTGTGCAACATGAAACACAATTTTCAATATCATAATCCTTATCACTATCTAATCTGTCTATTCCAGTTATTTTTGCTAATCTCCTACCTTTTCTTCGAGGATTAGAATTACAAAAATAACAATTTGTTTCACATAATTTTATAAACTCTTCCATTGTTAAATTAAACTTAATATTTCTTCTTTCAGCCTTTCCCTTCCATTCCCTGTAATTATACTCAAATGGTGTTTTTGAAATTCTTGCACACCAACACCCGACCGAATGACACATTGCGTCATATCTAATTTTAAAATAAACACCACAATCACATCTACACGCCACATAACGTCTTTTATGTGTGCCCTCTATTTCATCGCCCAAATCCTTTACAATTACCATATTTTTATAACGCTGCCCAATTTCAACATTTCTTTTTACTAAGCACCCACATGAAGATGTTACACCGGTATATAAATATGATAAATATGTTTTTTTTAAATTTCCACAATCACACAAACATTCAACTAATTGTCTTCCACCTTTACATCTGCCAAGATCCGTAATAATTTTTAGTTTACCGAATTTATCACCTATAAAAACAGTTTTATGTAATATTTTCCATCCATCTTTTTTCACAACAATTCCTTCATTTTGCCACTTAAATCCACCACTTAACATCATAATTATATGCCAAAATATACATAAAAATTCATAATACTAGAAGTCATTTTTTGCTTTACTAACCCCTCGAAAATAAATGTGAGCGTCTTTCAAAGTCCCCATTAAACTCTTCCACTTATTGTAGTCTGACTCGGCACTATATTGTTCTTTCTTCGCTGCCTTAACTTCCTCATCCTTATCCACCAACCTATTCAACGCCACATCAGTAATTTTCTCTGCACCACTCTTAAAAAAGTAATATCGTTCAGAAGAAATCGACTCGACCTCGCTTTTATTCTCTTTGGCTAATAATTCTGCTTCGGCCAAAAACTGACTTAATTCTATTTGCGCAGTTAAACAAAGCGCCGCAGTTCTTTCGGCCCTTTCCATTTCATACTTTTCACGATGCGCCAACTTCAGCTCTTTTGAAACCTTAGCAATAAGCTCTTCAACTACTTCCGCACGAGTTTGTCCTTCATTCTGCCCGTCTTTGTCTTGTATTTGCCAATCACTGTGAAAATCTTGTTCCATAATATAACCTTTTAGTGTTTCTATTTAATATCTTTATCTCCACCGTTACTCGACGCTTTAGCATTATTTAAAAACTCTTGAAGTTCATTTTTTAATTCTCTTACTTCTTTTATTTCAGCGGAGAAATCTTTATAAATTTTCCTGAGGTGTTGATGTACCATAAGGTTTGATAAAAATATACAAACTTCAAATGAAAAAGTCTTTGTTGGAGGCTTTAAACAAACAATTAAACCATCATTGTCCGTCTCAAAAAGATTATCAAAGAGTTGCTTACCATCGAAGTTATCCTTAGAATAAGACTCTACGATACCCTCATAGATTTTATATTCGTCATCAGTCATTTCGATTCGTTTGTTGTTTAAAATTCTTAATGTCATTCGATTATATCTCTTATTATAAATTCTTCTGTAAGTTTTTCACTATATTCATATATATTATTAAAATCTAAAAAAGCATTTTCACCATTTATTTCTCCAGCCAAAACAAAATCATCCATAAATAAATCATATTCAATCATAAATAAATCATATTCAATTCTAAATTCAGATTCAGATATTTTGGTTATTTTTATAATGTTGGCTGTTCCAGGTGTTTTTTCACGATAAAAATCACCAATTTTTATTTTATCACATTTCATTCGATTATACTTTTTATTGTTTGTTCGTTTGTAAATTTTTCATTAAATTCATAATATTGTTTAATAATATTAATAGAAATATTTAACCAATGTTTCCCCGATAATGTTAATTTTACACTTGCAGTATTTTCATATATTTCATTAATTAAAATAGCTAAGTGTGTTATTTTATGTGTGTAAACATCGCCAATTTTCATTCTACAATATCTCTTATTATTTGTTCTTCTGTTAATTTTTTAGAAAACTCATAACTATAATCAAATCTATTTATTGGCCAATTATAGTGGAAATCATCTTTTAAACTTGTATAATATATAAGAGGATATTCATTTTTTGTAACAATTACTGGTTCCCCATCCATTTTATGCACAAATACATCACCAACCTTAATCATTCTATTATATTTCTTATTGTTTGTTCATTTGTTAATTTTTCACTAAATATATAATATTTTACAAAGTCATCTTCCGGCCAGCCCAAAAGTATTCCAAAAATTGTACCATCAATGATCTCTTTATAATGCAAAAATTTTTCTTTTTTATATATAATTATAACATGTGTTTTATAATGTTTATGTATACAAATATCTCCCACATTAATCATTCAATAATATTTTTTATTAAATATAGTTCGGTTAACTTTTGATCAAATGTATAATTTATAAGAAAGGCGCTTTTAATATAATAAAATGTATTTTCATTATTAATCTGAATTAAATATTTATCATCTATTATATTTATAATTTGAGCATATACATCGTTACCCCAATTATATTTAAAACAATCACCAACTTTAACCCGATCTTGTGAATCCATTATTACCACCGCCCATAGGTTTTATTCCATTGGCAAGATTTTGTTGTTGTTGCAATCGTTTTAATCTATCTATTTGTAAAGCTGGTGGTAAATCATCCGTTCCATCATCTTGTATTTGCGGGGTTGTTTTCCCTCGTTTTTGTGAGTTACCTTGACTTCCACCATCCATTGCCCGAACAGCAGCTAAAGTATATTCAGGATCTTCTGTTTCAGGTAAATCATTATCATTTACGCTTATTTCTGGCTCTTCATCAATATTTCCAGAAACTATTTCAGCAACAAGGGCTTTGTGTTTATTAGCTATATTAGGATCAAGACCAGTTCGTTTTATAAATTCTTGGAGTGGATTGTTGGCAATTTTGAGATTTTGTTCATTTTGTGGTAATTGTTTGGATTTTTTACTTCCGTCCAAAAATTCGGTAACTGGTTTTGCATCGCCTATTTTAGTCATTTTATAATTAGATATAAGCCAAGAAACTAATCCTTGAACATTATCGGTTGGCATTTGCTCAAGAGCTTCTTTCAACTCTGTCATAAGTTCTACGGCAAAATCATTAAAAATAGGTTGATCACATGCCGGACAAAGATTTTTAGCTATTACCGCTGACCACTCTGAAGGTATATTTACGAAACAATTAGAACAATTCATTAGTTTTCCTCATCATCTAAATCTGACATACCTAACTCTACCAGTTCATTCTCGATCTCCTCCAAAAGAAAAGAACGATCTGTATTATCTATATCATTAGATTCATCGACTTTATCTTTTTTGGATACTCTTGTAGATTTCATGACCACCTTCTTTGACTCTAAATCATCAGGAAGTTGTGGCGGAAGACAAATTCGTTCTAATTCCTCAAAAATAATGGATATGGAATCATCATACCAATTCATATTCCCCGAAAACCAAATACCAACACCAGGTTCTAATTTCACTTTATTATGGCTAATTTCACTCACACGATCTTGAAAATAAATCCATGTCTTCGGGAAACAAGTCATATCTATTTGATTCCCATAAGGGTCTTCAAGTTTTATTTTAGCCATTACTTGACCAACCAAACTACTTTCGGCTTTTTTTACTTTAAATTCGAATATACTCTTAATTTCAGCTTGAATACTACCCAGACGTTTTGAATAAGCTCGACGTTCTTTTTCTGTTAGATCTTCTTCTGGCGGTGGAAGCATTTTAGGAAAATTATTAAAATTATAAGCACCTTTAGTAAAAAAACCATTATACGCGGAAAACTTATCTCCTGTTAATCCTTCTCCCAGGAATTCTACCTCAAGAGCATATAAATGATGTGGCGCCCATTCTTTTTCTTGTGGCCACGGATATTTAAATTCTGTTTTATTCTTTTTCTTTAAATGTAGCTGTAATTTCTTTTTATAATCAGAAGCATAAAGATACATCAGTTTTCTAGGTAGCCCAAAATAGTCCAAACAACCGCTCGCTGCGCACGCCTGAATGGCTGGCGCTCGAACCAATTTTCCATCTATTTTCGTAAGAAAATCCTCAAATGATGTAAATGGACGTTTTTTTAATATTTCTGGAATTGCATCTTTTCCAATATATTTAAGAGAATCTAATCCTGTAAGTAAAGTATTATCATCAATGATTGTATAAGTCATTTGAGATGTATTTATATCGGGTGGAAGAATATTGATTTTTAATGAACGAATTTCTTCCTTTATTTTGGCAATATTATCTTTTGATATTTTCGCGTTTGATGTGACTTCAGACATTAAATTGGCAACCATAAACTCTAATGGAAAATGGGCTTTTAGGTAGGCAGTTTGGTATCCAAGCATAGAATAGAATATTGCGTGCGAAAAATTGAAACCGTAGCCTGAGTACGCAGATATCACAGTGTCCCAAATTTCTGTACCTAATTCTTTGCCCACGCCATTCTTCTCTGCGCCATCAATAAATTCTTCACGCCACTTGATCGCTTTTTCGTTACTTTTACCTTTGTCTTTTGTTAATTTTCTTAAACGATCAGCTGCATGTAATGACCAACCTGCTACGTCCTGCGCTAGATACATTAATGACTCTTCAAATAGACCGAATCCATATGTATGTTTAAAAGCTCTTTCTAAAGATGGGTGTAGTAATTTAACTTCTTTTTCACCATTTTTGGTTTTAACAAAATCTACTCTAATTTCTTTAACTGCAGGTCTAGCTAAAGCGTTAATAATTGCCACATCTTCCAAACATTTTGGTTTTATTTTTTTACAAAGCTCAATCGTTCCACCACTCGTGCCAAGTTGAAAAACACAAAACGTCTTACCTGAAGAAATTAATTTATAAGTTTTTTCATCATTAGCGTCATAATTTGTAATATTAGGAATTTCTTTTCCGTTCTGCTTAATTAATTTTAATGTGTCTTCAATAATTTTAAGCGTCTCTAATCCGAGGATATCTATTTTAATTAAACCATTAGCTTCTGCCCGCTCTTTTTCATATTCAAGAACTAAGGATCCTTCTTTATCTCTTCTTAATGGAACCAAACCGGTTAGTGAGCGCTTCGATATTACCTGGCCTCCTGCATGTGTTGAAAGAGCCACTGGCTTGCCATCTAATGCGCTTGCGAAATCATTTAGCTCTGTATACTTTTTTGCATATTCAATGAAAAGAGGTGCCTTCTGGAGTGCCTGCTTAACACTTTTAATTTCAGTCGGAATAGCATCAGCCATAGCCGTTCCTATTTGAACTGCAATTTTTCTATCTCCACCATATTCATAGCTTCTAGCAATAGCCCTGGCATATACCTTAGGTGTCAAGGTGTTCATATTTGATACATGAGCCACATAATCTTCACCATATTTTTTTCGAAGGTATGCTTGAACCGGTTCTTTGCCTTCTGGAGGTACATCGTTATCGATATCTGGGAAGCTAGTTTTGTCCCTATTATGAAATCTTGCGAAAATCAGATTATATTTAATAGGATCTGCTTGATGAATTCCTATCAAATATGCCACCAAACAACCGCCAACACTATTATGAACAATACCATTAGATGTTAAATAACAATGATCATTTTCAACCGTTATATCATACACCTTATCACAACTTGTTTCTTTTATATCTAAAATTTTTGAAAAATAACCATTGTAATAATCATTTTTAATAATAAATTGATTTTTTCGACGCGAAGTGAGTCCAGAAAAACGAATTTTATATGATTCTCTAAATTTATATTCTTTACCTTTTATAAATCCAATTTTTTCTTTAGAAACGCTAACACGAGATGGTATGTCCAAATATAATAAAGATTCTTTTATTTGTAATGCTAATTTTAAACTTATTGTATCTATATTCTCTCTACCAGTATCTTTATCAATACTTCCATCAGCATCCAATAAACCAATTAACATTGATTTTAATAATAAATTATTACAATATCTGAAAAAATTTGGTAGGCATTTATTATAAGCTTTCGGTTTTTCATTATATTCCGGAAATATAGATCTTAAATAATCAACAAATATTTTATTATGAACGGTTATAACATGAACATTTGTTTTAATACTATCTTTATGATAAAGTTTTAATCCAAAATTAGTTAATATATTTGATATTTTTTCTATACCAGACTTATCATTTATATTAAAACATATATGAAAAGAATCATTTTTATATTTTGTTTTATCAGATCTAAACCAACCATCACCAACAAATCTACCAATAAAATAATAAAAATCTTCAGTGTGTTCAATATATCTGTTTATTTTAATCTGATAATTGGCCGATTGATTTTTAAAATCAAATATAATAAATTTATCAGTGATTTCTGGCTTAATATATTTATAATCAATAAATTTAGACAAATCAGTTGGCCTTGGAACAACACGACTCTGTTTTGATGGAAATTTTGTATAAATAAAATCATTCTTAGATAAATCTTTTGCCTTTATCCATTCCGGATTTCCGCGTATTTTTTTCCAACGTTTTACTTTTCCTTTATATTTTGGTAAAACGTTTTTATATTCTTCTGTTTCTACAGCTTTAAAAGCTAAAACCTCATGATCTTTTGTCATTATTAAATTTTTAAAACTATTTTGTGTATTAATTTCTAAACATTTTTCATCATTTTTTATATTAAATTCAAATTTATTAATAACTTTTTGAATATAAAATTTATCTGTAAAAACACGCTCACCAATATTTATTTCACCCAAATTTTTAAAACCATGCTCCGTTAGCACTTTTGTATTAAATGAAAGACACCCACGTCCGACTCCAACCGGTATATTTTCTTTTCTCGCAAACTCAAGAAAATCCATCGTAATCAACATATAAGAAGAAAAACCATGGAATTCCAATACATCAAATTCTTCTTTTAACCGTTCTTTATATTGATCATGTTTCTCCGTCGGAATCATCTTATTCAGCCCAATTTCACATTTATATCGAAGGTACATGGCATCATCACCAAGTCCATCAATATAATTATGCTGCTTCCAATTTAAAAACTCCTTAAAATCCCCCTGATCATGCACAGGGAAATCAGGCAGTTCTTTGCCCGATGGATTGGTAAATTTAGGATCAATCCACTTTGGTTTTTCACACTTATCGGCAAAATAAAGAGTGTTTGCTATTAATTCATTAGCAAAATCCTCGCCATAAGTTCTTGCAAAAAACGCTTTAACTTCGGCACCAGATTTAACATAGAAGTCATTTACATTGTAACGAAGGCGGTTATTGGATTTTTTAGGCTGTCCTGAACCCATGGACAGGAATGTATCATGAGCATTATAGTCTGATTTATCTATGTAATGAGAGTCAGTTGCAGCTATCATTTTAATATCAAGTTTTTCAGCAATTTTCTTTAATTGCCGATTTGTATACATTTGGTCCACTTGTTCGCCATAAAAATTAGCAGCTCTCTTTAAAGCGTGTGGTTGAAGTTCAATTGCAAGATCTTCACCAAATATATTTTTTAATCTTTGAGCTTGTTTTTCAGCCTCTTCAAATCGTTTTTGATTTAATAATTGAGAAATTACGCCCCCGCCACATGCCGTAGTGCATAACATACCTTCATGATATTTTTCTAATAGGTTCCAATCTATTCTTGGAACAACTTTTTTAGCAGAAATTATAGCGTTATCATATCCGAATTTAGATAATGTAAGTAGATTTTTATACCCAATTTGATTTTTAGCCAGACAAATGACATGTCTAATTCTTGCTTCCTTATCAGCCACATCATCCACAAAATAAAATTCGCATCCAGCAATAAGTTTAATACCGCCTAATTTACCAGCAGCAATAAAAGCATCCCAAATTCCAAACAAATTACCATGGTCAGTAATTGCTACAGCAGGCATGCCAAGTTCTTTACATTTTTTAATGAGGTCTTCGGGTTTAGTTAAAGAATCCATTATAGAGAACATAGTATGATTATGAAGAGAAACATAGGGAATAACCTCCTGTTTTTCTTCTTCAGGTAATTGAACTTCCCAGCCGGCTATATTATTTTCTTCCATGTATATTATTCTATAATCTGTTTAATTTGATACTCGACACAAGATAAATTTTCTTTTGCTATCCAATACGGAGTTAAATTGCCCAAACACATTCCACAAACTTTGCAAATATGATCATCGTTAAAATTATGGGTTTCATAATTTTCATCTGACATACTGAGAACTTTTTGAAATTTAAAGCCAATTCTTTCTAGTTCGATCTGTATATCATTATCAGTCATTCTATAATACTCTTTATATTCATCTCATCACAAGACAAATTCTCTATAACAAACATATCTTCATTCATACTATAATCAACAATATTTCTATAATCATAATAAATTATGCCAAAAAGAAATAAACCACAATCTAAACAAACCATATTGTTGCAATCAAATTTGTGTGTTTTAAATTTATCATATGATATTTTTTTTAAAAAATAACCAGGCTGTCCTGAATAATCAGGCTGTCCTGAATAACCAATAGTCATTTTTTTCATAATTCTACAAAACTTCATTCTATTATATTTTTAATCATTTCTTCTTCACAAGATAAATCATAATCAGTGGAAAAATGTTGCTTAATTAAATCCTTTAAATGTCCATGTTTGTTACGCCCATATTCTTGATAATACAAATTAAAATATTTCCCACATTTACCGCAAATAAAAGAAAAATGATCAATGCGCTCTAAATCATGTGTTTTTAAATTCAAGCTAGATATATTATGTATTTCCACTTCCGTCATTCAATTATATTTCTAATTATACATTCGTCACAAGAATAATCTTCAAATTGTTCAAATGTATTATGAAACCAAACATCTATGTCTGGTAAAAATACGTGCAAGTTACAAATTTCACAAACAACAAAATAAGTTTGAATATTACAAGTATCATCCATTGATTTTGTAATTCCACCATCTTGTTCTTTGCCAAATTTATGAGTATTATAATTTTTATGTGAAATTTTATATTTATGAATATTCGTCATAATTTATTCTATAATATTTTTAATAATAACTTCATCACAAGATAAATCATGTTTACCATTAATTCCGCCACCCATCATATTAGAACATACACCCAAAATATAACAACCAATAATAATAACTTTAGCATTTGTATCATATATTTTAATATTATCATCTAAAAACACATTGACATTACACCTTTCACATTTATAAATATTACAAAAATTAAATTCTTTTATAAAAAAGTGAGATGATAAATTATAGACCGAAAAATTGCTGACATGTATTAATCTTTTATTTTTAATTATTAAGTCAAATTCCATATTTTCACTCTATAATGTTTTTAATTAAATAATCTTTGCAGCATATATCATCATCTGACCAAATTTCATATTTTAAATTTACAAAACAAAGCCCGCAATCATTACATTTTAGAAATACAAATTTTCCAATTATTTCTGTTGTTTTTACATTATGTGTTTTATAATTTTTTTCAGATATGGTTTTCATTCAATAACATTTTTAATCACGTGTTCATCACAAGTTTCAAACACATCTATGATTTCAATTTGATCATCGAAATTGAATTCTTTTTCTTCATTTTTTTTGCTTGACATCTTACTTAAACTGTCATTCATTATTATCATCATTAAATCACTTATAGCGCACCCTATATCATTCACCCAAACAGATCCCTGCAATTCTTTCATTTTATATATTTTATAATTACATTTTTTGCATATTTTGATATTTTTATTTTGTTTATCACAAGAAAATTTGTGTGTTTTATATTTTGTATTTTTACTTTTTGTATCTATTACTTGCATTTTACTTCTTTACTCTATTATATTTTTAATTATATATTCTTCACAAGAAAAATCAATATCACTATAATGCGTGAATTCAACATCTGTTAATTGTAAGCCTATTGCGTCAAATATATTTCTACATAATTTTGTGGAATTATTTGTCGGATAAAATATATCACACCCGCAATTAGAACATGTTTTTATATCGAATATAAAATGTGATTCATTATATACAATATTCCGTTCAAATATGTGTGTTTTAAATTTGGTTCCATTTTTATCAATAAGATTCATTTATTCAATTATGTTTTTAATTATATATTCATCACAAGATATATTATCTATTGAAAGTAGAATTCCGTTCATCCAACCTTTGTGAAGATACATTCCACAATTATTACACTGTTTATTTCCCCAAAACCCAAACTGTTCAAATTCATGTGTTTTATAATTTTCCTCTGATAATTCAAATAATTTTTTATTTTTCAATATTAAATTCATGAGTTATATATTTATAGATTCCATAATTATCATAACTAAGCATTTATTGCTAATTCTAATACTCTGCAAAATTCATCTAATTGTTCTTGTTTTCGATGATTTCCAACTTTTACATTGAATTTACGCATTCCAAAAGATGCCGATGCTGTAAGCGTTTCTTTGCGAACATAAAAAATTCCATTATTGGTATAATGTGTGGGTACAGTGTATCCTGAATCAATAAAAATCTGTACTTGTTCTTTTTTAATAGGTTTGTCTGTATGGATCGTGATAGAATCACTGTTACCGCAGCATGATCGGCTATATTTAATATCGCAAGTCATTTAATCCTTAAAACAGAATATCCCACAATATACAAAGATATTGCAGGATATGCCTCTCGACGTTTTTAATTTTTGTTATGCATTGCCGCGAGATTTTAAAACATGAAGACAAAATTTTATTTTTGCCATATGCATTTTTGTCAAATCTTTATAAGATCCACTAATGTCTTTAAGATCAGACTTGAGAGTTGCTAGTTTTTCATCAGCATCTTGATCAACCTCAACCTCATTAATTGTTTTTTCTGAATCAATTATTGTTTTTTTCAACTCTTCTTCTGAATAACCTTCGGCAGTCTCAGAAAACCCCGTAGGCAATACTCGCTCCCATTTTTTAGGAAACCCAATATCCAATGTATCATTTTCTTTTTTCTTTATTTTTACCATTTTTATTTCACTTTCTTATTATTTTCAGTTTTCAGAAACTTTACAAATTTCACATTCCATTAATTCGTCATACACATGTTTTACCGTATTTATACAATTAATATTCTGACAAAGAGCATAATGTGATATTCCGGCTACATTGCCAATAATCAACTTACAAACTTTACACTGTTCAAAATCAGGTTTTATAAATACAAATTTATGTTTTTTATATTCATCATCAGTTAAAACGGTTATTATTTGTAAATTCTCGATCTCTTATATCTATCCGAAATCCAATCAATTGCCGTTGTTCCTCTTGGCAAATCAGAGGCGTCACAAGCATCATCCGGCATAGGTACATTGTTGGCCGGCATAGCAAAATATACAATTGCTTGTTGTGGATAATTACGCTCCGGAACATAATGACGAGTAGCTTTACCTAAACCAATCGCTTCTCCAATATCGCCAAAATGCACATCACAATCAACAGCTTCTGCTCGCGGATCAACTGCATCAACACGGCAAAAATCTTCTGGTGTACTACGATAACAATGAATCGTGAACAAATCAAAATCTGTATGTTCTGCCGACCCAGATCCTGAAGGATATTGCAACACTCTTAAAGTTCCATTTTCTACTTTTGGAAAATATGCATCCGGAATTTTAATAGCCTCTGCAACCCTACAAGCTTCAAAATGAGCCCTAGCAAGAAAATTAATAGCCCATTGTGGCGGATTATACTTCATAGCAATATGTAAATATCGCTTGGTATCATCAATGTTTCCATCACCATTTGGAGCTTCTAAAACTTCAGGCTTGTATCCGGAATAACCCGGTGTAACAAATAACTCACAAAGCTTATTATAATCTTGAGCGTTAAATAACTTCATATTACTTATACTTCATTCCACCAATTTAACATTATCCACCGCGTATTGGAAAGCATACTCGTTCCTGATACTGGCCACCATTGCCACCAAATGTCCTGATTTCTGCGCTTGTTGCAAATAACCGTTATAATCTTGAACACCATTAGCTTGTAATTTCTGAGACAACAGTTGTATCACCTCTTGCTCACTTAATTCACACTCCGGATTATCAGTTCGAATAGAATCCAATATTAAAGCAAACTTAACATTCTTCTCGGCGGCAATATTTAATTCGGCCTTTTCTTCATCAGAAATCGTTGACCAATCTTTACCCTCACGTCTTGCGATATCTTGACTTTCCATTAAAGTTAACCAAGTTGGAACTGCAAAATCATGCTTTTCAACCAAAACAGCTTTTAACTGAGTTCCAACCGCCATATCTCGCATTTTCTTATTCTGATTTCCGGCAATGCCATCGACAGCTTTCCTTAGCTCTTCTAATGTTTGTAAATTACATTTTTGAGCCAAAGCATCATCTAATGCACAAGGAACTATTCTCATGCCCATATGAAGTGTTACAGTAGCTTTCTTACCATCAACCAATGCCACTTTTCTCTCTTCTCCAGGAACCATAGCTAAAATTTCATTATCAAGTCCTGGAATCTCATTTGATCCAACTTGATACAAAATACCTTCACGATTTTCACTTACATCTTCAAAAATAACATCCATGGTTACTTTATCACCAATCTGAACTGTATCATTATCTCCGTACGGAGATACATCACCATTTTGTATACGAAGTTCTTGGAGCATTTTTTCTGCAAGCTCTTCATTTGTTTTTTCTTGATGAGGCTTAGGAATTTCTAATGATTTAATGTCAACAAGCTGAAAATCTGGCTTTTTCATAAATAAAAGCTCACAAGAGAAGTTTTTACCATCGAATTTTAATTCTGAGGTCTGCGGATATCCAATTGGTTTTATTTTTGTAGTAAAAAGTGTATCATCATACGCAACTGCAACAAGTTCTCTAGCTACAGCATTTTTAATCTCTTTGTAGTATTTTGATTTAATTGCGTGATCTGGAGCTTTTCCTTTACGGAAACCTGGGATACGAACATCTTTAAACTGCTTAAGAATTTCTTTCTCTTTTTCGGCAATTACTTCTGGTTCAGCTGTATATTTTACTAAAAGTTTGCAATATTCAGTCTCTTCTGATGTTAATGACATATTTTATTTTCCTTAATTTTACCAATTAGTTTCGCCAAAATTTTTAACATTCAAACCAAGATATTCTTTCCCGGCCTCACAATGCTCTTTAAAATCACAATATCCGCACAAAGGCGTTGTTTTAGCTCTAAAAAGTTTTTCTTCAGATATATCTCCAAAAGCTTTCAAATATATATCTTTAATTTCCATTGCTTTCTCACGAGTAAATTCCATTTGAATAGAATCAAAATTATGTCTCGGAAACATATAAGAACATCTAATTTTTTCAAGCTCAGGATTAGATTCAAACATTACATAAGCGTATGTTTGTAATTGTAACGTATCTTTACAATATCTTTTAAATTTCTTGCTTTTATGATAATCTGACCTTATCAAATCATCTTTATCAAAAAGATCCGATGATTTATAATCTACAACATTTAACATACCATCGACATCTACCTGAACCCTATCTATATAACCATTCAACAAAATTTTATCATCTATAACAAAATTAAATGACTTTTCGGCAAATATAATCTTTGGTTCTTTTTTTAATATTCTTTCAGCATCAAGATGTTTTAAATAATCCATACATATGTTTTTAGTTTCTTCAAGCTGTTCTTTTGTCGCCTTTTCTTTATATTCCTCCTTAGCAACTTTAAAAGAGTGACTCATAAGAACATTATCTGGATCAATATTTCCATCAAGTCTTTTTAAATAAAACTCTTCAAGAACTTTATGAACTAACTTGCCAAAAATCTGAAAATCTTGTTCAACCCTTGGAAATTTTAATATATAACAGAATTGATATTTTTTATTGCAGTCTGAGAACGTTTTGTATTTGCTCACGCTCAGGCCAAAAATCTTTTCTTCAGGACGATTATTAATAACATTTAACTTATACATTTAATAACACTTACCTTTAACCTTAATATAAATTATTATAAATATAATTATATATATAAGATATTAATTTTTTCTTAAAATAAATTCTGCCGTCAATTTCTAATAAATTGATATTATTATCGTTACAATAATTACGAATTTTTTCATCACGTAATAAATCATCTTCAAATCTTTGTTTGTAATTTTCATCATTTTTACTTCTTTTTATTGGCCGATAATGTTGTTCTCCATTGTATTCAATAATTAAATTATAATATAGCAAATAAAAATCAACACGAATATTTATTTTGTTTTTTACAACTGGTATTTGAAATTGTGGTTGAAAATAAATATAATTGTTTGTTAAAATTGTTTTTATAATTCCTTCATTTTTGTTTTTACAATATGGACATCCCGCACCACTTAAATGATTATTTGGTCTTTGCGGAAACTCACCATGTTCTGGACATATTATTATACCTTTTATAGCAGAACCTAAATAAATAAATTTTGAATAATCATATCTACAATCATGTTTAATATTTGCCTCAGAAACAAAAATTTCTTTATTACTTTTTCTTTCATCAGCGGCACAATCAAAACAACCATTACCATCTAAATGGCTTCCAGCACGTTGTTCAAAATCACCATGAATTGGACATATAATTGTAACATCTGTGTGCCCATTAATATAATTAACTTTAGAATAATTATATTTAAATTTATGTTTAATATTTGATCTTTTTATATAATCATTTTGATCAGTTGTAAGATTTTCAATCATGCATTTTTTACAACCATTTTTGCCAGACATATGACCGTCAGCTCTTTGTTTAAAATCACCATGATATGGACAAATTATAATACTTTTCGTTCTTTGTGTTTTGTATTCAAATTTTGAATAATCAAAATTTATTTTATGATTCTTTTTTGATTTTTTTATAAAGTCATCAAAACTACTAGTATTTTTAGCATATCCACATTTTCTACAGCCATTACCTTTTAAATGTTTGTTCGGAGATTGTTTAAATTCTCCATGTATTTTACATATAATTATACCCTTCACCTTACTTCCTAAGTAAATAAATTTGGAATAATCATATTTTATGATGTGTATATTTTTTGATTTATGTACAAAATCTTCTAAATTACTTAATTTCAAAAATTCCTTATTTTATCCTAAAATTCTGTTCATAAACGGAATCCATTTATATACAAATTGCCCACCGCTTTTACCTCTAGACGGTAAAAGAACATTATTTAAATTTATCAGCTGATTTGGGCGAGGGTTATATGCCTCAATAGATATAATCCATCTTAAAGCCTGACTATCAAAATAATAATAAGTAATGGTTTGTTCTCTTGTATTATAATGCTGTCTTACAAAACTTCCTGTT
>Ga0137459_1000306_pt1 | contig 18145 bp, 13 predicted proteins | sample EasRivERMGT700_2_FD_104908 | JGI IMG/M metagenome (GOLD analysis project Ga0137459, IMG submission 104908) | Soil microbial communities from meander-bound floodplain in the East River, Colorado, USA - East River MetaG ERMGT700_2 | ecosystem: Environmental > Terrestrial > Soil > Floodplain ...
GCTCGGCAAGTTCGACGCCACCGCGGCGCTCAAGGTGCCCGGCGTCGAGAAGGTCGTCCCCACGGCGAACGGCGTCGCGGTGGTCGCCAGGCACTTCTGGGCGGCCAAGCTCGGCCGCGACGCGCTCCAGATCGACTGGGTGGCGCCCGCGGGCGGCGGCGTCGACACCACGAAGCTCCTGGCCGAGTTCCGCGCGACGGCGCAGAAGCCCGGGATGACCGTCGCCGAGAAAGGCAAGATCGACGCCGGCCTCGCAGGCGCCAGGACCAAGCTCGTGGCCGAGTACGAGGTGCCGTACCTCGCGCACGCGCCGATGGAGCCGCTCAATTGCACCGTGAAGATCGACGGTGATCACTGCGAGATCTGGACCGGCACGCAGATGCCGGGCATCGATCAAGGGGCCGCGGCGCGGATCCTCGGCATCGCGCCCGACAAGATCACGATCCACACGCCGTTCCTCGGTGGCGGGTTCGGCCGGCGCGCCAACCCGGCGTCGGACTTCGTCTCGGAGGCCGTGATCATCGCCAAGGCCGCCGGCGTCCCGGTCAAGGTGGTGTGGACGCGCGAGGACGACATGCACGGCGGCTACTACCGGCCCGCGTATGTCCACCGGATCCAGGCCGGCCTCGACGACCACGGCCACCCCGCGGCGTGGGATCACGTCGTGGTCGGCCAGTCGATCATCGCGGACACGCCGTTCGCGGCGTTCCTGATCAAGAACGGGATCGACGGCACGTCGGTCGAGGGCCTGGCGGAGTCGCCGTACCTCGAGGAGACCCCGGCGCTGCGCGTGTCGCTGCACTCGCCGAAGACGGCGGTCACCGTGCTGTGGTGGCGATCGGTCGGCAACACGCACACCGCGTTCGCCATGGAGTGCATGATCGACGAGCTGGCGCACGCGGCGAACCAGGATCCGCTCGCGTACCGCCTCGCGCTGCTCAAGGGCAAGCCGCGCCACGCCGCGGCGCTCTCGCTCGCGGCCGAGAAGGCCGGCTGGGGCAAGCCGCCGCCCGCCGGCCGCGCGCGCGGTCTGGCCGTCCACGAGTCGTTCGGCAGCATCGTCGCCGAGGTCGCCGAGGTCTCGGTCGAGCACGGCCACATCCGCGTCCACGCGGTGACCTGCGCGGTCGACTGCGGCACGGCGGTGAACCCGCTCGGCATCGAGGCCCAGGTCCAGGGCTCGATCGCGTTCGGCCTGTCCGCCGCGCTGCACGGCAAGCTCACGCTCGCCGGCGGTCAGGTGCAGCAGAGCAACTTCCACGACTACCCCGTGCTCCGGATGCACGAGATGCCGCAGGTCGCGGTGCACGTCATCCCGAGCCAGGCCCGGATGGGCGGCATCGGCGAACCGGCGACCGCGCCGATCGCGCCCGCCGTCGCGAACGCGGTGTTCGCGCTGACCAAGCAACGGCTGCGCTCCCTGCCGTTGCGGCTCACCTAGGTTTCACCTGAGGTCTCCCCCGAGGTCTTCCCCGAGGTTCCCCCGAGGTTCCATGATCCGCTCAGGCATTTGTTTCGTCGTCCTGTTGTCGGCGTGCGGCCACCCCGCGCCGGTGACGACCTCTGGTACTGGTACGGGCTCGCCGCCGCCGGCGGAGGCGGGGCTCGTTGCCTTCGAGACCGTGCGGAGCGTGCTGCAACACCCGCGCTGTCAGAACTGCCACCCGCAGGGTGAGACGCCGCTGCAGGGCGACGCGGGCCACCCCCATCTCCAGAACGTGCAGCGCGGCCCCGACGGCCACGGCATGGTCGGTGAGCGGTGCACGACGTGCCATGGCCCGGCGAATCCGCCCGACAGCTACGGCGCCCACTTGCCGCCCGGCATCGCGTCCGGCTGGCGCATGCCCAGGCCCGAGCAGCGCCTGGTGTTCGTCGGCGTCGCGCCCGGCGCGCTGTGCGAGCAGATCAAGGATCCGGCGCGCAACGGCGGCAAGGACATGGCCGCGCTGCGCACCCACCTCGACGATCCGCTCGTCACCTGGGGCTGGTCCCCGGGCTTTGGCCGCGCGCCGATCGCGGTCCCGCGCCAGGCCTTCCTCGACGCCTGGACGGCCTGGGCAAACGCCGGCGCGCCCTGCCCCAGGTGATCGATCTGACGCCCGGGCGCCGCCCCCGGCGTCAGCGCACGAGGATCGAGTGGGTCTCGCGCGGCAGCACGGCGTGGAACACGCTGCCGTGGCCGAAGCTGCTGCGCACGCCGACCGTCCCGCCCTGGGCCTCGACGAGCCGGCGGGTCAGCGCCAGCCCGAGCCCGGTGCCCTGCGGCTTGTTCGGCCCGGCGTCGAGCTGCTCGAACTCGAGGAACAGCCGCTTGATCTGATCCGGTGCGATCCCGATCCCGGAGTCCTCGACCTCGATCCGGAACGAGTCCGGCGCCTCGGGGCGGGTCCGCACGATGATGCTGCCGCCCTCCGGCGTGAACTTGAGCGCGTTCGACAGGTAGTTGTAGAGCACCTGCTTGAACCGCATGGGGTCGACCACGACGACCTGGATCGCGTGATCGGCCTCGATCCGCACGCGGATCCGCTTCTGCAGCGACATCGTGCGCAGGAGGCCCGCGACCTCGGCGATCACCACCTCGATCACGACCGGCTCGGGCCGGAACTCGAGCTTGCCGGCCTCGACCCTCGCCAGATCGAGGACATCGTTGATCAGCTGCAGGAGGTGGCGGCTGCTGGCGAGGATGTCGCCGATGAACTCGTCGTGCTCCGGGGAGTCCGAGGCGACGCTGCCGTAGAACACCAGCTCCGCGAAGCCGATGATCGTGGTGAGCGGCGTGCGCAGCTCGTGCGACATCGCGGCCAGGAACTCGCTCTTGAGCCGGTTCGCCTCGTGGATGCGGAGGTTCTGCTCCTCGAGCTGGCGCGCCCGCTCGCGCTCGGCCTCCGTGAGCTTGCGCGCGCGTAGATCGATGAGCGAGACCCGGCACAGCGTCCGGCCGCTCGCGGGGATCTGGACGAGCCGGACCTCGCAGGGCAGCTCCCCGCCGCCGGCGGCCTGCAGCATCCACTCGAGCTCGAGCCGCTCGCCGCACAGCGTGCGCGCCATGTGCTCGGCGATGACCTCTCCGGACCACCGGCCGTCGGGCTGGCGCGGCGGGCTCAGATCGGACAGCCCGAGCGCGAGCAGCGCCTCGCGGGGGCGGCCGAACAGCCGCACCGCGTTGTCGTTGGCATCGTCGAGCCGGCCGCTGTCCAGATCGCAGATCACGATCGCCTCGGGCGCGACCTCGAACAGCGTGCGGAGCAACCCGCGCTCGTGCTCGAGCTCGAGCTTCGCGGTCACGTCCTTGTAGCACATCGCGACGTGGCGGACCGCGCCGTCACGATCCTTGAGCGGCGTCATCGACAGCTCGATCGCGACGCGCCGGCCCTCGACCTGGACGTGCTCGAGCTTGCTCGCGTCGTACCAGAACGCGGGCAGCACGACCTGCTCGCCGCCGACCGCGCGCCGGATGTGCGGCAGCAGGCCGAGCGCGGTGACCAGCTCATCCTTGAAGATGTTGTAGTCCGGCGGCGGCGCCGAGCCGAACAGCTCGCGGAACACGCGGTTGACCACCAGGCAGTGTCCGTCGACGTGGAGGATCGCGAACGCGACCGGCGCCTCGGCGAACAACGTCTCCAGCAGGAACACCGGATCGGCGACCGTCGCGAGCTGCTCCCTGATCTGGTCCGCGTCAGGCATTCCCCACCATGCGAACCGAGGAGGTTAGCATCGATGGGATCGCGCCGGTGACCCCCGATCTAGGGCACGATGCCCCACGATCATGCAAACGATGCGGCTGACGGTTTCCCTCGTGGTCCTGTGGTCCGTGGTGGCGACCGCGGATCCCGGCCCGATCCCGGCGGCGGCCTACCAGGAGCTGCGCTGGCGGATGGTCGGCCCGTTTCGCGGCGGCCGCACGCACGCCGTGGCCGGCGTGGCCTCGCAGCCGAACGTGTTCTACATCGCGCAGGTCAACGGCGGCGTGTGGAAGACCGACGACTACGGCCGGACCTGGCGGCCGATCTTCGACGACCAGCCGACCCAGTCGATCGGCGCGATCGCCGTGGCGCCGTCGGATCCCAGCATCGTCTACGTCGGCAGCGGGGAGGGCCTGCACCGTCCGGACCTGTCGGTCGGTAACGGCATCTACAAGTCGACCGATGCCGGCCGGACCTGGAAGCACCTGGGGCTCACCGACGCGCAGCAGATCCCGCAGATCGTCGTCGATCCCAGGAACCCGAACCGGGTGTTCGCCGCGGTCCTGGGCCACCCGTACGGGCCGAACGAGCAGCGCGGCGTGTTCCGCTCGCTCGACGGCGGCGCGACGTGGCAGCGCGTGCTCTACAAGGACGCGAACACCGGCGCCTCCGATCTCGAGATCGATCCCAAGAACCCGGACGTGGTCTACGCGGCGCTCTGGGAGGCTCGGCTCGGCCCTTCGGAGGATGCCAACAGCTTCGAGGGCACCGGCGGTGGCCTCTACAAGTCGATCGACGGCGGCAAGACCTGGCGCCAGCTCACCGGCGGCCTGCCGAGCAACGCCGTGCAGTTCGACCTCGCGATCGCGCCGAGCCAGCCGAGCCGGCTCTACGTCGAGCTGTCGACGAACGAGCGCAGAGAGTACGCGACCGGCAAGGGCGCCGGCATGTATCGCTCCGACGATGCCGGGGCGCGCTGGACCAAGGTGACGACCGACGAACGCCCGCTGATGAGGACCGGCGGCGACATCATGGTCCCGGTCGTCGACCCGAAGAACCCCGACGTCGTCTACGTCGCGAGCATCGTCGCGATGAAGTCGCGCGATGGCGGCAAGACCTGGACGTGGCTGCGCGGCGCGCCCGGCGGCGACGACTACCAGAACGTCTGGATCAACCCGAACAACCCGAGCACGCTCATCCTGGTCAGCGATCAGGGCGCGGTCGTCACGGTCAACGGCGGCGCGACCTGGAGCAGCTGGTACAACCAGCCGACCGCGCAGCTCTATCACGTCGGGGTCACGGCGGACTTTCCCTACCGGGTGTGCAGCGGACAGCAGGAGAGCGGCTCGGTCTGCATCTCGAGCCGCGGCAACGACGGCACGATCGGCTATCGCGAGTGGCGGCCGGTCGGCGTGATCGAGTACGGCTACGTGGCCCCCGATCCGAGGAACCCCGACATCCTGTACGGCGCAGGCCGCAACCAGGTCTCGCGCTACCAGTGGTCGACCGGCCAGGTCCAGGACGTGACGCCGATCCCGATCCGCGGAGCCTACCGGGTCGACCGCACGCAGCCGATCATGTTCTCGCCGCTACGCCCGAACGTCCTCTACTACGCCTCGAACGTGCTGTTCGAGTCCTCCAACGGCGGGCAGACCTGGCAGGCGATCAGCCCCGACCTCGCGCACCCAAGGCCGGGCGTCCCCCCGAGCGTCGGCGCGCTGGCGGCGAACAACCCGGCCGCCGCCGACCAGCGCGGCGTGATCTACGCGCTGGCGCCGTCGTTCAAGTCGGCGACCACCCTGTGGGCCGGCACCGACGACGGCAAGCTGTGGATCACGCGCGACGGCGGCAAGCACTGGACCGACATCACGCCGGCCCAGGTCACGCCGTGGAGCAAGATCACCCAGCTCGAGGCGTCGCACTTCGACGACACGACCGCCTATGCCTCGGTCAGCCGGTTCCGCGTCGACGACCTCGCGCCGTACATCTACAAGACGCACGACGGCGGCAAGACCTGGACGCTGATCACCGGCGGCCTGCCGCCCGGCCCGGTCGACGCCGTGCGCGAAGATCCGGTCCGTAAGGGCCTGCTCTACGCCGGCACCGAGAACGCCGTGTGGGTCTCGTTCGACGACGGCGCCGCGTGGCAGTCGCTGCAGCACAACCTGCCGCGGACGGCCGCGCGCGACATCGTCGTGCACGATGGCGATCTCATCGTCGCCACGCACGGCCGCGGGTTCTGGATCATGGACGACATCACGCCGCTGCGGCAGCTCGCGGCGGCGATGCCCGACACCCTGTTCAAGCCGGCGGCCGCGGTTCGCGTGCCGCGCAGCTTGTACACCGATACCCCGGTCCCGCCCGACGAACCCCACGCCGAGAACCCGCCCACCGGCGCGGTGATCGACTACTACCTGGCCGAGGCCGCGAGCGGGCCGGTGACGCTCGAGATCACCGACGCGCGCGGCAAGCGGGTGCGCCGGTACACGAGCACCGATCCTCCAGACCTCACCGAGCCCGAGCTCGGCAAGCAGCTGATCCCGTCGTACTGGGTGCGGCCGCACAAGGCGCTCGGGACGACGCCCGGCGCCCATCGCTGGGTGTGGGATCTGCGCGGCGAACGCCCGCTCGTGGACTCCTACGCGTACCCGATCAGCGCGGTCCCGCACGACACGCCGCGGACGCCGGAGGGCCCGCGCGTCATGCCCGGCAGCTACACCGCCAGGCTCACCGCGAACGGCAAGACCCTCACCGCGGCGCTCGAGGTCAAGCTCGATCCGCGGGTCAAGCTCGCGCCGGCCGCGGTGGCACAGCAGAACCAGCTCGAGCAGCGGCTCGCCGAGCTCGTCACCCGGAGCTCGCGCCTCGTGAGGCGGGCCCAGTCGACGAGCGAGGATCTCGGCAAGCTCGCGCCGAAGCAGGAGGCGCTCAAGGCGCAGGTCGACGACGTCGCGGCGAAGATCATGGCGATGCTATCGGGGCGCGGTGGCCCGCCGGACCGCGAGCGTCCCCCGGCGCTCGACAGCGTGAACGGCACCCTCGTCACGCTCTACCGGATGGTCGGGGTCGATGCCGCGCCGACGGCCGCGCAGACCGCCGAGGCGCGCAAGGCGGAGCGCGAGCTCGACGCACTGGCGAAGACCTGGAACGCGCTCGAGGCGGGCGAGCTCGCCCGCCTGAACGCGGCGATCACGGCAGCCGGGCTGCCCGCGATCCGGCCCGACCTCCCGCCCGGGACCAGGCAGCGCAGCGGCGACGAAGAGTAGCCCGAGGTAGCGCTCTACGCGGTAGCTTCGTGCATATTCAGATCATGATTGAACTGACCCTCGAGATGGCCGAGCGGGCCTTGCATGCGGCCCAGGAGCGAGCCCGCGCCCTCGGAACCCCGATGACCGTGACCGTGGTCGATGAAGCAGGACGGCTCGTGTTGTGCGCCCGCGGCGATGCAACAGGGTTCTTCACCCCGGAGACCACGCGCGCCAAGGCGGTCGGCGCCGCCGCGTTTCGCGCGTCGACGACCGAGCTGGCCGCGCAGGCCTCCAAGGGCTGGGGGTTCTGGCAGGCGATGCCAGCCACCGTCGGCGGTCAGGTACTCCTGACTCCCGGCGGCTGCCCGATCGTGCGTAACGACCGGGTGATCGGCGCCATTGGCTGCGGCGGCGGCAGCGGCGCGCAAGATCAAGAATGCGCCGATGCCGGTGCTGCCGTGCTCAAAGACTGACCTCGCCTGACCTCAGTTCCAGTAGTACGAGGGCGAAAAGCGGATCGCGCCGGAGGCGGCCTCTCCGCGCAGCGCGCCCAGGCGCAAGCGACGCTTCGTTCGTAAAAGCTCATCCGCTTCCGTCCACGCGATCAGGCTTGTTTGTACACGATGGGCTCGTAGCTCGCGAGCTTCTTGAAGTCACGGTAGAGCGCATCGAAGTCGTGATTCCACACCAGGAAGGTCCCGGCGGCCGCAACCAGCGAGGTGCTGCGCTCCAGCTCGTCGCCGACCTTGACCTTCCACGTCATCGACACCTCGCTCTCGAGCTCGGGCTCGACCAGCCGTTCGATCACACCCTGCTTCTTGGGCAGCACGCCGTCGAAGCAATAGACCTGTTCCCCATCGTACGGACGGCTCTCGAGGCCGGCCTCGATCTCGAACGACAAGTTGACGAACGCGACGCCGTAATGGCGTTGCATGGCGGCCAGTCCCGCCATCCCCTTGAACCGCGCCCCGACCTCGAGAAAGATCAGCTCGTCCGTTTCGGTGTGAAACAGCTCGAGGTGCGAGCCGCCGTCGGGCCAGCCGAGCGCATCGAGCGCGGACTCCGCGAAGCGCACCATCCTGGCCACGCGCGGGTCGTCGTCGAGCAAGTTGATGTCGGCGTTCACCTTGCCCATCTGCACGTCGAACGAGTTGACGAGGTACTCGGTGACTCCGCCAAACACCGTCTTCTGCCCCTTCGAGACGATGTTGACGCTGTACATCGTCCCCTTGACGAACTCCTCGTACTCGTAGTCGCGACCGAGATCGCCCGGCAGCGCTGCGAAGTCATCCCAGGACGTGATCTTGTAGACGCCGTCTGCGCCCGCCGAGTCCACCGGCTTCAGGATGAACGGCAGCTTGACCTGCTCGGTGATGTTCGCGAAGTAGGATCTGGCGTCGCGCGCGAACAGCTCGGGCTGGTAGCGTCCGAACCTGGGTACGCGAACGCCCTTCTCGACCAGCCGCTCTTTCATCACACACTTGTCGCGGAACAGCAGGATCTGGGCGTAGCTCGCGCCGCGAATACCGAGCTCGTCGCGGAGCTTGGCCGCGGTCAGCATGTTGACTTCGTAGTAGCAATGCAGGCTCACGTCGGCGATGTCGAGCCCGCTCACCACCCCCTTCACCACCGCCCGGGTAGCCTCGAAGTCGAGCAGCGGGATCAGCATCGCCGGTGGATTCGGCACGCCGTTCGGCACCACGTGAATCTGAGAGAATCGCGCGCGCTGGACGTCGCTGAGGTTGTGAATGTCTTGCTCCGAAAACACGCCGACAAAGCGGACGCTGTCCGGCTGCTTCAGGAGGTCGAAACGAAACGTAGAAAACGAGGGCAACGACAAAACGATGGCGGTCTTCATGATGTCTCTCGGTGTCCCTGGGGTCCCTGGGGTCAATGTGGCTCACGCATCCAGTGCTCGATGAGGAACTTCTCGATGGAGTCGTCGTTGAACAGCCGGCGCGGCTCGCGCTCGGCCGCCAGTATATCGATCTCGGCCTGCGTAAACCAGCGCGCCTCGACCAGCTCTTCGACGTCGACCGCGATCGCGTCCGACACCGCGCGCGCGCGAAAGCCGATCATCAGCCCGGACGGAAACGGCCAGGACTGCGAACCTTGGTAGACCACGTCGTCGACGCGCACGCCGGCCTCCTCGAAGACCTCGCGGCGAACCGTATCCTCCAGGCTCTCGCCGACCTCCACGAACCCGGCCAGCGTCGAGTACACGCCCTCCGCCGCGCCGCGGTGGCGTCCGAGCAGACATCGCCGCGGCAGCCCCGGTGCCTCGACGACCACGATCACGCACGGCTCGATGCGAGGGAACAGCTGCTTGCCACAGCCCGCGCCACGGCACGCGCGGAGGTGCCCGCCCTGGCGGCTCTCGGTGGCTCCGCCGCACAGCCCGCAGAAGCGCTGGTGGCGATGCCAGTACAGGAGCCCGCGTGCGTACGCAAGCACGGCGGCGTGCTGCGCGGTCACCGAGCCGACGAGACCACGCACGTCGACGAGCGCTGCGCCGCCGCACATCGCGATCGCCCGCGATTCTTCGATGGGCGACAGGTCGGCGGCAAAGACCCCAGCCTCGCCTTCGAGGCCCAGGAACACGACGTTGCCGGCCGCGCCCAGCACCTCGGCAGCGTCCGGCGCCTCGAGCTCGATCGGCGTGCGCCGGTCATCACGGACGACGCAGCGGTCCCGCCATAGCGGCATCACCCGCGAGCTCGAACGCCCCAGGGTCGCGGCAACCCATTCGGGATCGCCGCGCTGTCCACTCGCGCGATCGAGCCACCGCCCGGAGTACGGCAACACCCGCTCAGCCATCGTATCGGCTGAATCGCTCGCTCACCATGGCATCCACTGCCCGGCCCACCCAGGTTCCGCCGCCGCGCTCCACCGGGATGGCGCCGCGATGCGTTGCGAAGCAGGCGCCACCAAACTTTCGGACGATGAGCGTCGTGGTCATATAGCGACTCGCTGTGGTTGGTGAAACGCGGCTCCGGCGAGCTCTTGCAGGGCCAGGACCACGGTCCCGAGCCCGGTCTCCAGGTTGGCCTCGCTGATGGAGAGCGGTGGCAGGATCTTCAGCACATCGTCGTCACGGCCGCAGGTCTCGACAACCAGCCCCTTGGTGAAGCACAGCTGCGACAGCTGGCCGGCGGTGGTGAACGAGTTGCCGCGTAGATCGATGCCCCAGATCAGCCCCGCCCCTCGCACCGGCATGCCGAAGGCGCTGGTGACGTGGTGCGCGAGGTAGGTGGAGACGAACACCGCCTTCTTCTGCACGTCCTGCGCGAACGTGTCGTCCGCCCAGTACTGGCGAATCGCCTCGGCGGCGGCAATGAACGCGAGCTGATTGCCGCGGAACGTGCCGTTGTGCTGGCCCGCCTGCCAGATGTCGTAGACCGGCTTGATGAGCAAGAGCGACATCGGCAGCCCATAGCCGCCGATCGACTTCGACAGCGTCACCAGGTCCGGCTGGATGCCCGCGCGCTCGAACGAAAAGAAGCTGCCGGTACGGCCGCACCCGACCTGGATATCGTCGACGATCAGCAGGATCCGGTGCTTGTCGCAAAACCGGCGTAGGCCCTGCAGGAACTCGACCGAGGCGACGAAGATTCCGCCCTCGGCCTGGACCGTCTCGAGGATGATCGCGGCGGGCTTCTCGGTGCCCGAGCTCGGGTCTTCGACGATCCGGCGCAGGAAGTCCAGGCTGTCGAACTTGCCCATCGGCGAGTCGGTGAACGGCACGTGCGTCGTCTTCGGCATCGCCGAATGGAGGCCGTGCTTGTAGTAGGAGCTGCCCGTCGCCGCCAGCGATCCCATGCTGACGCCGTGAAAGCCGCCGCAGAACGACACGACGTTGGTGCGTCCGGTGACCAGCCGCGCGAGCTTGAGTGCCGCTTCGACCGCGTTGGTCCCCGACGGGCTGCAGAACTGAACCTTGTAGTCGAGGCCGCGCGGCGCCAGGATCAACCGATCGAAGGCTTCGAGGAACGCGCCCTTGGCCGAGGTCGCAAAGTCCAGGCCGTGGGCCAGCCCGTCGCTCTCCAGGTAGGCGATCAGCTTGCGCTTGATCGCGTCTGGGTTGTGGCCGTAGTTCAGCGCGCCGGCTCCCGCGAAGAAATCGAGATAGCGAACGCCGTCCTGATCGAACAGCCAATCACCCTTGCCACCCGCAAACACCGCCGGAAACGCACGGGAATACGAGCGCACCGCAGATTCGCGAGTCTCGAAGATCGACTTACTCTGCTCCATGACTTACTCCTCGGAGGTTCTCCGTCCGTGTCGAGCACCCGTGATGTTCGGTGTCGCGCAGCTTGCTGGCGATGTCGGACCGGTAGCGCATCCCGGGAAACGTGATGCGCGAGATCTGGTGATACGCGCGATCGCGCGCTTCCTCGAAGCCGCGCCCCTTGCCCACGACGTGGAGGACCCGGCCGCCGCAGGTCGTCGGCCGGCCGGCGCTGTCTCGGCGCAGGTTGGCATAGAACACCATCGCTTCGTCGCGATCGACGGCGTCGAGGCCGCTGACTTCCTGTCCGATCGCGAACGCGCCGAACGGCCAGCCCGGCAAGGCATCAGGGTTGCCGGGATCGGTACAGCCCTGGGTGAGCGCGACCGTGCAGCGCACGAGGCCGTCGGTGACGAGCCGTTGCTCGCGCAGCGCCCTGTCGAGGATCGACTGGCACAGGCCGGTGAACTGGCCGTGGACGCCCGGCAGCACCACCTCGGCCTCGGAATCTCCGAGTCGCGCATTGATCTCGATGACATGCAGACCGGCTTCGGTGAGCATCGTGCCGAGATAGATGAAGCCCGTGAAGTCGAGGCCGTCGCGGCGCAGCCCGCGGACCAGCGGCTCGAGCAACGTCGTACGGATCTGCGCCTCCAGCGCCGCGCTGTTCAGGGGGTGCGGCGCCACCGAGCCCATGCCATCGCAGTTGATGCCGCGATCGCCTTCCAACGTACGCTTGAAATCCATCGCAGTGGGGAACAGCAGATAACTCTCGCCATCAAGCAGCGCGAAGATCGAGATCTCCGGACCTCGCAGGCGCTGCTCGACGACGAGCCGCAGCGCGCCGGCGAACTGCTGGGCAAACCCGTCGATCGCTCGCTCCGCCTCCTCCGCAGTGTCACACACGATCGCACCATCTCCATTCTTGCACAGACCATCGGTCTTCACCACGCACGCATATGGCAACGAGCGGACATATGCCTTCGCCGGCTCGGCCTCGGTGAAGAACCGGTACGGTGCGGTGGCAAGGCCGTGATCGATACAGAACCGCTTGCCGCGCTCCTTGCTGGCTTCCAGCTCGGCGGCCGCCTTCGACGGCCCGATCGTCCTGTGGCCGTGCGCGCGCAGCACGTCCGCGTAGCCCCTCGACAGGGCGTCGATGTTCGAGACGAATGCCAGATCCACCGGGTGGCGGTCGAGGAAGGCCAGCGCGGTGCTCGGGTCCTCGAGCGAGATCGACGGCACCACGACGATCCGGTCGTGCGCGATGACGTCGCACCCGGGGCCGTAGTACACGGTCACGCCCGGATCGGTCCGCACGAACAGATCGCAGATCGCGTGGCCTCGCCCGGTCCCGTCGATCACGAGGACGCGGCCGGCGCCGGCGGAGTCGTGGAGCCGCTGCGTCACGCCACGCCCCGCGCTTCCCGGGTCGAGACCGCCGCGTCTTCGTCCTGAACGTTCCCGGCGGCATACAGGTGATCCATCAGCGAGCCCCACACTTCCGTGTAGCGCTTGGAGCCCTGGGCGATGTCCGAGTGGCGCTCGTAGGCGGAGCCCGCCCAGTCGCACGACGGCCGCACGTGGTGCAGGTCGTGCTGCACGGTGTCGCCGACCAACACGAACATGCGGTACGGAGCGTGGACGAACAGCGCGCGCAGCCACCACTTGCTCCAGGCAGCCGCGCGCCCGACGAGCCCGACCCCGTCGGTGTCAGGCGCAGCGTCGCCGACCACGCGGCCGAAGGTCAGCATGTCGCGCTGCTGTTTGCTCAGCTTCTCGGCCTGGTCGTACAGCCACCAGCGGTGTTCGGTCAGCGTGTAGAGGAACGTCGCGCTCTGGAAGAAGAACGACACCGGCAAGACCCACAGCAGCAACCACTCGAGCCAGAGCCCGGTGAGCGCGACGAACGCGATCGTGATCGCCAGAAATACCAGCGACATCGCGAGCCGATAGCGCGGCTGATGCTTGATCGAGAAGTTAGCGCGGATCCGGCTCGAGAAGAATCCCCAGTGGTGCTTGGGCGACAATAGCTTGGAGATCAGATAGCGATGAAATTCACCCCTGCCCATCCGCGGCTTCATCCCGGTCGCGATGAGGTATCGGGTGTCGACGTCCTTCATCGAGCATGGGTAGGCGTGATGGATGAGGTGCTCCTTGCGATTGTCGTCGTAGGGCACGCGCCACAAGAGGGTGGTGACGAGCTCGCCCACGATCCGGTCGCCGCGCGCGGTCTTCGTCACCATCCGGTGCAGCGTCTGGTGAACGATGACGACGTCCAGCCGCCGCATCCCGCCCGAAGTGGTCAACCAGGACAGCACCAGCAACGGGATCGACCAGAGTGCGAAGCTCGACAGCGCCAGCGCACCAATCGCAATGCCGATCGCCATCTGCACGAGCCCGAGGAAGCCGGCCCAGACAGGCGTCCACCGGATCACCGGCCGCTCGCCCTCGAGGGGAACGCCGGTGAGCCAGGTCAGGAAAGGTTGCGTGAAGCGGGGCAGGCTTCGCATCGTCTCGCGAGGTTGCATAACGATTTCCGTTCATTTCTCGAGCTTTGAGGAAGCGCGAAGTTTTCGTGCAAGGCAAAGACCAGCGATCCAGCCCATGCGATGGGCCGGCGATCAGGTCACCCGAACTATGGCTGATGAGTCGATGGCCCGGCCGGCTACAAGCGGCCGGAAACAGGATCTGGCGCCGCGCCGCCAAACAAGATGTTGTTAGTCTCGTGGGTTCTCGGCGTGGTGAGATCGGTAGCGTTGGCCCACGTCGTATTGATGATCGTGCGGCGGCCATTGCCGCGGATCGGATACACGCGATGCATGGTGGTATCCGTCTTGATCAAGTACGCATCTCCAGCGTCGAGCACATAGGAGTGTACCTTGCTCTTCAGCAGAGCGCCGTGCACGTCGGGGTTCTTCTTGTCCCACGACGTGTGCGGGACGCCCTGGACGAAGCCGCCGTCACGGTAGTTCGGGGCCTCGAGGACGAGCACGAACCCGTAGGCATAGTCATCCCAGTGCCAGCCGTGGGTATCGCCGGACTTCTGCAACCGGCTGATCACGTAGTGCTCGCCCGGGTACGGGCAGGTGAACATCTCTTCACCGACCACCTTGGAAACGAAATCCTTCAGGATCGGTGAGAAATAGGTGTTGTGGATGACCGGCCCGTGATCCTTGATGATCGGCTGCCCGACGGTGGTCATGTGCCGCGGCGTATTGTCGGTGATCTCGAGCACGAGGTCGCGAGCCACGCCGAAGCGCTCCATGATGCCAAACGCCTCGTCCCGGAGCGGACCGAACAGCGCGGGTGGGCAGAACTGCCGGAGCGGGACCACGTGCTCTTCCCGAAATTGCTTCTGCAGCACTTCCAGCCGGTCGCCCGAGAAGTGTGTCGCAATGTGCTGCGCAAACAACTCGTCAATATTCAGTTGTTGGGTTGCCAACGGGGCCGACTGCTTCAGCGCATAACTCATGGATTCTTCCTGTCTGATCGCAATAACGGCCGTCAGGCCATGGCGAACTCGGAGCACGTCACGATGTTGTTGATATTGTCGCCGAGCGGGCTGCCGTTGAACGCGATCCGGCGCCGGACCTCTCCGGCCTTGCGATACAGCTCCGCCGCGGTCTCGGCCTTGACCACGCAGGCGCCCACGTGATCGAGCTGGTCGGCACGTCCGGTCAGCTTGGTGCCGGGGTCCTTGGTGAGCCGCTCGAACACCACCTCGGGTGGAAACTCGAGGTCGCGGAGCTCGGTGGCGCCCGGCGGCGGCAGCACCATCACCAGGGTGGCGTACTGCGACGGGCGCTCCAGGAAGGACAGGTCAGGATGCAGGCCGCAGGCCAGATCGGTCAGGCACGCCTCGAAGCGGATCCCGAACGCCTCGTTGACGCTGATCAGCCAATCGATGCCCGCAAAACGAACATTGAAATCGATGAGCTCGATGGGGCCTTCCTTGGGCACCATGAACTCGAGATGGGTTGCACCGTGAAATACCTTCATCGACTCGTGGATCGCCTTCGAACACGCGACGATCTCCTCCTGTCGAGGGTGCTTGTAGGGAAAGGTCATTCCCATCTCGACGATGGGGTCGCTAGCCAGCACATAGCGCGAGGACAGCCCGATGAGGTGCAACGTTCCACGATCCATCACTGACTCGACCGACAGCAACTCTCCCGCTGCCTGGCCCTCCAGCATGAACTCGCCCCGGGAGACGATATATTCCTTCATCAGGGGATCGTTGACCGCCGCGGCCTTGACCTTCTCGATCGCCTCACGCAGCTCGGCGATCGACGAGACGAAGTAACACAGCGCGCTGCCGGTGCCGTTCACCGGCTTGAGCACCGCGGGGCCTTCGAGCTGCCAGGTCGTCCAGCGCTCCGCCTCGCTCAGCAGCACGGAGCGCAACGTGGAGAGGCCTTCCGCATAGAGCTTCTTCCGCACCCACGCCTTGTCGAGGATCGCGTGGATGGTGGCCGCCCCGTGGTTGGGCAGCCCGACGAGCTGGCGCAGCTTGGCCTCGAACGGCAGCGTGGGTTCGAACCCTGCGTAGGTCCCGACGATCCGGTAGCGGCGATGCAGATCTTCGAGGATGCCGTCGACCCGAGGCTCGTCTTGCCACGACTCGATGTGGATGAGCTCGTCGACGCTGGACCGGGGGACGGCGTAGGGGCCGGTCTGCTTGAGCGGGCGGTGGTTGAGCACGACGATGTCGAAGCCACGTGACTTCGCTTCGCGAAGCACGTACGACATGTGGTTCACACACTCGAGCACTACAAAGGCTTGTTTCATGCCACGACTCCAGGCGAACGGGTCACGCGTCCACCGAGACCTTCGACGGCTGGACGTGCTGTACGGTGTTGCGGCCTCTGACCAGCAGCTCCCAGCCCGCCACCAGGACGATGGTCAGCAAGACATTCATGTAGATCGCGTTGGTGATGCCCCAGCGGTCGGCGATGACCGAGAAGGTGAACGCGAACACCCCCATCAACGTATAACCCATCGCCATCTGCACGCCGGTGACGGTCGCGATCTGGGCCGACGCGGTGTTGGAGATCATCTGCTTGAATTGATGGGTCCAGACCAGCTCGATCGCGACGACCATGACGTTGATCACGATCAGCGTGGTGTAGAGATGGTGCTGAAACTGGGGAACCAGCAGATAGACACTCACCGCAAACGCGACCGTACCCAGGTTCAGCGCGTGCTGGTTCGAGTCGGTGATGAAGCCGCGGCGGTTCAGGAACTGGTACAGGAACGCTCCCGCGGTCACGAAGATCGACTCGAACATGAAGAACAGCGCCGTGCCCGCGCGTCCTTGCCCGAACCAGATCTGCGGGACCGTGGTCATGACGATCTCGTAGGTTGCCTGGAAGGCCGTCACCGACAGGATGATGTAGAAGACCGCGGATGACAGGTTCCGGTTGCGTGCGATCGAAGACAACGCCTGCTTCAGGTGATCGAAGCGATGGCCGGCCGCGGCGTGAGAGGCTCTGGTCGACTCCGCCAGGCGCTCGGCGTTGGGCCTGACCAGCGCGAACAACCCAGCGGCGACCAGGAACGTCGCAGAGTCGATGACCACGATCACCGTGAAGCTCACCACGGTCTGGATGAAGATGCCGACCGCGTATGCCAGGGCGATCGCGATGAACAGGCTGGAGTTGAAGACAGGCGAAAACAGGTCGGTTTCTTCCTTCGAGAAGAACTGCACGAGCGCCTTGATTCGAGCCGAGCTCACCGCATGCGACAGCAGGGCACGGAGCATGATGATCGCGATGGCATATCGAAAGTTATCGATCGCTGTAAAGAATGCGAACGAGAGCGTGACGAGTGCCGCGATCGCATTCAGCTTGATCAGAAGATACTTGGCGTTTCGCCTATCGATGAATTGAGTTCCGAAGAGCCCGATGACCAGGCTGCACATCCACTCCGCTGCGAAGACGATCGAGGCGAGCGCCGCGCTTGCGCTCGCGGCATAGACGTAAGCGACGTACGACATCATCAGCAGCTTCGAGCCGAACAGCGAGATGAAGGAGGCCGCGTACGTCAGTAGAAAATTTCGATTTCGATATACATTCATAGCAATATAGCGTACAGATTTCACCCTGAGCCCTGTACGCTACGGTCCGATGTTTTCGCATGTCGGCCGGATTCTGTCAAGGTGGTTTTTTTACACCTCCACAGGCGCGTCGAGCGCCGCTCGAGCATGTTGCTTATCGTGAGGAATCAAGAACACACGAATCCCGCACTACGATCGTTCGCCCGCGCGGTCAGGCCAAACCAGACGCAGGAATCCTACGGTCGCCCAGTTCGGCCACGGCCTGCATGTTGCGCAAGCACATACTTCAGACCCGGCGGTGGCGGTGGCCGCGCTGGTCGCAGCAGTGGCTGATCCGGTCAATTCCAGTAGTACGAGAGCTTCAGGCGGAGGGCATCGCTGGCCACGCCGTGGCGCAACGCTCCGAGATCGAGCTTACCTTCGCCATCGAGCGCCTGCTCCGGGGTCTGGTACCGCGAATACACGAGAAACAGCGTGGAGCCCGGCCGGAATTCCCAGCGCAGTACGGCGCTGAGGTTGAGGTCGGTCTCCGCGATGTCGGGACTCGACGCCGGCGCCGCCATCGGAGTCAGATCGTCGATCCGGATCACGGGGCGAGGCGACGAGGGATCGACGCTGTATGATTGAAAGTCGGAGTAGTGCTTCGCCGTCAGAAGCAGCTGGCCGTACAGCTGCAACGTCAGGCGATTCGTGAATGTATAGCTGGTGCGCACCGTCGCGCCCACGCTCTTGGCGCGCAACGCACCGAATAGATACTCGCCGCCCATGCTGGTTCCGGACAAGTACCTTTGCTCTCCGGACGTGGCGGTCAGCTGCGGCAGCAGCTGCAGCTCGAGCCGCGGCAGCGGCAGATATGTCACCGCGCCACTGACGGTGAAGCTCTGGCCTTGCTTGTAGACCACGGTCTCGGTGGAGATCGACGCCGCGA
>Ga0137459_1000307_pt1 | contig 18126 bp, 13 predicted proteins | sample EasRivERMGT700_2_FD_104908 | JGI IMG/M metagenome (GOLD analysis project Ga0137459, IMG submission 104908) | Soil microbial communities from meander-bound floodplain in the East River, Colorado, USA - East River MetaG ERMGT700_2 | ecosystem: Environmental > Terrestrial > Soil > Floodplain ...
TGACGTTCGGCATCGACCGGCGCGGCGGGCGGATCATCTTCATCAGTGATCACCAGCGGCTGCTCCACAACCAGTGAAAGCCCTGCTGACTGGCGGCGCAGGCTTCATTGGCTCGCACACGGCGGACGCGCTGCTGCGGGAAGGCTGGCGTGTGCGCGTGCTGGATTCGCTGGAGGAGCCGGTGCACCCGGGCCACCGTGTGCCGGAATACCTGGATCAACGCATCGAGTTGATTCGGGCGGATGTTCGGGACGAGCGTGCGCTTTTGGATGCCATGCGCGGCTGCGAGGTGATATATCACTTCGCGGCGTTCCAGGATTACCTGCCGATGTTCAGCCGCTTCTTCGACGTGAACGTTACGAGCACCGCGTTGATCTACGAGCTGATCATGCGGGAGAAGCTGCCGGTGAGGAAGGTAATCGTCGCCTCTAGCCAGGCGGCCCTCGGCGAGGGGCTCTATCACGATGCAACAGGAGCTCGGTTGCTGCCGGATATGCGTCCGACGGAGCAGCTGGAGCGCGGCGAATGGGAGATCCGGGCGCCGTCCGGATTCACAGGCCCACTGCGCTGGCAGCCCACCGACGAGACGGTGGCCAACCCGCAGAACCCATACGGGCTGAGCAAGATCGCCCAGGAGCGCGTGGCGTTGTCGCTGGGCAAGCGGTACGGGATGCCGACCGTGGCAATGCGCTATTCGATCGTGCAGGGCCCGAGGCAGAGCTTCTATAACGCCTACAGCGGCGCGTGCCGCGTCTTCTGCCTGAGCTTCCACCTCGGGCGCGAGCCGATGATCTTCGAGGACGGGCGCCAGGTGCGGGACTTTGTGAACATCCGGGACGTGGTGGATGCGAACCTTCTGGTGCTGCACGACGACCGTGCGAACTATGGGGCGTTCAACGTGGGTGGAGGAAAGCCCTACACGGTGGCGGAGTTTGCCTCCGCGGTGGCGGAGGTGTTCGCAGTGAGAAATTACCAGCCGGCGCCGTGCGGAAAGTACCGCTTCGGCGACACGCGGCACATTTGCTCGGATGTGGACAAGCTCAAGCGCCTCGGCTGGAAGCCGACGCGTTCGATCTACGACAGCGTGGAGGCGTACAAGAATTGGCTGGCCACGGCGGACAACGCGGCAGAGATCCTCGACTTCTGCAATCTGCAGATGGCGAAGCTGAACGTGGTGCGCGAAGTAGCCAGGGCGTGAGCGGAAGGAGCCGGCACAACCGAACCAAGGCGCTCCTGCTGGCCGGCGGCTTGGGCAGGCGGCTGCGACCGATCACCGACACGACGCCGAAGTGTCTGGTGGAGATCGCCGGCCAGCCTCTGCTGGACTACTGGTTCGGCGCGCTGGGCGAGGCGGGCATTCGCGATGTGCTGATCAACACGCATCATCTGCCGGAACCGGTGCGTCGGTTCATAGCGAAGAAGAATCAGCAGGGATTCCGCGTGGTCGAGACCTTTGAGGCGAAGCTGCGGGGGTCAGCGGGCACGATCGCGTCCAATCGCGGGTGGGCGAATGATGCCGACGACGTGGTGATCATCTATGCGGACAACCTGTCGGATCTCGACGTGGCCACCCTGCTGGCGGTGCATCGCGACCGCGGCGACCCGGTGACAATGCTGCTGTTCCGTGCGGCTGACCCGAGGGCGTGCGGCATTGCGCAACTGGACAGCGACGGCCGGGTGATCGCATTCGAGGAAAAGCCCGCTGCGCCGAAGTCCGACATGGCAAACGCGGGCGTATACGTCGTGACGGCGGCAGCGTGGCGCGAGATCGCCGAGATGAAGTCGTTCGATCTCGGATTCGACGTGTTGCCGCGGTTTATCGGTCGAATTCGAGGGCACCTCCACAAGGGTTACCATCGGGATATCGGCGATCTGGGGGCGTTGGACGCCGCACGGGAGGCAGCACCACTGGTGTTCAGTCGGCGAACGCAGCGATGAGGGTATTCGTTACGGGTGGCGCAGGCTACGTCGGCAGCGCGTGTTTGCGACGGCTTCTGGCAGAAGGACATGACGCTGTCGCCTTCGACAATCTCTGCGAGGGCCACAAAGAGGCCGTGCCGGGGGGGCGGCTGATTGTCGGAGACGTGCGCGACACCGCCGCGTTGGCCCGGGCTATCAAGGATCACGGCTCCGAGGCGGTCATGCACTTCGCGGCAGCGACCTACGTAGGCGTGTCGGTGGAGGATCCCGACTACCACTACGGCAACAATATCGGCGGGACGCTGAGCCTTCTGCGTGCAATGCGAGGGGCGGGAGTCCGCAGGATGCTGTTCTCGAGCACGTGCGCGACCTACGGCGACAATCCCAAACCCCCGATGGACGAGCAAGCGGCGCAGATCCCGTGCAGTCCCTATGCACGAACCAAGCTGGCGGTGGAGTGGATGATCCGCGACTTCGCGCACGCCTATGGGCTGGGCTTCACGATCCTCCGGTATTTCAACGCCGCGGGTGCCGACAGCGATGGCGAGTACGGCGAGAATCACGATCCGGAGAACCATCTGATCCCGCTGGTGCTGGAAGTGCCGCTCGGCAAACGCGACAAGATCCTGCTATTCGGCGACGACTATCCCACGCCGGACGGTACCTGCATTCGCGACTACATACAGACGGATGACCTTGCATCGGCGCACCTGCTGGCGATATCCGCTACGACGCCGCAGACAGCGGAGGTGTACAACGTCGGCACCGGGCAAGGCCAATCGGTCAGGCAGGTGCACGCGGCCTGCGAACAGGTAACCGGGCGTTCGATCCCGTTCGAGGTAGTGGCCCGCCGGCCGGGCGACGCGCCGGCGCTGGTGGCCGATCCGACGAAGCTGAAGACCAAACTGGGGTGGAAGCCGAAGTATCCGGACATCCGCACAATCATTGACACGGCGTGGCGCTGGCATCAGCGCTACCCTAACGGCTATGCCGACAAGGTTGCCCGTCCGACCCCCACTTAGCCGGGCGGGCCTGGGATTGCATGCAACGACGCTACGTCCTCATTTCCCCGTGCCGCAACGAAGCAGACTTCATGCGGCAAACCCTCGACAGCGTGACTGTACAGTCGATTCGGCCGGCAAGCTGGGTCATCGTCGACGATGGCTCGACCGACGCCACCCCGCGGATCCTGGCCGAGTACGCGTCCCGGCATGACTGGATCCACATCGTCACGCGACGCGACCGGGGGCGTCGCGCGATCGGGCCTGGAGTGGTGGACGCGTTTTATGCCGGCTACCAGACCATCAACCCAGATGACTTCGAGTATCTCTGCAAGCTTGATCTGGACCTGCGCCTGCCTCCCCGCTATTTCGAGGGACTGATGATGCGCATGGAGGCGAATCCGCGCCTGGCAACCTGCAGCGGGAAGGCGTATATCGAGAAGAACGGTGAATTGGTGAACGAACGCCATGGCGATGAAGCTTCGATTGGCGCCAGCAAGTTCTATCGTGTTTCATGCTTCAAGGCGCTCGGCGGCTTTGTGCGCGAAGTGATGTGGGACGGCATAGATTGCCATCGCTGCCGCATGCATGGCTGGATCGCCTGCAGCTTGGACGATCCGGATTTGCGTTTCGTTCATCTTCGCCCGATGGGATCCAGCCAGCAAAGCATCTACGCCGGGCGCATGCGCCACGGTTTTGGCCAGTACTTCATGGGTACCGGACTGCTCTACATGCTCGCCAACGCCATCAACCGGTTGAACGAAAGGCCCTATGTCCTCGGCGGCCTGGCCATGCTCTGGGGGTGGATCTCCAGCGCCTTGCAGGGAAAGCCAAGATTCGGGGATCCCGAGTTTCGCAAATTCCTGCGCCGCTATCAGTGGCGCGCGCTGCTGGTGGGCAAGAAAAGCGCCATCGAGGAGATTCACCAGCAGAAGGGGATTGGGCAGCAATGAACCCTCCAAGGAAAGAGAAATGAAACGCACACGCCGACGTCTATTGAAGGTGTTTTTGCTTTGGCCGTTGTCACTGGCGGCACCCAGAATATTTGCAGCCCAGGATTACGTGGTGATTGACGGGTGGGTGATGAAACGAACTGAACTCGAGCCGGAGCAACCGATGGGGAGGCACCTGAAGAATGCACACTGATCTGGACGCCGGATCAGCTGCCGTTGCAGGAGTGCCATTCGATGTCTGCATTTTTGGCACGGGCCCTGCGGGGCTCACCGTCGCTCTGGAGTTCGCGAAGACTGGCAAACGGATTGCGCTGATCGAAGCGGGCGCGTTCGAGTATACGGAGGATTCGCAGGAATTCTACGATGGCACGGAAACCGGGCTGAACACATGGAACGCCCTTAGAAACAAGCGGCTGCGTTGTTTCGGCGGTACCTCTGGTGTTTGGTCAGGCCGTTGCGGACTGTTTGACGAAATCGACTTTTCCGCAGACACCTACCATGGTCTGTCCGGTTGGCCGATAACCAGAAACGCGGTGCTTGAGCACCTGGCACAGGCCGTCGAAATCCTTGAACTTGGGCAACAAAGCCTGGCGTTTAGGTCCATCAAGGACGGTGCAAGTTCGAATTTCGTGCACTCAGGTGCAGCCTTCAGCCCGCCAACGCGCTTTGGCCAGAAATACCGGCGCGAGATCATCGAGTCTCACAACGTTCAGCTCATTACACGGGCCAACTTGGTGGAGCTCAGGCTTGGCACGCTGTCCGGCGGCAATGCGTCCCTGGATCACGCAGTGCTGAAGAACTACAAGGGGCGGACGCTCAAAATAAGCGCCAAGAAATATGTCCTGGCGCTCGGGGGGATAGAGAACGCCCGTCTCCTGCTGAACTCCGACAAGCAGGTAGCCGGCGGAATCGGCAACCATGCCGGCTATGTCGGACGATGCTTCATGGAGCACCTGAACGTTCAGATCGGGCGCTTCGTCGTTCGCGACAAGAGCTACTTCAGCGGCAGGCAGCTGGCGCTCGCGCCAGCTGCAGATCTGCTGCGCTCGCAGCGCATCGGCAACGGTGTGCTGGCCGCGGACCCAAGCTTCGTTCCACGCGAATTCGGGCGTCTCGGCGATTTCCGGCGGGTGCTGCGCGAAGGCGTATGCGAATATGAAACGATGCGCGACTTTGCGCGCAAGTTCGGAGATTTCAATTGCGCGGGAGAAGGCGTCATCAGCTCGCTGCTGGAGCAGTGTCCGAACCCGGACAGCCGGGTTTCGCTGACCCCAGATGTCGATGCCCTGGGCCTGCGAAGGGCAAAGCTGCATTGGGCCATCAACGACATGGATCGCCGCAGCATTCGTACCCTGGGGATGGAGTTGGCGAAGGAGCTGGCGCGACTTGATGCGGCCCGGGTGCAATTGAGTGATTTCATGATCGACAAATCGCAACCCATTCCGGTCGGCGCGCATGCCCACCACATGGGCACGACGCGGATGTCGATGGATCCGCGTCACGGCGTGGTGGACGAGAATTGCAGAGTCCACGGGGTGGCCAACCTGTACGTCGGCGGCTCAAGCGTTTTTCCGACGGGTGGGGGAACCAATCCAACCTTGACCATCGTGTTGCTTGCCCTGCGTCTCGGAAAACACCTCAGGCAGCTTGTGTGACCAACAGTCCAAGCCCCCTGATAGAGGCAGGGACCACGTGCGCAGCGTGATCGAGGCGCTGGGCCAGCGGGCTGCGCGGCATCCCGAGCGCACGGCGCTGATATGCGGCGACCGGCGCGTCGCTTTCGGAGAGCTTTGGGACCGCGTCGTCGCGGCAGCCTGCTGCCTGTCGGACTGCGGCGTGCGGCCGGGCGATTGCGTGATGCTGGACGCGCCGAGCGCGCCGGCCTTTGCGTACGGCTATTTCGCCACCCATCTGCTGGGCGCCACCACGGTGCCGTTCGACCCGAACGCGCCCGCCTCGCGTCGCGAAGAGTTGGTCAAGCGCACGCGACCCGTCCTGGCGTTCGTCGCCGATGCACGGGCGCAGGCCGCGACGCCGTGCCCGTCGAAAGCGCTCGCGGAGCTCGAGGATCTGCCAGCGAAGCATCGCGACTTCGCTCCGCCTGCGCTCGAATCGGTGGCCGATCTGATCTTCACCACCGGGACCACCGGACGGCCCAAAGGCGTCCGGCTGACGCACCGCAACCTGGCGACCGCCGCGTCCCACATCAACGCGGTGATCGGCACGAGCGAAGGCGATGTGGATGTGATTCCCATCCCGCTCTATCACGCTTTCGGGCTTGGCAGCCTGCGCTGTTTCCTCACGGCGGGCGCGACCGTCGTGCTGGTGCAGGGGTTTCGCCTTCCTGGCGAGATCTTCGCCGCGCTCGAGCGGCACGCGGCCACCGGCCTGATCGGCGTGCCCGCAGGCTTCGCCGTACTGTTGCGCTTCGCAGAGCGCGGACTCGGTCTGTTTGCCGACCGCCTGCGCTACATCGAAATCGGTAGTGCGCCAATGCCGCTCGAACACAAACGGACGCTGATGAAGCTGCTGCCGCGAACAAAACTGTTCATGCACTACGGGCTGACCGAGGCCGCGCGCTCGGCGTTCATCGAGTTTCACCGGGACCGCGCGCACCTCGAGACGGCAGGCATGCCCTCGCCCGGCGTGAGATTCGAGGCTCGCGACGAGCGCGGGCAGGCATGCCGCCTCGGCGAGCGCGGGATGCTATGGGTTGGCGGGTTGCACGTTTCGCCCGGATACTGGGACGATGCCGAACTCAGCGCCGCGAGCTTCGTCGATGGCTGGATGCGCACCGGCGATGTCGGTCACATCGATGAGGCCGGTTATGTTCACCTGCACGGCCGCCACGACGACATGGTCAACGTCGGCGGTGTCAAGGTCGCACCCGACGAGGTCGAGCGCGTGCTCGCCGAGCACCCCGCGGTATCCGAGGCAGGGTGCGTCGGCGTGCCCGATCCCCGCGGTATCGCGGGGCAGGTGCTGCGCGCGTTTCTGGTCGCCGCTACCGACCAATCACCGGCTAGCGACGCCGAGCTGTCGCAGTGGGTGGCTGCGCGGCTGGAGTCGTACAAGGTCCCCGCTCAGTACCGATGGATTGCGACATTGCCGCGGACCGCATCCGGCAAGCTGGTACGCGCGGCGTTGCACAATGAGGGGGCCGGGTCTTGACCATGGATTCGGCTCGATTGGATGCGGATGGTATTCAGCCCCTTGCCACCAAGGTTGCCGAGTCATCTCCAGCCGCAGAGGAAAGGGCCGCCTCAAGCCGCTCGAGACTGGAGTGTCTCGACGCACTGCGCGGCATCGCGGCATCGGTCGTTTTCTTCCAGCACGCCTTCTCGATGTTTCCTCTGCCCGCGAGCGGAACGCTCCCGGGGACATTGTTCCGCATAGAGTCCCGTGTGTTCAGCGGTGCGGCCGCCGTCGATCTGTTCTTCGTCCTCAGTGGATTTGTCTTGACGCTGCCGTACGTCGGACAGCGGGCGAAGCAGATGGACTATACGGATTTCATTGTTCGAAGAGTGACGAGACTCTATCCGGCATATTGGATTGCCGTTGCCGCCGCACTGGCGTCGCGTCTCCTGTTCGGCGATCAACTGCATGCCTCGGCGCTCACCGAGTGGACCGCCAAACACTGGACCGCCCCGCTTACGCTGAGTGAAGTGCTGCGCACGCTCGCGATGGTATTGCCAATGGATGATTTGGCCCTGAATACCGTATTCTGGACGCTGCTGGTGGAGATGCAGGTTTCGCTTCTCCTGCCGTTCTTCATCGTGGTTTTCGCCGCGGCGACTGGCGTTCGCGGCACCCTTCTGCTGTTCATCGCCTGCGTTGTGATAACCGCGACGATGGCTGAACATAGCGGCCTTCAGTTTCTTCCTCTATTCGCCTTGGGCATCGCGCTGGCCAAATATCAAGCCAAGATCATCACGGCACTGGGGACCTTGGCGCGCAAATGGTCTGTCGCGCTGCTGCTTCTTAGCCTGGTGCTGATCGAAGTACGAGTGTTCGTGCCGTGGCGCTTTCCGGATTTGCGCCCCGATTACATTTCAGGAGTCGGAGCGGGTCTGCTCATCATGTTGGTCTTGGCCTGGCCGCGCCTTTCGCGCGGGTTGGTGAATCCTGTCACCCGCCTGCTGGGCACCGCGTCCTACAGCCTATATCTCCTGCACCTGCCCATCCTTCTCGCGGTCGTACCGCCGCTGTATGCGTACACGGGTTCTGTATTGGCCTGCGTGGCTGGCGGGTTCGCGCTTTCGCTTATAGTTGCCCAGGGCGTATACCGGCTTATTGAACTGCCGTGCCAGGAATCCGGCCGCCAGCTCGCCAAGCGAGTGGCGGGCTGGACGAGTGCTCGCTAAAGGCCGCTATGCGCTGCGCTACGCGAGCAGGCCACGAGAAGAGGGTACCGAGAACGCCGTCATGAATGACCTCAGGCAGACATTGCGCACCGCGCTTGTCACTCAGTTTGGCGCCGACCGGGGCAGCCTCGACGACGACACGAAGCTGTTCTCAAGCGGCCTCATCGATTCGCTCAGCGTAGTGGATCTCGTGTGCTTCGTGGAGCGCGAGATCGGCAAACGCGTACCCGCCGTCGACATCACGCTCAAGAACTTCGATAGCATCGCGCGAATCGTGACGTTCGTAGATACTCTTGCGGATGCCCAAGGGGACTCATGAGGAAGTGGTTGAACAGGCTGCTGCGTGCCCTGGCCGTGCGCGATCCGCGCTATGAGCGGCTCTACGCGCGCCTGGGCAGACCCGGTGGCCTCGCGTGGGCGCAGATGCTGCGCGAGCGCGGCGACTTCTACGCGATGGGCGATCACTGCTACATCGAGCCTTCCGCCCAGATCACCGACCGCGCCTACATCCGGCTCGGCAATAATGTCCGGATCACCGCCTGCTGCATGATGGGCCACGAGGGTACGGTCAACATGATCAACCGCGCGCTCGGGCTGCGACTCGACGGCGTCGGCAAGATCGACATCCGGGACAATGTGTTCATCGGCTACGGCGCGATCATCCTGCCAGGTGTCACCATCGGTCCCAACGCGATCGTATCGGCCGGGTCTGTCGTGCGCTCCGATGTCGCGGAGGGCGACGTGGTCGCTGGCGTGCCCGCCAAGCGCGTGGGCCGCTTCGAGATGACGGTCGAGATTGCGCAGGCGAGGAACCTCACGTATCCCTGGCGCCCTCTGATCGAGAAGCGCAACAGCGAGTTCGATCCGCAGATGGAGCCCGAGCTGGTACGCCAGCGCGTACTGCACTTCTACGGCGCCCCGCCCGAGTCACAGGCGCGTGGCGCGCGGAGCAAGCGGACCTGGCTCGGACGCCTCTTGCAGTGGCGCTGATCCGATCGACGCCAAGCAACTTCTCTGCCCACTAGTATGCCGCCCGACAGAAGAACTGCCGAATCGCTGATCGCACGGTTCAAGTCGCGCGCCGCCAATGTCGGCGTCGTCGGTCTCGGCTACGTTGGCCTGCCGCTGGCATGCCGATTCGCCGAGGCCGGCTTCAGAACGACCGGATTCGATATCGATCCGGATAAGGTCGCGACGCTTCGCAAGGGGAAAAGCTACATTGCAACTGTTCCTCAGGAAAACGTTGCAGTAGCACTGGACAGGGGATTCGTCGCCACCACCGACTACTCCCTTTCGGCAGCGGCCGATGCGCTGATCATCTGCGTGCCGACGCCGCTCACCCGCTCGCGCGAGCCGGATATGCAGTTCATCAACGGCACCATGGAGTCGCTGTTGCCGCACCTGCGTGCGGGGCAGCTTCTTTCTCTGGAAAGCACGACGTACCCGGGTACGACGGACGAGCTTATCCGGCCCCAGCTCGAGGCGAAAGGACTGCGGCTTGGCGAGGATTTTTTTCTGGTGTTCTCCCCGGAACGGGAAGATCCGGGCAATGCGCGCTATTCGACGCGCACCATCCCCAAGATATGCGGTGGCACGACGCCTGCCTGCCTCGAGGTCGGCCTGGCGCTTTACGGCCAAGCCATCGACGAGGTGGTGCCGGTAAGCTCTACCCGCGTCGCCGAGATGAGCAAACTGCTCGAGAACATCCATCGGGCGGTCAACATCGGCCTGGTGAACGAGATGAAGATCATCGCCGACCGCATGGGCATCGACATTCACGAGGTGATTCGGGCGGCCGCCACGAAGCCGTTCGGCTTCGTGCCCTACTATCCCGGTCCCGGACTGGGTGGACACTGCATCCCCATCGATCCGTTCTATCTCACGTGGAAGGCCCGGGCGTACGGAATCAATACGCGTTTCATCGAGCTCGCCGGCGAGATCAACCATGCGATGCCCGAATGGGTGGTGAACAAGATCGCCCGAGCGCTCAACGATCGAGGCAAAGCGATCAATGGCAGCCGCATCCTGGTGCTCGGCATCGCATACAAGAAGAATGTCGACGACGTGCGCGAGTCGCCTGCGGCGGCGATCATGGAGCTACTGAGGGAGCAAGGCGCGGTGTTGAGCTACTCCGATCCCCATGTGCCGCGTTTCCCGCGGATGCGGCAGCATCAGTTCGATCTTGGGAGCGTTGCGCCAAGCCCGCAGATCCTCTCGAAACAGGACTGCGTGGTTCTGGTAACAGATCACGACCAGTTCGACTTCGAAAACATATTGGCGCATTCGCGGCTGCTCGTCGACACGCGCGGCCGCTACCTTGCAGATCACGCCAACGTCGTGAAGGCCTAGAGGCTCTTGATGCAACACCCATTCCGGGCAATCGAGTACCCCATGGTTCCTTCCAAGCCGCGCACTACCGGTCTCACGTCGGTGCTCGACAAGGGCATCGGCCCCAGCGAAGCCAGGGACCGCGTCGCGATTGCCGGCGAATGGATCGATGTGGTCAAGCTCGGGTGGGCAACGGCCAGGCTCACGCCGGGCGCTGCCTTGCGCGAGAAGATCCACATCTATCGCGCAGCCGGGATCAACGTGTGCAGCGGCGGCACCTTCCTCGAGATCGCATTCGCCCAGAATCGCGTGCAGGACTTCCTGGACGGCGCTCGCGACCTCGGCCTGGCCATGGTCGAGGTGTCGAACGGCGTTCACCCGATGAGCGATGAGGAAAAGCTCGAGCTCATCGCCAAGGCCAGATCGGCCGGGTTTACCGTGTGGAGCGAGGTGGGCAAGAAGGACCCCGACGAGGACGCCAGAATCGGCATCGATGATCGATGCGCCGCGATCCTCCACGAACTGGAGGCTGGCGCCGACAAAGTCATCCTCGAAGCGCGCGAATCGGGAACCGTCGGCATCTACGACCGCGCCGGCCAGCCCGCGGTCGAGATGATCCAGCGAATCGTAGAGCACGTTGGACAGGACAAGCTAGTGTTCGAGGCGCCGCGCAAGGAGCAGCAGCTTTGGATGATCCGCGCGCTCGGACGCGACGTGAACCTCGGCAACGTGGCGCCGGAGGAGGCTCTGGCGCTGGCTACCCTGCGTACCGGTTTGCGCGGCGACACCTTCCGCGAGATGCACCTGCACGGGCTGGAGATCTTCCTCGGCCTGGGGGTCCATGGCGCGCTGGAGGCACGAGCCCGGGGGGGAGTCATCGTCCTGATCGACGCGCTGCGCGCCAGTGCGACGATGATCTGCGCCCTCGGGATGGGCATGGCGGCGATCAAGCCGGTCAGCACCCCCGAGGAGTGTACGGGCGAGGTGACCGCCGGGGAGCGCGGCGGTCGCAAACTGCCCAATTGCCGCCACGGCAACAGCCCCACCGAACTCATGCGCCACGACTATAGGGGCAAGACACTGGTCCTCACATCGACCAACGGCACAGAGTGCCTGCTGAGCGCCGCCGGGCCGGACAGCACGGTGCTGATTGGCTCGACGATCAACCGGCGCGCGGTCGCTCGGGCGGCGGGCCGGCTGGCGCGAGAACGCGGCGTCCCCATTACGCTGCTCATGGCCGGGCGCAACAATCAATTCGCGCACGAGGACGCACTGGCCGCCGGGGAGATCGCGCGCGCCCTGCCCGAAGCCCGGGTGCACGGCGAGCTGCCGTCCTCGGCCGCGCTTGAGGCGGACTTCCGTTCCAGCGACTCAGGCCGCAATCTGATCGCCCTGGGCTACGCTGATGATGTGAGTTTTTGCGCCAAGTTGGACCGGTTCGACGTGGTCCCGGTCCTGGTTCAGGGCCAACTCGTGCCGCTCGAACCCGGGCAGGAGCGATCGTGACCAGCAACTGGGGTAAGCAACTATTCTTTCTTCAAGACGTAAGTAAGATTATTGTGCCTCCAAGGCAGTTTGCCTATGGAAAGAATGCTGATCATGATTGCCACGATCAGAGCCAGCTGCGTTCCGGCGCTTTTCTCCAGCCGGAAATCACACAATCCATATTCATCCCTGATACGGAGCTGGTGTGATCGGCAGAATTCTCTCAATCCGTCGCGACTGACAATCCGGTCGTAGTAGGTGGGATAAGGACCAAATCCGGGTTTGCCGGCGTTTCTCCGCCCCAATACGTACTTGTGGTAAGCCACATGGAACCAGAAAGGCGTGATCTTGGTGACGAAACCAAACGCGGTATTGCGGTCCGGCAGTTTCAATATCAGCAAACCTCCCGGCTTTAACCAGCGATGAAGGTTCTCCAGCACAAGTGCTGCGTTTTCGACATGCTCCAGAACGAACGAATTGTAGATGACGTCGAACTTGCGGTTGCCGAGATCAAGATACCTCAGGTCCGCTACGATCGCCTCGTCCAGGTCTCGTCTGCTGCCTAGCGCTTTCTCATCGAGATCGACACCGGTAAGCCTGAACTTGATGCCGTCCAGATTCAGCGGCCACCTTCTGCCGCAACCTGCCTCCAGAATCGCCAATTCCGACTGCCCGTCAAACAGGCGCTTGATATGTTTTTCCAGTAAAGCAAACTCCTCCTCGTAACTCCCGAACATCTTGAGCTGCTGCTTCATAGAAGACCCTTGCGGCGTACTTCCGGCGCGACCTGCGTCGCAGTACTGTCGCGGCACTGCCTGAAGAGCTCGGCAATGGCAGGCGCGTGCGGGTCAATCAGCATGCGGTCGGGGTCACAGCTATCCGGGCCGTAGTATTCCTCGGTGCGGTCCGCCGCCGAGCGCCAGCGGACCGCCACCCCCCCGGAGCTCAACCATTCCCTATTCGGTATCAACAGGCACAACCGGCCGGGGAATCGTCCCGGAGTGTAGCGACGGACGGCTGCCATCGTCGCTTGCTCGAACCTGAACTTCGTCACCGATATCGGATCCGTCCCAGTTGGCGTTCGATCGGCGCGCAAAGCCTTCAGCCGCTGGCGTAGTCGCTCGGCAAGGTACTGACGCCGATCCTCGAACGAGGTTAGCGTCGCAAGCGCTTTGGCATGTATAGCCACACGCCTGCCCCAATACGGGAGGCTGAATCGGTACAGGGGTGGATAAAGACAGCCGAACAGGGCGAGAAAGCTGACCGCGGCGCCGCGCTGCAGAAGTTGCTGCGCCAGCTCGAACGCGACGGCGCCGCCCGCGCAGTAGCCGGCGATGATGCAGGGGCCATTTGGCCGGAATGCCTGGATCTGGGAAGCGAAGTACGAAGCGAGGTCCTCCACGCGTTTGAGCGGTTCGCTCCGGCCATCGAGGCCGGGCGGCTGGAGCCCGAAGAACGGCTGATCAGCGCCGAGATGTCGTACCAGGTCGCGAAAGGCAAAGACATCACCGTTGTGCCCGCCTGCGGCAAACACGGGGATGCGCGTGCCGCGCGGCTGCATCGGAACGATGGCTTCCTGCTGCCGAGCAATGGCCTCGGCCGTGCGCAAAAACTCTATGATCTGGCGCTTGCGTTGGCGCAACTCATCGCGCAGCTCGGGCGTAAGCGCGCCGGCCGGAGCATTGCACCTCAGCCGCTCGCCGTCGGCCGAGAGCTTGATATCGCGGCTGCTCAACTCGGCAAGAAAGGACGACACTCTCACAACTCGATCTCCTCTCGATTGCCTGTGCCGCTGGTCGGTGTCTTCAACTTCTCCAACCAAGACAGTCCATCGATGGCCTCGGCCAGCCCCGCTATCGTCGGGCGCTCGAACAGGTTGCGCAGCGGCAGCTCGACGGACAGCGCCTGCCGCACCCGGGAAATAACTTGCAAGGCCACCAGGGAATGCCCCCCCAACTCGAAGAAATTGTCGTCCGTTCCCACACGCTCGACGCGGAGGGCCTCTGCCCAGATGTCCGCCAGGATCTGCTCAGTGGGCGTACGCGGCGCTGCATAGGTCGCGACAAGGCTGGGGCGCCAGAGGTCCGGTGCCGGCAGCGTCTTGCGGTCGAGTTTGCCGTTGAGTGTAAGCGGCAAAGTTTCCAATGCCACATACACCGCCGGCACCATGTACTCGGGCAGCAGCGCCAGGAGGTGCGCGCGCAGCGCTTCGGCGTCGACGATCTCGGTCGGTGCATCAGTCTGGGTGTAATACGCCACCAGGCGTTTGTCACCGGGGCTGTCTTCGCGCGCCAACACCACCGCTTCACGAATGGCCGCGTGCTGCACCATCGCCGCTTCAATTTCGCCCAGTTCAATCCGAAAGCCACGGATCTTGACCTGGAAGTCGTCGCGGCCCAGAAACTCGATGTTGCCGTCCGGCAGATAGCGGGCCAAGTCGCCGGTCCTGTACATCCGCAGGCCGGGTTCCTTGGCAAACGGATCAATGATGAACCGCTCTGCCGTCAGCTCGGGGCGATTCAGGTAGCCGCGGGCAAGCCCTGCACCACCGATATGGATCTCGCCGGCCACCCCTATCGGGACCGGCTGACCGTGGAGGCCCAGCAGGTAGATCCGGGTGTTCGCAATCGGCCGACCGATGGTTTGTTGTGCGACATGACTGAGAGCAGGCTCATCGAACGTTACGCCAATTGTCGTCTCGGTGGGCCCGTACGAATTGAATAGTCTTGGCCGATGGCCTTCGCGCATCAACCACTCTTGTATGACCTTGGAAGCAACGGCTTCACCACCAATGATTGCTACTCGAACTCCTTCAGGAATCAGGGCCGCGCCATCTTCAGCCAGTTGTTGCCAGAAGCGGGTTGGCAGGTCCACAGCACTGACCTGGTGTGTTCCACACAGTGCCCAGAACTCGCGCGCGCCGGCAAGCCAGGCGTCGGTACGCAATACCAAAGCGGCTCCGGATAGCAGAGCACCGAAGATTTCTTCCACCGATGCATCGAAGTTGATGGAGGCAAACTGCAATATCCGATCTTCGGCAGTCAGGCCATATCGTTCCCGCACCGCAGTGATCTCGTTGCACACCGCGCGATGCTCCACCATCACTCCCTTGGGCTTGCCGGTCGAACCTGAGGTGTAGATGACGTATGCCAGGTTGCCGGCGCTAACACCGCCGCCCAAATCGTCCTTGCCCTCCAGCGCGATCTGCGACCAGTCGGCGTCCAAGGATATTGTTCGTCCTCCATATGCCGGTAACCTGTCTCGCAATTTGGCCTGCGTCAGCAGCACTGGCGCTGCCGTGTCCTCCAGCATGAAAGCAAGGCGCGGAACTGGATAGTCGGGATCCAATGGCACATACGCGCCTCCAGCCTTCAGAATGCCCAGGATCCCCACCACCATGTCCAGGCTGCGTTCCACGCAGAGGCCCACCATGACTTCCGGCCCGACCCCGTGACGCGCCAGATGGCGGGCGACCTGATTGGCGCGCGTGTTGAGTTCGCCATATGTCAGTTGTCGCTCCTCATGCACGACCGCAACAGCCTGGGGATGCCGGGCCGCCTGCGCTTCAAACAGTTCGTGGATGCATTTGTCGTGCGGATACGCGGCCTCTGTGGCGTTCCATTCCACCAGCAACTGCCGGCGCTCGCCTGCCGGCATCACATCCAGGCTGCGCATCGATGTCGCGGGTGCGTTTTCCAGGGCATTCAGCAGTTGCTCCAGCGCGGTGTGCATGTACGCGCAGATACGCGCTGGATCAACCGGCGTTTGCGCCTGCGCGGTCAGCACAAACCCTTCGCCCAGGTCGTCGACATCCAGACTAAGCGGATAGTTGGTGCGCTCTTCGAAACCGAGAAACTCCATGCCTTCCCAGCCTTCGAGCACCTCGCTGGAGCCCGGAGCCGAGCCTTGGCTGTGGCGGTAGTTCAGCAACGCGGTAAACAGCGGTGCAGGCGCCGCCACGGCGCTGCCGCGCTGCGCCAAGGCGAGCGGGGCGTGCTCATGGCGCATCAACTGCGCTAAGAGCCCGTGCGCCTTCCGTATGCTTTCTTCCACGTTTTCGTCGCCTACCCGAATACGCACCGGCAGGGTGTTGATGAACATCCCTAGCGCCCGGTCGGCGCCGGCGCCGCCTTGCATGCGTCCAAACAGCACCGTGCCGAACACCACATCGTCTCGTCCCGACGTCCGCGCCAGCACTTGCGCCCAGGCCACGTGGCACACACTGGCGGCGCTCACGCCGAGCGCGCGCGCACGCGCGCGGAGGCGCCTGGCCAGTGCGGCATCGACTTGGCGCCGGGCTTCCGCGATCCCGGAACCGTCTCCTTGCACATCGCCCAGTCCAAATGGCGCCGTGGGTTCGTCCACGTCGCCCAGCATCTTCTGGAAGAATGCTTCATGCTCTTCCGGGCTCACCCCGAGCCGGGCCTGTGCCACGAAGTTGCGAAACGGCAGCGGCGTGGGCAACTGTTCGGCTTCGCCCAGCAGATGTGCCTGGACTTCGGCAAACAAGAGCTTCAGCGAAGTATTGTCGTCCACCAGGTGGTGGTGCAACTGCAGTGCAATCCAGCGCCCGCTAACCGCGTCGTGGGCGATGAACAGGCGCAATAGGGGAGCCTGGTGGAGAGCGAGCCGGTAGTGCCGCGGATCGAAGCGCGCACGCAATTGCTGCACGACATCGCCGACGGCCGTCCCGAGCTTGACCTCTTCCACGACCAGCGAGGCTTTCCGCCACACCACTTGGACCGGTTCGCGCAACCCTTCCCACAGCACCGCCGTGCGCAGGATGTCGTGCCGGTCGATCACCGCCTGCAGGGCGCGCAGATACCCGTCCAGCCGCTCACGGCTGTCGAAACTTAACAACGCAGACGTCAGATACACATCGCCTTCGGTCGCCATCAGGTGGTGAAACAGAATGCCTTCCTGCAACGGCGTCAGCGGGTAGATGTCCTGAACGTTGGCCGCACCGCCGGGCACGGCTCTGACGATGCGTTCGATGTCGTCAGGTGTGAGTTGGACCAGCGGCAGCATGTCGGGCGTCAGGACATCGCACCCGGGCGGGATGCGATTGGGTGGCGCTTCGACGGTGCCGCTGGCGCCGCCGACAGCCGCTGCCAGTTCAAGCAAGGTTGGTGTGACAAAGAGGGCCCGTACGTCCGCGTGCAGCCCTTCTCGACGCATGCGTTCGATCACGCTCACCGCCAGCAGCGAGTGCCCGCCCAGCTCGAAAAAGTGATCGTGGCGGCCGACGCGTTCGAGTTTCAGCACCTCGGCCCAGATTTGCGCCAGAGTGGTCTCGATCTCGCCGACCGGGGGCTCATAGCGACGGGCAGCGTAGGACGCTCCTTCGGGCGCCGGCAGCGCCTTACGGTCCACCTTCCCATTTTCCGTGAGCGGCAGCGCATCCAGGCTGACGAAGTGGGCGGGGACCATGTACTCAGGCAGGCTGGCGCGGATGAGCGCGCGCAACTGATTCACCAGGTCAGCAGGCGGATTCTCGGCGACGAAGTAGGCGGCAAGGCGCTTGTCCCCGGGGGTGTCCTCGCGCGCGAGGACCACGACCTCTTGGATAGCGGGGTGCCGCGCGATGCCGGCTTCGATCTCGCCGAGCTCGACGCGAAAGCCGCGCAACTTGACCTGGAAGTCGAGGCGGCCGAGGTACTCGAGATCTCCACTGGCCAGCCAGCGTACCGAATCGCCCGAGCGGTACAGCCGGGAATCCTCTTCCGCATTGAACGGGTCGCGCACGAAGCGCTGCTCGGTGAGGTCTGCACGATTGAGATATCCGCGTGCGACGCCGGCGCCGCCGACATACAGCTCCCCCGGCACACCGATCGGTACGGGTTGGCCGCGAGCATCCAGCACATAGATGCGCAAGTCCGGTATCGGGACACCGATGACGCTGCCTGCACCCGACTCGACATCGCGCAAGCGGATCGGGCGATAGGTCACGTGGACGGTAGTTTCCGTGATTCCGTACATGTTCACGATGAGCGGCTTTTCGTCACCATGGCGCCGAAACCACGGCCGCAAGCTCTGCAGGTTCAGCGCTTCGCCCCCGAAGATGACGTAGCGTAA
>Ga0137459_1000310_pt1 | contig 18017 bp, 11 predicted proteins | sample EasRivERMGT700_2_FD_104908 | JGI IMG/M metagenome (GOLD analysis project Ga0137459, IMG submission 104908) | Soil microbial communities from meander-bound floodplain in the East River, Colorado, USA - East River MetaG ERMGT700_2 | ecosystem: Environmental > Terrestrial > Soil > Floodplain ...
CCGCCAGCGCCGCCCCCGGTGGTGGAGACCCGCATGGTCGGCGGCGTCGTCACCGATCCGACCCGCGCCCCGCTGGCCGGCGCCACCGTGCGCGTGCACGGCACGCAGATCCAGACGCTGACCGCGGCCGACGGCTCGTTCACGCTGCCCGGGGTCGCGGTCACCGAGGTCGTGCTCGACGTCGAGGCGGCGAACCAGCCGCCGGCGACCGTCACCCTCGCCGCCGACAAGGCCGCCGTGGCGATCACCGTGGGCGAAGCCAAGCCGGTGCCGGTGGCGCCGACCTCCCGCACGATCCGCGGCAAGGTGGTCGATCCGACGTCCAAGGAGCCGATCGTCGGGGCCCAGATCCAGGTCACCGGGACCGGCCTCCTGGCGTTCACCGAGGCCGACGGCACGTTCGTGCTCGAAGGCGTCGCGCTGGGCCCGGTCAAGCTCGACGTCGGCGCGCCCGAGCACGAGAACCGCATCCTCGACGTGCCGGCCGACAAGGCCTCGGTCGACATCCCGCTCGGGCTGGCCCAGGGCGAGCAGATCGTGATCGAGGGCCGCGCGCCGGTGATCGTCAAGTCGAACCTGGCGAACGGCGCGTCGGTGATCGACGGCAAGGATCTGAACCGGGTCGTCGCGACGACGCTCGACGATGCCATGAACGGCAAGCTCGCCGGCGCAAATCTCCAGTCCAACTCCGGCGCCCCAGGCGGCGGTGCCCAGCTCCGGTTGCGCGGCATCTCGACGATCAACGGCCAGTCGTCACCGCTCTACGTCATCGACGGCGTGATCGTCTCGAACGTCTCGATTCCGTCGGGCGCAAACGCGATCACCGCGGCCGCGGGGGGCGGCAGCTCGTCGAATCAGGACAATGCGGTCAACCGCATCGCGGATCTCAACCCCAACGACATCGAGACCCTCGAGGTGCTGAAGGGTGCCTCGGCCGCCGCGCTGTACGGCTCGAAAGCCGCGAACGGCGTCGTCATCATCACGACCAAGCGCGGCCGCAACGGCGAGAATCGCGCGTCGGTGGCCCAGCGGTTCGGTGTCTCGCAAGTATCCAAGACGCTCGGCGCCCGCACGTTCAAGACGGTAGACGAGGTCAAGTCAGCATTTTGTAGCTCCATGATGACTCCGGACGAATGCGACGCGTCGCCGCTCGTGCAGGAGTTCAACACAGCCCGCGGCGCGACCTACGATCACGAGGCCGAGATCGTGCACGTGCCGTTCTCGAGAGAGACGCTCGGCAGCGTGTCGGGTGGCACGGACATCGGTAACTATTACGGCTCGGTGCTCGTCGCCGATGACCCAGGCGTCGTGATCGGTACCTTCTACCGCAAGCAGACCGGGCGGATCGCCGTCGGGTACAAGTACGGCGAGCGGGTTCGCCTCGGGTTCACCACGAACCTGATCCACTCGACGTCGGATCGCGGCCTGACGAACAACGACAACAACGGTGTCTCGAACTACGTGGTGTTGACGAGCACCCCGAGCTTCTTCAACGTGCAGTCGCGTAATGGCGTCTATCCGCCCAACCCGGCGATCGGCAGCGGTGCGAATCCGCTCCAGACCGTCAACCTGCTCCAGAACCGCGAGGATGTGTGGCGCATCATCACCGGGACGACGGCGTCGGTGGACGCATATACGAACCACGACGGCTCCAGCAAGGTCAGGGTGCTCGGTAACCTCGGCGTCGACAGCTTCCAGCAGAAGAACAACGTGCTGTCGCCGAACGAGCTGACCTTCGAGGCGGCCGACGGCCTGCCGGGAACGTCGATCGACGCCACGACGACAAACCTCAACTGGAACGTCGGGGCCGGCGCGGTGTGGACCTACAAGCCGCAGAACGGCAAGTACCGCAGCGCGCTGTCGGGCGGCCTCACCTACGAGGCCGTCGATCTCAACTCGGTCTACATCGTGGCGCAGGGCCTCACCGCGGGCCAGCCGAACGTCAGCTCCGGCGGAAAGATCGAGCCGACCCAGATCCGGCAGGAGACGAAGGACAGCGGCCTCTATCTCCAGGAAGAGCTCGCCTTGCTCGATGACCAGCTCTCGGTGCTCGGTGGCCTGCTCGGCGAGCGCTCGAGCCTCAATGGCGACACCGGCAAGTACTATCTGTTCCCCAAGGCGGCCGCCGTGTACTCGCTGATCAAGCCCGGCAAGGCCGGTACACCTCAGATGTTCGACCGGTTCGACTCGCTGCGCGTTCGTGCGGCCTACGGCGAAGCCGGCAACCGGCCGATCTACGGTTACAAATTCACGCCGCTGTTCACGAACGCGAACGTCGATGGCAATACCGGCGTCACCCTCAACGGGCCCAACGGCGCCCTCGCCGGCGACGCCGAGATCGAGCCCGAGCACCAGCGTGAATTCGAGCTCGGCGTCGATGCTGCCACCAAGGACCAGCGCGCGGTGGTCGAGCTGACCGGGTATCAGCGCAGCATCTCGAACCTGCTCCTGTCGCGCGCGCTCCCGACATCGACCGGGTTCACCACGCAGTTCTTGAACGGCGGCGGCCTGCGGAACCGCGGCATCGAGGCGGCGGTCCAGGTCCGGCCGCTAGCGACCAAGCTGCTCGAGTGGACGTCGCGCGCCACGCTGACGCTCAACCGGTCGCTGATCACCGACCTGCCCGATGGGATCACGCCGTTCAACATCACCCAGGCCGGCTTCGGGGCGAGCCTGGGGGCGTTCCGCATCGAGGAAGGTAAGAGCGCGACGCAGATCGTCGCCACGATCGACATGAAGAACACGCTCGCGGCCGTCGGCAACGGGGAACCGGACTTCCGGATCGGCTGGTCGAACGTCGTCACCGCCGGTGACTTCACGTTCAGTGCGCTGATCGACTGGCAGCACGGCTCGGACGTCATCAACCTGACCCGCCTGCTCTACGACGGCGCCCAGAATTCTCCGGACGACGCTGCAGCGGCGAAGCGCTTCGCCGCCTACCGAAGTGGAGATCCGCGCCCGTACATCGAAGACGCTTCATTCGTGAAGATCCGCGAGATCTCGGTTACCTACAACCTGCCCAAGCGGCTGGCGGCCCAGCTGGGCCCGCTGAAGACCTTGGAGCTGAACCTGAGCGCGCGCAACCTGCTGACGCTCACCGGCTACAGCGGCCTGGATCCCGAGGTCTCGAATTTCGGTGGCCAGTCGATCGGCCGTAACTATGATGTCGCTCCCTACCCACCGAGCCGGACCTTCTGGTTCTCGGTCACGGCGGGGCTGTGAGGGAGACACCCATGTACACCATCAAACAACTTGCTACGTTCGCTGTTGCCGGGGTCCTGGGCTCGCTGTCCATCACGGCGTGTGATCTCGACGTCCCCGACCTCAACAACCCCGGCCTCGATGAGCTCCAGGACAATCCGACCGCGGCCCTCGTCGAATCAGCGTGTACCGGGCTCTTGATCGGGAGCCGTCGCAACGTGGCCAACGAGAACGGCTATGTGTCTCAGCTCGGGATCCTGGGTCGCGAGGCCTACAACTTCGACACGGCGGATCCGCGCTACATCACCGAGATGCTGGACGGCCAGCTCAACCAGGCCAGTCCATTCGGCGGGAACTTCTGGGCGTTGCCGTACACCAACATCCGGCTCGCCAATATCATCTTGCAGGGTGTCGTCAAGGTCGCCGAGTTCAAGGACACCGAGAAGGCGGCGATCCGGGGCTTCACCCACACGATGCAGGCGCTCGATCTGCTCGAGGTGATTCTCACGCATGATACCAACGGCGCCGTGATCGACACCGATCAGGTCATCGTCTCGCCACCCGCGGTTCAACCACTCGGCGCGATCGTCGGCAAGGATGCAACCTACGCGAAGATCGCGGGGCTGCTCGATGATGCCGTGCAGGAGCTCGGTGCCGGTGGCGACGCGTTTCCGTTCAAGCTGCCCAGCGATTATCACAACGACGACCCCAAGTTGACCTTCGACACGCCGGCCGGCTTCCTCAGGCTCAACCGCGCCATCCGCGCCCGGGCGGCCGCATATCGCATTGCTGAGCCCGACCGCAGCACCGGTGCTGCACGAGCAGACTATGCGACGGTGCTGACGGCGCTCGCGATGTCGTTCATCGACGATGTGTCGCCGGCCATCCCGTTCAACTTCGGTGTGTACTACGTGTACTCGACGAAGAGCGGCGATGCGACCAACGGCCTCATCAACAGCAATATCTATGCGCACCCGTCGCTCGCGACCGATGCGGTGGTGGGCGGCGCCACGGATACCCGGTTCGCGCGCAAGGTCGGTCCTGCGAAGAAGCCAGGCGCGAACGCCGGTCTGGGCTCGTCGCTGGCGTTCAAGTTGTATCCGGAGCCGAGCTCGCCGGTCGCGCTGATCCGCAACGAAGAGCTGATCCTGCTCAAGGCCGAAGCGCTGTTCTTCACCGGCGACACGGTCAATGCGACGAAGGAGCTCAACCTGGTTCGCCAGCAGTCGGGCGGGCTCCCCGCGCTTGCGGAGACGACCGATGGCACGACGTTCGTCGACGAGCTGTTGTACGAGCGCCGGTACTCGCTGCTGTTCGAAGGTGGTCACCGCTGGATCGACCTGCGCCGGTTCGGACGCATGTTGCCGATCGACCGGCCGGATGACGCGCGGAATGTTCGCTATCCGATCCCGCAAGCCGAGTGCGACGCGCGCCCCGGTGAGCTTGCGTGCACGCTGGGTAGCGAATAGTCGCGATCGCGCCCGAAACTGCGCCGCCCCGCGACCGCCCGAGGGCAGCGCGGCGCTTTGGCGCATCTACGATCCGTCGCGGGGGTCAGGCGGCCGCGAGGTCGGCGATCGGGCTCTCGCCCGTGAGGCCCTGCAGGCAGCGCACGAGGTGCGCGCGGATCTTGTGCTTCTTCGAGTAGACCGTCTTGAGGCTGATCTGCATCTCGACCGCGATCTCGTCGGCCTCCATGCCGCGCTGGTAGTACAGCTCGACGAACGTGCGGTCCTTGTCGCTGAAGTCCGAGAGCAGCGTGTTGAGGTGCTCCCAGCGCTCCTTCTCGATCAGCTGATCGAGCGGCGTGCGATCGCACTCCTCGTGCGGGTCGAGCACGCCGTCGACCTTGTCGAGCAGCGGGCGGCGGCCGGCGCTGCGCAGGAAGTCGTAGGCGGCGTTGACCGAGATCATGCCGATCCACGATCCGAGCTTGGTGCCGCGCGCCGGGTTGTAGATCCGCAGCTTGTGCATGTCCTCGCGGACCAGCTGCATCATCACGTCGGCGTAGATCTCGTCCAGATCGGCGCTCGACAGGCTCGGCGCGTACTTGAGGGTGACCTTGGTGATGCAGCGGTAGATCAGCGGGCGGTAGCGGCGCACCAGCTCGTTCCACGCCCGCGCGTCGTTACGGAGAACACACCGGAGGAGCTCCCGATCCGACCAGTCGGCAGGATTCTTCGAGACCCGGGTTGCGAGAAGAGCCATGTGCATTCCCTCCGCCGACCCAACAAGCAACGTCGGTGCCACGGCTAACTAGATGATCTTGCTTGGCTGGATCGCCATGTCATCGGCGCACTCCACCATTACTTGGTGAAATCGACCAAGCGCGGGAAGGAGACCAGGGATCGCCACGTAGGCCACTCCCGTGTTGCGCGCGCGTCCGGGGTGGGGAGGTGATGTAGGTCGCGGCGCGGCCACGTCGGGTGGGCCGGCGTCAGGCCTTGAGGACCGCGGCATCCCAGCGGGCCAGGTGCTCGGCGACCCGCGCCCGGTCGGCGGTGGGCCGGAACCGCTTCTGCTCGCGCCAGGTCTGCTTCACCTGGTCCTGATCCTTCCACACGCCGGTGCCCAGGCCGGCGAGGAACGCGGCGCCGAGCGCGGTGGTCTCGACCAGCTCGGGCCGCGAGATCTCGACGCCGAGCACGTCGGCCTGGAACTGCATCAGGAGGTCGTTCGCCGACGCGCCGCCGTCGACCTTGAGCACGGTCAGCGGCCGGCCGGCGTCGCGCTCCATCGCGCGCAGGATATCGACGTTCTGCAGCGCGATGCCCTCGAGCGTCGCCCGCGCGAGGTGGCCGCGCGTCGTGCCCCGGGAAAGCCCGGTGATCGCGCCGCGCGCCGACGGCCGCCAGTGCGGGGCGCCGAGGCCCGCGAACGCCGGGACCACGATCACGCCGCCGGAGTCGGGCACCGAGCCGGCGAGCCCCTCGATCTCGGCCGCCGAGGTGAAGAACCCGAGGCCGTCGCGCAGCCACTGCACCGCCGCGCCGGCGACGAACGCCGAGCCTTCGAGCGCGTAGCGCAGCTCGCCGGTCGCGAGCTTCCAGGCCACCGTGGTGAGCAGGCCCGCGCGCGACGCGATCGGGGCGTCGCCGGTGTTCATCAGGATGAACGCGCCGGTCCCGTAGGTGCACTTGGCGTCGCCCGGCGTGAAGCAGGCCTGGCCGAACAGCGCCGCCTGCTGATCGCCGGCGAGCCCGGCGATCGGGACGCCGTCGGCCACGCCCGGGACGCCGCGGGTCTCCCCGACGGTGCCCGACGACGCGACGACGCTCGGCAGCACGCGGCGCGGGACGCCGAACAGCGCGAGCAGCTCGTCCGACCACGCGAGCGTGTGCAGATCGAACAGCAGCGTGCGCGACGCGTTGGTGACGTCGGTGGCGTGGACCGCGCCGCCGGTGAGCCGCCACAGGAGGTACGCGTCGATCGTGCCGAACGCGAGGTCGCCGGCGCTCGCCGCCGCGGCCGCGCCCGCGACGTGGTCCAGCAGCCAGCGCAGCTTGGTGCCCGAGAAGTACGGATCGAGCGTGAGGCCGGTCAGCGCGCGGACCCGGGCGGCGTGGCCCCCGGCGTCGAGCTCGGCGCAGCGCTCGGCGGTGCGGCGGTCCTGCCAGACGATGGCGTTGTGGACCGCGCGGCCCGTCTTCCTGTCCCACAGGACCGTGGTCTCGCGCTGGTTCGTGATGCCGATCGCCGCGATCGACCGCGGGTCGATCTGGCGCAGCGCCGCCTCGAGCGCGGCGCACACCGAGGCCCAGATGTCCTCCGGATCGTGCTCGACCCAGCCGGGGCTGGGGTAGATCTGGCGGAACTCCTGGTAGCCGCGACCGCGCAGCTGCAGTCGCTCGTCGAGGACGAGCACGGTCGAGCCGGTCGTGCCCTGGTCGATCGCGATCACGTGGCGCATGACAGTCCTCCGGGTCTGGGGGGCGTGTGGCGGCGCGGGAAGCCGAACATCCCGAACATCGCGTCGACCTCACGCTCGACCGCGTCCGATCCGTTCCCCCGGCGGGTTCGCTCGAGGACCGCATCGACCTCGCCGTCGCCGACCAGGTCGAATGGATCACCAGCACCCACGCCGCGTGCGTATCACACCGCCGTATACATTGACAGGGTGCGACGCTTGCGGTGAGATCCGAAAACAACACGATCACGACGGCTTGGATCGCCGCCGGCGCTCGACGGCACATGAGCGAGTGGAAGACACGCATCACGAAAGTCCAGGTCGTCAAACCGGCCAAGGATTCAGGCGAAGCGTGCCTCGTGCTGATCTATCCGCCCGGTCCTGACATGGGCAAGCGGTTCCCGCTGTCGCGCAACGAGATCGTCCTCGGGCGCGGCGCCGATTGCGACATCCAGGTCGATCGCGACTCGGTGTCGCGGCGGCACGCGCGGGTATTTCGCAGCGGCGACGCCTGGTCGGTCGAGGATCTGCAGTCGACCAACGGCTCGTACGTCAACGACGTCCCGGTGACCAAGTCGGTCCTGCGCGACGCCGACTTCCTCAAGATCGGCGCGGCGATCTTCAAGTTCCTCTCGGGCACCGGCGTCGAGGCGAGCTACCACGAGGAGATCTACCGGATGACGATCGTGGACGCCCTGACCGGCGCCCACAACAAGCGCTACTTCCTCGAGTTCCTCGAGCGCGAGATCGCCCGCTGCGCCCGCTACCGCCGCCCGCTGTCGCTGCTCATGTTCGACATCGATCACTTCAAGGCGATCAACGACAAGCACGGCCACCTGACCGGTGACTACGTGCTGCGCGAGCTGTCGCGCCGGCTGCTCGGCCGGGTCCGGCGCGAGGAGCTGCTCGCGCGCTACGGCGGCGAGGAGTTCGCGGCGGTGCTGCCGGAGACCGACCTGACCGGCGCGCGCACGCTCGGCGAGCAGATCCGCCGCATCATCGGCGATCAGCCGTTCGAGTACGAGGGCGACACGTTCCCGGTCACGATCTCGATCGGCGTCGCCACCGTCGAGGGCGAGGACATCGACGTCTCGGCCTTCATCAAGGTGGCCGACGACCTGCTGTATCGCGCCAAGCGCGAGGGCCGCAACCGCGTCATCGGGTAGCCCGCGCGCGGCGCCTGGCTGGCGCTGGGCTATCCCTGGGCTAGCCCAGCGCGAAGAACGCCTTGATGCCGCCGAGGATCCGGGCGCGCTCGGAGGCCTCGCGTTCGCGCATCGCGCCGGCGTCGAGCCCGTCGCGCGCGGCCAAGAGCTCGACCCGCCGGGTGGCGAGCTTGGCCGACAGCTCGGTCGCGATCTCCGGGCGGGCGAGCAGCACGGTCTTGAACGTCTCGGTGCCGAGCCGGAAGCAATCGACGTCGCCGAGCGCGATCACGTCGGCGCTGCGCGGCTCGCCGGTCATGAGGCTCATCTCGCCGAAGAAGTCCGGCGCGGTCAGCTGGGCGACCCGGATCTTCTGCTCGGGCACGGCGCCGGGGCCGTCCGGATCGAGGTGCGCGCGGATCTCCGCGGTGCCGGAGGTCATCACGTAGAGCCAGTGCGCCTCGGCGCCCTGCCGGGTGATGACCTCGCCTTCGGCGTACATCACGTGGCTCATCCCGGACGCGAGCGTGCGCAGCTCGTCGTCGGTCAGCGTGCGAAACAGGTGCACGGTCTTGAGCGCCCCGAACCGATCGCCCGTCTGGCGCTCGGTCCGCTTCTGGGTGCGCACCTCGTCGTTCATCTCGACGAACGAGGTCCGCGCCGGCACGGCGAGCGGGATCTCGGCGCGCTGCAGCGCCGTGTAGATCCGCACCCGGACGCGCGAGCAGGTCGGATCGTCGGTCGCGAGATCGGTGACCCAGAACCGCGCGGCATACGACGCGAAGCTGTCCTTGGCGTCCTTGGCGAGGTCCATGCAGATCACGCTGGGCCTGGGCTCGCCGGCGACGTTCTCGATGGCCGACGAGCACAGCGCATCGGTCACCACCTGGATCACGCGGTTGGGCGCGAACCGGAAGTCGACGTTGAACCACACCCACAGGCGCTGTGGCACGGCGCTGCCTTCGCGCTTGCCGAGGATCGTGATGCTGCTGCCCAGCAGCTGGGCGTTGGGCACGATGATCGTCGACCAGTCGCGGGTCTCGATCACGGTGTGCCGCCAGCGCACCGAGCGCACCCGGCCCTGCTTGCCGGTCTCGAGCTGGATCCAGTCGCCCTCGCGGATCGAGCCGTCGAGCTGGAGCGCGACGCCGCCGATCACGTTGCCCAGCGTGCTCTGCAGCGAGATCGCGAGCACGGCGCTGACGGCCGCGCCGGACACCAGCGCGCCGGTCGGGTTGACGCCGTGGCGCGACAGCACGGCGAGCGTGACGACGACGTAGCCGAGGCCGACGATCAGATCGCTGGCGATCATCGGCAGCTCGACGCCGACGGCCGGCAGCATGATCGCGAAGATCAGCGTCGCGGACAGGCTGACCAGGGTGAACGCCTGGAGGATCTGCGCCGCGACCAGGCAGCCCGACGACCAGCTCGGCAGGTCGGCGGCGTGAAACCCGATGCCGGTCGCGGTCGCGGTCGCGAACAGCAGGAACACGGTGACCAGCCGGCGCAACCGCGGGCGCTGGATCGGGCGAAACCGGTTGACGAGCGCCGCCGTGATCACGACCGAGAGGAACAGCCCGCCGACCCAGAACAGCTCGTCCGCGTGTGCGCGTAACACCCGATCGTTATAACCCGCCCTCGCGGCGAGGCCGCATGGCCAGGTCGGATAGCGCTCAGCGCTGGGCGGCCGCCTCGCGCAGCGCCTTGTCGCGGATCCGCTTGTCGAGGAAGTAGTCGCGGCCGCGCCAGAACTCGGCGAACACGCCGACCACCGAGACCGCGGCGGCGAGGATCGCGAGCGGCAACGCGTACGCCGGCACGACCAGCGCGACGCCGAGCAGCACGCAGATGCCGAGCACGCGGCCGCCCCACGCGAGCGCCTTGGTCGCGCGCTTGTGGTGCGACATCAGGTTGTCGAGGCCGCCGACCGCGAGCTCGAACGCCAGGATCACGAAGATCGGCCACGCCGCCGCCGGCTCGCCGAGCACGGCCTGGTCGCTCAGCGTCGCGTACGCGAGCAGCGGCAGGGCGAGCGCGCCGATGATCCGCACCGCGTCGGCGCGCGCGAAGTCGCCGCGCCCGCGCAGCTGCTTCCAGCCGACCAGGATGTAGTCGAGGCCGCTGATCCAGGTGATCGCGACGATCATGACCATGATCGCGGGGATCGTCAGCTTCGTGCCACCGTAGAGATAGAACGAGAGGATCGGCACGAACGATCCGGACATCACGAACGCGCCGCGCCACAGCTTCTTGCGGATGATCCAGAGCGCGACCATCGCGACCAGCGGGCTGGCCACGCCGGCGATGAGCAGCCAGGTCAGGAAGCTCTGGTTCTCGACCAGCGGGAACAGCAGCACCACGCCGATGCCCTGCATCTGGGTCCAGGTCTTGACCTTCGCCAGGTAGCTGGTCTTGAGCGTGAGGCTGCGCTGCTCGTACGCCGAGCGCAGCGCGGTGACGAAGAACTCGCGCTGGAACATCAGCGCGACCGCCCACCACGGCAACAGCGCCCCGGTGCAGTTGACGAACGGGGTGTACGCGAACGCGATGAAGATCTTGTCCGCGATCGGATCGAGCAGGCCGCCGAGCACGGTCGGCCCGTACTTGCGGGCGAGCAGGCCATCGATCCAGTCGGTGCAGCCGATCAGCGTCCCCGCGATCAGCGCACTCCACATGTACGTGTTGTCCTTGAACCCGTGCTCCGCGCCGCGATAGAGCAGCCAGCTGAGCAGCGGCATGGGGACCAGGCGCGCCAGGGTCACCTGGTTGGCGGTGATCAGCGGGCGCCTGGCGCTCGACACGGACGCACCCTATCACGCCCGGCGTGCGGCTTCGATCCGGCGAGATCGATCGATCGCGATCGACCGGCGCTCGACCCCCGCCGGCGCCGCGCGCGTCAGTTGTTCGTGACCTCGGTGACGCAGTTCGCGATCACGTGCGTGTCCGTCGGCAGCGCATCCTTGCCCTCGATCGTGAGCATCAGGTGATCGCTGTTCGGGCACTGCTTGTACTCGCCGGTCGTCGCATCGAGCATATCGGGCACGAGGTGCCAGCACGGCGTGTTGGTGGCCGTGGCATTGCACGGCGGCATGAGGGTCTCTTGCTGCAACGCCGTGCCCGGGTCCGTCACCGACGACACCGCGCAATCGTATTGCGGTCCCGGGGCCACGGGATCGACGTCGGCGAGCTTGCCCTCGATGCACGGGTTACCGATGACGGTCTTCAGCAGATCGCCGATCTGCTGGAGCCCGCTGGACAGATCCTGCTGGCAGATCTGCGCGAACGTGCTGCGGTTCGGGAACTGATCGAGGAAGAACTTGAGCCGGATCGCCGGATCCGCGACCTCGACGCCATTGGCGCCGGTGTACGAGCACGAGTGCGCGAGCGCCGTGAACAGGGTGTTGGGGTCATTGGGCGGCGCCCGCTTCTCGACCCTGAACGGGTCGGTCTTGCCCATGATACCGGCGACGATCACCTTCCTCGGATCGGACTTGAGGCCCTTCAAGAAGTCGACGTAGCCGGAGACCTTGGTCAGGTACGCCGACGCATCGTTCGGGTGGCACTTGGTCTTGAGGCCGAGCACCTCCATCGCGGCCGTCGAGCTGCCGCCGCTGTCGCACAGGATGCCGTACTTCGTGCAGCGGAACGACTGCTGCGCTCCGAGCACGCTGGTGTCAGGGGTGAGCAGCGTCGTGTGCTCCATCGAGCAGTCGTCTTCATCGGCGATGAAGATCACCGCGAGGAACGCGTCGGGGCGGAGGAAGCCCTGGTTCACGACGTTGGTCGGCTGGAGCGCCAGCTTCATGGCCTCGAGGTGCTGCTCGAAGCCGCAGCCGGTGGAGCCGGCCTTGGCCATCAGCGCGAACACGTCTTCGAGGTTGCCGGTGTAGTTGCGGCTCCGTGGGACCGTGGGATCGATCGGCTGGATGTCGCTGAGGAACGGGCCGCCGCTCACCAGCGGCATCGCGGTGAACAGCTGCATGTTGCCGGCCTTGCCGGCGTTGGCGCAGCCGCTGACGGCGCCAGCGGTCACGCCGTCGGCGCCCCGGGCCCCGAGATCGGAGGTCACCACCCCGATGTGCACGTTGGGCAGGCCGCCCTGGATCGTCTTGAGCACATTGATGAACTTCGGGAAGTTGGCGGCCAGGTTCGCCTGCTTGTCGGCCATCGACTGCGAGTCGTCGATCAGGAACAAGATGTCGACGTCGCGGTTGACGTTGACCGGGATGTCCTTGGCCTCGACGCGACCTTGCTCGGGAAGGACCTCCGAGATGGATCGATCGGGACAGCCGGCCAGCAGGCCGACCGCAGCAAGACTGACAAACGACGATGCGAAAGCAGCGTGGCGCATGAACGGCACCTCCAAAACTCGAAGAGCATAGAGCAACTGGCCGACCAAGTAGAGTCTCCAGCAGTTTCAGATGGTTGGTTTTCTATGACGTTGCCTGACCGCCAACTTGGTTGGCGATCAGATGTCCTGGTTGGCAGCCAGTTCTGGAGGATTCTTGCGGGGTTGGCTCGGGATCCGCGGCGCCGGCGCCGGCGTGGCGTAGGCGCTCGTGGGCGTATGCACGCGAATTGCGCAGCGTCAGATCGCGTCTCGCACGGGAAGCAACGCGATCCGCGGCGCGGTGAGGTCCCTCGCTCCGGCTCGCCTCGCTGCGTGATCAGGGTTCGATCGCACAGCGCGCGATCACGTGCGTGTTGCCCGCCAGGGTCGCCTTGCCTTCGCGCAGGTGCCCACTTGACCATGGCGGCGTGGTCTCTGCCCCGGAGGGTAGGCCGGGCTCCCGTCGAGGACACGGGTGGTTGCATCCCGCGCTCATGGTAGTTTCGAGCGTCGTGACAAGCGGGACCGCGGGCGTGACTGCGTCAGGGACGGTGCATCACGTCCTGCTGGTGGGACCCGATGATGACGCGCGCCGCGCGCTTCACATGATGCTCGATCGGCTCGGCATGCACGTCTCGGCGGTGGCCGGGCTCGACGGGGCGCGGAGCTACCTGCGCACCGGTCACACCTGCGACACGGTGTTCGCCCCCGGCGAGCTCGCCACCCAGCTGGCGATCACCGGAGGGACCCCGCCGGTGATCGCGGTGGTCAGGCCGCGCGACGTGACGGCCGCGATGGCGCTGCTCGCGGCCGGGGCCGACGACGTCGTGACCGAGCCGCTCGACGAGCTGGCGCTCGCGCTCGCGCTGCGCCACGTGGCGGTGGTGCCGCGGCGCGCCGTGACCGCCGCGGCGCCGGCGCTGGTCGGCGGCGGCGAGGTCATGCAGCGGCTGCGCGAGACCATCGGGCGGGTCGCCGGGACGCGCTCGACGGTGCTCATCCTCGGCGAGAGCGGGACCGGCAAGGAGCTGGTGGCGCGGGCGATCCACGACGCGTCGCCGCGGATCGGCCGGCGGTTCGTCGCGGTCAACTGCGCCGCGATCCCGGCGGCGCTGCTCGAGTCCGAGCTGTTCGGCCATCGCCGCGGCGCGTTCACCGATGCGGTGCGCGACAAGGCCGGGCTGTTCGAGGACGCCGACGGCGGCACGCTGCTGCTCGACGAGATCGGCGAGCTGCCGCTCGCCCTGCAGGCCAAGCTCCTGCGCGCGCTGCAGGAGGGCGAGATCCGCCGGGTCGGGGACACCAGCTCGATCAAGGTCGACGTCCGGCTGATCGCGGCGACGCTGCGCGACCTGGCCGACGACGTGCGCGACGGCCGGTTCCGCGCCGACCTGTACTACCGGCTCAACGTGCTCCCGGTGGTGATCCCGCCGCTGCGCGAGCGCACCGAGGATATCCCGCAGCTCGCCCGGTTCTTCGCCCAGCGCCACGCCGCGCGTCACCAGCTCGGCGCGGTCGAGCTGTCGGACACCGCGATCGAGGCGCTGGTCCGCCAGCCGTGGCCGGGCAACGTGCGCGAGCTCGAGAACGTGATCGAGCGTGCGGTGGTGCTCGCCGATCGCCCCACGCTCGGGCACGGACCCCACGTGATCGACGCGACCTACCTCGGCACCGTCATGACCGTCCGCGCGCCCGCAGCGGTGGCCGCCAGCGCCGACGAGCTATCGATCAAGAAGGCGACGCGCGTGCTCGAGCAGGAGCTGATCACCCGGGCGCTCGGCGTAACCCAAGGGAATCGCACGAACGCGGCCAAGCTGCTCGAGATCAGCCACCGCGCGCTGCTCTACAAGATGAAGGAGTACGGCATCAGCTGAGGCCGCCCCCGGCCAACCCGGGGCGACCCGACCGGGACCGCTGGATTCCGTCCAGTTTTTGGAGATCTGCCCGGAACACCCTACGATGTATGCACGGCTTCCCGGGCGACCGGGACGCCAGAAGGTTCCATGGCGAAACAGTGCATCGGGCTCGATATCGGTTCCAGCACCGTGAAAGCGGTCCAGCTGCGCCGCAAGGGCTCGGGGTGGGCGCTCCAGGCGTTCGGCATGCAGCCGCTGGTCCCGCAGACCATCGTCGATGGCACGATCATGGATCAGGGTGCGGTCACCGAGGCGGTGCGCCAGCTGTGGGGCCGGCTCAAGCTCAAGCAGAAAGAAGTTGCGATCGCCATCGCGGGGCACTCGGTCATCATCAAGAAGATCTCGGTGCCCCAGATGACCGCGGAGCAGCTCGCGTCCAACATCCGCAACGAGGCCGAGCACCACATCCCGTTCGGCCGCGACGACGTCGAGATCGACTATCACGTCACCAACCCCGCGAACGCGAGCGGCCAGACCGAGCTGCTGCTGGTCGCCGCCAAGAAGGAGGTGGTCTCGGACTACGTGCAGGTCGTGCGCGACGCGAACCTGTCGCCGATCGTCGTCGACGTCGCGGCGTTCGCGAGCCAGAACGGGTTCGAGGCCAACTACCCGCTCGATCCGCGCGAGACGATCGTCCTCATCAACATCGGCGCGGCGATCTCGAACATCAACATCGTGCGCAGCGGCGTCTCGCTGTTCACCCGCGACGTGACGATCGGCGGCAACGCGTTCACCGAGGAGATCCAGAAGCAGCTCGCGATCGCCGCGGACGAGGCCGAGGCCTACAAGGTCGGCGGCACCCAGACCGAGGACGGCGTCGTGCCGCAGGAGGTCCTGCGGGTCATGGACGGCGTGTCGGAGGTGATGGCGGGCGAGTTCCAGCGCTCGCTCGACTTCTTCCTCGCGACCACCGCCGACGCCAACGTCACCCGCATCGTGCTCGCGGGCGGCAGCTCGAAGGTCGGCTCGCTGCACCGCGCGATCGAGCGCCGGTCGCGGCTGCCGCTCGAGGTCGCCGACGCGTGGCGCAAGGTCGAGATCGACGGCTCGCTCGATCGCGGCTACCTGGGCGCGCATTCCCCCGAGGCGTTGATCGGCGTCGGGCTGTCGATGCGCGCGGTGGGAGACAAGTGACATGATCAAGATCAACCTGCTGCCGCAACGCCGCCCGAAGAAGCGCGGCGCGGCGGCGGACCCGTCGGCGAACCACCTGGTGGTCGGCGTGGCCGGGCTGGTCGCGGCGGCGGCGATCGTCGCGCTCCTGGTCGATCGGCCCAAGCGGGTCCGGCTCGCCGAGCTGACCCGGGACAACCAGCAGCTGCAGACCGCCATCCGGACGAAGACCCAGCAGCTCGAGGGCTACGCCGATCTCAAGAAGGCGGCCGACGAGGCCGACGAGCGCTACCGGTCGATCAAGCGCCTGCTGAGCGCCAAGGTCGTGCCGGCGAACGTGCTGCACGAGCTCGGCGAGATCTTGATGACGGGCAAGCGCCCGAAGATGACCAAGGACATGCTCCGGCGCACCAGCAGCGGCGACGACAGCGATCCCAACAAGCGGTTCCAGGACGACTGGGACGCGTCGCACGTCTGGCTGTCGGGCTTCACCGACACCGCGGGGCTGTTCAGGCTCGAGGGTGGCGCCCAGTCGGAGTCCGACGTCACCCAGCTCGCCAAGCGGCTCGCGGCGTCGGTCTACTTCACCGACGTCACGCCCGCCGGCGGCGAGCGCGTGGCCGATGCCCAGACCGGCGCCAGCTACTTCAAGTTCACGATCACCGGCAAGGTGGCGTACTGATGGCGAGCTCGGGCGCGATGGCCGAGCTCGTGCGGCTGCCGGTGCAGCGCAAGGTGCTGCTGTTCGCCCTGGTCGGTGCGGTGATCGGCCTGGGCTACTGGAAGCTGGTCTACAAGTCGCTCGACGAGCAGGTCGCCACGGCCAGGGCCGAGCACACCAACAAGGTGCAGACCAACAAGCGGCTCGCCGACGACATCCCGAAGTACGAGGACCTCCGGGCCCACATGGCCAGGCAGCGCGAGCTGATCGAGCAGAACCAGGCCGCGCTGCCGAGCGAGGCCGAGGTCCCGGCGTTCTTCGAGACCCTGCAGCACAAGGTCGCCGAGTCGGGCGTCGAGATCCGCAAGTGGACCAACCGCGGCGAGGAGCCGGTCGAGAGCTTCGTGAAGGTGCCCGTCGAGGTCGAGCTGACCGGCACGTTCATGCAGATCAAGCGGTTCTTCGCGTCGCTGATCCAGCGCGACGTCCGGCCGGCGCGGACGTCCGGCGACCGGGCGAGCGCGGCGCCCGCGCGGGAGGTACACGAGAGGGAGGTACACGAGAGGGAGGTACACGAGAGGATCGTCTCGATCGAGAACCTCGCGCTGACGAGCCCCACCGTCAAGAACCGCGAGCTCATCCTGACCGCGAAGTTCACCGCGGTGACGTTCCGCCAGGAGGACAAGCCGGCGGTGCCGGACAAGCCCGCGAACGGGCAGCCCGCGGCGAGCGCCGCCAGGCCGGGCGCGCCGAATCCGCCGGCCACCCCGGCGCCGGTCGCCCCACCGCCGTTGCCGAGCGCGGCGACACCGGCGGGCGCCAAGGCGCGGGTCGATCAGTCGCTCGACAAGGCCGACGCCCGCAGCCGCAACGCGGCTGGCGCCGGCGAGGCGAAGCTGCCGGCGGCCGGCAGCGAACGCCTGAAGGGGGGGCTCTAGTGGTCGCCTCGATCGAGAGATCATGGAGGCGAGGGAGGCCAGGGAGGTCTGCGACCCCGTGGAGCTCGGGCGCGGGGCGCAACGCGGGCAGGGGCCTCGGGATCGTGCTGCGCATCGCCGTCGCGCTCGGGCTCGCCGGTTGCCCCGGTGACGATGGCGAGTCCGCACCGCCGCCGCCGCCGAAACCGGCCAGGCCCACCGCGAACGCGGTCCCGGCCGTCGCTGGCCAGAAGGCCAAGGCGCAGCTCGCCGAGAAGCTCCACATCGAGGATCGGGTCAGCTGCCCGGTCCCCGACAACCCGACCGATCCCAGGGGCGGTACGTGCGATCCGAAGGCGCCCAGCTGCGCCGTGCACCTCTACTGCCTGCAGCTCACGCAGGGCTACTTCTGCGAGCCGTGTCCCGAGCGCGACGGCATCCGCCACGCGTTCAAGGATCGCGACTTCGCGGTCGAGCAGAACCGCGATCCGTTCCAGTCGTTCCTCTTGCCGCAGCTCTCGGTCGGCAAGCCGTCCGATGGCGTGCCGCTCGATCCGACGAAGAAGTGCCTGCGGGAAGATCAGATGGTCGCCACGAGCTACAGCTACGCCGAGCTCAAGCTCGTCGGGATCGTCGCGCAGGGCACCCGGCGCAAGGTGCTGATGATGGGCGGCCCGCTCGGCTACATCATCAAGCGCGGCGACTGCGTCGGCAAGGAGAAGGCGGTCGTCAAGGACATCGGCAACGACTACATCACGTTCCTGATCGATCCGGATATCTCCGGCATGAACCAGCGCAGCCCCGAGGAGCGCTCGGTCCAGCTGAAC
>Ga0137459_1000311_pt1 | contig 18014 bp, 10 predicted proteins | sample EasRivERMGT700_2_FD_104908 | JGI IMG/M metagenome (GOLD analysis project Ga0137459, IMG submission 104908) | Soil microbial communities from meander-bound floodplain in the East River, Colorado, USA - East River MetaG ERMGT700_2 | ecosystem: Environmental > Terrestrial > Soil > Floodplain ...
GTCTCGACGCTGTAGGGATAGCCCGGCGTCTTCTCGCCCTTGGTGTCGAGCTGACACGCCGGATCGCCGGTGGGCGCCCCGTCATCGGTCGATGTTCCGGGGCAGGCGGCCAGGAGCAGGATCATGAACAGCGTGAAGAACGACCGCAGCGCGGCCCGCTTGATACGCCTGTTCGACAAACTTCCGGGTTTCATCACGCCGTCGCCGACTGCAAGCGATGGACCGTACATGACCATCAGGTAACCCCGGGAAGTCGAGGCTTTCGATTGGCTATCTTCTGGGGCTGGACTCACCAGATCAGACTGGCCAGGCCCCACCCATGCGCGCGAAGGCATGTATTGCACATGTGGCAGATGCTCGAACTGACCAAACGAAATAGCCTGATTCCGGACACCGGTGCGCCGCGCGCGAGCCCCCGCGCTCCGCCAGCATGCCGTCGCGATCTGCTTCCTCATGATGATCTCCTGTACTCCTCGTCGATGGCCGACGTTGGGTGTCGAACAAAACGGCCTCGGGCCGCAGATTTTCTATGACGCAGTCACGGCCACAGCCACGCGGCTGTCATGAATACGCAGTCCTCGATCACTCACGATAGAACGACTCCGGACATCCAGTGACCACCCAGCCGCGCGCGGGAGCCGTTGCGAGATCGCGGCAGACGCCGCCGAGCGACACGCCGAACCGTCGTGCGCCGCAGCGCCTGCGGCAACCAGAGACACGATGGCAAGGGATCGTTCATTCGCACAGCTGACCTCCACGTTGGGTACGTAGGTCGACCACCTACTCAAGGTCCGTGCCATGCGTGCCTCTATGTGATTTCGCGTAGTTCCCAGCGTCGCGTTCTGATCGGGCGGTACAACTTGATCTGTCCGGTACAGATTGATCCGGACAATCAGTCCGGTTTGCGGGGCCGGATGATCCCGTAGCGTTCCAGCCGGCGGATCAGCGCGCCGCGTGACATGCCCAGCTGCTTGGCGGCGCGGCTCTGGTTCCCGCCGCACGCCGTGAGCACCTCGACGATCGACTGGCGGTCGTCGTCATCGTCCGCACCATTCGCACCATTCGCCTCATCGGACGCCGTCGTGGATCCCCGCTCTGCGGACCGCACCTTCTCGACGGGGAGGTGCTCCGGGGTGATCGGGGCGTTCCCGGCCAGGAGGACCGCGCGCTCGATCACGTGCCTGAGCTCCCGGATATTGCCCGGCCATTCATAGGCACGTAACAGCGCGAGCGCCGCGGGCGACATCGTCGCCGGCACGCCGAGGTGGCGCGACGCGTGGAGCAGGAAGCTGCGCGCGAGCGGCTCGATGTCCCCCGGGCGGTTGCGCAGCGGCGGGATCTCCAGCGTGGCGCCCGCCAGGCGATAGTAGAGATCCTGGCGGAACAGCCCGCGTGCCGCGTGCTTCTCGAGATCGCGGTTGGTCGCCGCGATGAACCGGACGTCGAGCGGACGCGACTTCACGCCGCCGACGCGCCGCACCTGCTTCTCCTCGATCACGCGCAGGAGCTTGACCTGGAGGTTCATCGGCATCTCGCCGATCTCGTCGAGCAGGACGACGCCCCCATCGGCGGTCTCGAACAGGCCCGGCTTGACCGCCACCGCGTTGGTGAACGCACCGCGCTCGTGGCCGAACAGCTCGCTCTCGAGCAGCGACTCGGACAGCGCCCCGCAGTTGAGGCGCAGGAACGGCCGCGCCGCGCGGGGCGACCGGCGGTGGATCTCCTCCGCCATCACCTCCTTGCCGACCCCGGTCTCGCCGACGATCAGCACGCTGATATCACCCGCCGCGATGCGCTCGGCGACGCGGAACAGATCCTGCGTGACCGCGTCGGCGACGATCCTGCCCTCGGTGATCGCCAGCGTCGTGCCGGTGTGCTCCGAGGCGGGCTGGGCCTTGGCGAGCAACGCCTCCCCGGTCCGGCCGTCGTCGGGGAACTGGGCGATCCCCCAGCTGGCGACCACCTCGTGCTCGGCCAGGTCGGCCGCGATCCGATCGAGCACCACGCGCGACTGCTCGGTGTGCGCGTCGATGATCAGGATCGCGTACGCCGACGGTCCGCATTCTCCCACCACGTCGCTCGTGCGCAGCACCGTGGCCAGGATCCGCCGGACCCCGACGTCGGGGACATCTCGGCCGACATGGAGGCAGGCCAGGGAGAACCGACTGCCCAGCCGATCGGCCCGGGCGCACTCCTCCTGCAGCCGGGTCTCGAAGTGCTCGTAATCCCAGAACCGCCGCGGATGCATCGTCGCGGCGCCGCGCTGGATCAACAAGGCGGCGGATCCGACGATCACGACGTCGCCGACCACGAGCTCCCGCGTCACGCCGGGAGCGAGCCGCACGCCGTGGACGCAGGTGCCGTTGGAGCTGCCCAGGTCGCGGATGGTCGGGCGCGGCGTCGCCGACAGGATCGCGTGCCGGCGCGAGACCAGCGGATCGTCCACGTAGATCTCGACCGCGTTCGAGCGGCCGACCGTGACCTCGCCGGACTCCGGCAAGGTGTAGATGGCGATGAAGCTCTGGGACAGCACCAGGACCGACAGCAGCTCCTCGCCCAGCCCGGGCACGGACGTCGTCGGGACGATCGTCACCGTCGCCGTCTCCGCCGTGCGAACTTTACGTAGGTGCTCGGGGCCCGACATCGGGGGCGTAGGGTACCGTCCGGCCCTGGCCCCACGCAATCGCCCCCGGGGCTCGATGCTCGGTCGGCCGGTCTCGAGCGTCAGGACGTTCTCCCACGACGACCTCGGGTCGTGGAAGGTCCCGTGGTTGCCGCTGCCGTCCGGCGTCACGGCATGATGATGCCGTGGCGGGCGAGGATCGTGCCGCCGACGCCGTCGAGCTCGGCGCGCGCGGTGAGGTAGTCGGTGATCGCCTCGGCGTGGCGCAGCCGGGCCTGCTCGAGCTCGTCCTGGCGGCGCAGCACCTCGAAGTTGGTCGACTTGCCGAGCTCGAAGCGCTTCTGCTCGGCGACGACGTTCTGCTCGGCGAGGCCGATCGCCTCCTCGCCGAGCGCGATCCTGGCCAGCGCGGCCCGGGCGCGCTGCACGGCGCGGGTCGCCCGCACGGCGAGCCGGGCCCGCGCGTCCCGCTCGGCGAGCTTCGCCGCCCGCAGCGTCGCGCGCGCGACCGCCTGCGCGCCGCGCTCGGTCCGGCGCTCGATCGCGTGGTCGTACGTCAGGCTGGCATCGAGCTCGTAGCCGGGGCCCACGACCGCGCTCGACACCGCCTTGCCCGGCGATTTGTCGGCGCCGTTCAGCGTGCCGCTGACGGCGAGATCGAGCCTCGACCTCGCCGCGTTGTCGGCGGCGGCCACCGCGATCTCGGCCGCGCGCCGCGTCGCCTCGAGCGCCGCCAGCTCGGCGCTGTGCGCGAACGCATCGCGGAGGATCGCCGCCTGATCGAGCGGGGCGGCCGCGATCTTGGCCGGCAGCGCCTCGGTCTTGACCACGATCTCGTCGGGGCCGATCTCGAGCCCGGCCAGCCGGCGCAGCGCGAGCGCGCGATCGTAGAGATCCTGTTCGCTGCCGATCACCGCCTGCTTGCGGACCGCGATCGCCTGCTGCACGGCGAGCACCTCGCTGCGGGCGACCTTCTCGGCGCGGATCGCGGTCTCGGTATAGGCGAGCTGCTGCTGCGCGAGATCGAGCGAGACCTTGCGCACCTCGAGCTGGCGCCACGCGAACGCGACCTCCCAGTAGTCCTGGGCGAGCGAGACCACCAGATCGCGTGCCCTGGCCTCCTGGGTGAGCGCTGCCGCATCGCGCTGTCGCTCCGCCTGGTGGATCGGAGCCTCGAACGCCGCCGCGCCCGCGCCGCGCAGCAGCGGCTGGGTGAGCTGGAGCTGCAGCGACGTGCTGTACGCATCGGCGGTGATGAGCGCGGGGTTGCCGCTGGCGTCCAGCCCGAGCTGGCTGACGTGCAAGCGGACGCCGCCCAGCGTGACCCCGGCGGTGCCACCGGTCGTCAGCGCGCGGCGACCGAACACCTGGAGCCCGGTCGCCTGGCTGCTGGTCTCGCCCCGCGGATCGGCCGCCGCGGTCCCCGCCGCGGTGACCGTCGCCGCGGCGCCGACGTGCGTGTCGCCGGCGCCCTGCACCTGCAGCAGCTGCGCCCGCGCCGCCTCGACGTCGATCCGCGCGCGCTCGAGCTCGGGGCTCTGGCGCACCGCGACCGCGATCACCTGGGCGAGCGGCAGCTCGGCGGGCTCCGCGGGCTCGGGGGGCTCCGGGGGCTCGGCGTGCGCGGTCCGCGCGCCGGCAACCAGCCAGAGAACGACCGCCCTGCGGATCGTGAAACTCATGGCGCATTGTCGCCGTACCGCCCGGCGGACACCAAGTTACCGACGGCATTTGCTAGACTGCACGTGCCTTGCCACCGGAGCGGGACGAAATCACGCACGTACGCGCCCGCGTCGTCCTCGCAGCGGATCAGATCCTGTGCGCCGACGGCGATCTCGACGCGCGGGTCTGGCTGCGCACCATCGTGGCCGGGCAGTTCGGGCTCGACGAGGTCGACACCGGCGAGGCGGCGCTCGAGCGGATCGCGGCCGGCGCCGCGCGCATCGTGATCATCGGCCGCCGGCTCGCCGACATGTCCGGCGAGGAGCTGCTCGCGCGCGCCGCCGGCTGGCTCGTCCCCGAGCGCCGCACCCCGGTGACGTTCCTGCTCGCCGACCCCACCGGTGAGACCGCCGAGGTCGACGACACCCAGATCCCGGTGTTCTACCGGCTGGTCCGCGGCATGGCGCCCAGGCGGGTCTGCGAGCTGCTCGCGCAGGCCGCCGCGAAGCTGCCGCCGCTGCCGCCGCGCGAGCCCGATCCGGCGCTCGCCGCGCTGGTCGCCGCCCACGCCAAGACGATCGGCGCCGCGACCGAGCCCGACGCCGCCGCGCGCGCCGCGATCGCCGCGGTGCTCGAGCTGGTCGGCGCGGATCGCGCGCGCTGCCTGTACTGCGACGAGGAAACCGGCCAGGTGTGGTCGGGCGTCGAGGCCGACGGCGACGGCGACGCGGGCGACGCCTCGGTGTCCGCCGGCCTCGCCGGCTTCGCGGTGCGCGCGGTCGCCGCCGTCGTCGTGCCACACGCCGCCGACGACGCGCTGTATCGCGCCGAGATCGACAACCCCGGCGGCACCGGCCGCGAGCGGCTCGCCGTCCAGCCCGTCGCCGGCCCCGACGGCCACGTCCACGCCGTGCTGATCGCGGTGCGCGACGAGCACCGCCCGCCGTTCACCGGCGCCGAGCTCGACAAGCTCGAGGCGCTCGCGTCGGCGTGGGCGCCCTACGTGCTCCACATGTCGATGCGCGTCGAGGCCGACCAGATCCTCGGCGACAAGCTCGATCGCGGCCCGTCCGACATGTTCCGCCAGGAGGCCATCGTGCACCTGGTGCGGCGCGGCCAGCGCGGCGACGTCGTCCGCGTCCACCCGGGCTGGGTCCGCGCGGCGTACTGGCTCGTGCTCGGCTCGCTCGCGGCGGCCTTCACCTACGCCGCCGTCGCCCAGGTCCACCAGTACGCCGAGGGCACCGCGGTCGTCCAGTTCACCGGCCGCAGCGAGCTGATCGCCCACGAGGCCGGCACGATCGCCTCGCTCGACGCCAGGCGCGGCCAGCACGTCGAGCGCGGCCAGGTCCTCGCCCGCCTGCACGACGCCGAGCAGGTCGGCCAGCTCAAGTCGCTCGAGACCGAGTTCGAGAGCAAGCTCGTCGCGTACCTCCAGTCGCCCGCCGATCCGGCCGTCAAGCAGGCGCTCGGCCAGATCCGCTCCGCGCGCGACAGCGCCCGGCTCGGCGTCGAGGCCCGCACGATCCGCGCGCCGCAGGCCGGCATCGTCAAGGAGGTGCTCGCGCGCGACGGCCAGCGCGTCGAGCCCGGCACCGTCGTCTTGTCGATCGTCGAGACCACCAGCGCGGAGGGCCTCAAGGTCATCGCGTTCCTGCCCGGCGGCGAGCGGCCACGCCTGCGCGCCCACCAGCCGCTGCGGCTCACCCTGCCCGGCTACCGCGGCGCCCACATCACCAGCGAGGTCCGCGCGATCTCCGAGGTGCTCGGCGCCGCCGAGGCCCACGCGCGGTTCCTCGGCACCCGGCTCGGCGACAGCCTGCCGCTCGCCGGCACCGTGGTCGTCGTCGAGGCGCGCCTGACCTCGCCCGAGTTCGAGGCCGACGGCGAGACCTTCCAGCTCCACGATGGCATGATCGGCCTCGCCGAGGTCCGGATGCAGTCGCGCTCGCTGCTCGAGAGCCTGATCCCGGGGTTGCGCTGATGCCCACGCCGCACGAACCGCACGACCCCGAGCAGCCCGAGCAGCCCGAGCAGCCCGAGCAGCCCGAGCAGCCCGAGCAGCCCGAGCAGCCCGACCAGGCCGACCCGCAGCCGAGCGCCGCCGAGCTGTTCCCGGTCCTCGAGAAGCTCGCGCGCGCGCGCCGCGGCAAGCAGATCCCGTTCATCCAGCAGCTCGAGGTCACCGACTGCGGCGCGGCCTGCCTGGCGATGGTGCTCGGCCACCTCGGCCGCGACGTCAGCCTCGACGAGGCCCGCGAGGCCGCCGGCGGCAGCGCGCGCGACGGCGTCGATGCCCACGCGATCGTGCGCGCCGCGGAGTGGTTCGGCCTGCGCAGCCGCGGCCTCGCGCTCGACGTCGAGCACCTGCACTACCTGCCGCCCGGAACGATCCTGCACTGGGACTTCACCCACTTCGTCGTGTTCGAGCGCGTCACCAAGAAGGGCATCGAGATCGTCGACCCCGCCATGGGCCCGCGGCTGATCACGCACGCCAAGTTCCGCGAGTCGTTCACCGGCGTCGCCCTCGTGTTCGAGCCCAGCGACGCGTTCGAGCCCAAGCAGCGCGGCCGCGGCCGGTTCGGCTGGTACCTGACCCAGCTCGCCGGCCAGCGCCACGTGCTGTCGCGCGTCGTCGTCACCTCGATCCTGCTGCGCGTGTTCGCGCTCGCGCTGCCGCTGGTCACCGCCGTGATCGTCGACCGCGTCGTGCCGCGCAGCGACCGCAACCTCTTGCTCGTCGTCGCCGTCGGCCTCGGCGGCCTGCTCGTGTTCCAGATGATCACGACCCTGGTCCGCTCGCACCTGCTGCTCCAGCTGCGCACCAACCTCGACACCCGGCTCACCCTGGGCTTCGTCGACTACCTGTCGCGCCTGCCCTACGACTTCTTCCAGCGCCGCTCGGCGGGCGACCTGATGATGCGGGTCAACAACAACGCCACCGTGCGCGAGTTGCTCACCAGCAACACCCTCTCGGCGCTGCTCGACGGCACCCTCGTCGTCGGCTACGCCGCGCTGATCCTCGCGATCGCCCCGGCGATGGGCGCGATGGTGATCGGCCTGGGCATCGTGCAGATCTCCGTGTTCTACCTGGCGCGGCGCGGCTACCGCGAGATGATGGCGCGCTCGCTCGAGGCCCAGGCGCGCTCGCAGTCCTACCTCGTCGAGATGCTCCACGGCATGGAGACCCTCAAGGCCGCGGCCGCCGAGTCGCGCGCCGTCGAGCGCTGGTCGAACCTCTACGTCGACGAGCTCAACGTCGCCCTCGATCGCGGCCGGCTCAGCGCGCGGGTCGACGCCATGGGCAGCCTGCTCACCACCGGCTCGCCGCTCGCGATCCTCCTGATCGGCGCGCTGCAGGTGATGACCGGCGCGATCACCCTGGGTGAGATGCTCGCGATCAACGCGCTCGCGATCGGCCTCCTGATGCCGCTGTCGGCCATGGTCACCAGCGCCCTGCAGCTCCAGCTGCTCGGCGGCTACATGGACCGGATCGACGATGTCCTGCGCACGGCCCCCGAGCAGACCGGCAAGGACGTCGCGCGCGCCCCGCGGCTCACCGGCCGGGTCACCCTGCACGACGTCTCGTTCCGCTACGGCGACAACCTGCCGTTCGTCGTCCGCGACGTCTCGGTCGACATCCGCGCCGGCATGACCGTCGCCATCGTCGGCCGCTCGGGCTGCGGCAAGTCGACCCTCGCCCGGATGATCGCCGGCCTCTACCAGCCGACCGAGGGCAAGATCACCTTCGACGGCCACGACCTCAAGCGCCTCGAGCTCAAGTCGCTGCGCCGGCAGATCGGCGTCGTGTTCCAGTCGCCGTCGCTGTTCGCCGGCTCGATCCGCGGCGCGATCGGCCTCAGCGACCCGACCGCGACCCTCGACAAGATCGTCGACGCCGCCCGGCTCGCCGCGGTCGACGACGACATCCGCGCGATGCCGATGGGCTTCGATACGATCCTCGCCGACGGCGGCGCCTCGCTGTCGGGCGGCCAGCGCCAGCGCGTCGCCCTCGCCCGCGCCCTCGTCCACAAGCCCGCGCTGCTCATCCTCGACGAGGCCACCAGCGCGCTCGACAGCGAGACCGAGCGCCGCGTCATCCGCAACCTCGAGGACCTGCGCTGCACCCGCATCGTGCTCGCCCACCGGCTCAGCACCATCGTCAACGCCGACCTGATCCTCGTCATGGACGGCGGCGAGGTCGTCGAGTTCGGCACCCACCACGAGCTCTTGTCCCGCGGCCAGCACTACAGCCGCCTGGTCGCCGCGCAGCTCCAGGCCGACGCCCCGCACCGAGGCGTCGCGTGAAGCTCGCCGCCCTCGCCGCCTTCGCCGCCCTTACCGGTTGCCGGGGCGACACGCGCGACGACGATCCGACCGAGCCGATCGAGGTCATCGCGCCGCTCGCCAGCCCGATCGACGATCACGCCGACGAGAAGCCCGGCTTCATCGCCGCCCTCACCCCCAAGCGCTCCGCCGACGTCATGGCGCCCTACACCAGCCCCAGCGCCAGCCTCGCGGTCAAGCTGGGCGACCTCGTCACCAAGGGCCAGGTCCTCGCCAAGCTCGACGATCGCCAGCTCCGCCAGGAGCTCGAGGCCGCGCGCGCCCAGCAGCGCACCGCCCAGGCCTCGATCGCCCAGGCCGAGGTCGACAAGCGCGGCGCCGAGATCATCCTCGCGCGCGAAAAAGCCGCCGAGGCCGCGGGCGTGGGCTCCCCGGCCGACGTCACCGCCGCCGCCCAGGCCGTCGCCAAGGCCACCGCCGCGATCACCTTCGCCCACGCCACCGCCGACGAGCGCAACACCAAGATCGCCGAGCTCCAGGCCCGCCTGCTCGAGATGACCCTCACCGCCCCGATCGCCGGCAGCGTCGCGATGATCTACCCCCAGGACGGCGCGCGCGTCGAGGAAGGCCGCCCGGTCATCCGCGTCATCTCGGGCGGCGTGTTCGTCAAGTTCGCCATCCCCGCCGACAAGATCGGCGCCATCAAGCCCGGCGACACCGTCGACCTCCGCGTCGACCGCCGCGCCGAGCTCCTCACCGCCACCGTCGTCCACATCGCCCCCGAGCTCGACGCCGTCGCCCAGATGATCCTCGCCGAGGCCGACCTCGTGAACCCGCCGGCCGACCTGCAGCCGGGCACCGTCGGCCGCATCCTGCCGCGCCCCACGCGCCCCGCCCCGCCGCGCTCGAAGTGACCCCTCGAGGCTCGAGAATCCGCGACTCGATTGGCTCGAAGCCGCCGCGCTGGTTCGAGCTCAGGGTGCTGGCGCGCAGATGGGGTACGCAATCTTGCCGATGAACGCATCATGGTCTCCGCCTTTCGGCGGATGAACCTCTAGCAATCCTTTACTATCGATCGACGCAACCATCGATCCTGCACACGGCGCCTCGTTCGTCGGAGCGGGTCTCCGCGGATCACCGGGCTTCGCCTTGTGGCGGTAGGGCCAGCTCACCGCGGCGCCAATTCGCAGCGCTTCCTCACGTACCCGCAGCGGATCCGGATGGCATCGCGTTGTCAGCTGGGTGCACCGCACCCGGCACGCTGGGACTCGTGTGGCTTCCAGGTGCTCGCGAAGCGGATGACCATAGGCATTATTGGTCCCGACTGACACGAATGCGTGAGCCGCATCCACGGCCCCGTAGAGGTCCGAGACCTGCTTCCATCGATCACCCTGTTCCAGCACGCCAGCGTGATGAGGCACCCGGATCGCCGCCGCGCGAAGATACCGAGCCTCGAGCCGCTCCCACGAGCCCAGCGGGGCATCGCCCCCGATCAACATGCTCGTACCAGCCCGTTGAACGCGTAGCACAGCGGAACAGAGGTTCGGATCATCGCCGCGGCCCGATGCCGCGCGTAACCGTGCTGCATAGAAGGGCAGCACGAGCTCGACGGACCAATCCGTTCCCGAGGCAATGACGAGCGGAGCCGCCGTGCGTGTTGGATCCACCAACCTGAAACCAGGGCACGGCGGCGTCTGATGCCACATGAGTGCCTGTTGAATGAGAGTTGCGATCTCCTGGCTCTCGCTGCGCGTGGGTTGCCGATCGATCCCGATCACGAGTTGCTCGATCCGCCGACCTGCGCCGAAGTGGTTCAGCAGGAATGGGACAATCCCACGTATGTGATCACGATCCATGTGGCTCGCGATGACCGCGCCAAGCCCGTTGAATTTATGATTCGAAGCAAAGCGCTCCGCGACATAGGCGTCGTTGCAATCGAAAAGAATCGGCAGCCCGTCATCGTTGCCCCACGTCCAGCACATAGACGCCAAGCCTATCACTCGCCATCGTGCGTCTTTTTCACCCAAGCTTCCCAGAGATCGTCTACCGACCCATGAGCGGCTTTCAGCTCGACGACTGGCCCGACAGGCACACCGGACGGCCCGGTCTTCACGAGCGCCAGATAGGGAAGATCACCGACGACGATGCTAGCAGCCAGCGGTTCAAGAATCGCAAACGAAGCCGTCCAGGAGCCACCGGCCTTGATCCAGAGGCTTCCGTCGGCGTCTCGCACAGCATTGCCCAGCACCCATACGGCCGGCAAGGCAACAGCATCCAGACGCGAAGCGATCACATCAATGGCGCCCAGCAAGATCTGCTTTTGAAGTCGCGCTTGCGCGTCCAGCTCATGCGTCAAGGTCGACAGGAGAGCCTTGGCGTCGTCACGGACCCCGCCGACCAGGTTGATCAGGGCTTCCTTGGCGGTGCGCCCCCGGCGATTGCAGCGCAGATCAACCAGCTCCGCAACCCAGAGCTCAGCAGCGCGGGTGATGGTTAAACGCTGAGAGTAGGAAAACACCAAGGTGTCCACACCTGGCACGGCCAACACCGTCGTCTCCCAGCCCTGACCAAGCACACGCTCGAGTTTCTGCTCCACTCCGCGGGCAAAGCCAGTGACCGGGCGATAGTCACCCCATGCCAGTATCGCATCAACCAGCGAGTGCGGAGTATTACCATCCTTGGAGCTTCGCGCCAGGAGGCCGCGGACCGTACGCGCGACGAGGACGGCGTCCTTCTCATGATGTTCCGGAACAACGCGACGCGCCTCATCGATCGTATCCAGCGCCTCAACGCTTGCGCCACGATAGAATCGTGTACGAATCAGTCGGGACCAGAAGAGCGCATTCTCCGGCCACGCACTCAGGGATTCCGCATACCCGCGTTCCGTTTCTCGCATCGACTCGGCGCTGCATTTGGAACGATTGAAATGAACGTAATGCTTTACATAAGCACGCAGGTGCGAGCCGAGGGGAGTGTCACTCTTCTCGGAGAGGTCCAGGACTCCCTGATAAAGCCGAGACGCTTCGCTATAATGCCCCTGCAGCGAGCGACGCTTGGCTTCTTCGATCAGCGGCGCGGCCGTATAGCGAGCGAAGCGACGGGCGGTCTCATAGTCCAGGGCACCGATATAATGGCGATGCGCCTCGAGCACCGCGATGGCATTTTTATCAACACTCGGATCATCAACGGAAACGACCATCGCGAATGTGATTGCCAGGTTCTGATGCAGGCTGATTCGGCGTTCGCCCAGGCTATCATCGCACCACATCGACCATGCGGGATCCAGCAGCAGTCCCGCCGGAACAACATGACAGATTCCGAGGCGACACAGCAGCTCGCTCGACGAAGCTTCCACCTCGAGCAACTCCAGCATTTCGCTGGCCAGGGGCCGTGCATGAACGCCCAGGAGATAGAGCAACTCGCGTGCGCTGTCGGGGAGCCGTCTGGCGACGTGGTCCCGCAATTTCCATGCGGGAGGCTCGACGGGCGCGTCTGGGGTTTCGTCCAGTGCGAGGATTGCCAGGGCCGCGTCGTACGCTCCGACGTCTGGAGAGAATCGCTTCCAGAGATCCTCGCGGCGTGAAGTGCTGCCGTTCAGCAATTCCGCCGGTGGAGCACTGACCGAAGGCGACGGCACGACATGCTGCTCGAAGTTCGAGGGTGCATCCAGCTCGCTGTCAGCGACGACCCATGAATGCTTCGCGAACCAGTGGCGGAACGCGTCGACGCGGGGGGCAAGGGCGTGACCAGCCTCGTACATCTCCCCGGTAGATTTCAGAGCGCTCCACCCATCCACGATGAACACAGATCCCTGGACGACTTCGTCCAGGAGCTGGAGTGTGCGATCGAGGCTCTCTGCGTCTTCGTGGAGCGTCGATGCGACGGCTGCTCGCGCCTCCGGCCCGGCCAGGCTGGCGAGCTCCAGGATGACCCGTTCAATCCGGTCCGGATCTTGCGAGACATACACGAACCTTGCTGACGGGCGCGCCTCCTGTAGCTCTGCCACCAGGTTTTGCAGCCAGCGACCGCGTCCATGCATGCTCGAATACGACAGAGCACAACGATCACGCCCTCGAGCCCAATCGACGATGCCTGCTGTGACTTGACGCTCGACCGGCGAGGGAACGAGCTTGAACATGGCCTAACCCTACCCCAGCCAATCCCCACGAGCCATGAACTTTCCCATGGGTTTCCATGACTTTACATTTTCCGAGGGCGTCAGGCAGCTTCGTAGCTGGCAGCATCGCCACATCGCCAGCCCTCCGCGCCCGGTCAGCGCAGATCTCGCCCCATCACGTTGACCAGGCAGCCGAGCGAGCCATTGAGCTCGTAGATCGTCGACACATCGATCGGCACGACGCGGTAGCCGAGCGACTCGTACAACCGGGTCGCCGCGCCATCGAGCGCGGGCAGCGCGTACGTCGGCAGGTACACCACCGGACCGGCCGCGTCGCGATCGAACAGCGCATTGGTATACGTCACGTACGAGCCGGCCCCGGCGAGCACCACCACCGGCACGCGCGTCACGCGGAACCCGCGGGCGGCGAGCAGCGCGGCCGCGCGATCGAACCGCGCCGCGTGCAGCGCCTCGTCGGCATCCAGCTCGAGCCCGTCGAGGTCGTGCCCGCCCAGCTGCCGGCCGAGCCCGACGTCGCCAACCAGCACCGCGCGGTCGTCGAGCGGCACCATGTACATCATGATGTGGTGCTCGGGGATCTCGCCGGGCGCGTCGCCCAGCCATACCACCTGCTGCGAGAACGTGCGCTCGAGCGCGCCCTGCAGGTATCCGCGCGTCGCATCGCGGCGCCCGAAGTTGCGCCCGATCAGGTTGGCGTCGGCGAACAGGTAGCGATCCGAGGCCGCCAGGTCGCCGCCCTCGAACACCAGCTCCGCGAGCTGCGGCCGCGCCTGGTAGACCTCGCGCGCGAACGCATACGGCGCCTCGGCGTCGCCCGCGCGCCCCGCCGACGCCGACGCCACGCGCGGCGGCACCAGCACGCGGCCACCCGACGGCCCGTCGAGCGCGGCCATCCGATCGCGCGACCACGTCGTCAGCGGCCGCCCCACCACCACCGCGCGGAACCGCTCGAGGCCGGCGATGTCCACCGCGCGCAGCGCCCCGACGAAGCGGTCGAAGTCCTCGCGCCGCGCCACCGCCACCTCGACCCGGACATCGCCCGGCAGCTGCGCGAACAGATCGCGCCACACCGGCATCGCCCGGCCGTCCATCGCGGGCACGTAGTGGATCGCGATCCGCCGCAGCCGCCCGCTCGCGTCCTCGGGCACCAGCCGGTAGCGCGTGGCCTCCGGGCGCACCACCGCGCCGGCGATCATCACCAGCACGACGCTGGCCACCACCCCGGCGACCACGCCCCACACCGCGCGCACGACAGGAGCCGCGACGCGCATCAGCGCTTCGCCATCGCGGGCGTCCCCACGGCGATCGCCTCGAGCGCGCCGTCGGACAGCCGCGCGTCGTACTCGCATTCCTGCTCGCAGCGCGTCTCCGCGTACACCCCGAGCACGCCGGTGCGCCTCGCCGTCACGCGGAACTCCACCTGCTTGGTCTCGTGCGGCGCGAGCGCGACCGCCAGCTTTGCGGGCTCGATCGCGACATCGCCCCCGTACGTGATCCCGAGGTACTCCCCCGACAGCCCCGACGGCTCGACCAGCTGGACCGACAGATCATTGACCGCGTGCCTGGTCGGATTGGTCACCGACACCACCACCGTGAACGGCTCGGCGACCGCCACGTGCTCGGGCGCGCGGATCGCCACCGCCGAGTCCTTCGGCCGCGTGTTCACCTCGATGAGCGCCGCCTTGCCCGGTGCGCCCGCCTCGTCGCCGTCGTCGGGCCCGTTGACCATCGCGTAGTACGCATGCAGGAACTTGTCGTGGTTCGGCGTGGCCTGCTCCATCGGCTCGAACCCCGGGACGGCGCCCTCCCGCCGCGCGCGGATCCGGAGCCGCTCGAGCTTCGCGGCCACCTGCGGCGACGTCACGAAGATCTGGTAACGACCGAACGCCATCTCTCGCTGCTTCCGGTTCCCGCGCAGCGTCACCGTGACCTCCCGCGCGGCGCCCCCACCCGGCTTCGCCTCGAGCGTCAGCGTCTCGTGCGCGATCCCGATCGGCGGCTCCGGCACCCGGCCGTTGTACGTCCCCATCGCCTCCAGCACGAGCACCTCCACCGTCACCTTGCGCGGCGTCTCCGCCGTCGCGACCAGCTTGACCGTCACCTGGTCTCCCGGATCGACCAGCGATCGATCCACCGAGACATCGATCTTCGCCCCGTTCAGCTCGAGCGAGTCGGCGCCGCGCGCGACCAGCTCGGCGAGCTGCTTGGGCCCGGCGGTCAGCCGGTGCAGCGCCGCGGGTACGATGAGGAGGGTGGTGACCCCGAACGCGAACAGTCCAATGTTGCGCATGCGGCCGACCCGTACAAATGCGAGACCGCCCCGCGCGCCCCAGGAATCACCGTGTTGGCCACCACGTGGCCCGTCAGACACGCCGCGTGTTGGCGGCTGGCCACGTAGACTTTTGCCCCTGCGCCGCTTTTGCACAGTGGGGCGATCCGCGACGGAGCAGGTGCTACAGTGTCCCCGCCATGAACATCAACGTCGGCATCATCGACCAGCAGGTGCGCGGACTGGCGCAGCGCCTCCGCGTCGAGCTCGCCAACGCGCTCGACCGACAGAACCTGGACGACACCGCGGCTCGCTCCGCGGCCTTCCTTGTGCTGTGTGCGAAGGTCATGCTCGGGCTGTCCGACGACGAGGCGCTCGACGCGTTGACCGAAGGAGGCAACGACTTCGGGGTGGATGCGATCGAGCTGGGCGACGTATCGGATGGTGAATTCACGGTCACCCTGTTTCAGGCCAAGTACCATCACGAGAACCTGGACGGAGTGAAGGGATTCCCGCAGAACGCCGTGGAGAAGGCGGTCCAGGCAGTTCGGGCGCTGTTCAACCCGGCTGCGCCAGTGAACCTGAACCCCCGGCTCCAGGCCCAGATCGAAGAGGTTCGATCGCTGATCGTTGATGGAAACATTCCGCGCGTCCGGTTCCTGCTGTGTAGCAACGGCGCATCGTGGAAAGTGCCCGAGACGCAAGCGATCATCGATCGCGAGCAGTTTGGCGACCGAGCGGTGTTCGAGCACGTCAACCACGACACCCTCGTTCGAATCCTGCAGTCCACCGCGCCGGTGAAGGATGTCATCCAGTTCGCAGGCAAGGCGATGGTCGAGGACTTCAACTATGCGCGAGTGTTTCTGGGTAAGATGCCAGTTTCAGAGCTGGCCCGGCTCATGGACACCCACGGCGACCGTCTGCTCGAGCGTAACATCCGCCGCTACCTCGGGCTGCATGGTAATCGAGTGAACGAAGCGATCGCGCGGACCTTGCGCGATGCTACAGAGTGTTCCAATTTCTACTTCTATAACAACGGCATCACGCTGATCTGCGACCGCTTCGACTACAATGCGTTACAGTCGGAAAATTTCAAGGTCCGCGTCGAGGGACTGCAGATCATCAATGGCGGACAGACCAGCAAGACGATCCAGTCCACGCTCGCAGAGCTGGGCACACAGGACCTCGGCGCTGCGTTCGTACTGGTTCGCCTCTATCAGGTACCACGAGACGCCTCGAGCTTCGTACAGACGATCACGTACGCCACGAACAGCCAGAACCCGGTGGACCTCAAGGATCTGCGGTCGAACGACGAGCGGCAGCGGCAGCTCGAGCTCTCGGTGAGGGATCTCGGCTACGAGTACCGCCGGCAGCGATCGGAGGGTACACTGACCGCAAAGGACATCACGGTGGGTGTGGCGGCGGAAGCGGTGCTGTCAGTCTGGCGATACCAGCCACAGGTAGCCAAGTTCCGGGTCAAGGACCACTTTGGCAAGTTCTACGACCAGATCTTCACCCCCGATCTATCCGGTGCACAGCTGGTGAGCGCGGTGTTGCTGTTCCGGATCGCCGAGAACAATCGCCGCAGGCCGCCGCCCGGCGCACCCGATTTCGTGCGCTATGCGGGCGGCTTTCTCGCGATGATCATGGGAATGCGTCTGCTCGCTGATCTCGGCGTCACACTCTCACGTCTCGACCACCGGAACTTCGAGCAGGCGCGACAGCTGATCGACACGAACGGGGACGCGTATTTCGGGCGATCCGTCGAGGCCGTCGCGCACGCGCTGCAGGCGCTCTACGGGAACCAGCCGATAAGCCTCCAGCGCCTCGCCGCGACGTTCCGGCGCGGCGACTTGCTCGGGTATCTGCTGTAGCCTCGCGGGGGCCGTTGAACGACGGCGGCGAAAGCTTCGTCTGCTGGTAGGCCGACTCACAAATTCATGAAGCATCGGTCGAGTCTTCACATCAAAGCTTCATTGCGCATCCGTCGCGGCACTTTGTCCCCGCACACAACCAACCTTCCGAGCGCCAGTGCTACCGTCGCTCGCGGATGACCGACAAAGACGATCTGTCCGGGCGAAAGCTTGGCGAGTTCGTCCTTCGCGAGCGGATCGGCGAGGGCGGGTTCGGCGCCGTGTATTGCTGCGAGCAGCCCCTGCTCGGACGAGAGGTCGTCGTCAAGGTCCTGCACCGCAAGCTGCGCCGGCGCCACGTCATCGTGCAACGCTTCCTCCGCGAGGCCCAGCTCGCGTCGCGGCTCGACCACCCCTACGCCGCCCACATCTATGCCTTCGGCATCGAGGAGCAGGATCGGCTGTTGTGGATCGCCATGGAGCGCGTCCACGGCGTCACGCTCGCCGCGTGGCTCGCAGCCCACGGCCCGATGCCGCTCGGGCAGCTCGTGGCGTTGTTCGAGCGCATCGCCGCCGTCGTGCAGACCGCCCACGAGCGCGGCATCGTGCACCGCGATCTCAAGCCGGCGAACGTGATGGTGATCGAGCGCGCCGGCGAGCTGCTGCCCAAGCTGCTCGACTTCGGCGTCGCCAAGTTGCTCGACGGTGCCGCGCCGCCGGACGCCCTGCCGGCCATCCCCTATCCACCGCTGCCGCCGGCCGACGAGCTCTCGGAGAGCAGCCCGAGCGGTGCGGCTCGCCCGCCGGGCACGTCGACGGTGACCGCCCCTCCGACCCCGCCGCAGGGCGACCCCGGCAGGCTGACCCAGGCCAACCAGACGGTCGGATCGCCGCAGTACATGTCGCCCGAGCAGTGGACCAACGCCGTCGGGGTCGGGCCGGCGTCGGACCTCTACGCGCTCGGCGTGGTCGCCTTCGAGGCGCTGACCGACCGCCGCCCGTTCGTGGCCGCGACCATGGCCGAGTACGCCGCGCTGCACCGCCACGGCCAGGTCCCGCCGCTCGGCGGCAGCTTCCCGCTGGCGCTCGACCGCATGTTCGCGCGCGCCCTCGCCAAGCGCGCCGAGGATCGCTGGGCCACCGCGCTCGAGCTCGCCGGCGCCCTGCGCGCCGCCTCCGGAA
>Ga0137459_1000313_pt1 | contig 17923 bp, 24 predicted proteins | sample EasRivERMGT700_2_FD_104908 | JGI IMG/M metagenome (GOLD analysis project Ga0137459, IMG submission 104908) | Soil microbial communities from meander-bound floodplain in the East River, Colorado, USA - East River MetaG ERMGT700_2 | ecosystem: Environmental > Terrestrial > Soil > Floodplain ...
GACGAGGTGTTGGGCACCTGGCTGCTGCTGCTTCAGATGATTCTGGCTTCGCAGGCGACGATTGCGAGGGACTTGCTCAGAGAGTGCGCAACGCTGACCTGCGAGAACGTTGAGTGGCCTGTTGAAATTCGCGCGTGAAGTATCCGACCGGGTGGGTGCGTCCGTGTTCTCACTAATCAGGGCGGGAACGCGATACGCACGAGCTTCACGCGCGGCCCCGATTCGTGCGCGGTGAGAACGACTTCACCGAGCGAGCTAGCTTGGCAGCGAGCGGCAAGGTGAGGAGCGGTGGCCTCACCGCGCGCGAATGTGAAACACGATGCTCGAACCAGTCGAAGTAATCCTGTACGGAATCATCCTGGTGCTGGGTGTCGGGCTGATGATGGTGTTTGCCGTTTGGCTAATCAACCGGCCTAGCGAGCGCGCGCGGTCTGCGCGGCGGCGAAGGTGATTGTAAGCGAATGATCTATCAGCAATTTTTAGACAGTAAAATTCCGCGTCCTGAACTGGCAGGAGACGAAGCCTCTGCTATGCCTTCGCTGTTCTTTGGCTTCCAGGCCGATATTCTGCGCTGGGCTATCCGGCGCGGGCGCGCGGCTATCTTCTCAGATTGCGGGACTGGTAAGGGACTGATGCAGCTCGAATGGGCGAGGCAGTCAGGATCGAGAGTGCTGATTGTGGCTCCGCTTGCCGTGGCGCAGCAGACGATTGAGGAAGCTCGCACCAAGCTCAAGATGGATGTGCGATTTTGCGCCGAGCCGATAGCCGAGGATGGCTACTGGATCACCAATTATCAGAAGCTGCATAAGTTCGTCGGAGCTGAATACGACGCGATAGTGCTCGATGAATCGAGCATTTTGAAATCGCTCGACGGAAAGACTCGCACGCTGCTGCTGAGAGAATTTACTCACATTCCGAAGCGGCTTTGCTGTACGGCAACGCCTGCCCCGAACGACATCGCAGAACTGACCAATCACGCGGAGTTCCTGGGAGTAATGAGCCGAGCTGAGATGCTTGCATCGTTCTTTGTTCACGACTCTGACAGTGGCGCGGGGACTGGCGGATGGCGGCTGAAGGGCCACGCGCAAACAGAGTTCTGGCGATGGGTTGCGAAGTGGGCAGTCTATGTTCGAAAGCCGTCTGATCTGAATTACGAAGATGATGGATTCATTCTGCCTCCACTGCACATTCGAGAGGAACGTGCCGACTTCGAATGGGTGCCGGATGGCGAACTGTTCCCGAGGCTGGCTCGAGGCGTAAGCGGGCGAGGCGAAGCGCGGAAGGCGAGTCTTGAATCACGGACGCAACTGGCCGCTGAGATCATCAACGAATCGGGCGAGCAGTGGCTCGTATGGTGCGGGCTCAATGATGAAGGTCGAGTGCTCCATAAGTTGCTCGATGACAGCGTGCTGATCGAAGGTGCTACGGATGATGAGGACAAGATCGCGCGCGAGGCGCAGTGGCGATCAGGCAAGGCGCGGGTGTGCATCTCCAAGCCTTCAATGTTTGGATTTGGGCTTAACTGGCAGCATTGCCATAACCTGCTCTACCTGGGACTCAATGACTCATTCGAACAGTGGTATCAGAGCGTTAGGCGTTGCTGGAGATTTGGGCAGAAGCATCCAGTGAATGTGATCGTCGTAACAACTGAAGCGGAATCCGAAATCGTTATGAATATTCAACGCAAGCAGCGACAGGCCGATGAAATGGCGGAAGGGATAGTGACGGCTATGCACGATGCGCAGATCGCGGAATTACACGGTGAGGAATCCGAACGGGAATATAAGACTCGCCAATCGAGCGGGGAAGGGTGGGAGTTGCTGCTTGGCGATTCGTGCGAGCGTATCGCGGAACTCGAAACGGATAGTGTAGGGATGTCCGTATTCTCGCCTCCATTCGCATCGCTCTATACCTATAGCCCTAGCGAGCGCGATATGGGCAATAGCAAGAACTACGATCAGTTTTTCGAGCACTTCGGATACCTGATACCGGAACTGCTGCGAGTAACGATGCCAGGGCGGCGCGCCTGCGTTCACGTGCAGCAGGTCACAACCACGAAAGCTACGCACGGAATCATCGGCTGGAGAGATTTTCGCGCTGATGTGGTGAAGCACTTCACCGAGGCGGGGTGGATTTACGACGGGGAAGTGGTGATTGATAAAGACCCGCAGGCGCAGGCGATTCGCACGAAATCCAAAGCGCTAATGTTTGTTCAGAAGAATAAAGACAGTGCCTGGTCGCGTCCCGCAATGGCTGATTACATTCTTCTCTTTCGCGCACCTGGTGAAAACGCCGAGCCAATCAAGACTGATGTGAATAACGAAGAATGGATTCAGTGGGCAAGGCCGATATGGTACGGCATCAAGGAATCGGACACGCTCAATGCCGCTGTAGCACGCGAGAACGATGACGAGCGGCACATATGCCCTTTGCAGCTCGGGACCATCGAGCGGTGCGTCAGGCTATGGAGCAATCGGGGCGATCTGGTGCTTGATCCGTTCAATGGCATCGGATCAACGGGAGTCGTGGCACTCCATCACGACCGGCGATATGTCGGGATTGAGCTCAAGGAAAGCTACTACAACGTGGCGCGCCGCAACCTGATCGGAGCCACAAAGCAGATCGGGCTGTTCCCGCAACAGGATGACGAGACAAGAACGACTGCTTCGACTGCATCGTGAGGCTCGAATGCTGATCGCTGCATCCTTCGGAGTGGAACGCACGACTCCGGCCTGGATGTGGCGGCGGCTCGAACGTATCGCGAGATTGCTGGATCGCGCTCTGCTCTCGGGAGCACAAGATTAACCCCTCACGCACCTTAATGAGAACGACTGACAGTGGCAGAAAAACAGCCGGCATTTCTGTTCTACACCGGCGACTGGAAGAAGGACCCGAACCTATCCAAATGCTCCGCGGCGACTCGCGGAATATGGATCGACCTTCTCTGCGCCATGCATGAAAACGGACGCACTGGAATCATCACCGGAACCGTCGTCGAACTCGCTCAAATGTGCCGATGTTCGGAGGCGGAAATGAGCACAGCTCTTAATGAATTGAGTCGAAATAAAACTGCAAAAATCCGCAAATGTCCGCATCCGTCCACTGAATGTCTTATCACTAACCGAAGGATGAATAGGGAGTTTAAATCCCGTGAACGCTGGAGGTTACAAAAACAGCGGCAACGTAGGCGCGAAATGTCCGCCTCTTTTCCGCCTAGTTCTTCATGTTCTTCTTCAGTTCCAGAAGAACTAAGAGGGGATTTAGTGAGTGAAAAAGAGAGAAAAAGTAGAGAGAGTTCTTCTGTTCCCCGGGCCGGAACTCTCTCTCCTCTTTTTACTGAAAAACTCCTTGAGGAAATCCAGGGCAGGGAAGCATACCGGCATCTCGATGTGCGCAAGATTTTCGAAAAGTTTAAAGCCTATTTTGAGATTAATGGCGGAACCGGGAATCCGTCGCATTTCCTCGGATGGCTGAATCGCGAGGAGACACCCGTAAATCGAAATGAAACTTCAAGTGACAGGATCAAACGCGCGTTTCCAGGCAATGGCTAAAATCATCGAGGCGGTTCGACGCCACGCCGGCGCTCCGTATTTGCCAGCGGATGATATTCGCGACGAGGCGATGGACTGGTCGGAGATATGCTCCGAGATTCCCGATGATCGCATTCGAGATGTGTACGTTGAGGCGCTGCGAGGCAGGGAGACGAAGGCGTTGCTTCAACCTGGCGAATTGAATTCTGCCTGGAAGCGACTGCGCGATGCCGAGCGTAGCAAGAGTGAATATCAGGACCATCGAGAGGCCGCTTCGGATGTTTGCTATTACTGCGATGGCTGCGGATGGCAGACGGTGGCATACATCGCGGAATCAGGGAACGAGAACACCGCAGTTCGCGCGTGCTATTGCTCCGCAGCTCCGCCGGCAATGCGCAAGTCTGAACCGTATCGTGAACCGGAGTGGCGGAAGCGCAAGCATTCGGTGATTTGGGAGCGGGTGACGTGAAGTGTCGCGCGCAGATCGAACGCACCTCATCGTGATGCTCGCAGTTGCGGCGCTGATGATTCTACTTGGCGCGGTGAGCTATCGAATGCAACGAAGCGTTGCGAGTGATCGGAGCACTGACATTCGTGAAATCTACACGAGGTGAGCCAGGCGATGCAGGAACGTTCAAGGTTGACACGCCGGTATATGGGATCTTCGAATGCTGGCAATGCACTGCGCGTCGGCCAATCTTCACGCCGCCATCCGAGCGGCGTGGTGGTGAACGCACATGGTACTGCCGCGTGTGCCGCGCGAAGTCGAATGTGAGGTGGTTGGATGAACCGATTACGTTCAAAGCCTGGCTAAGGCAGGCAAAGGAGGCGAAATGATGATGACGATGTTAATTCCAATAGCGTTCGTGATAATCGGGGCGCTTGGCTATAGTTTATCGGCGAATCCGAAAATCCAAGAGTTGAGCAGGCTATTATTTTTTTCGGGCACGCTGGCGTTGGCAATAGCACTGAGCGGCAAGACGCTTTCGGTTTAAATATGCGTCCAAGTGCCTCTTTTAAGAATCGCGTGAATGTTACTGGGTGTAACTCCAAATTGTTGCGCGAGCTGCAATTCGCTGATACCGCCTTGTGCGTACAGCTTCCGTATCTCGCGAACCTGTATGTCGGTGAGTTTATGATTAGGCTGCCGCTCTCCCTTTCTGCGATTCTTCTTTGCCATATCCTGAAGATTGTCTGCTTGCGTGCCAAGAAACAGATGGTCGGGATTGACGCAGGCGCGGACATCGCAGTGATGGCAGACAAACAAGCCTGCGGGGATGGGACCGTTAGCAAATTCCCAAGCGGCTCTGTGAGCGGGAATGTTGTTAGCAAAATGACCGCCACTGCCAATCACGCCATAACCATTCGGGGTCGTCGCGCCTTGCCACAGAATGCAGCCATTCGCATTGGGCGCAGAAAGATGTGGCGTGAAGCGTTCGAGCAGTGTTTTTCGGGCAGGACCGGCACCGGATTCAAAGTAGCAATTTGCGCTACAGAAATCCCTTTTTCCTTTCGGGAGTTGGGAGCGTTTCTTGAGAAAATCTTTACCGCATCTCTGGCAAGTGCGGACGGTTTTGCTGTTCGTGTTCCGGCACTTGCGACTGCAGAAATGCATTCGAGTGCCAGGTCGTACGAGACAGCGATACCTCGTGAAGATCGTTTCGCAATACGCGCATTGAAGTTGGATTTTAGTAGACTGGCTATTAGTCATGGAGCCTCCTTGCAGGTTCTATGGTCAGAACCGCACGGATGCTGTGAATCATTCGTGCGGTTCGCCTATTTTACCACGGCATTCGCGTTGAGTACGTATAAGTTTTCGCTATGAGTGAACCCACGATTGATGAAATGCTTGAGTCGCTGAAGCATGCCGACGACCAGTACGGTGTGCAAAACTACTTGGACATTCGCGCCATTCTCGAACAGCACCGCCACAATGAAGAAAACGCAAAAAGGGCCGATCTGTCTGCCATTCGCGCATTCGTGGAGCGGGTGAATGCTCGATGGTTACAGAATGTTCATGTTAAGAATTACGACTTTCGCTTTTATGTGTGCGAAGAACTTGAAGCGATGCAGATGGACGAACTCGCCGCGATGGAGAAGGAGGCTGAGTGAGACTCGCACGAAGCGTACACACTGACACTCGCGTCGGTCACATCATCCAGACGCGCTTCGCCGGTCGCTTGTTTCGCTCGCGTACTGAGGCGCGCTGGGCGTGCTTCTTCGAAAATCTCGGAGTGCGTTGGGAGTACGAACCGGAAGGCTACATCGTGCGCGGTCACGCATACCTTCCCGACTTCTGGATCGAAGACTGGAGTGCCTGGTTTGAGGTGAAGCCGACAAGCGAACGGCAGAATGCAAACTCGCTTATGTGGCTCTTGCAAATGCTTCGACGTGATACTCACGCGAAGCAGGCGTACGTTGCATTCGGTGCTCCAGACTTAATCCGTGGCTCGTACATCGTGAATGATTGCTGCGTGTTTACGCACGTTGATGTGAATGGGCCAACGCATCGCGCGCCGGAAGAAGGTGTCGCTTACGAAGCGTATCGCAGGGCGATGGAGGAGAGGTTTAGTGGCACATCAGCCTGAAGTGAAGGCCGCAGTTATGGCCGCGCTTCTTGCCGGTCAAGGCGTCAGCGCAGTTGCTCGCGAATACAAGCTGAGTCATCAGCTTGTATCGCAGTGGAGGGCATCGCTAACGCCTGAACAAGTTGCAGAAATTTGCCTAAAAAGAGGCGCAACGATAGACAACTTGATTTTCGATTACCTTCAGACAAACCTTGAGGCGCTTCAAGCTCAAGCGCGCGTTGCTTCAACCGATGAGTACATCGCGAAACAACCAGCCAACGAACTGGCCATTCTCCACGGTGTCCTGGCGGACAAGTGCATTCGGATTCTCGAAGCGCACGAGAACGCCTTCGGCTCCGGCAATACGCCTTCTGCCGCACCAGGTCCCGCCTCCGGGTGACTGGAATATCTGGACGCTTCTCGGTGGGCGTGGCAGTGGCAAGACATTCGCTGTGGCGAGTTATGTCGATAACTATGCCCGCAAGAATCCAGGCCATCACATTGCGATCATCGCGCCAACGCTTGGCGATGCGCGCGACACTTGCGTTGAGGGCGCAACTGGAATCTTGAGTTTCAATCGCGACGTACAATTCAACCGTTCGTGGGGCGAGCTGCACTGGCCGAACGGCTCGCACGGAAAACTCTTTGGAGCGAACACGCCGAAGGATGCCGATCGTTTGCGCGGTCCTCAGCATCACCTGGTATGGTTTGAAGAGCTGGCCTCTGCTGTTGCTCTCGATGATTCGTGGACGAATATGCGACTTGGATTGCGCTTGGGTAAGCGACCGCACGTGATTGTTTCGACCACACCGAAGCCGCGCAAGGTACTGAAGGCGCTTCTCGAAGATTCGAACAGCGTAATTACGCGCGCGACTACTGCCGATAATCCACACTTGCACGAGAGCGTACGAAGTGAGCTATACAAGCTCTACGGCGGTACTCGCATTGGGCGACAGGAACTAAGCGGCGAACTGCTCGAAGATGTTGAAGGCGCATTGTGGAAGCGTGAATTGATCGAAGATTCGCGAGCATCGAGCGTACCGGAATTGACGCGAGTGGTAGTGTCAGTTGATCCTTCGGCTACTGCCGGTGGTGATGCGTGCGGAATTGTCGTATGCGGGCGAGCTGGTGAGCACGCGTATGTGCTCGAAGATTTAACGCTTCAGGCGAGCCCGAATGAATGGGCGAAGCAGGCGATTGCGGCGTATCACAAGTACCACGCTGACCGGCTCGTGGCTGAGACTAACCAGGGCGGCGAAATGGTGAAGCAAACAATACTGAGCCTTGATTCGAGCATTGCGTATCGTGGGGTACATGCAAAGCGCGGGAAGGTGTTGAGAGCCGAGCCGATCGTCGCATTGTACGAACAGGCGCGCGTGCATCACGTTGGATCATTCGCGGCGCTTGAGGATGAGATGTGTTCGTGGGTGCCGGGTGAGGAATCACCGAACCGGATAGATGCACTTGTACACGCACTCACGGATTTAATGATCGCTAAACGTGTAATTGAAATAACGCTGGTGTGACTATGGCAAATTTAATCGAACGTGCTCGTGCTGCATTGAAAGCATTTCGCTTTCCAGTCTATCCAACGAACGTGAGTTCATCATTTGGCGCGCAAGTGTTCTGGCCTGACTGGCCTTCGCAGGTTCCCGCCGTGGGCCTCAGTGATGCGGACCTGACTGAAAGCTCGCTGATCATGGCGGCTGTCAACTGGGCCGGCACTCAGTTCGGTGAACCGCCGCCGCGTGTGATTGAGAAGCGAGGCGATGAGTGGGTGCCGATCGATCATCCACTGCCGCGCCTCGTGGAACGGCCAAACAGGTATTACTCCGGCGCAACGATGATGAAGGGGTTTGCCTACTACTGGCTCGTTAATGGCAATGTCTACTGGTTCAAGATGCGCGATAAGACGGGGCGCGTTACGGCGCTGTGGTTGCTTGATTCAGAGCAATGCGAACCGCGCTGGCCGGATGATGGCAGTGAGTTCATTTCGCATTACGAGATGCGCGTTGATGGAAAGCTCTCGAGGCTCGAGGTGCGCGATGTGATTCACTTCCGATATGGGATTGATCCGCGAAATCACAGGAAGGGGCTTGCGCCGTTGCGTGCGCTTGTCGAAGAGGTCATCGCTGATGAGTCTGCGATCAGCTATTCGAAAGCGGCAATGGGATCGCTTGGCGTGCCGCCGTTCATCGTCTCACCGAAACCAAATGCCGATAGCGTCTACACGATCGATGCGGAGAAGGTAAAAGAAATGCTCATGTCGCGCACGGTTGGCGGTGAGCGCGGCAAGCCGATTGTGTTCTCAGCGCCAATGGATATTGCGCAGCTTGGATTCAATCCGGGCCAGATGTCGCTGAAAGAAATTCATTCACTGCCTGAAGAGCGCGTTGCGGCAGTGCTTGGCATACCGGCGATTGTGCTTGGCTACGGTGCAGGTCTTGAGCATTCAACGTATGCGAATTACGAAAGCGCGCTTAAGGCTGCGTGGAATGGCTTTGTGATTCCAACGATGAAGGTGATTGCGAGTGAGCTCGGCCATCAGCTGTTGCCTGATTACTACAATCCGCGTGAAAAAGAACGCTGGGTTGAGTTTGACACGTCGGAGGTGTGGGCGCTTCAGGAGGACGAGAAATCAATTGCTGAACGCGAGGTGCTCAAGTGGAATTCGGGATTGACGACGCGAAATGAAGCAAGAAGCGCGCTTGGGCTCGAGCCATTGCCGGATGGTGACAAGCTGAACGAGCTGCCAGTGCAGGCAGCACCAATCGAGCAGAAGCAACTGAACCTGGGCGAGCCGGCACAGTACGAAGAGCTGCGCGATTGGTGGGAGAAATTCGGACCACGCGAAGCGCGCGACATACTCGACGCGGAACCATTCGAAAAGTAAGGAGAATTAATCATGCCAGATGATCCAAAAGAACCAGTCACCGAGCCGGAAGAAGCGCCGGAAGAAGAGGAACTGGAACGCATCGAGGGTGACGATACGGAGCCGGAGCCATTCGATCCGGACGCGCCAACTGAGCAATTCATTCCGATTCTCAACCCGAAGGAGTTACCAGGCGAGTGACGATCGAAGCGCTCGAAGAACGCGAGGTCGTGTTGTCGCGCTGTCCGTGTGGACGGAAGCCGAAGCTCTACCTGTACGGCGCTGGGATCTACAAGTTTGGTTGTGAGAATAGCGAATGTACGCGCTCTTGCACGATCACCTGCACAACGCTTGCCGGCGCTATCCAGAAATGGAATCGCAGCGTGCCGATATTCCGTGAAGTGATTGAGGTGAAATTATGAAATTCTTTTGGGATGCCGAGCGCGGTGTGTACGTCGATGAACGCGGGCGAGCGGTCACGCCGGCGGCGCTTCGAAAGATTCAAGCGGAATCCGAAAGGAATCACGTCGTTGAGCTCGTAGCGTTGGCGGTTGCGTTTGCGATATGGCGGCAGATGAGCACGCCGCTCGGTGAAGCGATGACGCCGGAGGAAATCTTCGCGCTGGTTGATCCGGCGATCGCCGAGAAGGTGCGCGCGCGGGTGCGCACGCTTGGTCCGGTATCGTCCCGCGAATTCCAGGTGCGGATGGCGGAACAGATTACGCTTTCGCATAACGTCAACGCGGTACTTGCTGCCGGCGGATTCGCTGCGATGACTTTCGCGTTATGGAATTACGCGGCAGTTCGAGCGCGCAATGAGCAAGTATTCGCGGTACGTCTTGCCGCTGAAATAAACCGTGGCGCGGTCAGCCCGGCGCAAGCAATTAACCGCACGTCCCAATATGCCAAAGCGACGTATCCCACATTCGCCGGCACTACCGACAAGCGCGAACGCGCGAAGGGAACCATCGAAGCGCGGCGCATCCTCGACCCAAAGGCCGAGCACTGCGAGCGCGATGAGACGCGCGGGACGCCGGGATGCCCGGAACTGGTAAGCGAAGACTACGAGCCAATCGAGGATGTCGTGCCGATAGGCGAATCTACGTGCCGCTCGAACTGCCGATGCTGGATCGAATATCGCCGCGAAGCCGCACAAGCTGCCGCAGCACAAGTGCAAACTCCCGAAGAGCAAACTGAGCAGGCCGCATGAGCAATAAAGCCGAGACGACGATCACGTGCGATAAATGCCATAAGCCAATCGTTGAGCATCATGCTAAATTCCTTCGACCTGTGATTCTCCTGTGCGGTGATTGCCGGCAGCACAACAAGTGGTATCCGGCAACGCCGAGCGCACAAGCACTTGACAAATCCAGAAAAAAGGCGGAAAACTCTTAGCCAATTGACGCACCTGTGAATACGGGAAAATAAACAGATGAGCGCGTTTACCTCCTTCGCCGAGGATTCAGGCGGAAATGGTAGCCGCGCTTTTCACTGTTTATGGACCGAAGAGAATTTCAAGCACAATTCAAAATCCTCGAAGAGAGCGATTCCGTAGGTTCGTTCGAAGGTATTGCAGCCGTATTTTCGAACATTGATCGACAGAATGAAATCATCCAGCCGGGAGCGTTTCAGAAAACTCTCAGCGACTTCAGTGCGCGCGGATTCCTGGCGAATGCTCACGATTGGACCGAACCAATTGGCACGATCGATGAAGCACGCGAGACGGATCGCGGGCTTTACGTCACTGGCACGTTTCACTCAACACCCCATGCTCAGGCCGCGCGCAAGGTTGCACAGGAACGCCTCGCGCGTGGCAAGCAGGTCGCAATGTCAATTGGCTACAAGGTGACGAACGATGAGGTGAAGGATGGCTCGAGGCACTTGCACGAGCTCGAGCTTTACGAAGTGTCGCTTGTGACTGTGCCGGCGAATCCCCTCGCCGCACTTGCAAGCGTTAAGGCTGCCGAGCCGCCTGAAGATACCACCGCAATCGAAGCGCGTCGCACTGAGATGCGGCGCATTCAACTAACCCGCCTCGCAGCAACGCGAGTTTAAACCGGAGGACAACATGGGCCTATCCACCGAACTTGCCGAAAGGCTGAACACGCTGCGCGAGGAGTTCGTCAAGGCAACCGCAGTCGAGAAGCCAAGCGGTGAAGATGTCGAGAAGGCGCAGAAGATGCACGTCGATCTGAGCGCAATGGAACTTGAATACAAGAACCTTCGCGCGCTCGATGATGCGGCAGCCGCAACACAGCAGGCAATCGAAGTCGATGCGAAGGCGTCGAATATGATCCCGTTTGCGAATGGCAATGGGCGCACGAACGGGCACTCAGTCGCCACTCAGTCACGACCGCCAAGCGAAGCGCTTTCCGTATTCGATCGATTCCTCGAGTCGGATGCTTACAAGAACATTCGCAAGCAAGGGCATTTCCAGGGCGTGACGTACTCGGTTGAAGTGCCAGGCACGATCAAGGCTGCCGGCGACCCGATCATGTCGTCGCACTTTGGGCCGCGCACGACCGATCCGACAGTACCAGCGCATTACAGCGTGATGCCGACTGTCTACGATCTCTTCAGGGTTGTGCCAGTCAGTGCCACGAGTTCGGTGCGGTTTTATCAGGCAACGATGCCGCTTGCGAATAATGCCGCATTCATTGCTGAAGGGGCAGCGAAGCCTGAAGTTCAGCCGCGCTGGGCACCTGTCGATGCGCCAATCGAAACGGTAGCCGAATGGACCGCCGTCACGTTGCAGGCGCTCGACGATGTACCGCAATTGCGATCAGTCCTCTTTGACGATCTGCGCGCACTGCTGATGCTCAAGATCGACGAGAAGCTGCTCGCAGGTTCGGGCACGCCGCCGGAAATTCGCGGAATCATCAACACGGTTGGCATTCAGACTCAGGCATTCACAACCGACGCGCTTACCACGCTTGCAAACGCGGTTGGAAAGGTCGTCAACAGTGGCGCTGGTTATCCGACTGGAATTGTAATGAATCCGGCTGACTGGCAGACAGTACGCACAACGACTGTTGCCGGTATCTGGCCGTTTGGATCGCCGTCTGATGCCGGTGTGATGCGCATCTGGGGCATTCCGGTTGTGGTGTCGGTCAATCAGGCTGCCGGCTTCGCCATTGTGGGCGACTTCAGCTTTGGCTCGATCTTCGAACGCTGGGGCGTAACGTTCATCGTTGGGCTCAAGAACGACGATCTCATCAAGAACCTGCAAACAATCGTTTGCGAAGCAAGGCTCGCGCTTGCGATTCGCAGGCCCGCCGCGTTTGTGAATGCGGACATTGTGACGCCATAAGTGAATGCGAATCGTTTCAGAAGTAGCCTGGTGTTTGACCGAGGACGGCAAGCGGGTACCAATGCGGCATCCGCTTGCTCGATTTCTTCTCGTTGGCAAGGGTTCGGAGATTGAAGAATCAGAGCTTGATCGTTATCCGATTCTCGAAGAGTCGAACGCGAAGGCGATAGATCAAGCGCCGGAGAATAAGGCAATCGAAGAGCCGCCAAAGCGCAAACGAGGCAGACCGCCAAAACAGAAGCCGCTGATCGACGAAGAAGAAGAATGACCGAAGCTGAGGCAATGGAACTAGTCAAGGTTCATACCGAGCCGGGGCGCGATCCGAAGCTCTCTGAGTATGAGCTTCAAAGGCTGCTGCTTTGCTATGTCGATGATCTCGGAGATTACAGCGATGAGGCGATTAAGCGTGCTATCTGTGATGCGTGGGATTTGAAGGTGAACAAAGCGAGCGATTATTTCGACCTCTCGGTCAATGTGCGAGGCATGAGCACTAACCAGGTCAAGACGAATTGCGAAGAGCGCGCACGATATTACCGGCGGCGGCTGCCGGTAACGGTTGCCTAGATGCAGTGAGTGATTATGAGTTTCCACGCTCCTTCTCCTGTTAAGCCTCGAGGCGGGCAATTTGCCCCAGCTCACCTCGAGGTGATTTTCGAGAAGTATGGAGCCGCTTGATTGTGCGAAGCGCATTCAATTTGTTCTTTGGGCGGTGTTCGTGCTCGTGGTCCTCGTCGTGGTTCTTGCTCTCCTGATCCTACTCCAGTGACGCAAGCAACCATGCGCCACGCTCACACTTACAACACCAAACACTTAATAACGCAGGGAGGCGCGATATGGCTGGCTCACTTACAAATTACGGCGAGGGCAAGGTGCTCGCGCATCTCTTTGGCGGCACTACCTATGCGCCTGTTGCGACGTGGTATGTGGGCCTCTTCAGTGTTGCCCCAACTGACTCGACAGCTGGCACGGAGCTGACTGGCGGTGGCTATGCTCGAGCCGCAGTTAGCAACAATACAACCAATTTCCCGGCAGCAAATCCGGCGGTCAATGGGGCAGACGTGACGCTATTCACATCGAGCGGTTCGCATACGGCAGTCGCAATGGGGCTCTTCGATGCGGTGACGGGCGGAAATCTCATTGCGTATTCCACGATCACATCAACACCAATTGCGAATCTTGACGTTGTACGCATCGTGGCGGGCCAGCTTTCGATAAGCCTGGATTAAGTGAGTGACACTTGGCGCATCAGCATTGGGACAGGTTGCGCTGGCCGGCGCGGGAGGCGCAGCGGCCGCCGCGATTAACTATGTCAACATTGCAGCTCCAATCACGCTTACATCAAACATTGCAGCGGCGATTCAGGTTGTCGGGCGGATTGATCTGTCCGGGTCAATTGCCATCAGTTCGAGCGTCGCAGCCGCTATCACGACCATAGGCGGAGCAGTCAGTTACGTAAACATCACGGCAACGATAGCAATGGCTTCAGCACTCACAGCATCACTCGCGGCAGCGGCGACATTCCCGAATCCCGGCGTTTCATTCCGACTCTCGGATAAAGCAGGAGGCGCATAAATGGACTTATTCAAGAATTTCGCAAAGGTGACAGTATCGACGGGCTATGACGCCTCGGCTACGTCTGTCGTGCTTTCAGGCGGGCACGGTACGAAGCTGCCTGCTGCGCCATTCAATGCAACCTGGTGGAACTCAACCGACTACGCTGACCCAACGGACGATCCGAATGTTGAAATAGTGCGCGTGACTGCAATCGTGACTGACACGCTTACCGTGACGAGAGGGCAGGAAGGGATCAGCGCGAGCACGAAGAACACGGCCAGCAAAACCTACAAGATGGTTGCAGGACTGACTGCCAAAACATTCAACACTGATCTGGCCGGTGCTGCTATGCCGCCACAGCAAACCATCAACGGGCGGTTGACCCTTGAAACGGGCGTACCAGTCTCAACTACCAATCAGAACGCAAAAACGACGATTTATTTTACGCCGTTTGATGGCAATTGCATCAGCTTATATGACGATCCGATGTGGGTGTGCCATCAGTTTTCAGAATTGAGCCTGCCGTTAGGCACTCTCGTAGCTGACAAGAATTACGATGTGTTTGTTTACGATAATGCAGGCACGATTACGCTTGAATTGTCAGCAGCGTGGGCAAGTAATACTGCGCGCACTGACGCGCTTGCTTTGCAGGATGGCATTTACGTAAAGAGTGGCGCTGCTACGCGGCGGTATGTTGGCACGTTCCGCACAGTAACAACCACGACTACTGAAGATTCACTTCTAAAGCGATTTGTATGGAATCGCTCCAATATAGTTGCTCGCGAACTCTATTTTCACGACGCAGCAAGTCATACCTATGATGGGCCTGTCCGCATGTGGGCTAATAATGCGGAAGCACGCATTCAATTCGTGAGTGGACTGCCGGAAGAAACGTATGCCGTTGGTATTTATGGTGAACTGTCGGGACTGGCTGGCACTTTTACCGTAGCTGGTGCAGCACTTGATAGCACTGTGGACCCGTATCGTTCGCTGGAAATGTACATGCAATCCAGCGCAAGCAATCTTGCGGCCAGAACTTCAGCGGCAGCGGTTGTATCTCCACAGATTGGATACCACAGTTTGAATCTGCTTGAGCGCACTTTCAGCGGAACCGGCACATTCAATCTGGGCACTATCAGCGCAATAATCCGTGGTTAATCAATGATCTTAGCCGCTACAGCTTTGGCACAGATAGCGCTGGGCGCAATCGCGGGCGCTGGTATGGCGCATTCTGAGATTAGCGCAAGCATTGAGATTCAATCACAGGTTACGTGCCAGGTTGCCGTATCTGGTGCTGTACATCCAATAGGCGAATCGGTATTCGCTTCGCTTGGTGTTGCCGATACTCCGGCAAGCCTTCTGCTTGCGTCAAACAATAAACGCTCCACGCTTTCAAGCGCCATTGATACTGATGATCTTTCGATCGCGGTTATGGGCAGCATTTCAAACTGGCCCGCATCAGGGGCACTCACGCTTGACGTTGCAGCGGGCGCAACCGACACATCAAATGAGATTGTCTATTACGAAGGCAAGAGCGGCCAGATAATCACACTTGTCGGGCGCGGCAAAGACGGAACTTCCGCGAAATCATTCTCTGCCGGGTCGCTCGTACGCCTGAATGTAATTGCTGAACATCACAACCTGCTTGCCCGAACACTGATTGATGTTCAAACCGCAATCCTTGATCAAGGTATTGAGCTTGATGCAAAAGCGGACGCGGTTCATACACATACACCGTCTGATGTGACGGGGTTGCAAGCAGCACTTGACGCCAAACTTTCTCTCACTGGCGGTACGCTCACAGGAGCATTAATCCTTGCAGATGATCCTGTTTCAGACTTGCAGGCAGCAACTAAGCGATATGTCGATTACGTGGGCGCATCGACATGGAATGCGAAAAATAACGGCTGCGTGGGTGATGGATCGACGGATGATACTGCGGCCATTATCGCATTGCAGAATGCGGTGTTCGCAGCAGGCGGTGGGCGCATATTCTTTCCGAAGGGCGAGTATATTATCGGCGGCGCGCCGATTGAGCCCGGCGGCCACAATGCGCAAATACCGATACCGCTACTGTCCCAGATTGACGCGACAATTACGATTGAGTGGGTGGGTGAAGTCGCGCCGCCAACTACATGCTCGGCACAGCTACGACCCACAAAGCTAAATCATTCAATCATCAAAAGCACATTAACAGGCGCAAGCGGTAACGCATCAATGATTGGCGGGCGGCAAATCTCAGGCATTGGAAGTACAAACGGCACCGTATGGAATGCGCGTGATATGGTGTTTGAATGTCCGACTAATCCAACACTGACCGCGCTCGATTTCAGTAACCAGCTTGGCAACAAACTTGAAAATGTGCTGATTCATTGCGGATCACTATCAGAGAATCCCCCGGCATTCTTTGAGCCAACCCACCAAAATGCCTATGGCGTGAAGCTGTCACCAACCAACCACGCATCGCGTTGTGACGTGACATCGTTGAATGTGCTTAATTTTTATACAGGCGTGCGCTCTGGTGAGCTCGCGTATGGCTCGCTGATTGTGCAGGCGTGCAAAATTGGGCTTGAGATTCCATTTGCTTACCACCCAACCAAACTCAATATAGCGGGTTTCTATGGCTGTCAATACAACATCAAGGCGGCGGGTGATGGCCCTTGTGGGGTGCTCATCGATCTCTTGAGCCTTCAAAACGATATTGGTTATGGGCAGCCGTGGCAAACGGTAGTCTATGACATTGACGATGCTTCGAACCTGTTACATGGGAAATTCAACTGGACGAACGTTCAAGCCGGTGTGGGCATCGTTCACGCCATTGTCAAGAATGGCGGTGCAAATCTGATCGGTTCGGAGCTCTGGTAAATGTTCAATGAATCTCTATTCAATGAGGCGTTATGGAACGGTACTAGTGGGGTCGCGCCGGTCATTCCGGGCGCGATTGTCGATACGATTGATCCAGGCGTTTCATTCACGATCAGCGATGAACTTGGCGGCGAGGGCGAAGTAATAAGCGATGAGTGCATGTGTTAACACATACGATCTAGGCGACCTGGTAATCCTGAAGAATGGAACCTTTCTGGATGCAGAAGGCGTCGCTGTCGATCCGCCGGTCATCAACGTCAAGGTGCAAAGCCCGGACGCGGTGGATGTGACCTACACCTACGGCGTCGATCCGAATGTCGAGAAGCTCGCCGTGGGTGTCTACCGTTGCACGATTAAGCCGTTAATTGCCGGCATATGGTTCTACAGGTGGGAAGCGGTCGATCCGTCAGCGTCAATCGTGCTCGCGCTCGAGGGCGCGGAAGAGCACAAGTTCGCGGTTCGCGCAAGCATGTTCGCGTACCAGTAAGGTTTATATGGCTGCTTCGTGCGGAAGTTTTCACAGCGTGCTCGGTGAGTCGCTCTATCCGGCGATCCTCGAGCGTGAACGCCGCGTGCTCTACGGCGAGCAATCTACTTGCACGCTCTATTCCCTTTCGCCTGGAGCCGGCGAGGAAGTGCTCGTTACGCTTAATTGCCATTGGAGCGCGCGGCGTATTCCGACTATCGAAAGCGGGGCAATTGAGCAGTGGAGATTGGAGATTGCGACCACGCTGGTTAATTGGGAAATGCTCGCGAATGTCTCGACGGTGCTGATTACGCCGGGTACGGGCGAAGTGCAACGCTACCGGGTGCTGCAAACCGAAAACGCGATGAAACCAGGGCACGTTTATCACCTGCGAATTGAGGCAATCGCGCAACAGTAATGGCACTCATACCAGGATTCACAGATTTGGGCGGCAGGCGATTCACGGATACGGCTTCGCTCGTAATCGTTGACAAGATCGAAGTGGAAATCGGGCCGCTCGAAGAGAAGCAGCTCGAAGCGCTTGTGCGCCATGTGATGCGCGATATTCAGGCGCAGATGATCCGGAGTTTCCGCGATCCGAAGAGCGGGAGAACGTACCAGTACAAAGGGCGACCATATCGCGCGAGCGCACCAGGGCAGCCGCCGGCGAGACGTTCCGGGAGACTGCTTCAGGAAACGTTTCGAGGAACGAGCTTCCCGTCAACTACAGAAGCGGTGCTCACGATTAATACCGGCTAC
>Ga0137459_1000314_pt1 | contig 17911 bp, 18 predicted proteins | sample EasRivERMGT700_2_FD_104908 | JGI IMG/M metagenome (GOLD analysis project Ga0137459, IMG submission 104908) | Soil microbial communities from meander-bound floodplain in the East River, Colorado, USA - East River MetaG ERMGT700_2 | ecosystem: Environmental > Terrestrial > Soil > Floodplain ...
CCACCCGCTCCGGCCTGACGCACGGGATCTCGATGGTTCTCCCGTTGGTCATGACGAGCGAGCCGCGCGCCCCAAGCGTCACCACCAGCGCCTTCACCGTCCTCGCCAGCTCCTCGAGCTTCTTGCCGGTGCGCTCCTGCAACATCTGCCCTTCGTAATCGTTGACCGCCACATAACTCGCCAGGCTCACGAATTCGGCGAGTTCCACGCCGTTGAACACCGGCAGGCCCTGTCCAGGGTCGAACATGAAAGGGATGCCCGCGGCATGGAACTCGCGCGCGTGTTGCAGCATGCCCTCCCGTCCGTCCGGCGCGATGATGCCGAGCGTGACGCCTTGCGCCTCGTGAACGTGGTTCTCGTGCGAGTGGTTCATCGCCCCGGGGTGGAACGCCGTGATCTGATTGTCGTCGAGATCGGTCGTGATGAACGCCTGGGCGGTGAAGGTGTCGGGGATCCTGCGGATGTGCTGCTGCGCCAGGTGCAGTTTCTGCAACCGGTAGTCGTATGGCTGGTAATCGTCCCCCACCGTGGCCATGATGAGGGGCTCCCCGCCCAGCATCTTGAGGGAATAGGCAATATTGCCGGCGCAGCCGCCGAACTCGCGCCGCATGTCGGGCACCAGAAACGCGACGTTCAGGATATGGAGCTGCTCGGGCAGGATGTGGTTCTTGAAACGGTCGCCAAACACCATGATGGTGTCGTAAGCGATCGAGCCACAGATGAGCGTGGACATGGCGGCCACCGGGGAGACTATCATCTAATCATGACCGCGCGCGATAATATCCGTTGCCTGGCGCCCCGCGCCCCAAGGCGGCGCCTTCGGCGCCAACTCAACCTCAATTCAAGGAAGATCCCATGCTTAAGGAGTTCAAGGAATTCGCAGTGCGCGGCAACGTCGTGGACATGGCGGTCGGCATCATCATCGGCGCCGCCTTCGGCAAGATTGTCGAATCGCTGGTAAAGGATGTAATCATGCCGCCGATCGGACTGATGCTTGGCAAGGTGGACTTCTCGAATTTGTTCCTGGTGCTCCGGCAAGGCACTACTGCCGGCCCCCATCTGACCATCGAGGCTGCGCAAGAAGTGGGCGCAGTGACGCTCAATTACGGGCTGTTCATCAATACCATGATCTCTTTCGTGATCGTCGCGTTCGCGGTGTTCCTGCTGATCCGCGCGATCAACCGGCTCAAGCAGCAGGAGGAAAAGAAGCCCGCCGTGACTCCGGAGGAAGTCGTGCTGTTGCGGGAGATCCGCGACGCCCTGAAAAAGTGACGCGTCAAGAGAGGAAACGTCGAAGAACGGGGTGGTTGCGAGCTGCTTCACGTCTCACTTCGTGACCTCGCCCACCATTTTCGAGTACGCCGCCGCATCGAGCAGCTTCTCCAGCTCCAGTGGGTCGGCTGGCCGGAGGCGGAACAGCCAGGCGGCGTAAGGATCCTGGTTCAACCGCTCGGGCGCGTCGGCGACCGCCGGGTTGATCGCGACGATTTCGCCCGCAACCGGCGCCGGAATGTCGGATGCGGCCTTGACCGACTCGACCACGGCGCAGTTCTCGCCCCGCTTCACCTTGCGGCCCATTGCGGGATGCTGCACGAACACCACGTCGCCGAGCTGCTCCTGCGCGTGGAAAGTGATGCCCACCGTCGCCGTGCCATCGGCTTCCATCCGAACCCATTGGTGCGTGGCCGAGTATTTCAGGTTAGCGGGAATCTTCATGCTCTCAAAACAAATTCGTGATTCGTGATTCGTGATTCGACCCGTTCAACCCGTAAGAAAAAGTGCAGTTCACGTTCTTCGAATCACGATTCACGCTCTTTCCTGTCATGGCGGCGGCGCCGGCAGCAGGTCGAGGCGGAAGCCGGCGGGACTGAGATCGCCGGTGTCGAGATCGAGCCGGATCGTGATCTCGGCGTTGGCGGGCATGCCCGCCGCGACGTCCTTGCCGCGCTCCAGGTAATCCTTCGGCAGGAACACCCGCCGTGCAAGCGTGTGCTCCTTGGTGTTGGTGAGCACGAGGTCGAGCGCCGGGTACCCGAGATCGTGCCCGGCGTAATTGCGCAGCGTCGCGGTCAACTGGATGAGCCCCGGCCGCGCCGGGTCGATCGACTGCATATCGGAGGCTTCGATCGCGATCTGCCGGGGGCGCTGTGGCGGCAGGACCTTGCACTGAAGCGCGTCGCACAGCTTTACGAGATAGGGTTTCAGCCCGGGGTATTGCACGGCCAGTTCGGCGCGGTAGTAGTAGGCCGCCTGTCCAGCGAGCGCGAACACCAGCAATGCGGCCCCCACCGCCCACAGTCGGTCGCGCCGTGTCTGCGAGGGGTCGGGAAACAGCTCTTCGTCGAGGGAGAGCTGCTGCGGCGCCGGGCCATAGCCCTTCTCGCCGTGCGCGGTCCCCGCGACACGCACCGGGGGAGACTGCGCAGTCGCCGTCGCTGTTGCGGGTTCGACCGGCTCGAGCTTGAACCCGCCAACTTCGCTCTCGCTCCTCGCCGCCGCCTCGGGCGCCGCCTCCGGCAGCGCAGAGAGCGCCACGAGACCATCGAATACCGTCATGCAACGGCCGCAGCGCACCTGGCCCTGATGGGCCTGCAACTGCTCCGGCGTGACGCGGAAGAGCGTGGCGCAGGCCGGGCACTTCGTGATCATGCTGGTCGCCACGGGCTTACCGGCGGACGCCGCCCAGCAGCGCCCAGCCTTCGTCCTCTTCGGGCGCCTCGAAGTCGAGCCACTGCTCATAGGCGGCACGCACCTCGCCCGCCTGTTCCACGAGCAGGCCCGCCAGCGCGAGCCGCCCGTGCTGCACGGTGAGCCGCGCGAGCAGCGGCGCGAGCACGACGAGAGGGCGCGCGAGAATGTTGGCGACCACGATGCGAGCTGGCTGCCGGAGGGCATCGGCAGCGTTGTGAAAAGTTGCCTGCACCCGATTTTGCATAGCATTGCGGCGCGCCGCAAGCAGCGCCTGCTCGTCGATGTCCACGCCGTCCGCGCGCGCCGCCCCGAGCTTCATCGCCGCGATGGCGAGTATGCCCGAGCCACAGCCGAAATCGAGCACCGTCTCCCCGCCGCGCACCATGCGCTCGAGCCAGCGCAGGCACATCCGCGTGGTCGGATGGTGTCCGGTGCCAAACGCAAGTCCCGGGTCGAGCACGATGTTGAGGGTGCCTGGCTCGGGCGCCTCGTGCCAGCTGGGGACGATCCACAGCCGCGGCGAGATGCGGACGGGAGCCAGCTGATCCCGGCTCGCGCGCACCCAGTCCTGCTCGGCAACCTCGCGCAACCGGCACGGCGGCGGCGCGATGCCGGCGCGCGTGCATGCCGTTCCGACCAACGCCGCGGCGTCCGCGCCCTGCGCGAGGAGCGCGCTCACCAGGCTGCGCCGCCAGGGTCGCGGTGCCGCCGCGCCGGCTTCGGCGAAGACCGCCTCTTCGGCTGCGGAGCCGGCGCCAGCGTCAGCCACATCGACGCTCGCCGCGCCGGCCTCGAGCAGCGCGTCGGTAAGCGCATCGACGTCACGCGCCGCCACCTCGAAGGAAACGCAAAGCCAGGCCACTCTGGGATTGAGTTATTAGGACTGAGGATTGAGTGAGCGCCCGGCAAACAGCGTTTTTCCTCAATCCTCGATCCTCATTCCTCCCTGGCAAGCTTGGCGAGCTTCTGCTCGAGATAGTGAATGCTGGTGCCGCCGCTCAGGAACGCGGCGTCCTGCAGCAGCTCCTGGTGCAGCGGGATGTTGGTCTTGATGCCCTCGATCACGGTCTCGGAGAGAGCGATGCTCAGCCGCGCAATCGCCTGCTCGCGCGTGTCGCCGTAGGCGATGATCTTGCCGATCAGCGAATCATAGTGCGGCGGCACGAAGTAGCCGTTGTAGGCGTGGGAGTCCACGCGGATGCCGGGCCCGCCGGGCATGTGATAGGACGTGATGCGTCCCGGCGAGGGAGTGAAACGGTACGGGTCCTCGGCATTGATGCGGCATTCGATGGCGTGGCCGCGGAACTGCACGTCGCGCTGCTTGATGCGGAGCTTCTCGCCCGCCGCTATGCGGATCTGCTGCTGCACGATGTCGATGCCGGTAATCATCTCGGTCACGGGATGCTCGACCTGGAGCCGCGTGTTGACCTCGATGAAGTAGAACTCGCCGCCCTCGTACAGGAACTCGAACGTCCCCGCGCCCTCGTAACCGAGCTTGTGGCAGGCCTCGGCGCAGCGCTCGGCGATGCGGAAGCGGCTGCGCGTGCTGACGAGCTGCGCGGGGGCTTCCTCGATCACTTTCTGGTGCCGCCGCTGCATCGAGCAGTCGCGCTCGCCGAGGTGGATCGCGTTGCGGAAGCGGTCGGCGAGCACCTGGAACTCGATGTGGCGCGGATCCTCCAGATACTTCTCCACGTAGACCGTGGGGTTGCCGAAGCTCGTTTGCGCCTCCGCCCGCGTGGTCTGCACCGCGGTCAGCAGCGCGGCCTCCGTGTGCACCACGCGCATGCCGCGGCCCCCGCCACCGCCTGCCGACTTGATGATCAGCGGGTAGCCGATCACGCGCGCGATCTTCACCACGTCGTTCGGCTCCTGCGGCAGCGCCTCGTCCACGCCCGGCACCACCGGCAGCCCCGCCTTCTTCATCGCGTTCTTGGCGTTTACCTTGTCGCCCAGCAGGCGGATGGTCTCGGCCCTGGGGCCGATGAACACGAAGCCGCTCTGCACCACGCGCTCGGCGAAGTCGGCGTTCTCGGAGAGAAAGCCCCAGCCGGGGTGGATCGCCTCGGCGTCCGTCACCTCGGCGGCGCTGATGATGGCGGGGATATTGAGGTAGCTCGCGCTCGAGGGTGCAGGCCCGATGCACACCGATTCGTCCGCCAGCTTGACGTACTTGGCGTCGCGGTCCGCCTCCGAGTGCACCACCACCGTCTTGATGCCGAGTTCGCGGCAGGCGCGCTGGACGCGCAGCGCGACCTCTCCGCGGTTGGCGATCAGGATCTTCTCGAACATCAGGAAAACGAGTGCTGGGTGTCGAGTGACAGGGGTCGAGTGTCGAGTGTCGAGCGTTGAGGGGGAAACGCCCTACTCCGTTCTCGCCCCTCGACACTCATTACTCGTCACTCGTTACCCATTACCCGAGGATGAACAGCGGTTCTCCATACTCCACCGGCTGGCCGTTCTCCACCAGGATCGCCTTGACCGTGCCGTCCTGGTCAGCCTCGATCTCGTTCAAGAGCTTCATCGCCTCGATGATGCAGATGGTTTCGCCCGTCTTGACCGCCTGCCCCACTTCGACGAACGCCTTTGCCCCGGGCGCGGAGGAGCGGTAGAAGGTGCCAACCATGGGTGAGCGGATGACGTGACCCTCGGGCGACGGCGCGGCCTCGCCCCCCGCGGGCGCGGCGGGCACTCCGGCCGCAGCCGGGGTCGGGCCCGCTTGCGGCAGCCCCACGACGTGCGAGACGGCCGCCGCCTGCTGCGCCCCGGTCACACCGCGGCTGATACGGACCTTCTCCTCGCCCTCGGTGATCTCGAGTTCCGCGATGCCCGACTGCTGCACCAGGTCGATCAGCGTCTTAACCTTGCGCAGGTCCATGCCTACCCCTTGCCCGAGTACTGCAGGGCGAACTCCAGAGCCAGCTCGTAGCCCTTGGCGCCGAGCCCGCTGATGATCCCGACCGCAATGTCGGTGAAATAGGATTCCCGGCGGAACGATTCGCGCGCGAACACATTGGACAGATGCACTTCGACGAACGGGATGCCGACCGCCGCCAGCGCATCGCGCAGCGCCACGCTGGTATGGGTGTAGGCGGCGGGGTTGATGATGATGAAATCCACCCCCTCCCCGCGCGCCTGCTGGACGCGCTCCACCAGCTCCGACTCGGAGTTGCTCTGATAACTCGCAAGCCGGACCCTCCCCTCCTTGGCCCGCCGGGCAAGGCGCACGTTAATCGCCCTCAGCGTGTCCCTGCCGTAATGCTTGCTTTCACGGGACCCGAGGAGATTGAGGTTGGGGCCGTTGATGACCAGGATGTGCTTGGCGCGAACCATGGCTGTACTGTGACGGACTTCACGGCTCTACCGGCAGCTTCCGGCAGATCCGGATCATAAGTCGACAATAGCTGTGAGTTTGCAGAAAATGGGCGAACTTGTCCAGGGTTTCGACGAAGTTACTGTGGATTATTGCGGAAGTTACTCGCAAACCATGGCCGCCCCGGCGTCGATCCGAGATCTCAAAAAAGTCGGCGGAAGTTGGGCTGGGGCGGACCCAGGTCACTGATAATTAAAGCATCTGGACGCGAACCCCGCCCAGAGCTGACCGTGCGATTTAGACGAAGATACCGGGAGTAGGCTGCAAATAGGGCCAAGATAGAGGCTAAAGCAAGGGCTGTATGATGCGTTCAAGCTTGGCTTCCTTGAGCCCCCCCTGTTCGCGGCTTACCAAATTGCCCTTCCGGTCGATTACCAGCGTGTAGGGCAATACCCCGGCCCGGTTGCCGGCCTGGCGCAGCAGTTCAATGGTTTCCAGCCCGCCCAGCAAGAGGGGATAGTTGATGCGAAATTCGATGGCAAATTCGGCCACCTTGTCCGGCTGGTCGATGGCAATGCCGACGAACTGCAGCCCCCGGCTCCCGTAGCGCTCCTGGAGCCTCACGAATCCCGGGATCTCCTCCCGGCACGGGGCGCACCAGGTCGCCCAGTAGTTGACCACCAGCACCTGGCCGCGCCATTGCTCGAGGCTCTGGGTACCGCCCTTGACGTCGGCGACCCGCGCGCTGAGTACCCGCTCGACGACCCCATCCGGGGCCATGGCCAGCCCGGCGCCGCTGCCACGCGACCACAGGTGATAGGCGACGCCTGCCGCGGCGGACAGGCCCGCCACGACAGCAAACAGCATGGCGGTGCGCACCTTCATCGCCGGAAGCTCAACGCCTGGTCGAGTACCGCCACGAAGCGGTCGGCGGGTTGGAAGCCGATCACTCGCAGCCCCTGGATCTCGCGGCCTTCGCGGTCGAAGAAAACGATGCCCGGCGGGCCGAACAGGCGGAAGCGCCTGAGCAGCGCGGCGTGCTCGGCGTTGTTGGCGGTGACGTCGGCCTGCAACAACGTCATCTCGCGGAAGCGGGCCTGCACGCGCTCGTCGCTGAAGGTGTAACGCTCCATCTCCTTGCATGAGACGCACCAGTCGGCGTAGAAATCCAGCATCACTGTCCGTCCTGCGGCGGCCTGGATGCGGTCATCCAGTTCGGCGCTGTTGTTTATGCGCTGGAACGGCGCCTCGGACGGCGCGGTTCCGGAAGCCGTGACGCGCAGGCCCGCAAGCGGCTGCAGAATGTCGCGCCCGCCCGAGAGCGCGCCGACCAGGTAGGCGAGGCCTGCGACCAGCGCGATGATGCCCATTCCCTTGCTGAACCTCTGGAAGCCGTGAGCGCCGGCGGGCAGGGGATCGATGGCTCGCAGATAGATCGCGGTCAGGATCAACAGTGCAGCCCACAGGACCATCTGGACCGAAACGGGGATGAACGGCGAGACGAGGTAGATCGCCATCCCGAGCAGCACCGTGCCAAAGAAGCGTTTTACCGTTTCCATCCACGGCCCCGCCTTCGGCATCAACGCCCCGGCCGAGGCGCCGACCGCGAGCAGCGGCACGCCCATGCCGAGCGCCATGGCAAACAACGCCGAGCCCCCCAGCACGACATCCCGGCTCTGGCCGATATAGAGCAGCGCGCCGGCCAGCGGGGCGGCCACGCACGGCCCGAGAATCAGCGCCGAAAGCACGCCCATTACGAACATGCCCGCCGTGTGGCCGCCATGGAATCGGTTGCTCGCGTCGGCCAGCCGGCTTTGCAGCGCCACCGGGAGCTGCAACTCGTAGAAGCCAAACATGGCAAGTGCGAGGGCGACGAACACCGCGGCGAATGCGCCCAGCACCCATGGGTTCTGCAGCGCCATCGAGAGCATCGCCCCGGACAGCCCGGCCGCAACTCCCGCCACCGCGTAGGTCATCGCCATGCCCAGCACGTAGACGGCCGCGAGCAGGAAGCCCCTCGCCTTGGTGACCGGCTGGCCGGTCCCGATGATGACACCGGAGAGGATCGGCACCATCGGCAGCACGCAGGGTGTAAACGAGAGCAGCAGCCCGAAACCGAAGAAGCTCGCGATCGCCAGCCAGAACCCGCCTTCGAATACACGCGCAACGCGCGCGTCATCCGCTCCCAGGCCCATCCCGAAAAGCACTCCGGACGCGGCATCGCTGGGCGTTGCGCCCGTGGACAGCGATGCCAACCTCAATTCGGCTTTCTGCTCGTGGGGCACATAGCACACGCCGATATCCGCGCAGCCCTGCGACACGGCTGCGAGCTGTATCGCCGGCACGCCCGTATCACCGGGCTCGAACGGCAGCAAGATGCTGAGGCTGCCACGGTAAGTCTCGACCTCGCCGAAGAATTCGTCGCGGTGCTTCTTGCCTGCCGGCAATTGCGGCTCCCCGGGCTTCACGCCTGCGGGGCCGAGCGTGAAGCGGAACCTGTCCCGGTACATGTAGTAGCCGGGCGCGATCTGGTAGCTCACCTCGATCGAGCGCGCGTCCTTCAACCGCGCGGCGAAGCGGAACGCCTGGTCCGGCTCGAGCAGCTCCGGCTCCGCTGCACGAGCAAAGCCGCATAGCATCAATAGGACGAAAAGGGCTGGGCGCACTGTTGAACGGAGAACGGAGATTTGCAACCGCTTGGTACCCTTGTCATGCCATGCCCGCTGTTTGCTGCACGACCCCGATTCGCGCGTCACCTCCGCTCGCTGAATGGATGCCATGCCGGGCATTGCATCAGCCGACGGAAATGCTGGTCTCGTCCGCCACCCACTGGAGGTAGTCGTCGCAACCGCGCGCGATTGGGACCGCGACAATTTCCGGAAGTTCATAGGGATGGAGCCCGCGGATCGCGTCCTCGACCTCGGCGTAGCGCGCCGCGCGGGTCTTGATCAGCACCGGCACCTCGCGGGCAGTTTCGAGGGTGCCTTTCCAGCGGTAGACCGACGTGCATTCCGAGAGCACGTTCACGCACGCCGCGAGCTTCTTCGCGACGAGTTCATTGGCGAGCTTGAGCGCCGCCTCGCGGTCCGGCAGATTGGTGAAGACGATGATGGCGTCATTCATGATAAGAACCGTGATTCGTGATTGATGAGCCGTGAGTCGACTGGATTCCGTCTTGCCGATTCACGAATCACGATTCACGAATCACGCCCCCCGCAATCATTCCGGAATCGAGCTCTCCGCTATTTCGCGCGGCCGCGAGGATTCCGTGGCGCACGCTGGGATAACGCAGCTCGAACCGCAACTCCTGCTTCAGGCGGCGGTTGACCAGGCGCCGCGATTCGTTCATGAACGAGCGCAGGTTCGCGGGCAACACCCGGTCGGCTTCCGCACGGGTCACGCGCGGCGGATGCGGTAGCCCGAAGCGATCGGCCACCAGGTCGAAGTAGTCGCCCATCCGGATCGGAGCGTCGTCGGCTGCGTTATACATGCGCCCCGGACCGCCGCGGCGCAGCGCCGCGACCACGATGCGCGCAAGATCGTCGGCGTGCACATGGTTGACATAGGCATCCTCCTCGGCAGTGAGCGCCGGCGTGCCGCGGGTAAGCCGCGCGAGCGGCAAGCGGTCCGCTGCGTAGATTCCCGGCACGCGCAGGATGGACACGCGCACGCCGCTGCGCCTGCCCCAGTCACGCAGCTGGCGCTCGGCGTCCGCCCTGCGCCGCGCGCGCTCCGTCTGCGGCCGCAGCGGGCGCGTCTCCGGCACCAGTTCTCCGCCACAGTCGCCGTAGACGCCGCTCGTGCTGATGTAGACAAAGTGCTGTGGTAGACTGCCGCCCTTCGCCAGCGCGGCGACCAGATGGGCGGTGCGCGTGTCGCGCGCGCCGCGGTCTGGCGGCGGCGCCAGGTGCGCCACGTCGTGAGCGAGTCCAGCGAGCGGCGCGAGCGATGCGGGCTCGTCGAGGTCACCCGGTATCGGCGTCACGCCGAGCGCGCGCAGCAGCGCAAAGCGGCGCGGGTCGCGGGCGAGCGCGTAGATACGGTAGCGCCCCGCGAGCAGCGGGACCATGCGCTGGGCGATGTCGCCAAAGCCGATGATGAGCAGGCGCCTCATAACCCGATTTTAGCTTGAAGCGGGTCTGACCAGTCATAACTCACCAGTCGCGGACCACGCCTCGCCAGGCCGATATGCCCCACACCGTCACGATCCAGTCGAGCGGGCACGCGTTCACCGTCAACGATGGCGAGACCGTGCTCGCCGCCGCGCTGCGCGAAGGCATCGTCATCGCCTATGGCTGCCGTCACGGCGCGTGCGGCACCTGCAAGGGCCGGCTGCTGGAGGGGACCGTGAATTACGGCGCCTACCAGGAGCACGCCATGTCCGAGGCGGAGAAGAGCGCCGGGATGGCGCTGTTCTGCCAGGCGAAGCCGCTTGCCGACCTCACGATCCAGTGCCGCGAGATCGGCGCCGCCGTGAAGGGCATCCAGATCAAGTTGCTGCCGGCCCGCGTGGTGAAGATGCAGCGCGCCGCGCTCGACGTCATGCTGCTCGATCTCAAGCTGCCGGCCCAGGAGCGACTGCGGTTTCTCGCCGGCCAGTACATCGACCTCCTGCTGCAGGGCGGCATTCGCCGCAGCTTCTCGATGGCGAACGCGCCGCGCGACGACGGGTTCCTTCAGCTGCACCTCCGGGACTACGGCGGCCCGTTCAGCCAGCACGTCTTTGGCGTCATGAAGGAGAAGGACATCATTCGCTTCGAGGGCCCGTTCGGCACATTCTTCCTGCGCGAGGAAAGCGCGAAGCCCATTGTCCTCGTGGCGAGCGGCACCGGCTTCGCGCCGATCAAGGCGATCGTCGAGCACGCGCTCGCCACCGGCGTCGCGCGCCCGATGACGCTCTACTGGGGTTGCCGGGTGCGCTCTGATCTCTATATGCACGAGCTCGCCGAAACCTGGCACCGCGAAGGGAAACTGCGCTATGTGCCGGTGCTTTCGGAGGCGCCCGCCTCGGACAATTGGTCCGGGCGCACGGGGTTCGTGCATCGCGCCGTGATGGAGGACTTCCCCGATCTTTCCGGTCATCAGGTCTACGCCTGCGGCGCGCCGGTCATGGTGGAGGCGGCCCACCGCGACTTCACGTCAAAGTGCGGCCTTCCCGACGAAGAGTTCTTCTCCGACTCCTTTACTCCCGCCGCCGAGGCGTCAGGCTGACGCCAGGAACGCTTCCATGCCGAGCTCAGGCGCGAGCAAGTTCGCAGCACTGTCGATCGTCGCGGCGCTGGTGACCATTGCGCTCAAGGTGCTGGCGTGGTGGCTCACCGACTCGGTCGGGCTGCTCTCCGATGCCATCGAGGGAACGATCAACATCGTCGGCGCCACCGTCGCGCTGGCGATGATCAGCGTAGCCGCGCGCCCTCCAGACGAAGACCATGTTTTCGGCTACACCAAGGCCGAGTACTTCTCGAGCGGCCTGGAGGGCACGCTGATCCTGATCGCGGCCCTCGCCATTGGCTACGCCGCGGTTGACCGTCTCATCACGCCGCGCCCGCTCGAGCATGTCGGGCCCGGGCTGGTCGTCTCGGCAGGCGCCGCGCTCATCAATTACGTGGTCGCGCGCCGGCTCTACCAGGCCGGTCACCATTACCGGTCCATTGCGCTCGAGGCGGACGCCCGGCACCTCATGACCGACGTCTGGACCTCCGTTGGCGTCATCGTCGGCGTCGCCGCGGTATGGCTTACCGGCTGGGAGCGGCTCGATCCCCTGATCGCCCTGGCGGTGGCCGCCAACATCGTGTGGTCGGGTTACAAGCTGATGCAACGCTCGGTCCACGGCCTGCTCGACCGCGCGCTGCCGCCCGAGCGGATGCGAGCGCTGGACGGCGCGCTCGAGCGCTACCGCGCCCGTGGCATCGAGTTCCACGCGCTGCGCACGCGCCAGGCCGGAGCCCGCTCGTTCGTGACCCTGCACGTGCTGGTGCCGGCCGAGTGGACGGTTGCGCAGGGCCACAACCTGGCGCACGAGGTCGAATTGGATATTCGCGCGGCGCTCCCCGACGCGGCGGTGCTGACGCACGTGGAGCCGCTCGGCTACCCCGAGTCGTATCAGGACGCGGACTTCGACCGCTGAATCAGCCGCCAGGACACGCTTCTGGTCTTACGCGGGCCTCGGACCGGCGGCTGATTAGAAATCGACCTTTTGATTCTTGGCGTTTTTTGGTGGTTCAATCTTTTTCTTGTTGTTCTTGGCGTCCCTTCGACAAGCTCAGGACAGGCTTGGCGGCCAATTAAAGCGGGGTGCGACGGCGCCCCCCGGTCACGGCGTTGAGCTGCGCCAGCGCCAGCTCGAGGCTCTCGCGGTGGTGCCGCCGCGCCGCATCCGCATTCCCCAGCTTCTCCTGCAAGCGGGCGAGCGCTAGATGCGCAGTGTAGGTCGGCTCGATCGCGATGCTCGCCTCGAGGTAGCTCTGCGCCTTGCCCCACAAGCCCTGCTCGCCGCACAGGCGGCCCAGCGTCAGCAGCAGCGCCGCGTCTCCGGGATGCTTCGCGAGCCACGCTTCGGCACGCTCGATGCGCCGGACCGTGTCGCCGCCTTCGCACTCGGAGTAGAGCGCCACCAGATCGCTGTCCCAGTTCGCGTCCACGGCTTGCTCGATGATGCGGTGCGCGCGGCTGCTATCGTCGAGCGCGGCGAAGCTGCGGGCCGCCGCCGCCGCGACGCGCCGGTCGGCACGGTCGGATGACGGGATCCGGCCCCAGGCCTCCTCCAGCGCGCGGGCATCGAGCGCCTTGCGCTTGAGATTCTCGGCAAACGCGTAGCAGCGCAGCCGTTGCGCCTGCGACGCATCGAACACGTTGCGCTTGCGGAGATCCTCCGTGAGCGCCAGCACCTGTTCCCAGTTGCGCGCCTGCTGCTGAGCCTTGAGCTCGAGCCGCAGCGCCGCGGTGTGGCGGTGCGGCAACCGCTTGAGCATTTCGAGCGCTTCCTGATGGCGATGCTGCTCGAGCAGCAGCTCGGCCGCGGTCACCACCCGCGCCGGCTCGCCGTCGGGGGCAGCGGCCGCCTGCTCAAGATAGGCGTCCCGTCGCTCGTATGCGCGCAATTCGTGAGCCGCGCGCGCCGCGAGCACCGCGGCCAGGCTGGAGTGCTCGCGCAGCTCGAGGGAGGCGGCCGCCGCCTTCTCGGCCCGGCCGTAGCGGCCCGCGAAATACTCATGCAGCGCTTCGAGCAGCGTCGCCCGCGACTGCTCCCGGCGCCGCGCGACCCGATACTCGCGCACCTGCCGCGGCAGGCGCAGCATGGCGGAAACGGCGCGCACCAGCGCGTAGCCGATGGCAAACCCGAGTGCGAGCAGGACCAGCAGCAGGTTGAGCGAGAGCTCGACGCGATACGGCGGCAGCGCCAGCAGCACATAGCCGGTGTTGTGGCTCGCCGCGAGCGTCAGGCCCACGGCCAGCGCCGCGATCGCAACGACCCACAGGAGCGTTCTCACTTCACCGCCCCGTCACCGCCGGCCGCGCTCGCGAGCGGCGCGCAGGTTGCGCATCGCCTCCAGCGTGGCGTTGATCTCCGGCACCGCGATCCCGACCTCGGCGTCGTGCAGGTTGCGCAGCATCGCCAGCGCGTGCTCGACGTTGCTGTTGCGCGTGTCGTAGTAGCGGTTGAGCCAGTCGCGCGCGGCCTTGAGGTCGGCTTTGTAGCTCGTCGCGTCGCGGGCAAGCAGGGCCAGGCGCGCACCGATCAGCCGCAGCCTTAAGTTTTCGCGCAGAAAGAAGGCCTGCGAGGGCGCGAGCAGGGCGACGTCGGGCTGGTCCATTTGCTGCACGCGTATCAGCCCCCTCAATTCCGTCCACACATTGCTCCAGAAGCGCGTCCAGGGGTTGCCCTCGCCTGCCCCGGGCGCGGCGGCGGGCGGCTGCTCCGGCTGCGGCCGCATCTCCATCGCCAGCGGCAGCTTGTCCACCTGCGCGATCAGGGCGTCGAGCCGCGTGCTGATGGCGAGGGTGTCCACGTGCGGAGCCGCCTTCAGCCGCTCGATGTCACTGGCGACCGCCTTGCGCAAGGCCGTCAACTGCGGCCGGTCCATGCGCTGCAGGCGGGTGTCCGCCGTCTGCAACGCGATCAGCGCGGCCTTCACATTGCCGGCGAGGGCGAGTTGCTGGCTGGCGATGGCAAGCGACTGCTCGATCTCGGAGTAAGCCCATTCGTCGCGATTGCGCGAGAGCTCCTGGTAGAGCGCCTCCAGCGCGATCTGCCGGTTCTGCGATTCGGCGAGCCGGCTCTCCAGCACACCGAGCTTCACCTGTACGGCGGCCATCGCCTCGCGCGCCTGCTCGGCGACGAGCCGGCTGCCCCTGGCCTGGGCGTCGGCTTCCGCGAGTTTCGTCGCGGTTTCCTGGCGCAGCGCACCGCTCTCAGTGCGGCTGTCGTACCACTGCCATGCCGCGAAGGCCACGGCGAGCGCCGCGATCCACAGCGCCGGACCCGCATTGCGCAACAGCACGCCGCGCCTGGGCGCAGCGGACGATTGCGGAGATTCGGGCGCGGATTCGTTCACCAATCACCCTTCACCAATCACGTCCTCTTGAAATAATGGGCCAACCCGGTCAGCAGCCCTTCGTCGCCAGGGCCGGTCACGATCACCTTGCGCACCTTGAGCCCATGCGCAGCCTCTGCAATCCGCGGGTGCGGCACGAACAGCGGCGTGTCGAGCAGCCGCTCGCGCCCGGCTGGCCCGACCATTTCGGCGAAGTTGCGCAGGCCTTCGCTGCTGGTAACCGTGATCGCGTCGATCCCCTTGCCCGACCAGACCTGCAGCAGGGGCGCCGCGTCGAGTTCGGGCTTGACGCGGCGGTAGCACTCCGCGTATTCCACCACTGCGCCGCGCTCGCGCAGCGTCTCGCCCAGCAGCTCGCGCCCGCCTTCGCCGCGGAAGATCACCACCCGCAGGCCGTTCACGGCCACAAGCACCGGCAAATCAAGAAGGCTCTCGCTATCGTAGCGGCCCTGCGGGGCAACAACGCCCGTTATTCCGAACCGCTCGAGCGCCCTCACGCTGGCGCCGCCCACGGTGGCGACCTGGAGCCGGCGCGGAAATTTGCGGCGGGCGCTGATCAGGTTCATCGCGCGCTCGACCGCATTGGGACTGACGAAAATGGCGAGGTCGTACTGGTCGAGGCGATCGACCAACCGTGTGACAGACCACGGGTCCTTGACGTCGCGAATCTCGATCGCAGGAAACAGGATCGGACGTCCGCCGGCATGCTTGATCAAATGCGCGAACGCCTGCGCCTGGTGCGCCGGCCGCGTCACCACGATACTTTTCCCCTTGAGCGGTTGATCTCTCATTGAAATTTCGGTTCTCTTGGCGTGCCTGGCGGTTCAATCGATGTTCCTGGTCTCTCCTGGCGGTTCAGGTTTGCAGCGCGGCCAGGATGTCCGCCGCGCCCTGCACCTTGAGCCCCTCCGCCAGCGTGGCGCCGAGTGCCTCCGGATCGTCCGCCGCCCCTTTCAGCTCGCCACTCACCATGCGTGAGCCGTCGGGCGCGGCGATGAATCCCCGCAAGCGGATGTTTTTGCCTTCCGTTTCCGCGTAGGCTCCGAGCGGGACGTTGCAGCTGCCCGACAGCGCACGCGAGAACGCGCGTTCCGCCCCCACGCAGCGCGCGGTGGCTGCATGGTTGAGGGCGGCGAGCAACTCGACCAGGTCGGACCGCCGGGTGAGGCATTGCAGGCCGAGCGCGCCCTGCCCCGGCGCCGGGAGACTCTCCGACGGCGTGAGCAGGCGCGTGATGCGGTCTTCCAGCCCCAGGCGCTTCAGCCCCGCGGCGGCAAGTATCACCGCCTCGTAATGGCCCTCGTCGAGCTTCCTCAATCTCGTGGTGACGTTGCCGCGCAGCGGCTCGATCCGCAAGGCGGGGTGGCGCGCCCGCAACTGGCATTCGCGGCGCAGGCTGGAGGTGCCGACCCGCCCGCCAACCGGCAACTCGGATAAGGCGGCGTAGCGGTTGGAAACGAACGCGTCGCGCGGGTCCTCGCGCTCGCTGATCGCGGCCAGCGCGAATTCGCGCGCAAGGGTCATCGGCAGGTCCTTCACCGAGTGCACGGCGATATCGGCGCGCCCGCTCGCCAGCGCTTCCTCGAGCTCCTTCACGAACAGGCCCTTGCCGCCGATCTTGGCGAGCGAAACGTCGAGCCGGCGGTCGCCCTCCGTGGTAAGACCGAGAATGCGGATCTCCGCGCGCGGGTATAATGCGGCGAGCCTCGACTCGACGTGGTGCGCTTGCCACATCGCCAGCGCCGATTCGCGCGAGGCAATCACGATTCGTTGCGGCAGCATTCCTGCGGTCATCTTGCGTCGCTCAGCCGGGGCCGCAACGAACAAAAAAAGCAGAATCGACAGAATTATTCAAGTTTAGGTCACCCCGTCCTTTTTATTCGGAAAAGCGCTAAACCTTTCCGAATTCGCGCACGATGTGCTGCTGGCGGCGGCTCACCGCAATGCGCTCTTCCACTCCGTTCAACAGCACTTCCCAGTGCGCCTCACCGTCTTTCATGGCGCGCTCGAAGCCGCGCACCGCCGCGCGCGCCACCAGACAGTTGCGGTGCGCGCGCACGAAGCGCTCGCCAAATTCCTCCTCGAGCTTGGTCAGTGCCTCCTCGATCAGGTACTCGCGCGCCGCCGTTCGTACCGTCACATACTTGAGCTCGGCTTTGAGGAAAATCACGTCCTTGACCGGGATAAGATGAATCTTCCCGCGCTCCTGAACCGAGAGGTGCGTGCGCGCCGCGCGCGCGATCGCGCTCAACACCTCGGGCCGCGGCGCCGCCAGCGCGCGCGCCAGCGCCTCCTTCAGGCGCGCGAGCCGGATCGGCTTGAGCAGGTAGTCGACCGCATGCACCTCGAAGGCGCGAATCGCGTAAGCGTCGTAGGCGGTCGCAAACACCACCGCCGGCGGCCGCTCGAGCTTCTGCAGGTGCTGCGCGACCTCGATGCCGTCCATCTCCGGCATGCGTACGTCGAGCAGCACCACATCCGCCGGTTCGGCTGCGAGCAGCTCGATCGCCGCGGGGCCGCTCGCGGCCTCACCGGCGATGGAAAGGGGCAGCTCGACCGCGCAGTCGGCGAGCAGCTCTTTCAAGCGGGAGCGCGCCGGCGTCTCGTCGTCCACGATCACCACCCGCAACGGCCGTTTTTCTTCACTCACGGGTCGACTCACAAGTCACGATTCACGAACCACCGGCCTTGACGTACGGCATGACGATGCGCACCTCGTAGGTGTCAGCGCCTGCCCGGGTCGAGAGGCTCGCCTCGGCGTCGAAGTGGAGCGCGAGCCGCTCGCGGATGTTCGCGAGCGCCATGCGATTGCCGCCGTGGTGACCGCCGTCGGGGCGATACGGGTTGCGCAGCACCGCGCGCAGCTCGTCGCGCACGGCGGCGATGTTGATGATGATCGTGCCGGGCTCGATGCGCGGCTCGATGCCGTGGTAGACCGCATTCTCCAGCAGCGGCTGCAGCAGGAGCGGCGGCACCAGGGCGTCGCGCGGCATGGCGTCGAGCTGCCACTCGACCTTGAGACGCTCGCCGAGCCTCAACTGCTCGAGACCAAGGTACTGGCGGCACAGGTCCAGCTCGCGCGTGAGCGGGGTCAGTTCCCGGTTGTCGGCCATCAGCACGCGGAACAACTCGGCCATGTCCTCGAGCGCGAGTTCCGCCCGCCGCGGGTCCTGGCGGATCAGCGAGAGCACCGCGTTAATGCTGTTGAACAGGAAATGGGGACGGATTCGCGCCTGCAGCGCCTGCAGCCGCGCCTCCGTGAGTGCCGGCGATAGAGCACGCCCGCGCAGCCCGAGGTAGGCGAGCAGCGCCACGGTGGCGAGCGCAACCAGCAGCAAGTAGCGTTCCAGCG
>Ga0137459_1000317_pt1 | contig 17701 bp, 13 predicted proteins | sample EasRivERMGT700_2_FD_104908 | JGI IMG/M metagenome (GOLD analysis project Ga0137459, IMG submission 104908) | Soil microbial communities from meander-bound floodplain in the East River, Colorado, USA - East River MetaG ERMGT700_2 | ecosystem: Environmental > Terrestrial > Soil > Floodplain ...
AAGAGCGCCCAGTACGGCCTCTCGCTCGAGCTGCCCCCCGCCGCGCAGCCCCCCGAGGGCGCCGTCATCCGCAACATGCTCATGATGTGGTCGCGCGTCGTGAAGAAGTAGCGCGTCCACCGGCGCCGCAGATTTGCAGCGCCCGCGGCCCAAGCCCCCGCGGAGGGAGCCCTCACCACCTCCTCCGGGCGCGGAGCCGGCCGATCCACCCGCGAGAATGACGGCGCCCTGCAGATCGCTGGTAGCATTTGCCCCGGTCGCGTCGCCTTTGGGGGGAGGCCATGAGTCAGACAAACGAGCCCGTGCAGGAGACACCCCTGCCGCTTGCCCCGGTCGCTCGAGCACGGCCGCGTATCCTGCGCGGTCTGGCCTGGGTCGCCTTGCTCGCGGTGATCGGGGGGGGGCTCCTGGTGTACCGCACCCGCAAGCCGGACTGCCGGACCACGGCGCGCACCGAGCCCGACGCGATCGTCGTCCTGGTGTGCGAGCGCGAGTACCAGCGAACGGGCGATCCCGCGGCGGGCGCCCTGCTCGCCGACGCGCACCGCCGCAGCAAGAACCACGCGGTGGCCTCGGCGATCGCCAACGGCCTGCTGGTGACATCGGCGCGCGGCGAGGCGTTCCGCGTGCTCGGAAAGATCGCGAAGACCGAGAACCGGCTGGACGCCGCGATGTCCGCGTTCGAGGCCGCGCGCGACCTGCATCGCGCCGGCGCTCGCCGCGGCGAGCTCGCCAGGGACGACCAGGCGATCGCCGGGATCCAGCAGACCCGACATCAGTTCGCGCAGGCGCTGCGTACGCTCGACGAGTGCATCGGCGAGGCGCACGCGGCCGAGGACGCGATCACCGAGGGCTACTGCCACCTGTCGGCGGCCTACGTCCTGATGATGGCGGGATCGTTCGAAGAGGCGCAGGGGGAGCTCGAACGCGCGCGGCCTCAGCTCACGCAGGGCCGCGATCTGGTGTGGTTCGAGTCCCAGCAAGCCAACCTCTACCAGGAGCGCCTGCGCAGCCCGGTGAACGAGGGCTACCACGAGCAGGCGATCGTGCTGTTCAAGGACGCCTTGCGCCGCGCCCAGCGCGCACAGCTGCCGGACCTCGTGCTGAGCGCCGAGCTCAACCTCGCCGGCTCGCTGGCCGAGACCCAGCAGTTCGGCGCCGCCGAGCAGCACCTCGCGGCGGCCAAGCTGCTCGACACCGCCGGCGCCCACGCGTCCGACCGCGCGCAGATCGCCGCGCGGATCGCGTACCGCCGCGGCAACCTCGCGCTGGCGTTCTCGCTCAACGAGCGGCTCTACGACGCGAGCACCGACGATGACGATCGGATCCTCGTGTGCGCGATGCAGGCGCGCATCGCGCTGGCCTCCGATGACCTCGGCCGCGCCGAGCTGTGGGCCCGGCGTGGCGTCGCGCTCGCCGAGAAGGTTCGCGCGGAGGCCGGCGTCGAGCTGCGCGCGTGGATCCTCGAGACCCGGCGCGAGCCCTACGAGCTCTTGTTCACCGCCCTCGCGCGCGCCGGCCGGACCGCGCAGGCGCTCGACGTGTTCGATCAATGGCAGGGCCGCTCGCTGCGCGATGCGCTGTCACGACAGACCTCGACCACGGCGCTCGACCTCCGCGGGACCGCGAGCCGCATCGAGAGCTTTGGCACGTGGCTCCCCATGCTCTCGGAGGCCCCGCTCATGCAGAGCACCGCGGGCCACCTCGCCATCGAGGCGGTGCGGTCGATCGATCTGCTGGCCCTGGTGATCGCCGATCACCACCTGTGGTCGGTGACGACCGAGGGCGGCCGGGTCCACCTCGACGACCGGGGCCCGTTCGCGGCGCTGAAGGACCGCATCGATCGCTTCACGGCCGCGCCCACCGATCGCAGGCTCGCCGAGGAGCTCGGCCAGCTCCTGGTGCGCGAGGCGAGCTTCCGGACCACCCGCGAGGCCCTGCGCGTCGTGCTCGATGGCCCGCTCTCGGCGCTGCCGGTCGCCGCCTTGCGCCACAAGGGCCAGGCGCTGATCGCGGCCCGGCCGATCGTCCGCGCGCCGCGGCTCTCCGAGGTCGCCTGCGTGGCCCGGTCGGCACAGCCACGCAAGCCGATCATCCTGGCGGACGCGGCGGGCAACCTCCCCGACGCCCGCGCCGAGGCCCAGGAGATCGCCGCGCGGCTCGGCACGACGAGCGCGGTCGGCGCCGAGGCGACCAGCGCGGCCCTGTTCGCGGCCAGCCGCAACAGCCTCCTGCACGTCGCCGTTCACGCCGACATCGACGCCGGCGGTGGCTTCCTCGCGCTGTTCGACCAGCGGGTTCATGCCCTCGACATCTCGACGCGCAAGCTCGGTCCGGCGCTGGTCGTGCTCTCCGCGTGCGGGTCGGCGATGTCCGACGACCTCGAGCTCGCCGGGTCGCTCGCCACCGCGTTCCTCGCCGGCGGCTCGGCCCAGGTCATGGCGACCGTCCGGGCGGTCAGCGACGCCGGCGCGCGCGAGCTGACCGCCCGGTTCTACCGCGAAGGCGGCGCTGACGACCCCGTGCACGTCCTGGCCAGGATCCAGGCAGCGCTCGCCGACACCGACAATACCGACTGGCCGAGCTTTGCCGTGTTCGGCCACGACCTCTGCACCCGTTCACCCAACCTTTGACGATTCACATCCGGAGGGACTGCTGATGCGCACTGGAATTTTTGTCTATGCGAATTCTGTGGAGTACACGTTGCGGCCCGAGATCTCGGCCGTGATCAAGTACAACGGCCCCGGGAGCTCGACCGAGATCGCCACGAAGGGAGGCACGGTCACGCTCACCAAGGGGATCTATCGGCTCGTCACCGACACGCCCACCGAGCTCCAGGTGGCCGGAGGCACCATCGGGGTTGGCGACATCGTGGCCGTCGTCAACAACAAGGATCCGTGGCCGGATCCGCCGGCCACGTTCGTCAAGGTGTTCCCGGAGGTCACGACCGAGGATCTGCGGGCGTTCCTGCCCGCGGCGTTCGACGGGTTCGACGAGCCGGCGCAGCGCGTCACCGGCTAGCGATGGCTCGCCGGGCGCTCCTCATCGGTTCGGCGCCGGACGAGATCCTCGGGATCGACAACGACCTCGTCGCCGTCGCGGCCATGCTCGCGGCGCGCGGCTTCACGGTGCGGTCGCTCCATGGCCCGGCCGCGAGCCGGGACGGCATCCTCACCGCGTACGAAGGCTTGATCGCAGACACCGAGCCCGGGTGTGACGATCCTGCCGTGATCTACTACGCAGGACACGGCGGCCTGGTCCACAACACCGACGAGCCGGGGGAGCAGCCGCTGCCGCGCACCTTCCAGTGCCTGATCCCGACCGACTACGATCAGGGCAGCGAGGCGGACTTCCGTGGGATCAGCGAGCTCGAGCTGTCGCTGCTGCAGGCCCAGCTCACCGAGAAGACCCGCAACGTGACGGCGATCTTCGACTGCTGTCACGCCGCGCGGATGAGCCGCGGGCCTGCTCACGCCAGCGTCCCGCCACGCGGGCGCGCGGCGCCGACCCGGCACGGGATGGCGCGTCACATGCGGAGCCTGCGCGAGCGCTATCCGCGCTCGTCGGCGTTGGATCGACCCGTCACCGGCAACCCACACGCGGTGCGCATCGTCGCCTCCGGCGTGCTCGATCCCGCGTGGCCGATGCAAGACCGTGATCGCACGTGGTACGGCGCGCTGACGCTGGTGCTGCTGCGCGTCCTCGACGAGGTCGGCGACGCCGCGGTGTCCTGGAAGACCATCATCGCCGCGGTCCGCGGCCGCATCCGCCAGGCCTTTCCGGACCAGCGCCCCGACGCCGAGGGCCCCGTCAACCGCCGCGTGTTCTCGCTCGAGGAGGTCGGCGAGGTGAGCATCCCGCTCCGGCCCGGGCCGGCCGGGTTCACGCTCGGAGCCGGCCTCCTCGGTGGCGTCACCGTGGGCGACCTCTACGCCGCGGTCGCGCTCGACGCGCCCGATCACGAGCTGGCGCGGCTCCAGGTCACGCACGCAACCCCGCTGTCTGCCGAGGCGACCGTCGTCGCATGGCAGCCCGGCGTCACCGCGCTGCCGCCGGGCGCGATCGCGATGGCGCGCGAGCTCGCCGTGCCGCGCATGCCGGTGCGCGTCGAGGCCGCCGAGCCGGAGGCCGAGCTGATCGGGCACGCGATCGCGAGGACGCGTCGCCTGCGGCTCGCGACGCGGTCCGACGTCGCCGCGATCGCCACGCTCGCGCTGTCGGGCGCGGGGCTTGCGCTCCACGACGCCGAGGGGCCGCTCCGTGCGCCTCTCGCATTTCCGGCCGAGCTGCCCGACGCGCTCGCCGTGGCCGGTCAGCTGGCCGCGGCCCTGCAGCTCCTCGAGCTCGAAGGCGAGCACGGCGTCGCGCGGCGCGAGCTCGACGCCGAGTGGGGGATCGTCGATCGCGGCCAGCTGATGCGGCAACCCGAGCAAGCGGCCAGGCTCGAGGCGTCCGATCCGATCTATGTCCGGGTCGGCAACGCCGGATCGCGCAACCTGTTCGCGCATGTCTTCAACGTCGGCATGGCAGGCGAGATCGTCCTGCTGTCACACGCCGACCCGGCCGGGATCCCGCTGCGGCCCGGCGACCACGCCGTGCTCGGCGAGACCACCTATCGCGACCACGTCGGGCTCCCGCTGTACTGGCCGCCCGGCGTACCGCGCGAGCAGCCGAGGCTCGACATGCTGCTGATCATCGTCACCACCACCGCCACGGATCTTCGCGTGCTCGAGTCCGCCAACCCGCGCGCCATGGCGCGGGGCGACCGCTCGCCGCTGCAACAAGCACTGGGTCAACTCCACGACGGCACCGCCCGCAGCGCCGCGCCCACCGCCGCGGAGCACTACCTGATGGTGCGCTTTACCTTCCTGTTACAACCGCCGGCGTGAGCCGCCGGCCTCCGGCCGCCAATCAGCGCACAGTCAGGTTCTTGCTCCTCACGGCCGCGCCCGCCTCCATGGCCCTGGCGAGATCGCCATCGAACCTCCCCTTCGGCGGCGGGAGAGGGGAGTCCGAGCTCAGCGCGACGATCGAATACCTTCCCAGCGCCAGCGTGGCATCGGCGGTGATGGCCTGGTTGGTGACTCGACACTGGATGGCTCCCGGACACGCCATCACCAGAAGATCGTTGCGGTAGATCCAGACAGCGTAGTACGGGCCCCCCCGGGTCGCGGCCGCGTGCATGACGTCGCCGGCATGGAGCGAGGTGTCGCCGCGGACGACCACGTTGCCCTGATCGAACGTCAGCGCGAGCTCGAGCCCAGGCTCGTCGGGCTGCTGCAGGATGACGACCACGACCACCACGGCCGCGACCGCAGGAGCCGCGAACCACCACCATTTCGGTGACTTGCGCGTGGTGGCCGCCGCGAGCACCCGCGACTGCCAGCCGACCGGCGGCTCGTGCTCGGCCCCGAGGCCGGTGAGCGCTGCTTCGATCCGAGCGATCGGTTCGGTCATAGCGCACCCCCGGTACGACCCTCGATGCACTCTCGCAGCACGGGCAACGCACGCGTGACCTGGGCCTGCAGCGTGCCCGGCTTCTCACGGCACATCTCGGACATGTCCTCGAATGTGAAGCCTTGCTGGAAGCGCAGCAGCAACGCGGTGCGGACCGATTCCCGGAGCTTGTCCAGGCACGCAACCAGCGCGTCGCGCAACCGCCCGTCGTCGATCCGCTCGCCGGCCGAAGGCCGGGGATCTGGCACGCTCGTCGCATCGTCCTCCTCGATGTGGGACTGGGCACGACGGCGCGACTTGGCCGCATCGAGCACGCGATGGCGCGCGATCGCGAACAGCCACGTGCGGACGCTCGAGCGGTGGGTGAACTTCGGGAGGTCGCGAAACGCCTCGATGAACACCTGCTGCTGGACGTCGTCCGCCAGCGTGGCATCCCGCAGCGCTTCGCGGCAGTAGCGATACACGGAAGTCCCGTGCCGGTCCATCAATCGTCGTAGGGCTCCGGTCATATCTCCACTGGCGACGAGACCCACCACATCACTATCAGGATCCGTCCCACGGCCCGAATTAGGAGGCGCCTCTCTCGTTTCCCCGCTCGGGTAGTCCGGGGAAGAGTTCGGGTTCGAGGGTACCATCGAGCGCCTACAACTATCGGGAATTCAACCACATCCGGGCAGGCGATTCAACGTGACATGAACGCAAATCTCATTCGCTGCGCACCCGGATGGCCGTGGTGTACAACCTCTCCGTGTCCACGCCATCGCCCAGCTACGTCGCGTTCGGCGACGCGATGTCGGTCGATCTGTATCCCGAGTCCGACGTTCGCGAGCGGCTCGGGCACGCCGAGGCCGGCCTGGGGGCCGCCTCCCTGCTGTTCCGCAATGTCGACTCGATGTGGCCCGAGTTCACCGGCAAGGACCTGCGGACGCGCTCCCCGGAGCTGCAGCTCCAGAACCTGACCAGCGACGGCGCGATGATCGAGACCGTCCGGGACCAGCTACGCGGCGTCGCGGGTCCGGAGACCGTGTCGATCGTGACCCTCACCATCGGCGGCATCGATCTGATCGACGCGCTCGGCCTGGTGGCGTCGGGCCCCGACGCGAAGCTGCGCGAGTCCGCGCACATTCGACACCGCTTCACCGAGCTCGTCGGCCATCTCCGGGCCGCGCTGCCGAACGCGCGGCTGATCCTCACGACGATCTACGACCCGACCGATGGCACGGGCCTGCTGTGGTCCACGCAGGCGCCGATCCCGATCGACCTACTGAGCGAGATGAACGACCACATTCGCGCGACCGCCCACGCGACCCGCGGCGCGGTGCTCGCCGATGTCGATCTCCACTTCCGGGGCCACGGCATCCACGCCGATGAAGCCGAGCCGTGGTACTGGCGTCACAGCGTCATCGAGCCATCGGCGCGCGGCGCCAGCGAGATCCGCCGCACGTTCTGGAACGCGCTCGAGACCACTCGCGGCTGAGCGAGTCGACGCTGGCGGCCGGCGCCGGTTCGTGTCATCTCTGTAGCGCTGGCAGGGCCGCGATCTCGTCCGCCGCGTACACAGGAGTGGCAGATGGAGCGCAGGTTAGTTTCGATCCAGACGATCGACGCGATCGATCCGATCGCAGGTGCCGACAACATCATGCAGGCACGCGTGATGGGGTGGACCGTGGTGGTCAAGAAGGGCGAGTTCGCCACCGGCGATCCATGCGTGTTCTTCGAGATCGACAGCGTCCTGCCCGACGGTCCGGCGTGGGCCGAGTTCATGCGCCCGCGGGGCTTCCGCGTGCGGACGATCAAGCTCCGTGGCGTGCTGTCGCAGGGCCTCGCCTTGCCGATCGCGATCCTCGACGGCCGGGACGCGCCGCGCGACGTCGACCTGCGCGCGCAGCTGGGGGTCACCAAGTTCGAGCCCGTGCTGCCCGATGCCCGCGAGCTCGCCGGCCCGTTCCCGGCCCGGGTGCCCAAGACCGACGAGATCCGCCTGCAGTCCGCGCTCGCCGTGCTCGACGAGCTGCGCGGCCAGGAGTTCTACGTCTCGACCAAGTGCGACGGCAGCTCTGCCACCTACGTGCGCGACGGCCAGGACGGCTTCGTCGCGTGCTCGCGCAACTGGGCCCTGACCCGCGGCGAGAACCACGTGTGGCGGCTCGCCGCGCGCTACCAGCTCGAGGACCGGCTGCCGATCGACTTCGCGATCCAGGCCGAGGTGTGCGGCCCGGGCATCCAGAACAACCGGCTCGGCCTCGCCGCGGTCGACCTGTTCGTGTTCAACGTCTACGACCTGCGCGCCGCGAAGTTCCTCGAGCTCGACGCGTTCCTCGCGTTCTGCGCCGAGCGCGGCCTGCCCACCGTGCCGATCGAGCGCGTCGTCCGCGGCGACGAGGCCCTCCACTACCACCACGCGCTCGACGCCTGGCTCGAGGCCGCGCGCGGCACCTACGCCGGCACCAAGCAGCGCAAGGAGGGCATCGTGGTGCGCCCGCTGGTCGAGCAGGCGTCCGCCGCCCTCGGCGGCCGGCTGTCGTTCAAGGTGATCAACAACGACTTCCTGCTCAAGGACGAGGACTAGGCCCAAAACCCGGGCCGAAACGACGACAGGCGAGCCGACGTCGATCGGCTCGCCTTGCTGCACACCGTCGGGACCGTGGGAATCGCACCCACCGCGGCCGCTTTGTAGGAGCGGTCTCAACCCTAGTTGAGCTGGTCCCGGGAGCACTCGCTCGGATTTGCACCGAGGTAAACGCGGGCTGCAACCGCGTGCCTGACTACTCGACCACGAGTGCGTGGGTGGACTCGAGGGGAATCGAACCCCTATCGCTGCCGTGCGAAAGCAGCATCTTCCCATTGGACCACGAGCCCAGCGCGCCTCCGACGAGAATCGAACTCGCCTGCTACTGATAGACAATCAGCCGGCGTCACCAGACGCCTCCGGAGGCAAAACAAACACCTACCTGTCACGCTCGAAGAGCGATGATGATGATGACGTGACGACTCGACTCGACTCGACTCCCACGGCGGCGGCGGCCGCGTCGCAGTTGCCGCTCACGCGCGGCCGCCGCCTCGCCTCACTCCAGCCCCTGCCCCTCGTCGTGCTCGATCTCGCCGGTCCAGTACACGTAGTCACGCCACGCGTCCGGCACCGACTTCGTGCTCACCCGGATCTGCACCGACGGGATCCAGCCCGGGCGTACCGGCGCCGTCCGCAGCGCCATCCGGGCCTCGGCCGGCGTGCGGTTCGCCTTCCGCGCGTTGCACGCGTAGCAGCACGACACGATGTTCTCCCACGTCGTCCGGCCACCGCGCGACCGCGGCGTCACGTGGTCGTACGTGAGCCCCTCGATCGTGCACCGGGCGCCGCAGTACTGGCAGCGGTAGCCGTCGCGCGCGTAGATGTTCACGCGCGAGAACTTCACCGGCTTGGCGTGGCGCCGGAACGCCTTGCGGAGCCGGATCACCGCCGGGACCTTGACGATCACCGACACGGCGCGCACCTCGGTATCGTACTGCTCGACGACCTCGACCTTGTCGAGGGTCAGGAGCGTCATCGCGCGCTGCCAGGAGATGATCTTGATCGGCTCGTATCCCTGCGAGAGCAGGAGCGTCCGGGTCGCGTCGACGTGCTGCATCATGTGCCACGATCCTTGTTCCGGTGCTTGACGTGCTGCGCGCGCCGGATCGCGCACATCACCGGCCCGCAAGATCACGGACAACGTGCCGCCGGCGGGATTCGAACCCGCACTACGTGGCTTCTGAGACCACAGACTCTGCCGTTGGTCTACAGCGGCAAGAACGAACGAGCAGTGCCGCCGGCGGGACTCGAACCCGCACTACATGGCCTCTCAGACCATAGACTCTGCCGTTGGTCTACGGCGGCTTGACGTGGGAACGCTGGGACTCGCACCCAGTTGTCCACGAGGGCGGCTGCTCTACAGGCAGCCCCGGTGACTCTACCGTCAACGTTCCCGAAACGAACCATCCCTGGGGTGATCGACGGGACTTGCACCCGTTTCGACGAGGTCCACAGCCTCGCGCCTCGACTCCTTCGGCATCGATCACCGTCCGCCCTGGACGAATTGCACGTCCATCGCTCGGTTATCAGCCGAGTGCTCTGCTGTTGAGCTAAGGGCGGGAGCCGCCGCGGGACCCGCCGGTCGCCGCGGGCCAGACGTGCAGGAGGTCGGATTCGAACCGACGACAACCCCGTGATGAACGGTAACCATCCTCGAACGGCCCGGATCTGGGCAAGGGACCGAGGGTGGCGTGAAGGCGCTCTTCCAGCTGAGCTACCCCTGCAGAGCCACATGCGGCGCCGCGCGCCGCCTACCAACGATCGTCTGGGTGACAGGGATTGCACCTGCGACCTCGAGGTCCCGAACCCCGCGCTCTACTACTGAGCCACACCCAGATCGGCGCGTCGCCAGTGAATCGAACACTGCAAGCCCGGTGTTGGAATCCAGGCCCTTCCCAGAAGACGACGCAGAGATAGAGGCGGACGAGGTGGCTACACTGCGCATTACTCGTACAAGGGGTAACGCAGTGCATCCGGCCCGCCTGGTGCCACCGAGAGGACTCGAACCTCTACCAGCGACCTTCGCAAGGTCGTGTCCCATCCCTGGAACGGTGGCAGGTGATCATCGAGCAACGGTCGCAGCCGATGGAATCGAACCATCACGCGCGCGGATATGAGCCGCGGCGGTGCCCTGCACGGGCTGCGGGAACCAGGCCTGGGTATCCGTGGCGGGAATCGCACCCGCGTTGCCGGTTCGAGAGACCGGAGTATTGACTACTATACGACACGGACATGCAAACTCGGGCGCGCGGCGTCCGTGACGGGAATCGAACCCGTGTTGCCCGTTGGAAAGACGGGAGTACTGGGCCGCTGTACGACACGGACGAAAGATCTTCACATCGCGGGATCGGTTGGGTTCGAACCAACGGCCATCCGGTTAACAACCGGCCGCTCAACCAGCTGAGCTTCGATCCCAGGTACCGGCGTGTTGCCACGCCGGCAGCGGTCGCGGGGCCGCGCCTTCGCACGCCTTCGTAGTCGCCTACGCGCGCGCAAAGTCGGCGATGACCGGCGGGGTCGACGTGTCGAAGCCGACAACATCGATCATACCGGCGTCGTTGGGGTCAGCGATGCTGAACCCCGTCGACGTCATTCCAACCACGACCAGCTTGGCCGGAATTCCCCGTGCGTCTCGGTACGCCCGCAGAGCCTGGGCCGGGTGCACGTCTCCCGCCCAGGTCTCGTTGTCGGTGTAGATACAGAACGTATCGACCTCGACGCGGTTGTTCTGTGCCCAGATCATCGGCAGGGCGCAATCGGTTCCCCCCATCGCCAGCTTGCCGACCGCCTCGACCACGTCGTCGAGCCGCTGGCGCGGCGAGATCGACATCGTCGTGATGCCCGGCGTTCCACCGCCCCACTTGCCACCGTGGCCGCTCGGCCCCGCGGTGAACGCGACGAACGCGTGATCGCGCTCGGTCGCCGCCGTGACCAGCGCCATCGCCGCGCTCGCGATCCGCGGCGACAGGGTCGGCACCCCGGCGACCGCGCCGGACGCCATCGATCCCGACACGTCGAGCGCGAGCAGCGTGCGCTTGCCGGACGCCGCCACCGCACCGAAGCTCGCGTAGAACGCGACATCCAGCGCATCGACGATCGACGCGACCGGCTGCCACGTCCCCGAGCCCCGCACACCCCGCCCGGCCTGATACGTCATCAACGCCGACAGGACCGCGATCGGGTGGACGCGCGCCTTGCCGAGCCGCTGCGGGTCGCGCAGCTCGCTCGCCACCTGCTTGGCCGCCGCCGACCCCGTGGTGAGGAGGCCCACGCGCGTCATCGTCGCGAGGTTCCGGATCATCGCCGTCATCGGCATCGCCGCCAGCAGCGCGTCCCAGATCTCCGCGGACCCGAGCCACTGCGTCGGCACGCACTCGCGCGGGATGCGGCGGGCCCGGATCAGCTCGGCGGCGGCCGACACGTCGTCGATCGTCTTGAGCTCGTCCACCGCCACGATCAGCGCGAGCGCCGGATCCTCCGCCGCACCGGCCGGGATCTCCCCCTTCACCGCCCACGCGAACAGCCGGTCATGCGAAGGCGACGCCGCGCGCGGGTGCGCCAGGCGCAGCAGATCGCGATTCGACCAGCCGTCACGCGACTGGTACTTGGCGAGCTGGAACGCGAGATCCGCGGCCGGCTTGCCGTTGAACCATGCGCCGACCGCCTTGCGCATCCCGCGGCCCCAGCCACCAAACCCCTGCGCGTACTCGGCGAAGTGCATCAAGTGCGTGCCGATGCGGCAGACCTTCGGCAGCGCGGCATACGCGGCACGCCGCGTCGCCTCGTCACCCAGCTTGGCGGCCATCGCGAGCGCGAAGATCGCCGGATCGTTCCGGGGCGCGCGCCCCGCATCGGAGATCGCGACGATCCGGGCCACGGTGCGAACACCGTCGGCGGCGAGGCAGCGCGCGACCGCCTCGGCGTTGTCGATCGTCAGCGCACGCTCGCCGACATGGAACGTGCCGCCCTCGCTGCCGAGGACCAGGAAACGATCGAGCCGCCCCCAGTCGTCGATCTCCCAGGCGTAGCCACCTGCCGCGTTCGGCACCTGGCTCGAGCCCGGGATCGGCTCGCGCTGCGGCGTCTTCGTGCTCGAGAAGTGCTTGGTGAACTTGAACATGGCTGCTTCCTCCGGCCCACGGTGGTGGACGGTTCCGAGTGAATTGATCGCGGCGGATCGACCGCGGCGGCGTAGACCGCGGCGATCAAGCGAGCCTCTCGCCGGATTCGAACCGGCGACCTACTGTTTACGAAACAGTCGCTACTTCCAGCTGAGCTAGAGAGGCATGCACACCGTGCGAGGCGGATCGCCGAGCGGCGCTTTTTCCGCCTCGCAACGCGTGGAGCAGGTGACGGGAATCGAACCCGCCTGGGACCGGTATGGCGTACCGGTGTGCCACCATGACACTTCACCTGCGTGGTGGTCTCCTCGGTGAGACCTGGTCGTCGATCGTCGCCGATCGTCGTGGGTCGGGTGGGAATCGAACCCACGTTCCGGCGGTGTAAGAAACCGCTGCAAGGCCAGCGTTTGCTACCAACCCGTGCTGCCTCGAGCCGTCCCACCCTCTGGAATCGAACCAGAACCTCTCGGGCTTCAACCGAGCGCGCAGACCAACTACGCCAGAGTGGGATGTCGCACCGCGCGCACGTTGCTGGCGAACGCGCGGTGCTGTCGTGGGTGCCTGCCAGGCACCCTTCATCATCATTGCTCTTCGGTTGTCACAGAGCTCGCTCCCGCCGTGCGCAGGGCGCACCTCGGGCCTCGATGCCTCCGCGAACTTCGCGGACGCACCTTGGATCTCATCGCGCCCACGGACCTCGCGGGCGCAGCCGTAGCAATCACCATGATCGAGAGTCCAGACTCTCGATCACGAGTCGCTACATCACAGTCGTGGGTTCGCGTACGGGCGAAGTCCGGCCCGAAACGTCGAAGGGCCACCCGGTTTCCCTTGGGTGGCCCTTCTGCACGGAGACGCTGGTCACGTCATCCGGGTAGAGGCCCCCCCAGGGTACCGCCGGCATCAAGACAGATGCCGGCCATAAACAGGGCGCATTCATAACAATTACGCCATGTTAGCGTAATGGTCGTCTGCAGCCGTGGCTGGTTATGTGGATGGGAGTGCTTCACGGTCTAATCTCGGGTTCTGGGTATCTCTAGGAATCTCTGGTCGCCACGCCCGTTGCGGGCACGTCGACAATGAGAGGATTAACAGCGCGCCCCCGATCTGTCAAACCTTTTTCGACAAGAATCGTAGTCGCCAACGCCGCCGACCACGTTGTCGCCGAGATCGAACCACGGCAAGAAGTAGGTGCCGAACAGGCCGGCGCCGGCCATCACGGACGCCTGCGGTGGCCCCGTATGGTTCGCTGCCGATCGCGGCGGTGGTCGAAGCCCCTTCGCGTGCGAATCCTCGTACTATCGGTCGTGGAAGGTTGATGGCATGACAGATCGCGTACGGATCGGAACGTGTGCAGGGCCCGCCGAGGCGGCCTTCGTCCGCTCGGTCTTCGCGGCGCACGACCTGCACGTCGTCATCGGCGGTGAGAACCATGCCAGCATGTTTGCCGGGCTCGGCGGCTTCATCTCGCTCGACATCATCGTCGCCGAGGAGGACGCCGAAGAGGCCGTGGCGCTGCTGCGTGACATCCGCGAGGGCGATCATGCCGTCGCGGACGGCGAGGCGCCCGAACCGGAAGCCGACGAGCACGACGACGAGCACGACGATGAGCTTGCCGACGCCCAGGGCGTATGGGGAAGACGCGCGGACAAGCCCGCCATCGATGGCCCCGTGCAGGAGGCTCCGTTCGACGATCGGCGGCGGCGCATCGGGATCGCCCTCGTGGTCGGGGTCATGTTAGGCGTCGGGGCCGGGCATATGTACACGCGCGCATGGCTGCGGGGCATCCTGCTCCTGGGGCTCCAGATCCTGGGCGTCACCTATCTCTTCACGGCGCCCAGCTTCGCCGCACTGCTGATCGTCGGGACGCGGATCTACGACCCAGTCGGTGCGATCTGGCGGATCTGGGCGGGTACGAGCCCCAGCGAATCGCGCCGCGATCACGGCGTCGGCAGGCTCGGTCCTGCGCCCGCTGCCGCTGCCGCACCGCGCGAACGCGCGACGGTGGCAGGCGAAGATCACGCCACCGCGCCCATCGATGACCCCGGCCCCACGTGACCGGCTCCTACTCGTAGATGATGTCGATCGCGTCGGTCGCCTGGCCGCGCGCGCCGACGACCCGGTGCGTGGTGTCGGCGGGCGTCGAGCGGATCGCACGCGGCGAGCCGCCGCTGCCGATCACCGCCGGCCCGAGCCTGTTGCGAACCAGCGTTAGCCAGCGACCTTGCGATAGATCTCGTCCACGCGGATCCTCGCATCGAGAATCTGGATCGTCTCGCCGGCGCGAGCCTCATCCCGTTGCCAGTGTCCGCGCTTTGGCCTGCGAAAGACTTCGATCCTCGGGGTGTCCTGCGAAACGAGTACATACTCCTTGAGCGAGTGAATCGTCATGTAGTGCGCAAACTTCTCGCCACGGTCGTACTCTTCGGTGGAGTCCGAAAGCACCTCGACGATCACGGTCGGATTGCTGAGCGCTTCTCCGAGGACCTTCCCGTTGCGCTCGACCTTTTGCGCTTCGATCGCACCGCATACGATCGTCACATCGGCATACGTCGAGAGCGCCGTTGCACGAATGAACAGCATCGCGTCCGACTGGAACAACTCGCATCTCGCGAGCGCCGACTTGAGCGCAGCGTGCACGTTGCCAGCCAGCCGGCTATGCTCGAGCGTGCCGCCGGCCATCGCGTAGATGACACCGTCAAGCCATTCGTGCTTGAGGCTGCTTCGCTGTTCCGCCTCGAGATAATCCTCGTAGGCGACGTAGCTCTCGGCAGCTTGAATCATGCGAGGAGCATACTGTACTTCGCCCAGGCTAGCCGACGAAGCACCTCGCCCATACGTTGTGGCCGAATGCTCGAGGACGAAGTGCGCACCGTCGACCGGGCTGGCGATCGCGATCGGGCCGCCGGCCTCGGGTGCGCCGCACACCGGCGGGGCCGGTCGCCTGACCGCCGCGTCCGCGTGAACACGTCTACTCGTACACGATGTCGATCGCGTCGGTCGCCTGGCCGCGCGCGACGACGACCCGGTGGGTGCCCGGCCTGGGGATCCAGGTGTCGGCGGGCTCGCCGTCGATCGTCCAGCGCAGGTCCGGAAGCGCGGGCAACGCGGCGAGCGGCGGACGCTGCGCCTCGGGCGGGCGGTGCGGCTCGAGGACGAAGTGCGCGCCTCGAACCGGGCTGGCGATCGCGATCGGGCCTGTGGCCTCGGGGGCGCCGCACACCGGCGGCGTGGGCCGGCCGTAGAACCGGGTCCACGCGCGCACCGCGTCGGGATACACGACCGACGGGACGCCGCACACGAGCTGGTGCCAGTCACAGGTCTCCTCGGGGACGTGGCCGGTGATGAACAGCTCGCGCTTGTGGTGCTCGCAGGACGGGCCCGGGCGCTTGCCGGAGACCGGGCAGATCTCGGCCGAGACGATCGTCTCTGGACGCGGCGGCGCGGTCGGGGCGCCGTAGCGGGCCGCGATCGCGGTGTACGCGGCGCGCACGAGCGGGGTCGCGCCCTCGGTCGACATCACGTGGTGGGTCGGCGAGCCATCGAAGTTGCCGGCCCACACGCCGACGGTGTACTCGCGCGTGGTGCCGATCGCCCATAGATCGGTGTACGCCTTCGTCGTGCCGGTCTTGAGCGCGATGGGGAACGCCAGGTTCAGCGGCACGCGGTCGCCGAACATCGGCTTGCGCGCGTCGCGATCGTTGAGGATATCGAACACGAGGTACGAGATCTCCTCGGAAAAGATCCGGTCGCGCACGATCGTCGGCTCGGTCCAGGTCGCGCCGTCCGGGCGCTGCGCCAGGTCGATCGCGCGCGGGGCGATCGGGCGCCCGCCGCGGCCGAACGTCGAGAACGCGGCGGTGAGATCGAGCAGGCGGGTCTCGGCGTTGCCGATCGCGAGGCCCCAGTCGTACTCGGCGTCGGGCCGGTCGAGCGTCGAAAGGCCGGCGGCGCGGAGCTTGCGCAGCACGGTGCCGACGCCCACGCGCTGCAGGGTGTGCACGGCCGACAGGTTGTACGAGCCGGCGAGCGACTCGCGGTAGCGCGCGAAGCCGTGGCTGCGGAAGTCCTTCGTGTAGGCCTGGTGCGCGTCCTCGGCCAGCACCACGTCCTGGGCGATGGTCGCCGGGGTGTCGCCGGCCTCGAACGCGGCGCCGTAGACGAACGGCTTCAGCGTCGAGCCCGGCCGCAGGCGCGCCGTGACGCCGTTGAAGGCGTGGTCGGCGTAGTCCTTCGAACCCACCAGCGCCAGGATCGCGCCGTCGGAGTTGCGCAGGACGACGATCGCCGCCTCGCCGACGTTGCGCGCCGCGAGGTGGCGCACGTGGTTGCCGAGCGCGACCTCGAGGTGCTGCTGCAGATCGCTATCGAGCGTCGTGCGCACGACCGCGCCGCGCTGGAACGCGGGCGGCAGGCGCTCCTTGATCAGCTCGACGAAGTGCGGCGCGCGAAACGGCGGCCGGGTCCTCGTCAGCTCGAGCGGGATCCGCTCGGCGAGCGCGCGGTCCTCGGCCGCCAGGTAGCCGTGGTCCTCCATGAGCCGCAGGATGTGGGCGCGCCGGGCCATGACCCGCGGGCGCTCGCGGAGCGGATCGTAGAACGTCGGGCCCCGCGGGATCACCGCGAGCATCGCGGCCTCGCCGATCGAGAGGTCGGCCGCATGCTTGTCGAAGTAGGTGCGCGCGGCCTGCTCGGCGCCCCACGCGCCGTTGCCGTAGTAGACGCGGTTCAGGTACTGCTCGAGGATCTCCGGCTTGCCCAGCATGCGCTCGAGCCGGCCCGCGAGGACCATCTGGGCCAGCTTGCCCGAAAGGCTCCGCTTCGTGCCCGCCAGGAGCCGCACGAGCTGCATCGTGATCGTCGAGCCCCCGAACTCGGCGCCGCCGCCTCGCAGGTTCAGCCACGCCGCGCGCGCCATCGCGGTCCAGTCCACGCCCGCATGGTCGTGGAACTCGTTGTCCTCCGACGCGAGGGTCGCGCTCACGAGGTACGGCGAGATCTGGTCGAGCCCGATCCAGCGCTCGCGTAGCCCGGCGCTGGTCGCCTCCTGGCGCAGCGTCGCGCCGTTGGCATCGACGACCGAGAGCGACGTGGCGGCGGACCTGTCGAGCCGCGCGCGCGAAAACTCGCCGCTCCGCACCGCGATCCACCAGGCACACGCAAAGGCGGCCCACCCGCCGATCAGCGTGATGGCCACGCGGCGCGGCCAGCGCAGCCGCCGGCCACGCAGCGCCGCCCACAGCGCGCCGAGCGCCTGCCTCACGGTTGCGGCCTGCCGCGCGCTCACCTGGCCTTGATCTCGATGACGTCGACGCCGGTCTGCGCGTGGATCGCCGGCTCGTACATCAGCTCGGCGACCGTCGGCGGGCGCGCGAACTTGCCGGCCGCGATGGCGCGGATCTGGAACTCGTGGACGTAGCGACCGTTCGAGCTGTACTCCGACGCGAAGTTCACCCGGTCGTCGTGGATCTCGCGATACGTGCCCCACTCGGTGGTCTGGACGACGGTCGCCGCCGCGGTGGTCGCGAACCGCGTGTTGAGCGCCTCGAACCCGGCC
>Ga0137459_1000319_pt1 | contig 17681 bp, 13 predicted proteins | sample EasRivERMGT700_2_FD_104908 | JGI IMG/M metagenome (GOLD analysis project Ga0137459, IMG submission 104908) | Soil microbial communities from meander-bound floodplain in the East River, Colorado, USA - East River MetaG ERMGT700_2 | ecosystem: Environmental > Terrestrial > Soil > Floodplain ...
CGCGAACGCCGCGCTGGTCGAGACCACCGAGCTCAACTTCATCGGCAACATCGAGGGCCTCGACATCCCGCGCGGCGTCGCCGACGTCGTCGTGACCTCGGGCTTCGTCGGCAACGTCGTGCTGAAGATGCTCGAGGGCGTGTCCGACACCGTGGTGCGGCTCGCGCGCTACGCGCACAAGGAGCGGCTGACCTGGCGGCTCGGCCTCCTCGCGCTGTCGTCGGCGATCGATCAGCTGAAGTCGATCACGGACTGGCAGCAGTACGGCGGGGCGCCCCTGCTCGGCTTCGCCCACCCGTTCATCAAGGCGCACGGCCGCTCCAACGCGCGCGCGGTCACCAACGCGATCAAGGTCGCGCAGAAGTCCTTGGCCGGTAACCTGTGCGGCAACATCGCCCGCACGATGGCCGAGCTCGATGAGCGGGCGAACCGCCGGCCGCGACCGGCCGACGGCCAGGCGCGCGAGCCCGGCGCCGGGTCATGAAGCCTCCGTCGCTGCTGCGCCGCATGGCGAGCCTGCCGGGCCGGGTCGGCCAGCGCATCGGCCTGCTCGAGCACATCCCCGACGGCCTGCCGCCGGGCGCGCCGCCGCCGCGCCACACGTTCCGCTGGGACCTCGACAAGACGTACCTGCGCACCGAGTTCGACTCGCTCGCCGATCTGGCGAAGAACGCGATCGAGAACGCCGCCGACAAGCAGGCCTACCCGGGCGCCACCGCGCTGCTCCGCGCGCTGCGCCAGGACGGCCATCGGATCTGCATCGTGTCGGGCAGCCCGACGCAGATGCGTCAGGTGCTCGCCGCCAAGCTGGCGCTCGACGGCGTCGACTACGACGAGTTCGTCCTCAAGAACAACCTCAAGAACCTCCTGCGCGGCCGGTTCCGCGCGCTGCGCGCCCAGATCCCGTACAAGCTGCCGGCGATGTTGCAGTCGCGGATCGGCGCGCCCGCCGACGCCGAGACCCTGTTCGGCGACGACGCCGAGGCCGATGCCATCATCTATTGCCTGTACGCCGATCTGGTCGCCGGCCGGGTCTCGCTGCAGGACCTCGAGCGCGTGCTCATCGCGTCGCGCGCCTACGACGACGACGCCGTCCGCATCCTCGATCTCGCCCGGCGCGTCCCCAAGCACGACGCGGTGAACCGGCTGTTCATCCACCTCGATCGCCGCTCGGCGCCGGTCGGCTTCCGCCACTACGGCCCGCGCCTCGTCCCGGTGTTCAACTACTTCCAGGCCGCGCTGGTCCTGTACGGCGACCGCGTGCTGTCGGCGCGCCAGGTCATCTTCGTCGCGCTCGAGATGCTCGACTCCAAGCAGTACGAGCTCGGCCACCTCGCGACCAGCGTGCAGGACGTCATCCGGCGCGGCCGGATCACCCGCGAGACCGCGCTCCAGCTCACCGCCGAGGCCCAGGAAGCCGCCAGGTCGGGCGCGCTGTCCGGCCGCAGCGACCTGCCGCCGTTCGAGCAGATCTCCGAGGCGTTTCGCGAGCGGGTCCGGGAGCTCGGCCCGATCGATCGCTATCAGCTCGAGCCGTCGGCGCCGCTCGACTACGTGCGCCTGGTCGACGAGGAGCACGAGCACCGGCGGGTCCGGCGCAAGCGCGGCCACTGACGCACGATGACGAAGCCGCCGCACAAGAAGCCCACGAAGCCTGTGAGGACGGCGGGGAGGCAACGGCCCGTCCCCCCAGCGGCGGCCCTCGCCCACCGTGGCCGCGGAACACCGGGCATGAACCCGCTGTTCGACCGCATCGTCTCGATCCTCGAAGATGCCCGTACCCAGGTCGTTCGCTCGGTGAACAGCGCGATGGTGCTCGCGTACTGGCACATCGGTCGCGCGCTGGTCGAGCACGTCCAGGAGGGAGATGTGCGTGCGGAGTACGGCCGGGGCCTCATGGACGAGCTGTCGCGACGCCTGGTCAAACGCCTCGGGCGCGGCTACTCATCGACGAACCTCCGCTACTTCCGCACCTTCTACCTGGCGTACGCGGACCGCGCTCCCAAGATTCGCCACATGCCAGGTGGCGAATCTTCACCGACAGCCGAAACGCCGCGACTCGGCAGGCCGCGGAAGATTCGCCACATGCCAGGTGGCGTTTTGATGGATCTCGAGCGCGCCATCCGCCGGGACGTGGACCGCCGCGGCTTCTCGTCCGTGCTCGGCTGGTCGCACTACCGCCTGCTCATGACTGTCGAACACGAAGCCGAGCGACGGTTCTACGAGATCGAGGCCGAGCGCGGCAACTGGAGCGTCCCGCACCTCGAGCGGCAGATCCACACCCAGCTGTTCGCGCGCCTGCTCAAGAGCCGCGACAAGGCGGGCGTCCTGGATCTCGCGTCGCGCGGCCAGGTGCTCGAGCGCCCGGTCGACGCCATCAAGCAGCCCTACGTCCTCGACTTCCTCGACCTGCCCGAGCACCCGCAGCTCCGCGAGAGCGACCTCGAGGGCGCGATCCTCGAGAAGCTGCAGCACTTCCTGCTCGAGCTGGGCAAGGGCTTCGCGTTCGTCGCCCGGCAGAAGCGGCTCTCGTTCGAGGACGAGGAGTTCTACGTCGACCTCGTGTTCTACAACGTGGTCCTCAAGTGCTACCTGCTCGTCGACCTCAAGCTCGGCAAGCTCACCCATCAGGACGTCGGCCAGATGGACAGCTACGTCCGGATGTTCGATGCCCAGGCCCGGACCAAAGGCGACGGGCCGACCATCGGCCTCATCCTCTGCGCCGAGAAGAACGCGGCCGTCGCCCGCTACTCCGTGCTGCACGAGAACAAGCAGCTGTTCGCAGCAAAGTACGTGACCTACCTGCCCAGCGTGAAAGAGCTGGAGCGCGAGCTCGCCCGCGAGAAGCGCTTGCTCGAGACCGGTGCAGCAGCGTCCACGCGAGGCGGTACGCGGCCGGTGCGCTCACGTGGCGGCGCTGCGTCGCGCGGTACGACCAGCCGCAGGAGCCAGCGGTGACGCAGGCCAAGACGCGGACCAGCGAGCCGTTCCGCCGTACGCGGGCCGGGAGGCCGCAACGGGTCACCAAACGAGACGACGAAACGATCGCGATCGTGCCTGCTGCGGACTTCGAGCGAAGCGCCGAGCGTGCCAGGCAGCCTGCAGCCCCCATGGAGTTCTTCCGCTCGGCACCAACCGGGGCCTGCCCCTCACGCCCACGCCCCGAGTGCGCCGGAATCTACGTGCGGGGAGATCTGCCTACCTGCGGCGCCATGACAGTGGCAAGATCGCGCTATGTTCGACGACGTAACCCAGATGCGCCGTACGGCCACGAACGGCAGGGCAAACACGATGGATACCGAGCCACGCGACACGATCAAGTGGCTGATCCAGGACTTCTGATCTGAGGAGCGCGATGGCGGAAGATTTCGACAAGCCAAGGAAAGTGCCGCTGGTCCGAGCAGAGGGCTTTTCTTACGATACGGGTCAGCACCCCACGCCTCAACGGCTGGCGACGGACCCGCGTTTCCTGCGTAGCTTCAAGAGCACGCGCACAGCCGTGGCCGAAGAAGTGCTCGGGCTCGACGATTCCCTCTACTTCTACGTCGGGTACGCCTGTCCACGCTTCGGAGACATGGTGTTCGTGTATGATCCTGCCTTGAGCGCGAACTGGACAGGGAGCGCGACGCCCTTCGATACCGGCGGTATCATCGGGTACATTCACGCGAACGGTCTTCCTGGGAAGGATCTCGGAGGAGAGAAGTGCCGACACGCCGCCTCTTTGTCGGACGGCGAGAAGGCCATCTTCCGAGAGTATGTCCAGGCGCATCGAATTGTCGATCTCGGCACGTGGCAACCGAAGTTCGATACCTTTCTTGCGACTCACTACGACCGCGCAGCGGATTACGTGCGCGCAGAGAGGCCAAAGAGCGACGATCCGACCGGCAGGCACCTGCATCCCCGCAACGACCGGGAGGCATGGACCTGGGAAATCCAGGCGCACAGGGACCACGGCGTTCTGGACGGGCTGTGGCTTCTGCGCATGTCTCCCGAGAAGGAACTAATCTTGAGGACAGCGCTCGAAGATCTGCCCGAAGGTGCCCCCTCCCCCTGGTGGCAGGTGATCGGAGATGGCAACATCTTCGCGCCTTGCTCGGAATCGGAAAGCAAGGGTGTCTGCGGAGAAGTGGAAAGGGTGATCCAGTCATGGCTGTGAACGCTGATGCGAGCGACACTGCTCCGATGTCGGGTCCCGCCGGCGAGGTGGCGCCCCACACCGTGAATGTCGTGGGATTCTCGGGCTCGGTCTCGGAAGGAGCTACCGCGATCAAGTCGCCAGTGTTCGAGATCGACGGTCGTTACTTCTCAGGCGATCCCGACGCACCACCACCGAGGATTCATACGTATGGACGAGAGCAGATCGAGGAGTATCAAGAGCGCGGCCTGTTGAGCCTGGTCTCCGATCGACGGCACAGAGCTCCGGGTTACGTCTTTATCTATGCACAAGCGTCGTTCCTGCATCCAACTCCGGATGCGTACGATCTAACGTGTGAGCTTGACACCCTCTGGTGGGACAAGCGACTTGGCGCCTATTGCGACTACATGCACAGGGACCGCGCGGTCGCGCTTCTTGGACGCTGGGGCGAGGTACTACTGTCGCACGCCAAGAGAACGTTCAAAGAATCGAACTTTCTCGAGGCCAAGGAGTCCGCCATGCGTGCCCGCTTCGGTGCGACTCGCGAGCACCTCGAACTCCGCAAGGAAGCGCACTGTTACGTCGCAGCGGCAAGGTTGGGGCTTGACCAGGAAATCCATGGTGTCATCCGCAACGTGGCCATCGACTTCTCGAAAGAGGAGGCTGACCGAGTGGAGCTACGCGCTCGTGGACTTCTCAACCGACTCAAGCACTGGAAGAGCTCGGAGTTGGCGGGCTATCGGGAGCAGGCGCGTTTCACGGCTCGATTTGCAATGGACACTACCGCAGCGCGCGCAGCGTAAGCACGATGCAAACGATCACCTTCTACGCGTACAAGGGCGGTACCGGCCGGACGTTGGCCTTGACCAAAGCTGCCGGATTCCTGGCCGACGAAGGGAAGCGAGTCTTCATCCTCGATCTCGACCTCGAGGCCCCTGGGCTCCACTTCAAGCTGCTCGACGACATCCAGCGAGGAACCCTGTGCCCAGGCTTCGTCGAGCTTGCTCACCAGTACGTAGATGACGGCTATTTTTCGTCTATCGACGGTCACCATGTCCGTGTGAACAGGGCGAGCAAGAAAGGGGGCGAGGTCCTTCTCATGCCCGCGGGTCGGGCGCTGTCGGCCGACTACTGGCAAAAGCTCACGAAGCTCAACTGGCAGGAACTGTTCGGCAGTGAGCGAGGCACTGGAGTGCCGCTGTTCCTGGAGCTCAGGGACAAGATCCGGGAGTCCTGCGACCCGGAGTTCCTGCTCATCGATGCGCGGACCGGCATCACCGAGGTCGGCGGTGCGGCGTTGACCCTGCTTCCGGACGCCGTCGTGTGTCTGTTTTCGAACAACCCCGAGAGCAAGTGGGGTACACGAGAAGCGATCCGGACCATCGCCAGGACACCTCGACTGAAGTCGCAGGGGCCGGTGCGAGTCGTACCGGTGCTCGCACGGTTCCCCCCCGGCGAGGACAGCGAAAGCGACCGCACCAAGGAGCTTCTTTCGTATCTGAACGAGCCGGCTCAGCAGGGAGGTGTATCTCCAGGCTTCGAGCGGATCTTCGTGCTTCACTCCTACCGAAAGCTCGAAGTGGACGAGCAAAGCGAGCTGGAGCATGGCGATGGGAAAGGCGGCTTCCTGAAGGAGGACTACAGCACGCTGTTCGAGGAGGGACTCGGAGTCGCCCTGAATTCGCTCGCGGTCGGTCGCTCGGTCGAACAGGCGGAACGTGCTGCGGGTACTGAAGTGGCCTTCACCAGGTGGCTCGAAGCGCTGGATCAGTTGCTGGAAGATCCGAAGATCGCCCCCGCCGACGTTCAAGATGCCCTCGACGGTCTCGAGGCGGCGTACGGCGGTCATCCAAACAACGAGGAAGCGCTGCCGCCACTCCGTCGAACAAACTACGAGGAAGCACTGCCGCGACTCCGTCGAATCATGGAGCAGGCGGGGACCACACAAGGGGTTCGCGGCGCGGCTGCCCAGCTCCTTGGGCTCGCATTGGGTAGGCTTGGCCGCTTCGAGGAAATCTCCACCGAGATTCTGTCTATCGCTCTGGAGCCCGATAGCAAGGACGAGGAAACGCTCCGGCGCGCGAACCAGCTGAAGCAAGCATATGATGCCGCCCTTCCGGAAGGGCGATATCGATCCTATGAAATTATCGTAATCGACCTCAGCCGGCGATGGAAAGCCGCGGGGGACGCTGTGAGCGCAGAGGAGGTGCTTCGTTCCGGTCTCCGTTATTTTGCGGACTGGGGAGATGAGGGCATGATGTCTGCCCTGCGGATCCGTCATCGCCTCGCCAACCTGTTGCATGATATGGAGCGATTCGAGGAAGCAGAAGCCGAGCTTCGCGAGACCGAGGCAGAGCACCGCAGGCTCGATGGCAGGCAATCGGTTCCGATGCAACTGCAAGAAGACTTGGCCCGCGTGCTGGAGGCGCAGAACCTGCCGGACGCCGCCGAGGCGGTGCGCAAGCGTCTTGCGAATCGATTGCCCCCGCGGGCCCCGGTTGTTCACCCGCTTCCGGTCAAACGCCCTCGCTCCTCGCGCGCCAGCCCGGGTATGGTCTCGTTCGATCTCCCCCTGCAACTGGTGACGCCTCTCTTCGGTGGAGCTGCCGAGGCACGCAAGATCGACGACGTCGACGTTGTTCGTGCGCCAAGCGTCCGAGGACACCTTCGGTTCTGGTGGCGCGCGCTTCACGGCGGCCGTCTGGCCGGAGAAGAGCTCTACGTCCGGGAGCGACGCCTGTGGGGCGGAGCCGGTGATGACACAGGTGGGCGCTCCACGGTGGAGATCCGCGTCAATGTCAAGGCCAGAGGTCTGGTCGACACCTCCGATGTGATGCCTTATGGCAAGACACCCGGCGCGTATGCTCTTTGGCCTGCGCGCGCGAGCCAGGGCACGAGGGCACAGCCGGCCGCGCCGCGCCGCGAACCGGGTACCCGGTTTTCGCTCCTTGTGACCTGCCACGCCGGGGACGAGCCTGAGGTCCGGGCTGCGGTGCGCGCATGGGTGCTGTTCGGCGGTTACGGTGGGCGTACGCGACGCGGGGCTGGAGGCCTGAGCATCGATGGAGGCGCCGATGATCGTAGGTCATGGCTTCCGGCAGACCGGACGAGGGAAACGATCCGGGAGCTGTTCCAGCAAGATGTTCTGGCGCCGATTGTGGCGCGACCGCGCGATGACGTGCCCTTGCTGGCGGGAGCTGGCTTGCGCCTCGCTCGTCCCACCGTGAACGCGATCGACGCCTGGACGACTGCCCTGCACTGGCTCCGCGATTTCCGCCAGATGCAGCCAGGTTCCGGATCCCTTGGTTCTCATGACCCCAGGTTCGCGCGCGATCGCGGTGACAACCGTCCTGGACGATCGAACTGGCCCGAGGCCGACAAGATCCGTCAGCTCCAGTCTGCCGGTAGCGATACGAGATGGGCGCACGAGCCACGGCACAACGCAAAGCCCGCCTGGCCGCGGGCGGGGTTCGGCCTTCCGATCGTGGGCCAGTTTCAGCGTACCGATCGAAGAACGAGAACCCATTATCCACCTCCCGGGGAGCCCCGCGACTTCGAGCTTCGCTGGCGCGAGCCGAAGGGGCCCGACGGGCGGCAGGAGGTACACGATCGACTGGCGAGCCCGCTGATCGTCAAGGCCCTAGCCCTGGGCGACGGACAGTTCGTGCCCTGTGCGCTCTGGCTGTACCGCGCGTATCCAGCCGGCGGAGAGGTCATTCTGGCCCCCAACGACAGCCGCTCTGCCGGCTCGGCGGCAGCGTTCGACGTCCTGGTCGCGGAGGGTGACACGCCCCGGTACGCGCCGCTCGCTCGTCCGCCCGCCGAGCATCCGGGGGAGCGGCTGCGAAACGCGTTCTTTGACTGGCTCGCGGCGAAGGATAGCTCCGTCCGGACGGTGGCACCGTGAGGCATCTGTTGCTCGTGACGCTCGGCCCGGTTCAGGAGTTCATCGCCCAGGCCCGGCGCACGCGCGACCTGTGGTTCGGCAGCCACCTGCTCAGCGAGATCTCGCGCGCGGCCGCCGCCGATCTTGCCGGCCGAGGAGCACTCCTGGTCTTTCCCGCGCTCGACCCCGCGCTCGACAAGGACGCGGAGGAGCTCGTGCCCAGCGCCTCGCCCCTGCGCCCCTCTGGTAAGCCCCCCCTCGCGATTCCCAACAAGATCTTGTGCGAAGCTCCCGATGGCCTGGATCCCAAGGAGCTCGCCAGCGCTGCCGTGCGCGCGGCCGAAGCTCGATGGCTGGAGCTCGCCGCCGCGGTGAAGCGCGTATGCGCCGATCTGATCGCTCCGGGCGTGGAGCAAGCATGGGTCGAGCAACTCCGCACGTTTCTGGAGCTCGGAGCGGCGTGGACTCGCCTACCAGACGAGGATGGATATGCGGCGGCTCGGCGCGAGCTAGAGCAGGAGATCGCGGGTCGCAAGCTGCTTCGCGACTTCCCCGCATGGCACCACCAGCGCGGCAGCGTTGCCAAATCGAGCCTGGACGGCGCAAGAGAGACAGTTCTCACCGATCCCAAGAACCGCCCTGCCCACCTTGTCAGGCGCTACCGCATCACGACGGGCGAAGATCTCGACGCGGTAGGGCTCGTCAAGCGTGCCGGCGGCGAGCCGGAGCAGTTCGTGCCGATCGCCAATGTCGCGCTCGCCGGCTGGATCGCCTCAGCGCGGGAACGCTTCCCTCAGAAGATAGCCGAGATCGAGGGTGTGTGCGAGCAAGAGGGGTTCAGGCGCGTCGGCCGTCCCGATCTCTCCTGTGGAAAAAGGTTGTTTGCGTGGGACGCGGAGATCTTCCTCGAAGACCGATGGGCCGCGATGCTTTCGGAGGCTGCCGGTGAGCCGGAGGCTGCCGGTGAGCCGAATGACCCACCTTCGCGACAGCGCATCTCCGAAATAGCGCGGAAGTGGAGGAAAAGCAGCGCCATGCAGGAGTTGCTCGGCAAGATGAATACGCCTTTCCCTTATGTGGCGTGCCTCGTGGCCGACGGCGACCATATGGGCCGCGCGCTCGACCATGTGCCACACATCCAGCAACATCGCACGTTCTCGGCGCGGCTCTCGTACTTCGCGGAGCGCGCGCGGGAGATCGTGGAACAAGAGCACCGCGGTATCCTCGTGTACGCAGGCGGGGACGACGTGCTTGCGTTCATCAACGTGGCGGAGACGCTGTCGTGCGCCGCAGCATTGCAGGAGGCATTCACGGGGATCGTGCAAGAAGCCCTCGCGAGCGCCGGTCCCGATGTTCCGATGCCGACGCTCTCCGTGGGCATCGGCATCGGTCATCTCCTCGAGAGCATGGGCCATCTCCGGCGGCTCGGCGGAAGTGCGGAGAAGCTCGCGAAGACCCGACGAAACGCGCTCGCCATGGTGGTGGACAAGCGATCCGGCGGAACGACGAGCCTGTGCGACGTCTGGTCGGACGGCCCCGTCGTGCGACTACGCTCCGCGGTGAGCCTTCTTGGCACCCGACAACTCTCCGCAAAGAAGGTCCACGAGATCGGCTCGGAGCTCTCGCGCATGCCTGCGAAAGGCACGCTGCTCGCCTCCGAGCAGCCGGCATGGGCGGATCTGCTACGCAAGGAGGTGGAGCGCATCCTCGCCCGAAGCGGTGCAGGCGGAGATCTCACGGCATCGGAAGTGGGGCTCTCCTTTCGTCGCGACGCCGACTACGACGCTCGCCGAACAGAGGTCGAGCAGTGGGTTTCCCGGATGCTGGTGGCAAAGGTCGTCGCAGAAGCAACCCTCACCACACAACCGAAGGAGCGGAGCTAGATGGCGGCGGTTCGTTTCGCCCTGAGTCCGCGCGACGGGATGTTCTTCAAGGACGGCCGGGGGTGGTACACGAGCGATTCAGAGCGCGGCCACGCGGTTCCCTGGCCGTACCCTTCGACACTCCGTGGTGCGATCCGCACCGCCTGGGGCCGCGCGGTGGAGACGGCGGAGGGACGGATCTTCACACCGGACGACTGGCTCGAACGAACGAAGAACATCACGATCGGCACCGTCGTTGCGCTGCGGCGCGCTCGGGGTGAGGCCTGGTCGCCGTCTCACCGGATGTGGCCGGTCCCGGCGGACGCGTTGTGCTCGGGAATCTCGCGCTCGGTTCACCGGCTGGATCCGATTCCGCGGAAGATCCCTACCCTGGGCCGAGGCGACGATCTGGCCCGTGAGGCGCTGTGGCGTCCGGACATGCCTCCGGGGGGGAAGCCGGAGGCCGCTCCAGCGTTCTGGACGGACACAGAGCTTTCGGACTGGCTTTGTGACCGACCGGTGCTCAAGCTTCACGCCGAGGAGCACGAGACGCGGAGCATGACCACGCGAATCGACCTGCGGATCGGCATCGATCCGGAGCTCGGCACGGTGTCCGAAGGAGCCTTGTTTGCAACGGAGACGGTCGAGACCCTCCAGCGCGTGGGGGACGATCTCTTCGAGTGGGGCATCGGAATCGAGGCGCAGCTCCCAGAGGGCGGCAACGGCCTCGCGCGGATCTTCACGCTGGGTAGTGACCGGCGCCTCGCCACGTCGGAGCCTCTCCCCGAGGCGGTGTTCGCACCTCCACCAAGCATGGACCTCCGCGATACGCCGGGACTACGGCTGATCGTCGTGAGCCCTGCGTGCTTTTCGGCTGGCTGGCTTCCGGATGGTTTCGAGGTGCATGGCAACGAGTACCGCGGGCATCTCGCGGGCGTGACAAGCGAAGTGGTCCTCCGTGCGGCATTCGTGCCCCGCGCCACCCATGTTTCCGGGTGGGACATGGCCCGTCGCCGCCCCAAGCGCACTCGCCGGCTCGTGCCGCCCGGAGCCGTCTACTTCTTCCAGAAGACCGAACGAGCCGCCTTTACAGCGAACGAGATGGCCCGACTGTGGCTCCAGGCGATAGGAACGCAGGAGGACCGAGATGAAGGTTTTGGCCGCGTGATCGCGGGACCGTGGGAGACACCTTGATGAAAACACGACCGTATCTATTGCATGCGCTCTCGCCTCTTCATGCAGGCACGGGACAGGCCGTGGGCGTCATCGATCTCCCGATCGCGCGAATGCGCTCGACGGGAATTCCGATCGTGCCGGCCTCTTCCATCAAAGGTGTATTGCGCGACGCTCGCAGGACGGACAAGCCAGCACTACCCGACTCGGAACGAGAGAATTTGCTGGCAGTGTTCGGCCCCGACACCGAGCACGCGGCGGATCACGCCGGTGCGCTCGTCGTGGGTGACGCGCACCTCCTGGCGCTGGCGGTTCGAAGCTTCAAGGGGACATTCGCGTGGGTCTCGTCTCCGCTGCTCCTGGATCTGGCCCGACGAGATCTGCAGGGTAGCCCTGGAGCGCCGACTGTGATTCCGGTGGTAGGAAAGGAGCGAGCCGCGGTGAGCGCCATCGGCGAGGACAGCGGCTCGCTGAACGTCCACGGGAAGGCGAAAGATGCAGCCATCTTCCTGGAGGATCTCGATTTTTCCGTGGCTGCCGTGCCGGAGGTGGAGACGTGGGCCAGCTTCCTCGCGCCGTTCGTGGCGCCTGCCGGGCACACCACGCTCTTCGCGCGCCGCTTCGTCGTGGTGGACGACGAGTCCATGACGTTTCTCTGGGAGACGGCCACCCAGATCGATACACGGGTTCGCATCTCTCCGGAGACGCGCACCGTGGCGCAAGGCGCACTCTGGACGGAGGAAAGCCTGCCGCCGGAGACGCTCCTGATCGGCCTGCTTGCCGCGGAAGACGCCCGTCGTCCGCGCGGGGGAGGCCCCGGGCTGGATGCGGCGACCGTGCTCGAGCTCGCGCTGCCGGAGGAAACGACGCTCCAGTTCGGTGGCAAGGCCACGATCGGTCGCGGCCGGTGCCGGATGGTGCCTTTAGAGCGGAAGGCCGCAACATGACACGCGACCAGAAGCTGGCCATCCTCGCCTACGAGCACGTGAAGCGGATCAAGGAGCTAGACCCGGAAAAGCAAAAAGAGTACCGCACGCTGGTGCAAGGTCTGGGGCCGCTCGTCTTGCGGAGCGGCCTCGTGACCGCGCTGGCGTTTCTGCAGCGAAAGCGGAAGGGTCGGGAGAGCACCCCTGCCAACCTGCTGTTCAAGCACCTCGCCGAGGCGGATATTCCCGGCCTGCGCGTCGAGCAGCCCGATGAGGTCGCGGACCAACTCTGCGAGCATACGCGTCACCTGGACCTCGAAGAGACCATGCTTGCCACGCGTCACCTGCTCAAGGTGGTCGAGTGGCTGAAGCGCGCGGTCGAGGCGACACTCAGAGAGGACGGCTGAGGAGAAGCCATGCGCGCCGCATTGTACGACAAGGTCGGAGATAGAACTCCAGATCACGTGGGCCTGGGGTATGATCGCTGGGCGCCGCTCGACAGCTCGACGGGCAAGATCCCCGACGAGCGCCGCAAAGAATGGCTCCAGGCTCTGGCCGGTACGCCTGTATCCGAACATTACAAGGTTGCTTTCCTGAGATGGTCGGAATCACTGAAAGAACGGGACACGCGCATGGCCGAGGCGGAAGTCTCGGCGCGCCTCCTGGTCGGTCACGGAAATCCATCTCCCACCGAGGTGGGGCTGACCGTTCACCACACGTGGGGTGTTCCGGTGATCCCAGGTTCTGCCTTGAAGGGGGTTTTGAGCCACTACGTCGATGCGGCGTATGGTCCCGCAGTGACAGGCATGCACCCGATGTCCCCGGAGTTTCCGCAGGTGGAGCGGGATCGGGCCCCCTTCCGCGGTGTGACATGGGCCGAAGACAGGATCGAGCACGGCCCCGGGGAAGTACATCGTGCACTGTTCGGTGCGCCAGCGGCCCGGAGCGATCATCTCTTCCGAGAGTTCGGCGCAGGAGAGACTTCGGGCCTCGTGGTGTTTCACGATGCGTTATTCGTGCCCGGAAGCGATGGAGAGCGCCCGTTTGCCGCCGACGTGCTCACGGTGCACCAGCGGAGCTACTACGATCATGCTGGGAAGCAAGGCGGTCCGAATGACTACGAGGATCCTAACCCGGTATCGTTCTTGACCGTGCGGCCGGGCACCCGGTTCCTCGTGGCGATGAGCGGTCCAGATGAATGGACGCAGCTCGCGTTTGGCCTTCTCCGCGATGCCCTGATCGAGTGGGGCGTGGGTGGCAAGACGACAAGCGGATACGGCCACATCCGGCCTGAAGGATGGAATCCCATATGGCCGGAAGAAGCTCCTCCATCGGCGGTCGTAGAGGAACTTCACGCGTGGCTCTCCGCCGCAACGCCGGTGCAGGGCGAGAAGCTCGCGCGCCTCCGCACGGAAGAATGGCTGCCGCGACTGCAAGGGAGCACACCCGCGGAGAAACACGAGATCGTCAAGTTGATCCAGAAGAAGATCAAGAGTGACAAGCGCGCTGCCGAGCGCGACAAGCTCATCGCCGAAATCCTGGGTAGCCCTGTTGAAACCGGTGAGCCTCGATGACGGATCCTGCCGCCGCAGGGGCCAGGACAGCTCCCCATCAGATCCTCGTGCTCCTCGATGTTGCCCAGGTAAGAGACGACGAGGTGATCCCGTTGCTCCCCGACAGGCGTCAAGCCCGCTGCCTCCTGCGGCTCTCCACAGAGAGCCGTAGAAAGCCCGACGCACCAGGGGGGATGAAGGGCCCTTACGACTGGGAGGTACTGGGGCGCGCCATCGAATCGCTGGCCTCTCTGGCCGAAGCAGCTCGGAGCCAGATCGAAGAGGCCGGCGGCACTGCAGTGCTCTACGTCGCCGGCCGCGCTCCCTTGCCGCTGTTCGTGCAGCTTGGATATGCGCTGAACAAGTTCAGCGGCGAGGCATGGGTGCTGAATCCGCACCGCGGCGGCCCATGGGTGGCCTATCGGCTCGAGGCCACGCCGCGAAATGGCAAGGAATCATTCTTCGATGAAGTGAACGGGCTCGGCAGCAAGGAGCTCGGCAGCAAGATCCAGGCAAGCGGTGTGGTCAGCGTGTACGTGTCAACGATCGGTGCACCTGCTCCAGAGCAGGCGTTCTTCGAGGCGGTCGCGAAGGTCGGTCACTCGGTAGCCGGCATCGTAGAAATCCGCACCAGCGCAGCAGGTGACGTCTTGCCAGAGACGGTCGGCAGGCTCGTGGATGAGCTCGCCCGCGAGCTACCCCGCATCAAGGACACGTATCCGCGTTCCGAGGGACTGGCGCTCTTCGTGGCAGGTCCGGTGCCGCTCGCCTTCGCGGTCGGCCGGGCCCTGAACTTCCACGCGCAACGCGACATCTGGGTCATGAACTACGATCGCGGCGGCGCCGACGCCGAGCCCGGATACGAAGTCGCCGTGTCGCTTCCCTTCCGCGCAAAGGCGCCCGCGCTCTCCGACGCGGAGGAAGACAGACGCGCGCGCGGGGACGTGCTGGACGCGATGATCGAGGGGGTGGAAGAGCTGCGACAGACCCTGAAGAAGGAGGACTTTCCGTCGGGGAGTGTGGCCAGCCTGCCACGGCGCTACCTCGCGTTCCTGAAGGATCTCCGCTTCCGCCGCACCCCGGAGGGAGATGCCTTCGCGCTTCGTTTCGCGCAACGGGAAATCTCCATCGGTCGAGGGCTGCTTGAGGCCGTGCGTGGCGCTGATCACGTGACGCGATGCCGCTTCGCCCAGCTCATCGTGCTCCACGAGCTGTACCACGATGACCAGGATCTCCGGACATCCAACTACGCGGAGATCGGCAGAGCAGGCGTCGTGCTCGAAGAAGTGGACTTCTGGGCGGATGCCTTCGCGCTCGACACGTTGATTGCGTGGGACCTGCGCCAGGGCGGGCCGCGCGCGCAGGCCCGGGCATCCGAGGTCGCTATCAGCTGGCTGGATACCGCCGTCTTTGGAATCGAAGCCTTCGATCGATTCGAGCACGGTGCGCGCATCGACCGGCTGTACGAGAGGCGGCTTCGCCGATACTTGATCTGGCACCTCCAGCATCAGCGCGCCACCACGGTTCGAGGACGTGACGATGTTCGCGATCTCTTCCGGGATCGACTGTTTGTCGAGCTCGCACCGCTGGACGGTACGCTCGATGCCCGTGGCGACAAGCTGGTCAACCGAGCGCTACCCGCTCGAACAGAGATCTTCGCCGTGCTTCGGGGACACCTGGTTCGCCGGGGCTCCAGGCCGGGCTTCGAGCCCAGCGCACTGGTCGATGCGGTACGGATGTTTGACCGGGAGAAGATCCGGACGGCCATGCAGGTGCTGGTTGACGAGCACCGATCCGTGCTCGTCCCCTGGCTGGAAGGATAGACCGCAACGTTCGACGAGCACCGCTCGGTCCGCTATCGCTTCGGCCTGGCCACGCCGCCGGGCGGCTCGCGCGCAGCCCCGATGCCATCGAACAGCAGCTCGGCGAGGCGATCGGCCATCGCCTCGCCGGCGTCCAGCCCGAGCGGCAGCGCGCGCGCGGCGATCTGCGGCAGCACGCCGACGGCGGCGGTGACGAGCGCGAGCAGCGGCGTGGGCAGCTCGGCCGCGAGCAGGCCGTCGCGCTTGCCGTCCTCGAGCGTCGCGAACACGATCGGCAGGTGGCCGCGCCACGCCCGTGCGAACACCCGCGCGCGCAGCTGCGGCGACTTCATCGCCTCGCCGACCACCAGCCGGAACGTCTCGGCCTCCTCGGCGGTCAGCGCGCCGATCCGGCGGAACAGCGCGCGGATGCGGTCGCGGACCGGCTCGGGGCGGCCCAGGATCGCGCCCATCGCCTCGACGATCTGCGCGTACGGCTCCTCGATCACGGCCAGGAACAGATCCTCCTTGGCCGGGAAGTAGTAGTAGATCATGCCCAGGCTCGTGCGCGCCCGCCGGGCGATCGCGCGCAGCGCGGTGGCGGCGACGCCGCGCTCGAGGAACTCGTGGCGCGCCGCGCGCACGATGCGTTCCCGGATGTTGGTGCGCGGGCGGGCCATCGCTACCCGAGCTTCTTGCGGAACCGCAGCGAGGTGAGCACCACCAGCGCGGTGAGGATGATCGCGAGCGCGAGCACCTCGGGCGCCAGCTCGGCGAACCCGGAGCCCTTGAGCACGATGCCGCGGATGATCCGGAGGAAGTGGGTCAGCGGCAGCCCGGTCGACAGGATCTGCGCGAACCGCGGCATCCCGGCGAACGGGAACATGAACCCGGACAAGAGGATGTTGGGCAACAGGAAGAAGAACGACATCTGCATCGCCTGCTGCTGGGTCCGCGCCAGCGTCGAGAACAGCAGGCCGAGCGCGAGGTTGCCGGCGATGAACAGCGACGCCAGCAGGTAGAGCAGCGGCAGCGAGCCGGCGAGCGGCACGTCGAACAGCTGGGTCCCGACGACGAGGATCAGCGTCATCTGGACGTAGCCGATCAGGATGTACGGCGCGATCTTGCCGATCACCAGCTCGACGCTCTGGACCGGCGAGACGATCAGCTGCTCGAGCGTGCCGCGCTCGCGCTCGCGCACGATCGCCATCGACGTGAACATCACCATCGTGAGCGTGAGGATCACGCCGACCAGCCCGGGCACGATGTAGACCGCCGTGCGCAGGTCCGGGTTGTAGAGGATCGAGGTCGCGACGTCGATCGTCTGAGGGCGCACCCCGGTGGCGAGCCGGGCCGCGCCGCGCTGCGCGGCGAGCTGGCCTGTCACCGACGCCGCGGTGGTGGACGCGCTGGCCACGGTCTGCGGATCGGAGCCATCGACCAGGAGCTGGACGTGGGCGGCGCGGCCGCGCGCGAGGTCGGCGCCGTAGCGCGCGGGGATGACCAGCGCGACCCCGGCCTTGCCGGACCGGAACGCGGCCTGGATGTCGGCGTAGTCGCGCGCGTGGTCGACGAGGTCGTAGTAGCCGGTGACCTCGAGCCGGCGCGCGAGGTCGCGCGACGCGGCGCTGCGATCGGTGTCGTAGACCACCGTCGGGAGGTGCCGCACGTCGGTGTCGATCGCGTAGCCGAACAGCACGAGCTGCATGAGCGGCAACGCGACCATCATGCCGATCGTCAGGCGATCGCGGCGCAGCTGGAGCAGCTCCTTGTGCGCGACCACCAGGATACGGCCGAGGTGCGGCAGCCTCATGACGCCTGCTCCTCGCCGCGGACCATCGACACGAAGGCGTCCTCGACGGTGACCCGCGCGGCGCGCGGCGAGGCGCCGGGGACCAGCGCGGCGACCAGCGCGATCGGATCGACGCCCGCGCGGACGACCACGCGCAGCGTGTGGCCGTAGTGCTCGACCCCGTCGACCCCGGGCCGCGCGCGCAGCGCCTCGGCGACGGCGTGCCCGGCCGGGCCGTCGGGCAGCTCGAGCTCGGCCGCGGTGAGCCCGCGCCGGGCGACCACCTCGTCGGGCCGGCCCTCATCGAGCACGTGGCCGCGGAAGATGAACGCGAGGCGGTGGCAGCGCTCTGCCTCGTCCATGTAGTGGGTCGTGAGCAGCACCGTCGTGCCGCCGGCCGCCAGCCGGTGGATCTCCGCCCAGAACGCGCGCCGGCTCACCGGATCGACGCCCGCGGTCGGCTCGTCGAGGAACAGCAGTGGCGGCCGGTGGATCGTCGCCGATGCCAGCGCGACCCGCTGCTTCCAGCCGCCCGACAGGGTACCGGCGAGC
>Ga0137459_1000321_pt1 | contig 17590 bp, 19 predicted proteins | sample EasRivERMGT700_2_FD_104908 | JGI IMG/M metagenome (GOLD analysis project Ga0137459, IMG submission 104908) | Soil microbial communities from meander-bound floodplain in the East River, Colorado, USA - East River MetaG ERMGT700_2 | ecosystem: Environmental > Terrestrial > Soil > Floodplain ...
CGCTCCGAGGCGACAGGCCCCGAGGCGAGTTCCTTCGCCAGCTCCTCGGGGATCCGGATCGTCGGACGGGGTGATGTCGATCCGCAGTGCGGCGACTGGTTCGGCGCGCTACTTCGTCATGTCGCCGAGGATGTTCACGCACTCCTCGACCCACGGATCGCGGGCGATGCCGTCGCGCCAGTGCTCGAGCCGGTGGTCGATGGGCTCGCCGGCCGCGCGCGGCGGCTGGGGAGACTCGCCGAGCGACTCGACGGTGAGCCTGGCCGGACCGCTCTTGAAATCCGGAGAGGCCGCCTCGAACGCCGCCCGCTGCTGCTTGCGGTGGGCCTCCCACGCCGGGCGGGCCAGCGCGATCCGGGTGTCGTCGCGGTTCGCGCGCAGGACCTGGGTGACCGCGGCCATCTTGGCGAGCAACGGCTGCTTGGCGACGCGCGCGGCGCTGCGCTCGACCAGGACGGCGGGCTTCCAGGCCGCGGGCCAGGTGTCGTGCTCCGCAGCCGGGATCTGCGACCACGGGATCGCGTGCTCGAGCTGGCGCTCGCCGGCCTCGACGTGCGCGGCCGGATCCGGCAGCAGGATGTCGGGCGTCACGCCTTCGCGCTGGGTCGACGAGCCGCTCACCCGGAAGAACTGCTGCACGGTGATCTTGAACACGCCGAGCTCGACCTGGCCGCCGGTCACACGGTCGAGGTCGGCCAGCGTCTGCACGGTGCCCTTGCCGTGCGTCGGGCCGGTGCCGACGATGATCGCGCGGTGATAATCCTGCAGCGCGCCGGCGAGGATCTCCGACGCCGAGGCGCTGAACCGATCGACCAGCACGATGACCGGCGCATCGAAGTCCGTGCCGGCCCGGTCGTCGCTCAGCGTCTCGCGGTGGCCGCGGTTGTCCTGGACCTGGACCACCGGCCCGTGATCGATCAGCGAGCCGGTCATCTCGATCGCGTCGCCGAGCAGGCCGCCGCCGTTGCTGCGGATGTCGAGCACGACCCCGGCGACCTTCCTGGCCTTCATCTCGACGAGCAGGCGGCGGACGTCGCCCGCGGCGGCGCGCTGCCCGGCGCCCTTGCCGCCGTAGAAGCTCGGCAAGTGGATGTAGCCAACCATCGGCTGGCCCTTGTGCCCGAGCACGGCGCCGCGCGCGTACGACTCCTCGACCACGATCACGTCGCGCGTGATCGCGACGTTCTCCTGGGTGCCGGTCGGCTTCTGGATCCGCAGGTGGACCACCGTGCCCTTCGGTCCGCGGATCATCTTCACGACGTCGTCGAGCCGCATGTCGCCGACGTCGACCGGGTCCTGGCCGTCGGCCGCGACCGACAGGATCAGATCGCCCTGCGCGAGCTTGCCTTGCCGCCAGCTCGCGCCGCCGGGGACGATCTCGACGACCTCGACGTAGTCGTCGTGCTCGCGCAGCAGCGCGCCGATGCCTTCGAGCGAGCCGCTCATCCGGATGTCGAAGTTCGCCTTCTCGGCCGGCGGCAGGTACGTCGTGTGCGGATCGAGCGACGAGCTGACCGCGTTGACGAGGTCGGATGCCGGGTCGAACGGCCCGGGGTGGCGCAGCCGCGTGAACCGCGCCGCGTAGGTCTTGGCCAGATCGGCGCGCACCTTGGCGTCGCGGGCCTCGTGCGTCGGCGGGATCTTCGCCACCGGCAGGGCCCGGCTGTCGTCGTCGTCGTTGACGGCGCTGTCCTTCATGGCATCGCCCTTGTCGCCCTTACCCTCGCCTTTACCGCCGCCCTCGGCCTTACCGCCGCCCTTGCCGGCGCCCTTACCCTTACCCTCGCCGGCCTTACCGCCCTTGCCCGCGTCGGCCTTGCCGGCCTTGCCGGCGGTGTCCTTGTCGGCCGCGAGGCGAGCTTCCATCTGGGCGACGCGCTCGAGGACCTCGAGCTCGAGGCGCCGGCGCCAGCGATCGCGGAGCTCCTGCTCGGTCGTGGCGACCTCGACCTTCTTCGGGTCGAGCTCGATCCATTCCTCGTCGTCGTGGTTGAACGGCGCGGCGAGCAGCTCGGCGACCAGCTTCTCGACCACCTCGACCCTGGCCACGAAGATCCGCGAGCCGTCGTGCGCGAGGTCGAGCGAGCCGCTGTGGAGCTCGTCGTCGATCTTGTCGCTGTACCTGGCGAGCGCGTCGCGATCCTTGCGCAGGAGGAACATCTTGCTGCCGTCGAGCCGATCGAGGTAGGTCGCGAACGCGGTCCGCGACAGCTCGTCGTCGATCGGCTTGCGCAGCACGTGCTGGCGCTCGAGCAGATGCACGATCGCCGCCGACAGCGCGGCCTCGCGGGGGTCCGACGGCGACACGGCCTCGGCCTTCGCGGCCGAGGTCGGCGGCGCCTTCCCCTCGGGCGCCGGCCGCGGGGCCTCTCCCGCCGCGGGAGCCGTCGCCGAGCACGCGGCGGCGGCCAGACTCAGGAGGAGGCAAGACGCCCGGGGCAGGACACGAACAGGAGGACGCAGCACGCACCTAATCTAGCCTGTCGGAGCCGACCGGTCCGCACTCGATCGGCGAGAACGACCTCGAGGCAAATCACGCGAGGCCCGGGAATGAACCGAGCCGATCCGTCGGTTGGATTGCGCCACCGACGAGAAACCTGCGGTAGCCGCGATCGGTGCACGTACAAGGACCCGGTAGCTGCCTCGACCGCGCAACGCCCCCGCTCGCCAGAGCGCGTGCGTACCGAAGCCGGTCAACGCCCTATCGGCGCCGAGCGTCCAGGATGCCACGCGTGCAACCGGTGTGAGGTCGTCCGCACTGCACAGGAGCTGCGTGGACACGCCGAACCTCCACTTAACGATGCGCCCACGTGCATCGCGCCCGCCCCCTCCTACCCAACGGCGCGATGCCTTGAGCTCCCTGGAGCCGCCTTCCATCCGGAAGTTCCCCGAAGAAACTGGCCCAAAATCTCCTGAATGTCTGCTAACCTATCGTAATTACGTCGCGGAGGCGACTAGACGCTTGGGCGTGTTGGCTTCCTTAGTAAGAGTAATAGTATGATCATATCGAGGTACCAACGATGGCGACGACTGAACGAGTGACCGTCACCTTGCCTGTCGAGCTGGTCCGCGACATCGACCGCGTGGAAAAAAATCGGAGCAAGTTCATCGCCGAGGCGGTCCGCCACGAGCTCGAGCGACGCCAGCGCGAGGAGCTCCGCCGGTCCCTCGCCGCACCTCATCCCGATACAGCGGAGCTCGCCGAGGCCGGCATGGCTGAGTGGGCGCACTCCTTGCCGGACGAAGACGCGGAGGGCTTGGTGGACATGTCCAAGGGCAGACCGGTCCGCTGGATCCCCGACCGTGGCTGGGTAGAGGTGAACGAGTGAGGCTTGAACGTGGAACGGTCGTCTTGCTCGAGCTCGATCCTACCGTCGGTCATGAGCAAAAGGGCGTACGCCCCTGCGTCGTCGTGAGCGATCCGGACGTCATCTCGGACCAGCGGTTCCCCCTCGTCGGAATCGTGCCGGTGACAGGAACGCCGGGCCAAGGCGCACTCTACCCAGCCCTCGCGGCCGGGAAGAGCGGGCTTACCAAGACGTCCTATGCCCTGCTCGACCACCTTCGCTCGGTCGATAAGCGCCGAGTCCGACGGGTCTTTGGCCAGCTTGGCGCGGTCGAGATCGGGGCTATCGACGAGGGCCTCGCGCTGTTCTTGGGGCTGACGGATCGGCCCGAACCCGGGGCAACCACCCGTCTGCAGTGATTCGGCCCGACGATCGGTGAGCACGTAACCGATCAAGTTCCGTCGAGGGTTCCGAGATCCCTGTCGACTCCGCGTGATCAACGTCAACCCGCTCGTCGTGCGCCGCGACCTCGCCGTGCACCTCCGGGGCGCCCACCCGACCCCAGCTGGGTCCGGGTGCGTCACGGAGCCTCGTCGAGCCTCGGCGACGACCGCCCCGCGTGCTACGGCGCCACGCCGCCCCCGCGGAACATCCGGAACGGCCGCGCCGTGCCGAGGAAGCCCAGGTCGAACGCGTAGCCGCCGCCGCCCGCGCTCCACGTGCACGCGCCGCTGAACTGGCCGGTGTCGGCGACGATCGTGCGCAGCACCTGCGGCGCGCCGGTCGCGGTGCGCTCGACGTGCCCGGTCGCCGGGTTGTCGATCGGTAGATCGGCGTCGGCCTCGTTCCAGCTCGTGAACCACGCGGCCACCGCGTCGCCCGCCCCCGCCTGGGCGTCCTCGCCGACGACCTCGGCGAACCGCGCGAGCTGGTGGCGCCAGCCCGGGACGTGCGCGTCGCGGGTCGCGGCGGTGTCGACGTCGTGTCGCAGCTGGAGCCGCGTCGCCCCGCCCGGCAGCTCGTCGAGCGTGATCGTCACCAGCGAGCCGCCGGGCACGATCGACCGGCCCGCGGCCTCGTAGCCGTAGGTGAACACCAGCCGCTGATCGGCCACCAGCTCGCGGACGACACCCGAGATCCGCTCGCCGCCGGGATAGACGATCACGGCCGCACCGCCGACCACCGGATCGATCGTCGAGCCGGCGCCCCACCAGCGCGCCCAGCGCGCGGCGTCGGTGAAGAACCGGAACACCGTCGAGCGGCGGGCGTGGATTTCGATCGTGCGGTCGAGCGAGAAGGCGAGCGTCATCGGGTGTGTCTTTCAGGAGGTGTGCGGTCTTCGGCCTCGGCGAGCGCGGCGAGATCGGACAGCGAGCGCGACCACATCTGCTCGAGCCACGTCCGCAGCGGCCCCAGCTCGTGATGGCGCGCCCCGGTAGTACCGGTGCCGCCCCGCTCGCCGGCACTCGATCAGCCCGGCGTCCGAAAGCACCCGCAGGTGCTGCGAGATCGCGCCGAACGTGACGTCGCCGAACCCTCGGTGCAGCTCGCCCGCCGATACCTCGACCGTCCACGTCCGGCGAAGGATCTCGCGGCGGCGTGGCTCGTGGAGCGCATGAAGGATGGCCCTCATGCTGATAATTTAGTTGTAACTAAACCATAAATCAAAGGGCTCGAGGCCGCGAGCCCCTCCGTTTCTGCTCCTTTGTTGCGCAACGGTCGAAAGATTCCGCGTCGCCCGCCCTGAGAACGGCGTACTGGCATCACCCGAGCGACCTCCGTCGGCGTGCCCAGGCTTGGTGGCATCCGAGAACTCAGCACCTTCTCCTCGGGCACTCGTGCCAGCGGTCGAGCAGGGAGCATGCGGTGTCTGCGCGACGAGCTCATTCGCGGCATTCGAGCGTGCGGACGACGCTGCGAAGTTGCCAGGGCCCGTAGCAACACGTAAGTTACGGCAACGACTCCAGCATGGCCGTGTCCCCGTGTACCTGACGATCCATAACCTTGGCCGACTTGAGTCCGCAACGATCGACCTGAGCAAGTCGTTCACGGTCTTCGTTGGGCGCAACAACACGTCCAAGACGTACGTCGCGCATACGATCTACGCGTTGCACCGATTCGGAGCGGGCTTCTTGGACCAGGCGGTGCTGCGAGTCGTTGAGAAGAAGGTTCCGCCTCCATGGGACGCATCCCGCTACGAGCTCGACGTCATGGACGCTCTGGACCCGAGCGTGCCGAACTTGATCGACGGGCTCGCTCGCAACCTGAAAGCGCGACTGCCGAGCGTCTTTGCGACCGACGACCGCTTCTTCGCCGCGACCCAGCTCTCGTTGTCCCTCGCCGACGGCGAGGAAGCTGCCGTCCGTGAGTGGCTTGTCTCACGTCAGTATTCGATCCACTTTTCGGTAGCAGGATGGCGGGTCGAGTTTCGGAAGCCAAAGGGTTCCCGGATCGCAACGCTCGACTGCACGCCATCCGGATCGGTCGCAGAAATCCCTGCTACTGCCAGGACGTGGGTGCCGCAGATCATTGGATTCGGCGTTGGCGATCTTCTGAAGCAAGCCCTGCTGCCCGGCTCCCTGGCGCCGTCCATTCTCTCTACGGAGCGCAGCGCGATCCAACTCTTCAGCCGCGAGCTGTACGGCAAACGCAGCCAGGTGATCGATGCTGTCCTGGAAGAGCAGGTGCGAGCTGAATCCGTCGACCTGATTAATAAGGAAACGCGATTCTATCCACTGGCGATCCGCGACGAGCTCCGTTCCACAAACCAAATGCCCCAACGAAAGCTAGCAAGATCGCCACTTGAACCGCTAGCTGCGCGGCTTGAGACCTTGCTGGGTGGCGCGGTCGTGCTGGATGAATCTGGTGATCTGATGTTCCAGCCAAGCGAGCTCAACAAGCCGTTGGGTCTCCACGTGTCATCGTCTTCCGTGAAGTCTCTCGCCGGCCTGGCGTTTTACCTGCGACATGTCGCTACCGAGGGCGGCTTGCTCGTCATCGATGAGCCGGAACTGAACTTGCACCCGGATAACCAGCGCATCGTTGCTCGCATCCTGGCCCAAGTGGCACTCGCGGGTGTTCGTGTATTGATTAGCACGCATAGCGACTATCTCATTCGTGAGCTGAGCGTACTCATCGCTCTCCACGCAAGCAATGCGAGTGCGCTTCGCGCGAAGTATGGCTACTCGGAATCCGAGACGATCGATAGCAACTCTATCGTTGCTTATCTCTTCGATCAAACGACAGCGCATGCCATTGATGTCGGAACGACCGGCATCGAAGTCACGTCGATCGACAACGAGATCAACGCGCTCAATCGCATCGCGAAGGACGTCTACTTCGCCCTGCTCGCCGAGAAGCCGGAGACGTGAGCGTACTCGACGCGCTCGCGAAACGTGTCCTGGCGGCTGATCGTGTTGTGATGACGCCGATCGTCCTGAAGGAAGAGACGGCCGGAAGCAAGTGCGTTGACACGGCCGTGAACCACGATGCCGTGCATTTCTCCCTACGTCTGAGAGGCAACGATCACCTCAAGGTCTTGCGCGGGCTGCCAGGGTCCGATGGTGGATTCTGCAACCTCCCGGACTACCTCGTCTTCGGCGAGGGGCCTGTGGCAACGAGCTCCAAGAAGAGCCGCCCCAGCCTTACGTGTGCTGGCCGTAGAGCTGAAATCCGGCGACGCAGGACGCGAGCGAGCGGTGCGTCAGATCCAGCTCGGAGTGAGTGTTGCTCCGTACCTCGTGTCGCTTGCCTTGGTCGACGATCGCAGCCTTGCAGCGCCTGAGATCCATCAGGCCGGCGTGATCCTATCGCCGGGCCTGCCGGTTGCGCGACCAAGGACGCGACGTGGAGCGTACGGGTACGAGGGGTGACCGTGCCGCCGTCGCCGAGCCTGAGCTCTCGGCCCGTCGCGGACGCGGTGTACCGGCACCGCACGCTCGAGCTGGCGCCGCGCGACCACCTCTACTTCTACACGGACGGCTGCTACGAGTTCGACGCCGGGGCCCGTCCGTTCGGGACCAACCGGTTGCTCCGCATGGTCCGCGGTCTGCCGGACCGGGGCTGGCGCACCGCGGCGCTCGACGCGCTCACCGCGGCACACACCGGCCAGGTGTTCGACGACGACTTGACCCTCGTCCGGCTCACCGTCGCCCAATAGGGTCGGGCTGCACGCCCTGGGTATATGCTCGCCGCGTGCATGATCTGGTCGTCCGCGGTGGCACCGTGATCGATGGAACGGGCGGGCCCGCGCGGCGCGCCGATGTCGCCGTCGCGGGCGGCCGGATCGTCGCGATCGGCGAACGGCTCGGCGGCGCGCGGCGGACGCTCGACGCGGACGGCGCGCTCGTCACGCCGGGCTTCGTCGACCTGCACGCGCACTACGACGGCCAGGCGAGCTGGGACCCGGCGCTCATGCCCTCGAGCGTCCACGGCGCGACCACGGTAGCGATGGGCAGCTGCGGGGTCGGCTTCGCGCCGTGCCGGCCCGCGGATCGCGATCGGCTGATCGCGCTGATGGAGGGCGTCGAGGACATCCCGGGGGCCGCGCTCGCCGAGGGCCTGGCGTGGGGCTGGGAGACGTTCGGCGAGTACATGGAGGTGCTCGATCGCCTGCCGCACGCGATCGATCTGGCGTGCCACGTGCCGCACGACGCCGTGCGCCTGTTCGTGATGGGCGACCGCGCGCTGGCCGGTGAACCGGCGACCGCCGATGACCAGGCGGCGATGGCCGCGCTGGTGCGGGGCGCGATCGCGAGCGGCGCCGTCGGGTTCTCGACCGGGCGCACCGACAACCATCGCAGCGCCGACGGCCGCGCGACGCCGGCCGCCGAGGCGAGCGCGGGCGAGCTCGCCGCGATCGCGCGCGCGCTGAGCGGCCTGCCCCACGGCGTGCTGCAGGCCGTCAGCGACTTCGACATGTTCGTGTCGGCCGATCGGTTCGACCCCGAGTTCGATCTGCTCGAGGACATGGCGCGCGCCTCGGGCCGCCCGCTGTCGATCTCGCTGCTCCAGCGCGTCGGGGCCACCGATCAGTGGCGGCGCATCCTCGGCCGCATCGAGCGCGCGAACGCCGCCGGCCTGACCGTCCGCGCGCAGGTCGCGACCCGCGGGATCGGCGTCCTGCTCGGGCTCGACGCGACGTTTCACCCGTTCATCGGGTTCCCGACCTACAAGGCGGTCTCGCAGCTCCCGCTCGACGACCGCGTGCGCGAGCTCGCGCGCCCCGAGGTCCGCGCGCGGATCCTCGCCGAGACGTCGGATCCGGTCGCGGGCGACGGCAGCGCCGTGCCGCCGCTGGTCGACAAGCTGCTCGCGGCGTTCGACCTGGTCGCGATGAGCCTGTTCCGGGTCGGCGACCAGCCGGACTACGAGCCGGCGCGCGCGGCGTCGCTGTTCGGCGAGGCGATGCGCACGGGCAAGCGGCCGCTCGAGGTCGCGTACGACGCGCTGCTCGAGGACGGCGGCCACCGGCTGCTGTACTTTCCAATCTACAACTATGCGTCGGGCTCGCTCGCCGAGGTCGGCGAGATGCTCCGCCACCCGTACGCGATCCTCGGGCTCGGCGACGGCGGCGCGCACGCCGGCACGATCTGCGACGCGAGCTTCTCGACGTTCCTGCTCACGCACTGGGTGCGCGACCGCGGCGCGTTCTCGATCGAGGCGGCGATCCGCAAGCTCGCCGGCGAGCCCGCGGCGTGGCTCGGGCTGGCCGATCGCGGCGAGCTGCGCGAAGGCCTGCGCGCCGATCTCAACATCATCGAGCTCGCCACGCTGGCCCTGCACCGCCCTGCGCTGGTCCGCGATCTGCCCGCCGGCGGCAAGCGCTTCCTCCAGCACGCGACCGGCTACCGCGCGACGATCGTCCACGGCGAGGTGATCGCCGAGCACGGCCGGCTCACCGAGGCGCGTCCGGGGCGCATCGCGCGTCCCACGCGTCCCTAGTCGTGCTCCGTCGTCGCCGGAGAGCTCGAGCATGCCCTCCCGTCCAGCGACTCGATGCGACCGCCTCGCGATCGAGAGCGGCAAGCGCTCGCGCCGCAGCTCAACAGTACCTTTGTTGCGCAATCAGGAAGGGCGCTCGACAGCGAACACCCTCGGTGTGCACGTTTCGTACGACGCTGTTTGGCGGCGGCGGTGATCTCAGCCAGGCGCACGCGATCGCCGCGACGCTGCTCGGCTTCATGGACCGCCACCTGGCCGGCCGCAGCTTCCTCGCCGACGATCACGCGACGATCGCCGACCTCGCCTGCTATTCGTATGTCGCGCACGCCCCCGAGGGCCGGATCTCGCTGGCGGACTACCCGAACGTCCGGGCGTGGGTCGCACGGGTCGAGGCGATGCCCGGGTTCGAGCCGATGCCGAGCACGGAGATCCCCGACGCGGGAGCGCAGCCGTGACCGAGGGGCCGTTTCACCGCGGCGAGCTCGAGGCCCAGGCGCGCACCGGCGGGCTGTCGCGCGGCGGCGCGATCCGCGCGCTGATGCCCGATCAGCACCGCACGTTCTTCGAGGCGCTGGGCGCGCACGCGGACGCGCCGGCCGGGTAGCCGCGCCGCGGCCCCTGCGGGTTCGAGGTGCGCCACGCAGCCGCCCCGCCTACGATCGCGTGGGCTCGCCGGCTCACCCGCGCCGGCCACGCTTGGCCTCGACCAGGACGTGGCTGTCCGCCGCCGTCAGATCGAGCCCGTAGACCTCGCGCAGCGCCGCGATCTTCGCCAGGGAATCGGCGCCGAACGACGGCTTGCCCTCGAACGCGTGCAACACGATGCCCTCCAGCAGGTCGCCGAACGTCAGATCGTGCGCCCCGGCGAGTGCCTTGAGCACGAGCAGCATCCGCTTCTCCATGCGGACTCCCGTCTGCACGCGCTCGACCGTGCGTCGCTTGTCCTCGACCGCCGTGCCGCGCTTCGCCATCGTCACCGCTCTGGTAACACGAACACCGCCCGCGCGAGCGGCAAGGCGGTGATCGCCGCGACGTCGTAGGACCGCGCCATCGCGCCGGTGCGGTGATCGACGAGATCGGGGTGTCGCGCGATGAGCTGGTGCGAGGTCGTCGCGGTGGGGTCACAGGCCATCCGCTGTGCAACCAGCGCGAGGTACGCCCAGGTGAGCGTCTCGTGATAGTTCTCCGGCGCGCCGGCCGCGGTGGTGAACCGCCGGAGCGCGCTCCGGAACCGCACCGCGGCGTCGCCGAAGTCGGCGCCGCGCAGCATCGCGCAGGCGAGCCGCACATGCTCGCGATGGCGAAACGCCGCCGGCGCGAGCGCGAGCGCCTCGAACCGCGCCACCAGCTCGCCGTCGTCGAGGTGATCGCAGCCGTGCTCGGCCCGGGCCTCGGGGATGATCATCATGGTATGTTATTACCAAGTTACCTGAGTACGTCAAGCCGTCGGGTCGGCGGTTCGGGGTGGGATACTCGAAGACAGACGACTACAAGCCGCCCGAAAGCCCACCCTGTGCGCCGATGACTTCCGCCAGCGAAGCCTCGGCCATCGATGGCGGCCAGCCCGGCACAGCGTCGGTGATCATCGGCGGGCGCTGGCCGTGACGGTCGCATCACCAGCTGGCCGAGGTCTTGCTCGGAGGACACAGAGCATGACGAAGTTCGCACCCACTCCCCACGACTGGATTGATGAGGATCGTCACGCGGGCCGCGAAGATGTGTTGTTCCCAACATCTCAGCTCACGTTCCTGTGGTTCCTGTGGTCGTCACCCACACGACCACCTGCCTCGGCGGCCGGTTTGCGCCACACGATGTGGTCGCCGTCTGGTTCGAAGGAGCGCTTCTGTCCCGCGCGTTCCCGCACTGCGCGTCCCCGCCTCGCTCGATCCCGCGGCTGCACGAGGGTGCCTCGCGCCACCGCGACCATGACCGGAGCCGCGGTCGGGATCACCACGTGACGGGCCGTGACGGCTCCGCGGCACCTCGCCGGGCACGAGGACACTCGGCCGCCCGCTCGCTCCCAACCACCTGAGGCAAGCATGGAAGGAGATATCAGCTTACTATCGATTCCCGACCTACTGCAGATGATCTGCCTGGGGGGATATAATCGAGACATTCACCTGTTCGACGGCCCCACGCAGCTGGGCGTGATCGGCATTCGTAATGGGCACATCGACCGCTGCTTCGGGTTCGGGATGTGGGGCGAAGCGGCGTTCTTCAAGCTCGTCCAGCTGTGCCGCGGTCGCTACAAGGTGAACGACGCGCAAGATATGTCGGCGTCCGATGCGACGCTGACGGCGTACTCGTGGCAGGAGCTGCTGATGGAGGCCGCGCGCCGGGAGGACGAGGAGACGCGAGTCGTGCAAGCGCAATCCACGGCGACGGGCCGGGTGATCGCGTTCCCGAGCCAGGCCAACCATACCGTCCCCTACGAGGCGGCGGCGATGCGCTCCGGCGCAATGCCAACGTCGAGCTCCATGTCCGTGCCCGCCTCGGGCCCCATGTCCGTGCCCGCCTCGGGCCCCATGTCCGTGCCCGCCTCGGTGCCCAGGTCCGTGTCCACGTGCGTGCCCGTGATGGACAGCCCGTACGGCGCGAGCTCGGGCACGGTGGTCGCGGCGGTGGTGGACGACCACGCGAGCGCGGGGAGCATGCAGTCCGACATCTCGAGCCTCCTGGAGGAGGCGACGGCGTGCTACCTGCGGCGCGATCTCGTGCGCGCCGAGGCAGTCCTGCAGCAGTGCCTCGTGCTGCACCCAGGCGACAAGCGTGCGCTGCAAAACCTCGAACGGATTCGACGAAAGAAACCTACATGATCTCGCTCGCCATCGTGAGCCCCAAGGGTGGGGTTGGAAAAACGACGCTCTGTCTCAATCTGGCGTTTGCGTTCGCGCAGCTCGGCCGGAAGACGCTGCTGATCGATACCGATCCGCAGGGGGGCATCGGCCACTCGCTGTCCGGCAAGGCCAAGGATGCCGGCGGCCTCGTCGATCTGGTGGCAGGCGAGCCCCCGGACGGGTTGATCATCCAGACCCGGAACCCGCAGCTCTCGATCTTGCCCGTGGGCCAGCCGCCGTGGAACCGGCTGTCGGAGTGGTCGACGCAGATGGCCGACCCCGAGCTGCTCGCGTCGCACCTGACGCCGCTCGAGGCGAGCTACGAGATCGCGATCATCGACACCCCGGCGGGGCTCGCCGGCCCGACGTACGGCGTGATGTCGTACGCGACCGACATCCTGATGCCGATCCAGACCGAGCCGCTGGCGCTCCGCGTGGTCGGCCAGCTCATGGAGGTGCTCGGCCACCTGAAGAGCCAGCACGCCCGCGCGAAGCTGAGCGCGGTGGTGCTCACCATGGCGCGGCTGCGCGACGACACGTCGCTGTCGATCTCGCAGGAGGCGTGGGCGCTGTTCCCCGAGCAGCTCGTGCTCGACACCATCGTGCCGCGCGACGCCGAGCTGTTGCGGGCCAGCGCGCACGGCGTCCCGGTCGGGCTGCTGCGCAAGCGCCCGCCGCCGATCACCGCGGTCTTCGATCGCATCGTTGCAGAGCTCGAGCCTCTCCTGGGAATGACGGAGATCACCGATGACGAACAACCGATCACTCTCCTGGATTGACCGCGGCCGCTGGGCCGGGCTCCTGGCCAGCGCGACCGAGCCGATCACGCCCCAAGCGTGGCACCCCGCGGCGCGGCCGCCGGTACGACCACCGGCGCGCTCGGCCTGGCCGTCACGTCCGATCCCGCCGGTCCCGGCGCACACGCCTCGGCCGCGCAAGACCACCCGGCCGCTGCCGATCGGCCGGGCGCTGCCGGCCGTTCCACCGTTGCCCGCCGCGCCGCCGCCGTTCGCGACGTCGTCGAACAACCTCGAGGAGCGCCTCCAGGCGCTGGTGACGTGGATCGAGCGCTGCGTGCCGTGCCGCGCCGCGTTCATCGCCGACGATAACGGCCTCCCCGTGGTCGAGCACATCGGGGCGGAGCCCGGACAGTTCGCCGCGGCGTCGTCGATCCTGGTGATGCTCGCCTCGGTGCGATCGCTGATGGGCGACAGCGGCGGCTGGTTGTCGCTCAAGCTCGGCGATGCGATCCTCCACGTCGTGGAGATCGCGACCCCATGGGGCCGATTCGGGATCGGTGTCGTGACCGATGATTCCTTACCTCGCGAGTTTCTGGCAACGCTGAGCGCGGCCGTCGAGCGCGCGTTTCACGGAGAACCGTCTCAAGGAGAATCTTGATGGATCGCTATATCGAACAAGCCGTAGCGGAGATACCTCAACTCATCGGGATCTTCTTGACCGCGATGCCCGACAGCCTGCTGTTCTCGTCGTGGGTGCGCGAGGGCACGGAGTGGAGCGCGGAGGAGGTCGCGGCGTACTTCGGCGACCTCGTCCGCGCCAATCGCCAGGGGCTCAAGGCGCTCGGCTCGTGGTCGAGCGAGATGCAGGTGACGATCGAGTCCGCCGAGTCGCTCGTGGTGCTCCGCGAGCTGTCGTCCGACTTCGTCTGCGGCTGCGTGTTCGAGCGGTCGGCCCCGCTCGGCATGGTCCGGCTGCACCTGAAGCGCCTGCTCGAGCGCGTGACCCAGGCGTTGCCCAAGGTGCAACCAGAGGATCGGCCGCGCGGGGCCCGGATCATGGAGTTCCTGGATCGCTACGCGCCGGATCCCCATGCGGTCACGCTGCGCGTCTCGCTGCGCGCCGGCATCTCGATCGACGATCTCAAGTCCCCCGGGGCCCTCAGCGTGGATCAGGTACGGCGGCTCGAAGAGACCGCTTGCAAGATCCTCGGCGTCAACCAGCTCAGTCTTTGAAAGGAACATGACCATGGCTATCGAAGACTTGAGAGGGCTGTTCGCCGAGCAGAGCCTGACGTTCCTGGCCGAGATTCCGTACGTCTATCACTGTCACCACTACAACCTGTTCCACGATCAGACGATCGACGACGCGCTGGGCGAGGCGGAGGGCACCCGCGTGCGCACCGCGGCCTCCCACAACGCGTTCCGCGAGTTGCTCGGCGCGGTGTTCGACAAGGTGGGCGCGACCACGCCGGCCGAGCGGATCAGCCTCGCCTCGGAGGTGTTCGCGTGGATGGGGCAAGGCAAGCTGTCGCTGAGCGCGACCACCGCGGGTGGCAGCGCGCGGTCGGCGTCGCTGCACTACGGCTTCACGTGGCGCGAGAAGTACGGCTCGCGCGTCAAGCGCATCGAGCCGGCCGACGCGGTGGCCGCGGGGTTCGCCGCGGCGGCGACCGAGCTGGCGTTCGATCTGCCGTCGGACGCGATGTCGGCGGTCGAGCACAGGTGCGTCGCCGCGCGCGACGCGGAGTGCGAGTTCACGCTGACGCCGGGCACGGGCCACGCGGCCAAGCCGGCGATCGACGAGGCGATCGTGCGGCGCTACGTCGTGCCCCCGGCGCGCGGCCTCGACGAGGACCGCATCGTCCAGATCTCGACCGGGCTGCTCGAGTTCATGCGCGGCGTGCAGGGCGACGAGCGCGGCCTGGTCGCCGCGTTCAGCGTGTTCGTGGCCGCCCACCTGCCCGGGTACTACAACGAGACGGTCTACGAGACGATGCACCGCGTCGAGCGCACGATGGCCGACAGCGTGCCGGCGATCGAGGCGCTGATGCGCGAGGCCGGCCAGGTGTGCGTGTTCTCGACGTTCGGCAACGTGCTGCTGTCGCCGGAGTGGGAAGGCATGGTCGGCCCGCCCACCGGCGTGCCGACCGACGTGATGGCGTTCTGCACCGCGATCGCCCGCGGGCTGGGCTTCGGCCACTGGTTCATCGCGGAGTACGAGCCGCGCAGGCGCCTCGTGATCCGGTGCACGAGCACCTACGAGGTCGCGTTCTACCGCAGCCGCTACGGGCTGGCGAAGAAGCCGCGGTCGTACTTCGTCCAGGGCGCCGCGCTGGCCATGATGACGCTCGCGGAGTCCGTGAAGTGGACCGAGCGGCCGCAGCTGACGAACAACTTCTATGTCGAGCTGTTCCGCGGCAAGCCGCGTTATCGTGTCGAGCAGACCAGGTGCATGATGCGCGGCGACGCGATCTCCGAGTACGTCGTGGATGCCTTGTGAGCCCGCGATGACCGCGACGCCGACGCCAGCGCTCGGTGACTCGGGGCACGTGAGCCTCACGTTGAGCCGCGAGGTCACCTGCATCCGCGCGCTGGCGTGGCGCTGCGATCTCCCGGTCGCCAGCGACTGGCGCGCGCTGGCCGGCGAGCTCGCGGCCGGCGGCCTGGTCCCGCGCGCCCCGCTGGGCGGCGTGTTCCGGTTCAGCTCCGCGACCGGAGACGAGGTGCTCCTGGTGTCGACCACGGGACGCGTGCAGTTTCGCGTGCACTACAGCGTCCCGCAACACGCGCGCAAGTTTGCGGCGGAGCGGCTGTTCCAGCGCCTCGTCCACGCGCTGCTCCGGATATGCCCCCGACCATGACCCCGGCCGTGCCTGACCCGCTCGATCTCGATCGGCTTCGCAGCGAGATCCCGCAGTGCGCGGGGATCGCGTGGTTTGCCGGGGCGCCCGGTGAGCCGCTGGGGCTGGTCGCGGCGAGCGGCGAGCCGCCCGCCACGGAGTGGCCGAGCTGGGACGCGGTGGGCCACGCGGCGCCCGCGCTGCTGCGCGACGGCCCCGTCGTCAGCCCCGAGGTCCTGCTGCTGTGGCCGAGCCTCATGGTGCTCCTGGCCGAGCGCGCGACCGGCGTCGTCGTGGTCGCCGTGGCGCTGACCAAGGCGGGCACCGGGGTGGCGCTCGTCCACGCGCGCATGGCGGCGTCGCAGGTGGCCGCATGAAGCTCGGGCTGTTCGCGATGTTCGCGCGGCTGGCCGAGCCGCCGCCGCCGCAGACCGGCGCGTGGCAGATCCGGACCGAGCACGGCCGCGATGGCGTGGTGCTCATGGAGGCCGGGCGCGTGTGCTGGGCCAACCACGATCGCAGCGATCACCTCAGCGACGAGCTCGAGCGAACGTACGGCATCAGCCACACGGCGATCAACGACGTCGTGCGCACCTGCCACGAGACCCACCGGCCGTTCGGCGCGCTGCTCGTCGAGCAAGGCCACCTCACCCAGCCCCAGCTCACCTCGGTGCTGGGCGAGCACACGTGCCGCAGCCTGGTGTCACTCGCCGGGGCCGGCGTCCGCGATTGCGCGTGGGTGCCGCACCAGGGCGCGGGCTATGCGCCCGAGGCGACGATGAGCCTGACCCAGGCCGCGTGCCGCTGCGTCGCCCTGGTGAGGGGCCTCGGCGCCGAGGGCCTCGAGGCATCGCTGGAGACGATGCTGTCCGGCGAGGCCGCCGGCATGCTGATCCACGTCAGCTCGCGGTTGCCGCTGGCGGCGTCGGTGGCGCCGGTGACCTGGCCGCAGCTGCGCGGCTGGCTGACCTGGAGCTTGCGCGTGGAGGGGCTCTGCCGGCCGCCGTCGCGGGGCTACCTCACCGGACGCGGCCACGGCGGCGGCTGGGTGATGTGGCGCGCCGGCTCGATGCTCGGCGTCGCCGTGAGCACGACCGACGACGCGCAGCGCCGCCTGCTGCTCCGCGTGGCCTCGACGGTCGCGGACTGGAACGTCGAGCAACCGGCGTGACCGGTGCCCGCCGGGTCACGTGTTGATGTCGAAGCCGGGCTTGGCGTCGCGCAGGAACACGGCGCCGACCACCAGGGTGATCAGCGCGACGACGATCGGGTACCACAGGCCAAAATAGATGTTGCCGGACGCCAGCACCATCGCCGTGGTGACGTACGGGAGCAATCCACCGAACCAGCCGTTGCCGATGTGATAGGGCAGCGACATCGACGTGTAGCGAATCTTCGCCGGGAACATCTCGACCAGGAACGCCGCGATCGGCCCGTAGACCATCGTCACGAACGACACGAGCACGACGAGGATGAGCAGCGTCATCGGATAGTTGATCCGCGCTCGGTCGGCCGTGACGGAGTAGCCCTGGTCGGCGAGCGCCTTCTGGTACCGCGGATCCGGCTTGGTCGGATCCGCGGTGGGCGGCTCCCAGCCCACCAGCTCGGTCGGTCCGATCCTGGTGACGACCGGCTTTCCTTCATCCCCGGGCGTCGACTCGAACTGCAGACCTGCCTTGGTCAGGAAGTCCTTCACGCGGTCGCACGGGGTGTACTTGGTTTCCCCCGTGGTGAACAGGTGAAAGTTACAGTCGGTCGCGGTGACCGAGATCGAGGTGCGGTCTTGAAACTCCTCGAGGGTCGGGTTCGCGAAGTGCGTGAGTCCCTTGAACAGCGGAATGTACGCGATCGCCGCGATCAGGCAGCCGGCGAGGATGATCTTCAAACGACCGATGCGATCCGACAGCTTGCCGAACACGATGAACAGCGGCGTGGCGATGAGC
>Ga0137459_1000322_pt1 | contig 17590 bp, 20 predicted proteins | sample EasRivERMGT700_2_FD_104908 | JGI IMG/M metagenome (GOLD analysis project Ga0137459, IMG submission 104908) | Soil microbial communities from meander-bound floodplain in the East River, Colorado, USA - East River MetaG ERMGT700_2 | ecosystem: Environmental > Terrestrial > Soil > Floodplain ...
AGCCAAGGCGAAGATGCTGCAGTCGCATCGCGACCTGATCCTCAATTACTTCCGCGCCAAGAAGGAGTATTCCTCCGGCGTTGTCGAAGGCCTCAACACGAAAGTGAAGTTGGTCACCAGAAAAGGCCTACGGGTACCGGGTGGCTGCGACCAACAAGATCGCGCTCTTTCATGCCCTTGGACGCTTACCCGAGCCCGAAATCGCCCACAGATTTGCCTGAGGAGCCGACGATGATCGCGCTGAACCTCGGCCAAGATTGGATTTTTCGCGCCGGGCCCGGAGACACGACGATGGGCGCAGACGGTCGCTGACGAACTCGACCTACCAAGGATTGGCTGAATGACGGTGCGAAGGGCTACCTCACCGGTGAGAGCGAGGGTCCCGTCCTACACCGTGGATCACCAGCCGTTAGGCCGCGAAAGTTGCTATTAGGCTGTAACGCTCAACGCCATCACGCGCCGCGTCGCGTCGTCCTCATGCTCGAACGTCGTCGCAGCAGCCTCCATGAGGAAGGCTCAGGCGGCGGAGCCGTAAGACTCCACATGCGGACATACGGCAAGCAGACGAGGTCGGAACTTACGGGCGGCGATGCGGAGCCTGTCCGTACTGGCGTACCCGGCAAGCAGACGTTGACGAGCAGGCTTGACGGCATCCAGCTCAAGAGCAGCGGCGATGCACCGCACCGCGACTCCACACCCGCGGACTCGTTTGCGCACGCCACCAGCGGCGCCGGCTCCGAGCTACCGTATCGCACGCGACTCGAACGCGCGTTCGGTACCAGCCTCGGAGGCGTGAGCGCCCACCTCGGCGGTTCCGAGGCGCAGCAGGGTCTGTCCGAGTTCGGCGCTCGCGCCGCGACGCACGGCAACAGCATCGCGTTCGCCGAGTCGGTGCCGTCGCTTGGCCTCGTCGCCCACGAGACCGCGCACGTCATCCAGCAGCGCGCCGCCGGTGGCGGGAGCGTCCAGCGCAAGCCGTCCGGGGTCAGCGCGCCCGGCAACGATGCCGAGTCTCGCGCCGATGCCGCCGCCGACGCGGTCGTCGCCGGCTTACCCGTGCCCGACGTCGGCACCGCGCCTGCCGACGACATCCACCGCGACGTCGATACCAGCGGCGGCAGGTGGTCGACGCCGACTTACAGTGCCCGAGCGGCGGGCACCGGCGCCGTCGGTGATCGCGTTGGCTGCTCGATCGAACTCCACTTCACAGCGAACGATCTCGTCCAGGCGCCCGCGAACGGCATCGGCATCACGCAGAGCGTGAAGAGCATGAAGAGCACGACGCGCGGGGGTGCACGCGACGCGTTCGCGCCGCCGAGCGATCCCGGCAAGGCGCTGGTCACGCTCGGCGCCGGCTCGGGCGACCCCGGCCGCGGCATCGACCGCAACATCTACCCGTCGGACCCCGCCGGTCCCGACGGCGCGCGCGCGATCCCGAACACCAACCCGATGTACGGCGTCTACAACTCGGGCGGCGGCGCTGCGGGCGTCTCGACCAGCCTCACCGACAACACGCCGTCGGTGGGCGCGAGCCAGTTTGGCTCGCACGTCCGGAAGCCCGACGGTACGTTCGAAGCGCCCGTCGACGCCGTCCTCGACGACTCTCCCAGCCGCCGGCTCGAGAGCGAGGGGCAGAGCTACGAGCAGACCTTCGAGGCTACCGCACTCGTCCTGAGTGGCCCGCTCGCGAACACGTACCTCGGCTCTGTCGCCTGGGGCTACGCCTCGACGGAGGCCGGGATCTCCAACCTGACGCCACCCGAGATCACCGTCGTCTCCCACGGCACCCCGTCCGCGCAGTTCAACGAAGCTGCCACCCAGTGGAACAATGCCCAGCTCCCCGACCGCAGCGATCCGACGGCACCGCTGATCGACACCGTCAACCTTCCGATAACGACCCACGCCACGGTCGATCCGGCCACGCTCGACGACCGGCAGCTCATCGAGCGAATCCGCGAGCTGACAGATCGTCTGATGACCATGGACCGCACCTCGGTCGACTACCAGCAGGTACGCTTCGAGACCCGAAGCCTGGCAGCCGAGGCGGTGCGCCGAGGTGCTTCCGCGGCGGACTCCGGTCACACGCTCAGAGTGGCTCGGGGTGACTCGCTGTGGAACCTGGCACAACAACACATCGGCGCAGGCGCACTGTGGACCCAGATCTTCGCCCTGAACCGCGTCGACATCCTCGATCCGAATCGCATCGCAGCGGGTCAGGTGCTGAAGATGCCGGTCCCCTACACTCCGGACGGCGGTGGCGGGGTAGGCTGATGCAGCGCCACGATCGTGACCGACTGATCTCGCAGCATGGCCTCACCGTGTCCGCCCGTGACGAACACCGACACGCTCGATACCGCCGCGCACACGACGCGCGCATACTTCGAGCGATGACTCGTACGAGTGTGGTGCTCGCGGCGCTTGTCCTCGTGAGCTGTCACAAGGAGCCCACCATGACCGACAACAACCCCACGACCACGCCCGCCAGCGGCGGTACTGCGGCCAGCGCCGTCGCATTCACTGCCACCGCGCGCGGCACGACGCTCGAGGTTGCCTGGACGAACAACACCGCCGCACCCCTCAAGATCGCGACGCATGTATTCGCCGGCGAGAAGCACTTCGACTGGGTCACCGTCCAGCTCACCGACCGCGTCGGCGCCAAGCGCCGCCTGCAGTTCGTCGATGATCGGGACGAGTCGGGGATCGTGCTGGTCGACGTGGCGCCTCATGCCACGATCCGCGAGTCGATCGACCTCGCGGCGTGGGCGCGCCGCACACCGAACGGCAAGAGGCCGCTGGAATCGGGCACCTACTCGACGCTCGTCGTCTATGACACCGGCACCGAGGCTCGTGGCTGGCAGGGTCGCCTCGAGGCGACCACCACGATCACGGTCCCCTGAAGCGCCGCGTTCGACCTCGGCGATGATCGGACCGGGGCAGATCGCCGGATGCGGCCGAGCGGCGCCGATCGCGCACTGGCGAGCCGTTCCGGGGCCACGACTACTCGGGTAAGCGCTGGCGCGAAGAAGACCTGCCGGCGCTGGAATGGCGGCACCGGCGCCACTACGACATGCGCGCCACGTTCATCACGCTCGCGGTGGACGATGGCGCCGACCCCGACGTGCTCGAAACCCGCGTGACGCACACGCGGAACTCGCGCAACGCGTTCGACGGTTATAACCGCGGGCTGCAGTCGGAGCGGACGTGCGCCGAGGTCTCGAAGCTTCGGATCGCGCGGGGACCCCGAAGCTCGGCGATCGAGCAGCCGATCGCGGCCAGAAGCGGCTCAGATTCGCTGCAATTCGCCGCAGTGCTGGTGGGTTTCTCGGAACGATGCGGTGTACCGTGGAACGCGGTAGGCTTGATCCGATGACCGCCGCCGTCAAAGCCGTGCTCAAACAGGCGATGCAGCTCAGCCCCGAGGAGCGCGCCGAAGTAGCGAACGCGCTGGATGGCATGAGCGCGGACGCCCCGGCGCTGTCGCCCGACGACCTCGCCGCGGCGTGGCGTCCCGAGCTGGACCGCCGACGCGAGGCGCTCGAGCGGGGTGAGGTTCAGACGGTCGACGCGCGCGAGGCCATCGCCGGGATCCGCGCACGCCTGCGTAGCGGTAAGTGAAGCACGCCCGGTTCACGCCGGCCGCCGTCGTCGAGCTCGAAGACGCGGCCCGTCGCGTCGATCGCGTGCGTCCCGGTTGGGGGGCGACAAGCTCAATGACGAGGTGTTGGAAGCGCTCGAGCGAATCGAGGAGTACGTCGAGGGTTGGCAGACCTTCGATGAGCGCGGGCCCGAGCGCCGGTTCGTGCTCGATCGCTTCCCCTGCATCGTGGTCTACGTCGTGGCCGACACGGAGATCCAGATCACCGCCGTCGTGTACGGCGGGCGCGAGCCGGGCTACTGGCGCAAGCGGCGGTAGATGCCGTTTCCCCAGGGCTGGGGCGCGCGCCACACAACCGTAGGGTGCCGCGTCATCACGCGACGAAGCCCGCCGAGTGATCGCTTCCGACGGTGATGACGACGAGTGATTGTCGCTGCGCGCGGCGACAATCTCAACCAACGCCGACACGTTCATCGTTCGCCCTTCTTCTTGCCGCGCGATGCGCGCGGCTTGGGCTTCGTTTCTCGCGTCGCGCCTTCGAGCAGCTTCGCCGTAGCGGCGAGATCATCGAGGTAGCGCTCGGCGCCCTTCATCTCGGCCTCGACGCGGCGCCGCTCGGCGAACGCGGTGTATTGGCTTTCCGCCCAGTCGAGCGCCTCGTCGTGCGACACGCCGCCCGCGCCGTCGAGCACGGGCAGCTCGTTGTCGGCGAGGAATCTGTCGAGCACCGTGGACCAGTCCGCCATCTTGATGTCCTTGCGACGCTGCGCGCGGAGCTCGGCCTGGTCATAGGCGCCGGCCAGGACTGGACCGGGACCTGGAGACCTACGCCAGGACGCGAGCGGCGACGCGACGCATCGCTAGGCCGCCAACAGCGGCGCGGTGAGAACCGGAGCCACCGCCGGTTCAGCCGGCGAACACCTCGGAGAGCGTGGCGGCCGACAGGATGCGCATGGTCCAGAGGTCGATCTGCTCGATGGAGGCCGTCGCAACGCGTTGCTCGACGCGAGCGTCCACGGCGTCACCGAAGCGCCGCTGCAACTGGCGCAGCAGCACCGCACGCTCGCCCTGCTTGACGCCCTCCTGGATCGCCTCCTGGCGCCAGGTCTCGACGATGTCTTGGGTCTGCATGAGGAACTCCTGGTCGTCGTCCGTTCGCTGAGCAGGGTCGGTGGGGATCTCCAGCCGCAAGCCTACCAGAAGTGGGAGCGCGAGGCTGCGCGCAGGATCTTCGGCCGGCAGCGCCTTGAGCTCGGCTATCGCCTGCTTCAGCACCTGGCCGGCGCCGAGCAGGCGCAGGAGCAGCATGTCGGGCTCGACGGGCAGCTCGCTCACGACCACGAGCCGTGTCCAGAGCAAGGGCGGGCCCTCGTAGATGCCGGGCGGCCACCCCTCCAGCGGGTACAGCCGCAGGCCCGCGATGCCGCTGTTGGGGCGGCCCGATGAGATCACCCACTGCATCGGGATCGGGGGCGGCGGCTTGCGCAGCGACAGGTAGTGGCGGAACTGACCGTGCTTGGTCAGGCAGTCGGCGAGCTCGGTGCCGCTCGGCGTGTTGTGGAAGAACTCCAGCGTGCTCGGCCCGGCGGTGATGCGCCCGAGCAGGCCGAGGTAACCGGGGACCGGCTCGCGGGCTGGACCGGGCATGAACCAGAGGTCGATCCTCCGGGTGTCCGCCGGTACCTCCGCGTCGGTCTCGACCGCGCCGCGCGCTGCGACCGCAGAACGCACCAACTGCTTGCCGAACCGGTCGAAGCGCGTTCTCGTCCAGGCGGGTGTGGGGAGCATGGTCAGGCGAGGATCAGGTGGCGGCGCCGCGAACGGCACGTCGCACCCCCGTGCCGTCGACCCGCCGGTCTGCGGAGGGTCGCTCTGCCCGACCGTGGTAGCTCGGGCTGGGAGGGATCGCTGAACCGGCGACCGCTCCAGGATTCGGGCGCCCGATGCCGTATCGCCTCCACCAACTCGCGGTACTACGCGTTCGTGATCGCCGCCGTCGAGCGCCGCCTGCGGGCTCTACCGCTCCTACCGCGACGGCAACGGCGCCCCCGCCGATCCGGAGCAGTCCCTCAAGTGGCGCACCGCCGCTCTCGAGCACAACGAACCCCGTACCTGCTACGACATGGGGCTCGCGCTCGAGGCCGGCAAAGCCCCGTAGGTCAGTGTAGATGAGATCCCTGGCCTTGATGGCATCGAGCGCGACCACCTCCGCGCGTGCTTCGTCGCCATCGTCATCGGTCCCCTCTCCTCCTCGCGCCGAGCCTCGACCACAGCGCTCGTGAGCAGCAGCTCCGCGAGCGACTGCCCGTGTGTACTCGCCAGCGGTTCGAGGAGCGCGAGCTCGTACGGGGCGATCCGGACGTGCCAGGCTGCGCGCGCCGGCCCACGGCGCCGACTCGGCGAGCGCCCGATCAGCCCGACGAACGAGAGCGGCGGCGCCGCCGGATTCCAGCCTGCCAAGGTCGCGCACCACGCGCGCAGCTCTCCCTCGCGCTTGGGGGCACCTCGATCGTCCTGGCGTGCACGGCTACAGAGCTCCTCCGCCACCGGAGCTCGGCGATCTGCGTGAGGCTCGCGATCGGCGACCACCTCGAGCTCGGCACCGGCAGCTACCTCGTGCAGCATGCAGTGAGCCCCACGGCTCGTCTACCGCGGCGCACGGCTCGTCTCACCGCGGCACTGCTGCGGCCGTGGAGCTCGCGGACGCCGTGCGCGCGGTCTTGGCGCTCGACCGCAGCGCTCGTGCTGGACGTCGCCCAAGAGCTACAGGAGCTCGAGTGCCCGCGGTGGTGGCGCCGATGGCGAGCCGGCGAGCCGACAAGCGCGCGCTGGTCAGGCGGTGCTCGGCGAGCGCTGCGGGCGGTGGTGGGCACGGGAGCTCGGGTTCCGCAGGGGCCGCAGCGCCGTCGGTGGCGGCGATCGTGAGCGCGGCCAAGGCCATGCTGCACCAGCGCGAGGTCGGTCGCGGTCGATCCACCGGCGCCGGCCTGGGTCGGGGTGGCGCGGGCGACGTGCGGCGGGCGATTCGCGACCTGGTGGGTGGCGCGCGGGCGTCATCGCGAGCCGGGCCTCGCTGCGTCATCTTGCGGGCGACGGCATCATCCGAGTCGGGCTACCGCCCGCTGGAACGCCCGGAATCAGCCTCCGAGCTGCGAATTTGAATCCGTTTTCACTCCACTCCCACTGCCACGTGGCTGCCACGGCACACGGGCAAACTAGGGATCTGGAGGGACGACCCGGGACTCGGTGCCGGCGCAAGCCTGCGTGGTCACTGCAGGATGGTCGGGCGGGTTACGAAGCGCCGTCGAACCAGAGCTCGGCCTGGGGGGGAGCGGGCTCCCTGCCAGCGCGAAGTCGCCGGGGTGCAGGTGAGCCCGAGCGTGGCGAGGACCGCGCGCGCCATGGCGGAGTCCACGGCGATGGCGACCACGCTGCGACGGCCACCGCACGGGGGCACGACAGCACATCGGTGGCGAACACTCGGTGCAACAGCTCGGCCCACGGGACCCGGTCCGCACGCGTCGAGCCGCCCGGCGACGCCGCGCTGGGCGGCGGCTCGCCGGCGGGCGCGGGCACCAGCGCGCAGAGCTTGGTGCCCGCCTTGCCGGCAGGGCCGGACACGTCCACAGCGAGATGATCGACGTCGATCGCCGGAGCCATGATCCACCTACCGGCCAAGGATGGTGGCCCCGTTCAGCGGCTCAGTCACGGATCGAAATCTGGCCTCGCTTCTTGGCATAAGAACGTGAGCACCGAGCACCCGTCGGCGTCGGTGCATCTTGGTCATCGCCGAGCGCGGCATGAGCGCCCACGCCCGGCATTCGCGCGTTCGCACCAGCACCCGTCGACTGGTGATTGCTCGCGACAGGCCCGCGCGACCACGACGGCAACCAACGATCGCTTCACCATCTCACCAAGGAGACCCTCATGAATCTTCAACGACTTCGGAGCGTGCTCGGCAAGGGCACCCAGCACCTCGGCGACATCGTGTTCTGGCAGCTCACCGACGCCCGCGTGGATCGGTCGACGCTCGAGTCACTCTGGCGCGACGCGGGCCTCGATGCCGCGTTGCTGCCCGACGAGCCCACCGCCGAGCGCGCGCTCAAGCAGGCCGTGCGCGAGGCGCAGGTCGGCCATCGGGACCGGCTGATCCGCCTCGGGCTCGACAGCGAGGCCGAGATCGTCTTCGCCATCGTCCGCGAGAACCGCGACGACGCGGGCAACGTGACATACGTGCAGGAAGCCCGCGTGCGCCTGGAGCGCGCGAGCGAGGCGATCACCAGCGACGTGGTTTCCCACGACATCGTCCAGGCCGTGCTCACCGGGTTCCGCACGTTGCGGACCACGCACACGGCCGACGATGTAAGGCGCGCGATCGTGAAGGCGCTCGGGACATGGGCAGCGGTGACGCTGCGCGACGGCGTGTGGCATCTACTGGGTGCCGGCGGTCTATGCGGCCGAGCTGCGGCGCCTTCAGGGTGCCGTCGAGAAGATCGGGACGTCCCGCGTCCATGTCCTGCCCGTGCACGAGAGCCAGGACGCCAGCCGCGCGCTCGGCGCGATCGCCACGGCGTCGCTCGAGGCCGAGCTGGCGCAGCTCCAGGCCGAGATCGCGGCGTTCGTGTCGATGCCGCCCGAGCGGACCTCGACCCTGACCCGCCGGCTCGAAGCGTTCGCGGTGCTGCGCGAGCGCGCCAAGCTCTACCGTGGCGTTCTCGCTATCACGGTGACCGATCTCGATCGGCAGCTCGATGAGATGTCCGCGACGGTCGCAGGGATGATCAACAAGAAGGCCGCGTAGCCACCACATCACTCACGTCAACCACATGCAGGGCGATCTCGGAGACGAGGTCGCCCTTCGCCTTTCCGGAGGTTCGTCATGCACAAGCAGATCAACCAGCTTCGCGCCGACCTGATGGCGCAGTTCCCCGAGCGCAAGGACGTCATCGACGGGTCCCTCGCGGCGGTGCTCGCCGGGGAGCACGTGCTCCTGATCGGGCCGCCGGGCACCGCGAAGTCGGCGCTCGTCCGCTGCATCGCGCAGGTGTTCGGCGGCAGCTACTTCGAGCGATTGCTCACCAAGTTCTCGACGCCCGAGGAGCTGTTCGGCCCGATCAGCCTCCAGGGGCTGGCACAGGACCGCTTCGTCCGGCTCACCGCCGGCAAGCTGCCCGAGGCCGAGTTCGCTTTCGTCGACGAGATCTTCAAGTCCAACAGCGCGGTGCTGAACGCGCTGCTCTCGATCATCAACGAGCGGGTGTTCCACAACGACGGCGCGCCGGTGCGCTGCCCGCTGGTGTCGCTGTTCGCCGCGAGCAACGAGCTGCCCGAGGGCAAGGAGCTCGAGGCGCTGTTCGACCGCTTCCTGCTCCGGTTCGACGTCGGCTACCTGCTCGTCGCCTCGAACCTGCGCGGCGTCCTGGTCGGGCCCGAGCCGGCGATCGCGGCGACGCTCACGATGGACGATCTGCGCCGCGCGCAGGGCGAGGTGGCCGCGGTCATGATCACGGACGACACGGTCGATGCGCTGCTGGCGATCCGCGACGCGTGCCGCGGCGAGGGGATCACGGCGTCGGATCGGCGATGGAAGAGGCATCGCGCACCGCCCGCGGCCAGTTCGCCGTGTCGCCTCGCGACAAGCCGCGCGCCGCGTGGCTCATGCACTCGGCCGCGAACAGCACGTCGAGCCACGGCGAGCCGCGACCCGCCGCATCGGTCCAGGCGAGAAGCCACGATCGAACACGCTGATCGATGCGCGCTCCGCGGCGACCAGCACACCGTCGATCGAGACCGCGACCATCGCTCCCCGATCGGGCCAGGTCCGGCCGGCGGTGTCCAACCCCGAGCGCCGAGCACCGGCAATTTCTCGCACATCGCGGGCCTCGCGCCGCTACGAGCAGTCGAAGACGCGACAGAGCACCCGGCAGACTTCCGCCATCCTGGCGGGCCCGACGACTCCCACGAACCGTTCGAGCTGTGACTGCAGCACGGTGTTCACGTTGGCGACGTTCACGCACGAAGGGCCCTTGAGCCCTTCCTCGATGCCGATGAGCACCTCCGTCGGTGCGCCCCGGATCGTCGAAGTTATCATCGCCACCGTGGCGGTGTTCAGCACGCTCAGCATTGAAGGATGCGAAAGGATGAGGACAGGGCGCCGCTTGTCGGGCGCCGGCCGCTCGAGCATCCAGATCTCTCCGCGGCTCAGTCGTCCTCGGGCCATGCCTGCGCTTCCATCAACGGGCGGAACTCCCTTTCGAGCTCTGCGGCCTTGCCCTGGTAGGCTCTGCGGAGCTGCTCGTCGAACGCCTCTCGCTCCTTGAGCCGGAGATAACTCTCGATGGCGGCGCGGATGAACGCCGAGCGCCCGCGCCGTTTCGCCTCGGGATCGGCGTCGACGCGCCGAAGGAGCTGTGGATCCATCGACATCTGGATCGGACGTGCGGGCATATGGTGATCCTATGTGGTGATTACTATGTTGTCAACCCAACATCCGGTCCCGCCGAGGGCACCACAGATACGCACCGTCGTCGTAGACGCTGCATTGCCGACGATCGGCGAGGCACCACCGCGGCCAGGATCCGAGCGACCGGAGCCACGGATTCCGATCGAACCCGCCCGGCCGCGATTCGGTCCGCACGTCTCAGGAAGTCCGGTTCAATGCGTTCTGCCCGATCGACATCTGGGACCGGACGGGGTTACTTCTCGCCGGCCTCGCCGAGCACGTCGCGCGCGCCCCGTAAGTCGGTCTCGGCGGCGAGCTGCCACAGCTCGTCGTCGGGATGCATCGGAGCGGCGAGCAACGCCCGGTACTCGGCCACCGCCTTCTTGAGGTAGGCGACGGCACGGCCGCGCAGGGTGCGGCGCAGGCCGGCGGCGACTGCCAGGTCGAGCTCGGGCGGCAGCTCGAACAGAAGGGCGAGCGCGAGATCGTGGTAGAGGCTGCCGGCGCGGTAGCTCGCGGCGATCTGGGCGAGGTGGGCGGCTGGACTCGTACCGCCAGCCTGCCCCGCGCGCCAAGAGCGCACCAAGGGAGAACAGCTCCGCGCGCACCGCCGGATCGGTCGAGCTCGCCGCCGCGTCGAACCGCGCGCGATCCCACGTCACGGCCTTCTTCCCCCACCGCGCGTCGGCTCCCTCGTTGAGCGGCGCGAAGAACTTCGCCACGCCGAGCTCGGTCATCTGCTCGGCGGCCATCGCGAACAACTTGTCGTCGCCGAACAGCGCCGGCACCGGCGCCTCGGGGTGCCTGGTGCGGACGGTGTTCAGGTACTCGGTGAAGATCGCGCTCTCGAGGCTCGCGCGATCGACCCTGTGGAAGTGCAGCTCGAGGAGCTTCTTCCGGCCGGCGAACGCGTGCTTCTCGCGCAGCGCATGCAGCGCCGGGATGCGCCAGGCATCCTCGTTGCCCGCGAGCAGCAGCGAGAGCAGCGCCATGAAGTGCGACTTGCCCGAGCCGAACGAGCCGAGCAGGTAGGCGACCTCGCTCTTGCGATCGCGCAGGGCGGCACCGACGATCGCCAGCGCCCGAAGGAGCATCAGCCTCGTGCCGGTCGAGCGAGGGCGGCTCACCGGCAGCCTCGCGCAGCAAATACCCAGCAAATACACACCCTATTGAAATTGCTCTGGTTCCAGGCCCAAAGCGGGCGGCCGATGGTCGGGTCCGCAAACATCGAGCTCAGCCTTTCTCCGACTCGAGCGCCTGTGCCCACCACGGCGTGTACTTCATCAGCTTCCTGGCCGCGCCCTCGTCGACCGGCACGATCGCGCCGTCCTCGACCGCTTCTTTGATGAGCCGCGACGCCGTCGCGCTGTTCTTCTCATCGAGTCCGAACCGCCCCCGCAGCGACGTGTTGGTCAGGTACTCGCGGTTGACGTACCGCAAGCAGGCGTGCAGGTAGCAGGCACGTACGCGATCAGCACGGTCCATCTTGGTGAGCGGCCGGTGCGCGAACAGGACCGCGCGCGTGGAGTCATTGGGGACCTCGAACAGCGGGGCCGGGAGCTGGGCCAGCTCCGTTTGCCAGACCACCTTGTCGACCCCGCTGCCACGCTCCTCGCAGATGCCCATGCGACGCATCAACGACGCGAGCGCCTCGTTGCGCGACCGTGGCGGATTGTCGACGAACCGTTCGGTCGCGACGAGCGGCTTGCCGGGGTTGGTGACCTCCATCCGATCGCTGAAGATCTCGATCATCGGGCCGGCGCCGGTCACGAAGAAGTCCTGGTGGATGAGCGCGTTGGCAACGAGCTCGCGCGCGGCGAGCTCGGGGTACATCGGCACGGTCTTGCGCAGAGCCTTGCCGATCACCTCGTTCGCCGGAATGAGCCCGTTGATGAGCGTGATCAAGCCTTCGAACCCAGCGGCATAGCCCTTGGGCAGGTCGTGCTCCTTCAACGTCGCGACCCGGCCGGGTCCGTCGTAGGCGATCACGCGCACCGCCTTACGACCTAGCGGGCCGAAATCCGCGAGCCGCTTCGCGAACAGGATCGCGCCGAGGTTCGCGACGTCCCACGTCCCCGCGTCGTTCTTGCGGATCAGCCGGTCTTCCTCGAGCGCGGTGAGGATGTTGGCCTTGTTCGAAGGTAACGGGCGGTCGAGCAGCGTGAAGTAGCTCGGGTAATCGAGGAGCGCCAACACCTCGTCGGCCGACGCGTGCTCGCGAGCTACGCCGTCCTCGAACGGCGTACGGTCGAAGACGCGCCACAGCTCGCGCTCCTTCTCGGGGTAGTCCTTCAGCTTCTTCTTGTAGCTGCCGACTCGGCAGTACTCGCTCCCCTCGAACTGCGTTGGCTGTCGGCGCGCTCGCTCGATCTCCAGCAGCACGACGCGATACCCCTCAACGGTCACCTCATGAAAGCGGAAGTTGAGCTTGGGAGAGAGCTGCCGCAATAGCCAGCTCTCCAGCTCCTCGTTGCCGATCTTGTCGGACATCGGCATCACGGTCGTGCCGACGATCGCATGGGTGGAGTCGTCCACCCCCCACGCGAGATACGCGAACGCCTTGTCGGCCAACGCTGCGGCGTTCGACAGCGCCGACAGGTACTCGCCGATCTCCTTCGGGTTGTCGTTGTTCCGCTTGAACTCGACCCACTCGGTTTGTTTCGCGAGCTTGCACAGCTCGCGCACGACGCTGGCGAGGTATTCGGGTGAACGCGTCGCGCTCACGCCGCCTCCCTGTTGACCGCGGCGAGCCGGATCGCGTTGAAAGCGCTGAACTGGGCGACGAATTCGACCGCCGGCCGATCGACCAAGGCCGTGGCCTCTTCGATCCAGCGGTGCGCCACTTCGAGCTGATACTCGACGATCTCAGCTGCTGGCGTCATCGACATCTCCATGCACGTCACCATCGCCGGCCTTCCGCCGCTTGCGGTGAGTTTGCTTGGGCTCGGCAGCAGCAGCCTCCGCCCACAGGTGGTAGGGGTCGGTGTCGAGCAGCGCCTGGATCGCGAAGTCGATCCTTCCAGCTCGTGCGGATAGAGCGTCTCGCCGACCGCGACGACTCGACCGTGGGACAGCGCCATCCGCGGCTACCCCTGCGTCACTCGCTCGGCCGTGCTCCGATCGCCCGCCGGCGCATCCGCCGACGCAACCAACCGAGCCCCCCGAAGGACCTGCGTCGATGCCCCATCGGTGTTCACCAGCCGAGTCGCCTTGCTCGCGTTCACGAGCGCGGCGCCGAGGATCGCGAGTTGCCGGTGCGCCGGCGAGGTCGCGACCACGAAGACCTGGTCATTCCAGTCGAAGTCCGTGCCTCGACTGAACGCATCGATCGCGCCGGCGATCGCCGACGGTCCCACGACCACGAGCTTGTCGGCCGCGCCGATCGGGCCGAACCGGCGCTTGGTCGGGCGGCGCGCCTCCACGAAACGCAGCGCGGCCAAGGCCGCGGCGTAGAAGCTCCGTTGCCCCTCGACGGACGCCATGCGGCGTCCTTCATAACACAGCGAAGGCAGCCAGGCGCGCCGGTCGCGCGACAGAACCGCCTTACCGGCTGTGTCGGTTCGATAAGCATCCCTCCCACCGCGCGAGTGCCGCTGCCAGGATGCTCGCTTCGTTCGATGGGGTCTTACTGGTTCGCGGCGGCGCCGAGCAGGCAGGAGCGCACACGGATCTCGCTGAACTTCGGCCTCGGCCGGGCCGAGCGGCTGTTCAACGAGCGCGTCGTCCCCGAGTTGGGGCGGGTGTGGTTCGTTCGCCAGATCTCGTGGCCCGTCGCCGCCATCGCCCTCCGCGAGGGGCTGCGCGGTACGATCAACACCAAAGCGTCGGCGATCAGCCACGGGCTCGAGGCGCTCGGTTGCAAGCTCGAGTGGAGCAAGACCCCCGACGGTGAGCGGATCCTCGGCAAGCCAGCCTTCGGCCGTGACGCGGACGATGACATCTGGGCGTTCGACAAGCTGAGGACGACCAAGCACTACGTCCAGAACACGCATCGGCAAGCCGCGTCGCGCACGATTCGGGACGAAGGTGGCCTCGGCCTCGCGAGCGGGTCACGGTTCGACACGTACGAGCTCACGACCAACGGGCAGGAGCTGGCTGACGCCTTCCTGGATCAGCCGGTAGGCAGGGGTGGTGGCAAGGTGGGCGCTCAATTGGAATCGTGGGTTCGGGGCGGCCCGATCGACGCGTCATCGACACTTCGTCAGGCGATGACCGGACACTCCGGATTCGAGCAATGGCGTGCCGATTGATAACGATATCGTCAAGACGACGAACGCTTCTTGGATTTGGTCGTTCTACGCGTCTTGTCCGCGGGGGCTCGCTTGGCCGAGGTCGCTACGCTGGCCGGGTTTGGACGCCGAGCCTTCTCGTCGGAGCTCGTCGAAGCCAATCGCTTGATCACCCGCTCCAAGCCGGCCAGCAGCGCGGGTTCGTCCGCCATCGCCGCGAGCTCCGCGAGTCGCCGCCGCACACGGTCGAGGTCGATGTCCTTGTGCATGAGGAGAAGTGCGGTGGTGTCCTCGATGTCCACCGGCCTTGCCGCCATCGCCTTGAAGACCACCAGATCCTCCGCCCGCGCCATCGGTGCCACGACGTCGCCGTAGGTCGCATCCGTGGCCGCCTCGATCGCATCGTGTTCAAACGCCGTCCACGCAAACGAGACGTCAAACTCGACACCCGTGGGATCGTGCCGCAGGAGCAGGACCATGCTCTCGCGTACGAACGCCTCTGCGTCGTCAATACGCGGGACGATCCGCTTTTGGCGAGGAGGCGGAGAAGCGAAGGCACGTCCGTGCGGTCACCCTGAACGACAGCATCAATATCAGCGGTCATCCGACGGACACCGCGCGCGATGATCGCAATTCCACCGATCACCATCCAGGGGATCTGCGACCCCTGCAGAGCGCTGACGACGGCCGCGAGCGCCCGCTGGATTCGCAGCTCACCTCGTCCGCGTTTGCTTCGCACGATGCTGCACCCGCGCCCAGCGGCGTCTCACTTGTTGAATGCCCTGCTCGCTGATGGCGTCGCGCGGCGCCGGCCACATACCCATGGCCTCGAGCGCGTTCAACGCCGACAGCGACTCGGCGACAGCCAGCGCCGGCTGGGCTCCTGCAGCTGCCAGGAGGCTGCGCTGACGCTGCGCTGACTTCGCGTGGCCTTGTTTCCATCTCCGGATTGCCGCTGCCTCGTCGAGATGTTGGACGTACCAGGCGATCTCTTGTAGCGATGTGCTTGCGCGGTGCACGACGCAGGCATCGCGTGTGTCCCCGAGCAGCACCAGAAACGCATGCTCGTACCCGATGTATTGACGGCATCCGGCGAGCTTGACGAGATCCGCAGCGATCGCCTGCTTGCTGGCGTCGAGGCGTTTCAATTCACAGACGATGAGGTTGCCAGCTCCGATACCGCTCTGACGGCGGTGAATGACGATGTCGGGCACGACAAGCCCGGTAGCGCTGGTGGCGAAGTCGTCCGCCGGCCAACCCAACCGGGCCGCCAGGTCGGCGAACATCTCGTCGACCTGCGGCACGCGCTTCGGATCGAGCCCCAGACGGTTGTATTCACAATCGACGCTCCAGCCACCACCTGCGACGGGTGGCGCGCGCAGTTCGTACTCGAGGTGACGGCCGAAGAGTCCCGCCACGGTGCGCTCGCTAACGTCTGGCGGGAGCCCGCTCTCGGCGTCGAACAGGCGATCGAGCGCGCTCGCAATCAGCGCATCCGCCGCTGCATCAGCCATGTAGGGGCGGGTCTCAGACATCGCCTACCTTCTTTGGGAAGGGTACAGTCCGAAACTACGAAAACCCCTGAAGTTGGTAGCGACTTCAGGGGCTTAGGGTCATCGTAGTAGCGGGGGTAGGATTTGAACCTACGACCTTCGGGTTATGAGCCCGACGAGCTACCAGGCTGCTCCACCCCGCATCAAGTTGTCAGGCGAGTGTTTCTAGCCCTGTCCCCACTGATCGTCAAGCCCCCGGTTTCATTTCGTTGCATGGTGCTGGAAAGTCGGCGGGATCGGCGCGATCCCGGGCCATGCAGCGAATTGCTGCGGTGGTTGGGCGAGCAAGCAAGGTGGCGTCGTTAGACAATGGGAGATGCTTATGCACGGGCACATCCTCATCGCTGTTCTGGCGGATGTGGAGGCACGCGCACGCTCGTAGGGGCCGGGGTTGTCGGGTGGGAAGCCGCACGACGATGAAGCTCGCAATCTCTCACTACACGAACGAAGCTGGGTCGAGGCCAATGTCGGACCTCGACGCCGAGCGCATGCGCGCGTTCGGGGCACGGCGCATCGAGCTTGCGGCGCCGGATCGGCGGCCGGCGTCGCCGGGAGGGCCGTCATGACGGCGAGCGCGCATCACCCGCTGGTCACCGAGCTGCTGCGCACCATCGGCGCCAGCGAGGCCGAGGCGCCACCGCCCGAGGCGTGGGGCAAGCTGCTCGAGCTCATGAGCCAGACGTGCCTGGAGGCGGATCGGGATCGTGACACGCTCGCGAAATCGATCGAGGCCTCGTCGCGCGACATGCAGCGGCTGTATCAGGAGCTCAAGCAGCGGACCGACAGCGAGCTCGCCGAGCAGGAGGCGATCATGCGCGCGACGCTCGAGTCGGCGGTCGAGGGCATCCTGGTGGTCGACAACGAGCGCCGGGTGATCGCCGTGAACAAGCGGTTCGCGGAGCTGTCCCGGCTGACCGAGGCGGAGCTGGCGACGCGCGACCAGCGCGCGCTGATCAGCGCCGGGCTCAAGATCGTGAAGATGGCCGAGGTCGTGATGCCCCGTCTCGACGCGCTGCACCAGACGGATGGCACGCTGCGGGACGAGTTCGAGCTCACCGATGGGTCCCTGATCGACTGGTTCAGCGCGCCGGTCCGGACGCCGGACGGGACGAAGGTCGGACGGGTCGCGTTCTTTCGCGACGTGACAGCCGAACGCCGCGCGCACCAGCTGCTCGAGCACGCGCGCGAGGCGGCGGAGGCAGCGAGCCAGGCCAAGAGCCTGTTCCTCGCGAACATGTCGCACGAGCTGCGGACGCCGCTGACCGCGGTGATCGGGCTCGCCGACCTGCTGCTGCTCGAGCAAGATCCGCTGGTCGACCGCCAGCGCGAGTACCTCGGGGGCATCGCGTCGAGCGGCCGGCACCTGCTCGCGCTGGTCAACGACGTGCTCGATCTCGCCAAGATCGAGGCAGGGAAGCAGGAGCTCGACCTCCAGTCGATCCCGATCCACGACGCGATCGCCGAAGGGATGGCCGCGATCGTCCCGCTGGCGAACGCGCGCGGCGTGATGCTCGAGCCCGCGACGATCGTCGCCGTGCCGAACGTGCGCGCGGATCGCGTCCGGCTACGCCAGATTCTCTATAACCTGATCTCGAACGCGGTGAAGTTCACCGACCGCGGCGGCGTCGTGCGGATCCGCGCGCACCACGATGGTGACTGGGTGGCGATCGCCGTGATCGATACCGGCGTCGGGATCGCGGCGGCGGATCTGTCGCGCCTGTATCGCTCGTTCGAGCAGCTGGCGCTACCGTCGGGCGACCGTCCCGGTGGC
>Ga0137459_1000324_pt1 | contig 17483 bp, 4 predicted proteins | sample EasRivERMGT700_2_FD_104908 | JGI IMG/M metagenome (GOLD analysis project Ga0137459, IMG submission 104908) | Soil microbial communities from meander-bound floodplain in the East River, Colorado, USA - East River MetaG ERMGT700_2 | ecosystem: Environmental > Terrestrial > Soil > Floodplain ...
AGCGCGCGGCGAGCGCACGCAGCGCCTCCGGTGTCCTCGCCGTGAGCTCGAAGCCGCTCGCTGCCTGATCCGGGCGAGCCTCGCCGGGATCAGCGGGCCCGACGATCATGTGCGCGTTGGTACCGCTGATCCCGAACGAGCTCACCCCGGCGAAGCGCCCGGCGTCGCCCGGCGTCCACGGCACGAGCGTCGTCGGAAGCGTGATCCCGGTCCCCGCGAGATCGATCCGCGGGTTCAGCGTCCTGTAGTGAACGAGCGCCGGAACGGCGCGGCGTGCGCAGCACGCGATGGCCTTGAGGAGTCCGGCGACGCCGGCGGCGGCCTCCAGGTGCCCGAAGTTCGTCTTCACCGACCCGACGTACAGCCTGGCGCCTCCATTCTTCCGCCCGAGCGCCGCGACGAGCGCCTCCATCTCGATCGGATCGCCCAGGGCGGTCCCGGTCCCGTGTGCCTCGACGAGCCCGATGTCGGCCGGCGTGAGCCCGGCGTCCGCCAGCGCAGCTTCGATGAGCGCGGTCTGCGCGAGAACGTTCGGCGCGGTGAAGCCCGACGATCGGCCATCCTGGTTCACCGCTGAGCCGCGGATCACCGCGTGCACGTGGTCGCCATCGCGCAGCGCGTGATCGAGGCGCTTCATGACGACGATGCCGCAGCCCTCGCCGCGCGTGAAGCCGTTCGCGCGCGCGTCGAACGTCTTGCATAGCCCGTCGGGGGCAAGGGCGCGCGTCTCCTTGACGAGGCGCGTCGAGCGCGGCGACAGGATCAGATTTACCCCGCCGGCCATCGCGACGTCGCACTCGCCGAGGCGGAGCGCCTGGCTCGCGAGATGAACGGCGACGAGCGACGACGAGCACGCGGTGTCGACCGCGACGGCCGGTCCGGTGAAGCCCATCGTATACGCGATCCGCCCCGCCGCGAAGCAGTGACCGTTCCCGGTCGCCCAGTAAGCATCGGGCGCGCCGATCTGCCAGTCGCGATAGTCCTGCCCGGTGATGCCGACGTAGAGACCTGTGCGCGCCCTCTTCAGGCGATCCGGCGGCAGCGCCGCGTTCTCGAGCGCCTCCCACGCGACCTCGAGCAGCAGGCGGTGCTGTGGATCGAGTGCACGGGCCTCGCGCGGGCTGATGCCGAAGAACGCGGCGTCGAAGCTCGTGACGTCGTCGAGAAATCCGCCCTTGTGGGGGAGTGCGTCCCACTCTGCGGCGAACGGCGCCTTGCGCGCCGCCGGCATCGGGCGGACCAGATCGCGTCCATCGGCCAACGCCTGCCAGTAGGTATCGAGGCTGTCGATCGCCTCCGGAAAGCGCAGACCGACGCCTACGACGGCCAGCGGCTGGCTGTTCCGCTGACTGTCGAGCTGCGCCCTCAAGCGCTTGATCGTTTCGAGCGCGCGGCTCAAGGGAGTCGGAGGCGTGGTGTGGGAGGTTTCCATGGTGCGATGATCCTCGTGGCTAGAAGTAAAGGGTCAGGACGCAGGCGCGCTGAACACGCGCTCGCAGAGCACGCCGGCCAGGGCGTGTGAGCTGCCGTACGTCCACAGCAGCGTCGGAGATAGCTTGAGACCGAAGGCGGACTCGAGGCGGTTTCGGAGCTCCAGGCCCATCAGCGAATCGAGGCCGAGTGCCTTGAACGGTGTCTCGCGGTCGATCCCTGTCAGATCGAGGCGGAGGACCCGGCTCGCGAGCTCGCGCACCTTCGCCTCGGCGAGCTCGCGCCGTGTGGGTTCGGGGCTCGCTTCGAGCTGCGCACGGAACGTGTCGCCAGCGACGACGGTGCAGCCTTGCTGCGACGCTTGGCGGAGCGTCTGCCAGGTGGTTTGCGCGGCGGTCTCGGGGTAGGCGTCGAACCAACGGCGCAGATCGAGTGGTACATAGCCCACGACCGCCTCGTCGCGGTGAAGGAAGCGGACGAGCGCACTCCACGCCTCGCCCGGTGTGAATCCGCCCATTCCGCGCTCGGCGAGACGCGCGCCGCGGTCGCCGTCGTGCGCGGCGAGGCCGATCTCGGTGAACGGCCCCCACTGCACGCTGAGGCCCGGGCGCCCCTGCCGGCGGCGGGCCACGGCGAGCGCGTCGAGGAAGGCGTTTCCAGCGGCGTACGCGGCCTGGCCGGCGTTGCCGACGAGCGCCGCGGCCGACGAGAACATGACGAACAGATCGAGCGGATCACCGGCCGTGGCCGCATCGAGGTACCGCGCGCCATCGAGCTTCGGCGCAAGCACGCGTTCGAGCTGCAGCGCGGTGAGGTTCGCGATCGTCGCATCGTCGAGCACGCCGGCGGCGTGCACGACGCCGCGAAGCGCGGGCATCGTGCGGCGCACCCCGGCGAGCGCACGGTCGACGGCGTGCGCGTCGGCGACATCGAGCGCGATCGCCTCGACGCGTACGCCCCGCGCGCGGAGCACTTCGATCCGCCGGCTCGCCGCCACGCTCGGCACCGATCGACCGGCAAGCGCTAGCGCCCCAGCGCCCCGCTCCGCCATGAACTCGGCAAGCGAGAGGCCGAGCGCACCGAGACCACCGGTGATGAGGTAGGTAGCGTCGCCACGGAACCGCCCCTGCGGCATCGCTTCGGGGGCGATGTTGTGCACCGTGTCGGGTGCGGTCAGGACGAGCTTCCCGATGTGGTTGCCGCGGGCCATCGTGCGAAGCGCGTCGGCCGCCTCGGCGAACGGGTACGCCGTCGCTGGAAGCGGGCGGATCGCGGCCGAGCGAACATGCGCCCAGGCTGCGGCGAACAAGCGCGCAAAGCGCTCCGGGCGGCGTTCCATGAGCCCCGCGAGGTCGACCGCGGCGAGGCTGATGCCCTTCTTGAACGCGGCCAGGTGCAGCATCCGGCCGCCGTAGATGTCCTGCTTTCCGACCTCGATGAAGCGACCGGCTTCGGCGAGGACGTCGAGGCCGAGCGGAATGGCGGCGCCGGCCAGCGAGTTGAGGACGACATCGACCCCTTTGCCGTTCGTCGCTGCGCCTACGCCATCGACCCACGACAGGTCGCGCGAGTCGAAGACCTCGGCGATGCCGAGCGCGTGCAGGTAGCTGCGCTTCGGTTCGCTGCCGGCGGTGGCGAGGATGCGCGCACCGAGCACTCTCGCCACCTGGATCGCGGCGAGCCCCAGGCCGCCGGTGGCCGAGTGGATCAGGACCGACTCGCCGGCCGCGAGCCGCGCGAGATCATGCAGCCCGTACCACGCGGTCGAAAGCACGAGCGGCAGACCGGCGGCGGCCTGGTCTTCGATATCGCCCGGGATCAGCTGGGCGTGGTCGGCGCGCACCGTGACGTGCGACGCGAAGCTGCCGGACGCGCAGGCGACGACGCGGTCGCCCACGGCCATCGTGGTCAGCTCTGGGCCGACGGCGACGACGCGCCCGGCGCAGTCGCCGCCGAGCAGCGCGGCGCGGCCCTCGAGCCCAGGGTAGGTGCCCATCGCCTTCATCACGTCGATGAAGTTGAGCCCCGAGGCGGTGACCTCGACTTCGATCTCGCCTGCAGCCGGTGAGCGGCGGCAAAGCGGCCGGTATTCGAGCCCGTCCCAGGAGCCCGGTCTGGCCGCGTGAAGGCGAAACGGCTGGCGCGGCGTCGTCCATGCGCGCGCGCACTTCTCGCTGCCCGCCGCGACTTCGCCGCGCACGAGGCGGCCGACGAAGCGCCGCCCGGCGCGCAGTGCGACCTGATCTTCACCGTCGATCGCGAGCAGCTCGGCACCGCAGTCGGCTGCCCAGCCCTCGTCGGCCGACGCGACATCGACAACCAGCAGCTGTAGCTCTGCGTGCTCGCGGCGGACGACGCGAGCGAAGCCCCAATAGAGCGCGGCGCCGGGGTCCGGCTGATCGTCGTCGAGCGCCGCCTGCGCATCCGCCGTCACGACGACCAGGCGGGGGGGCGTCGCGAGCGCCGTGCACGCTTTGACGAGCGCGGTCAACGCGAGCAGACCACGGCGCTGCGCCACGATTCCCGCCGAGGCGCGCGGCGCCACGAAGGCGATCCCCGCGGGAGCACCTCCGTCGCGGATCGTATCGAGCCACGCGCTCGCGTGCGGATCTTCGCCGCGGCTCGTGTGCTGGGCGAGGCGCGCGCGACCGCCGCCGAGCGCAATGTTCAGCGCTTCGTTCAGCGCTTGCGCGCCGTCGGTCGCTTCACCGCACACGACCCACGCCGCTTCGTGCGCGGCTGCCGTGGCGCGCGCTGCCTCGTGGAATTGCAGTCGGTGCACGCGATCGGCGTCCGACACTGCCAACGCGACCGCCAGCGGCTCGAGGGTCAGGCCTTCGAGCGCCATCAGCGGCTGCTCGTCGGCGTCGAACAACACGAGATCGAAGCGCGTCGCGTCGCGTCGCACGACATGCGACCACAGCGTCGTGACCGGCTTCGAACCATCTTGTAACATCGCGATCCGCGTCACCGCCGTCGGTACGACGGTGCGGCCTCCCTGGCACAGCGCCAGACAGACCTGGAGCGCCGCGTCCCACAAGGCGGGATGGAGGCCGTGCGGACGCACGCCGCTGCGGCAGACCTCGGGCAAGCGCACCTCGCCGAGCGCCGCGTCGCCGTCGACGAAGACCCGCACGACCCCTTGAAATGCCGGCCCGTAGTGTAAGCCGCGCGCGGCGCAGCCACCGTAGAATGCATCGGCGTTCGCTGCATGCGTCGCCCTGAGGTGCTCGGGGAAGGCGGCGTGTGGGGTCGCTTGCGCGCCCTGGTAGACGCGCGCCGTCGCGTGCTCGGTCCACGACGTTGCCCCGGCCGCGAGTGACCTGAGCGCGAAGCTTCCGCCACAGGTCACGTCGTCGCGCCACGAGGCGCTCACCCGGGTTGGCTCGTCGCCGAGCGTGAGGTCATGGTGAAAGCGAACATCGACCAGGGTGCGCGGCACCGATCCGGTCCGACTGCGCGCAGCGCTGAGCGCAAGCGCCAGCATCGCGGCTCCGGGCAGAACGACTGCGTCGTGCACCTTGTGATCCTTGAGCCACGGCTGCTCGTCGAGCCCGACATCGAGCATCCCTTGCCACGCGTCCTGGTCCCCCGCCGTCGGAAGCAGCGCGATCTCGAGCCCCGGCCTGGGCGAGCCGCGGCGCTTGCTCGGGGTCACCCAGTACTTCTTGCGCTGCCACGGATACGCCGGGAGCCTCACCGAGGCGTTGTTCCGCAGGCGATGGAACGGTGCGAGCCCGGCCACGAACGCACGGGCCATCGCCAGCGCGAAGTCCTTCTGTGCCCCAGCGTTGCGGTGAAGCGTGGACAGCACGCTCACCGGCGCGTGCTGCAACGCCACGAGCTGCTCGATCGCCGGCGTGAGGACCGGATGCGGGCTGATCTCGACGACGTGGGTGACCCCTTCGTCGAACAGCTTTGCTATCGCATCGGCGAACAGCACCGGCTCGCGGAGGTTTCGCACCCAGTAGGACGCGTCCATCTCCGCGCCCCCGAGCTGCTTCACGAGCACGGTCGACACGAGGGCGGTCTTCGCCGCCTGTGGCGTGATACCGTCGAGCGCGGCCAGCAGCTCCGCTGTGAGCTCGTCCATCTGGTGGCTGTGCGACGCATAATCCACCTGCACGAGGCGGCAGAACGTGCCGTCTGCCTCGAGGAGCTCCTTGAGTATCGTCACCGCGTCGGCGTCACCGGACAGGACGCACGAGGTCGGGCCGTTGTTCACCGCCAGCGACACGCGGTCCTCGAAGCCTGCGAGCGCGGCGCGGGCCCCTGCCACGTCGAGATCGACGGCGAGCATCAACCCATGGCCCGATTTGCGGCGGATGATCGTGCTCCGGCGCGCAACAACGCGCGCGGCATCCTCGTAGCTCAAGATGCCGGCGATCGTCGCTGCGGCGATCTCTCCCTGACTGTGGCCCACCACGACGTCGGGCTCGACACCGGCTTCGCGCCAAAGCTCCGCCAGCGCCACCGACGTGGCCCACAGCATCGGCTGCAGCATGTCGACCCGCGTCGACCATTCGGGCCCTGCTTCGCCCGAGATGCACGCGACGAGGTCCCACGCGATGTGAGGTGCCAGTGCGGCGGCGCAGCGACGGATCACCGCGGCGAAGGTCGGGCTCGTGGCGAACAGGTCGCGCCCCATCCCGAGCCACTGCGAGCCTTGCCCGGCGAAGCTAAAGGCCGTCCGCCCACGCGCTCGGGCTACGCCACTGACCACCCCTGCGATCGCATCGGCCGGATTCGCCGCGAACGCCGCGAGGCGCGACGCGAGCTCCGCTGCGCTCTCGACCACGAAGGCTGCGCGGCGCTGGAACTGATCGCGCTTGCACGCCAGTGTCGCCGCGAGATCCTCGACCGGAACGGCAGCACTCGCGACGACAGCCTGCACGTCCGCCGCGCGTTGGCGAAGCGATTCATCGCTGTGCGCCGAGAGCGGCACGACGACAGGCGCCCCGGCCGAACGCTCGGCACCCGCTCCGGCGTCGGTCGCAACTGGCGGCGGCGCACTGCGCAGGATGACGTGCGCGTTCGTGCCGCCCCACCCGAACGAGTTGACGCCGGCGTAGATCGGCCCATCTGCCGGCAACCTCAGCGGTTCGCGGACGACGCACAGGTTGAGCGCATCGAACGGAATCGCCGGGTTCAGCAAGTCACCATGGAGGTTGGGGGGGACGACGCGGTGAGCGAGCGAGAGCACGGTCTTCACCAGCCCTGCCAGGCCGGCCGTCGCTTCGAGGTGGCCGATGTTCGTCTTGACCGAACCGATCGCCAGCGGACCACGTGCGCGATCCCGGAGCTGCCCGAGCGTGCGACCGATGACCCCCGCCTCGATCGGATCGCCGACTGCGGTGCCGGTGCCATGCGCCTCCACGTAGGCGACCTCGTCGGCGGAAATCCGCGCCTCAGCATAGGCGCGCGTCAGGAGCTCCTCTTGCCCCGCCGGGTTCGGTGTGACGAGGCTGTCGCCGCCGCCGTCGTTGTTCACCGCGGTGCCAACGACGACGCCGTGGATCCGGTCGCCGTCGGCGAGCGCGCGCGCGAGCGTCTTCACGTAGACAGCGATGACTCCCTCGCCTCGTACGAAGCCGTTGGCCGAAGCCGCGAACGTCTTGCAGCGACCGTCGGGTGACAAGCCGCCGAACCGCGTGAGGGCGACCGACACGTCGGGGGCGAGGATCAGATTGACCCCGCCCACGAGCGCTCCGTCGATCTCACCGCTCCTCAGCGCCTGGCAAGCCAGGTGGAGCGCGACCAGTGATGACGAGCACCCGGTCTCGACCGTGAGGCTCGGGCCTCTCAGCTTGAGGAAGTACGACACGCGCGCGGCGATCACGTCGAGCGCGTTGCCGACGGCGGTGTGCGGCGTCGCGGGCGCGCCGCGCTCCTTGCGCAGGATCTCGTAGTCGTGCCACGAAGCGCCGACGTAGACGCCGGTGCGCGAGCCGCGCAGCGACGCGGCGGGCCGATCGGCGTCCTCCACCGCTTGCCAGGTCACCTCGAGCATGAGGCGGTGCTGTGGGTCGATGTCCTCCGCCTCGCGCGGCGAGATGCCGAAGAACGTCGGGTCGAACTCGTCGATCCCGTCGATGAAGCCGCCGACGGCCTGCACCGTATTCTCGGGATCGAGCTGCGCGGTCGCATCCCGGCGCTCGGCCGGTACCGGGCGAATCGCGTCGCCGCGCGCCACGAGCAGGCGCCAGAAGGCGTCGACGTCGGACGCGCCCGGGAAGCGCCCAGCCATTCCGACGATGGCGATGGGCTCCTGCGGATCAGTGGTCGAGTCTTGCGCGGACATGGCGAACCTCAGGTGAAGCACTGGCGGATCGATGGTGGGGAGATGCACAGCGTCGAGCGGCCGGCGCGGTCGACCCGGCGCGCCAGAGCGCCCGGCCGGCGTAGCCCGGAGTACAAACATGGAATGTGCACTGACGACATGGTCGGCCCGCGAACGGCTTGCAGACGCTGCGAGGTGCAGCGACCGGGCCGAGAGTCAATGGACGCCGATGTCCGCGTAGTCTGGGTCGCGATGGCAGCCTCGAGGCTTCGCTGCGAACAGGTTGCGCATTGCAGACTGCGCGGCCTGCGCAACCTGCGCAGTACACGGCCCGCGGAGGCCGCGCAGCATCGTGGGGCCGTCGAAGCACCGGAGATCAGGTTGGCGCCCGGGCTCAATTTACTCACCGGGGACAACGGGCGCACAATGGTTGGGTCGCTTGCGGTATACTCGTCCCATGGTGTTCCTGCAAAAGCAGCCGGATCCGGTGGCGGCGGCGATCCAGCGGGCGGGGCACCGTCCGGTCAGGCGCTGCAGCGCCAAGAAAGTAAAGGTCTAGCAATGGATGTCGAGGCGGAGGTGTCACGGCTACGAGCAGAGGGGCAAATGCAGGAGGTCGCGACTCTTGTGATCGAGAGTTATGGCCCCGAGGTACTTAATTTCCTCACGGCGATGCTCTGCGATCATGCGGACTCGGGCGACGCGTTCGCCCAGGCGTGCGAAGACTTGTGGAAAGGCCTGCCTCGATTCGAGGGGCGCGCTTCCATGAAGACCTGGTTCTACACGCTGGCGCGACACGCGGCGTCGCGGCTGCGGCGCTCATCACGTCATCAGCGGTTCGCAACGATCAGCGAGATCTCCGACGTAGCGGACCGCGTACGTAGCCGCACGCGGCCGCACCTGAGAACGGAGGTCAAGCTCGGGTTTGCAGCGATTCGAGCCGCGCTAGATGATGATGATCGCATGTTGCTCGTCTTGAGAGTCGATCGCGGTATGAGCTGGAATGATGTCGCACGCGTGATGTCCGATGAGGGCGACACATCAGAGGCAGAGATCTCGCGTAGCGCGGCACGGCTACGAAAGCGGTTTCAGTCGGTCAAGGAGACCATCCGCGAGCGCGCCATCGCGGCCGGATTGGTCGGGAGTCAGGACTCCGATGCGGAGTCCTGATGTTCTACGGGGCGAGCTCCAATCGGCGACAGGCAGCAAGTACTTCACGAAGCTCTGGAACGAGCTGATAATTCTCGATCGCCGCTGCGTACGGTGAATCGTGCGCCAAGATGGCGGGCAACTCGCGGCCTAGCTCCGCGATGCCAGCGCCGTGGCGCCGTGCCACGCACAGACAGTAGAGATAGTGCACGCCGGAGATCGGGCGAAATGGATCCTCGGGAACAACTTGCTGAACCTCGAGCAAGGCCATCTGAACCGAGCGATGCTCGACGAGGAGCCGAGGACCGCCCTCCGTGGTCGAACACATCATCGCCAGCACCGCGCGCTCGGCGCTGTCGTCGAGCCCAGGCCAATCATCAGTCACCAATGGACCGCCGAAGCGCTGCGAGTACGCCCTCCGGTAGCACCAGGCAACGCTCCGCATCACGCCGAGATCGTCGCCTACGACCGTGGCGGAGCGGTAGTCTCGAAACACGCGCACCAGCCGATGACGCAGATCTTGCGCCGACGCATCATCGCCGCGCAGCGTGCGATAGCCAAGACCGATCAAGGTAATGCAGCGCGCAATTGCCGGCATCGCGTGGACAGCGGAAAGAAAGGCATCAATGGCCGGGCCTTCCATCAGAACTCGCGAGTTGGTAAGAAGCGCGGAGAAGTTCGCGGTAATGAGGCGTGCTCCCGTATCGTGGGCGCGCTGCAACAGCACGAAGATCAAGGCCTCGTCAATGCACACGCCAGCCTGACAGAGCAGATCGCCGGCCATCTGCGATATTCGCGCCGTGTTGCCGACATGGCGAAGCTCATCAACGTGGCGATACACGACAACCTGCGCAAGGTAGCGGGCAGCAAGAAAGTCCTGCCACTCGCGATGAATGAACCGGACCTCGCCACGCCCGGTCGGGTACAGGATGGTCCTGTGTAACAGCGCGTCGCACGCACGATCCTCGCATAATAGATGAAATCCGGACAGCAGCCGCTGTCCCTGCGCCTGTTGCTGTGTGTTCTCGAGATGCTTCTCCCACGAGCGATAAAGATCATCCCCGTCAAACTTGAGCGTGGTCGTAGCGATCTCGCCACGCAGGCGCCGGAACAGACACCATGCGACGGCCACCAGCGCGTCGATCCAGCGTTGCGCGTCGATCGGCTGGCCTTTCTCATCCAGTCTACCACACAGGTCACTCTGCTCGATGATGGTTGTCAAAGCGAGCAAGATAACCTCACCGTTCGTGCTCGGCCTGAGCATCGAAGGTGGCCGGCGCGTATTCAGCTGCGCGAGAATAAGCGGCGTGAATAGAAGCTTCTTGATCGCCGCGTCGTTGCCAGCGCTCAACCAGATCGAGGCCGCTGGGAACTGGCGCATTGCCTGCGCTGCGGTAAGCCGAAGAATTTCGCGAACGTTGCTAGAAGTCAACAATGGAAGGCCGGGCTGGGTACTACGCACACCGAATACGACCGTGAGCCAGCCGTTCTGGCGGTATTCGGATCCAATAAATGCGAGCATTTGTTGGAAGTCTGAAATGCCCAGAGTCGGATGGTTCGTGATGAACTCGTCGATACCATCAAGGATGAGCATCACCGGCTCGGATCGCAGGTGCGCTCTTATCCATTCGATTCCGATCGCTTTCGCATAGGTGATGTCATTGAACCAGTCGCACCACCAGCCTAACAAGATGTCGTGAAAAACACGGCCGCGCCGATCTTCGGATACTTCCGTGTCAAGGACCGCGAGTCGCTCGGGAGGCAAGCTGGCAAAGTAAAGCGGGATCAGGACTGGAAGTACGGCGCCGTTGTTCGTGATGAATTCACTGCATAGATGGCGCGCTGCCATCCGTAGTACCGTAGACTTGCCAACTCCTGCATCTCCAGTAATGACGATCGCCAGGGGGCGTTGATGCTGCGAGCGCGCGAGCGTGAGCAGTTCCTCGAACACCTCGGCCTGGGTCGCCGCATCGGCGTCAGGCACAGTTGAGTGTACGTCATCGGTTCCGGTGCCGTCAGTTGGCCCCACAAGAGATGTAATCTTGGCGGCGCAATCTAGCTCGAATGTCCGTGCGATGGTCTCTCGTGCAAGCATCATTTCGGGTCGTGTGAGAGTCGCTGCGAGCGATTTCACTGACCGCGAATTGGAATGCAATGATGACCTGTCGTCGTCGATGCCAAAGTAATGGATCGCCGGCGTCGGTAGCGTAGCTTCCAGGAAGTGCTGTGCCTCCGAAACCAGCTCCGCTACGAGTGGCGCGGTGTCCAGGTTCGCGTGCAGGCCGCCAGCGTGGTGCGCGGTCGCGATGCCCCGCCCGGGCCCCAGGATAGCAACATGGCGAGCTCGGTAAAACACGGAGCGAACGTCGAATTCGATCTTTCCACCGTCGCGCGGCCGCAGCCGCCTTGCTTCATCCAGCAGCATGCGGAGGACGACGTTGGTCCCTTCACCATGCGTGATGAAGAAGATGTGGCGTGGGTGCTTGATACGCGCGTTGAGATGTCCTCTCAAGCGTGTGGCGCCCTCACCGAGGTCGCCGGTGTGCGACGGCGGGCAATGCAATACGTCGCAGTTGACGCCCGCAGTGTTACGTATCCATGCCGGAAGATGTTCCGGGAATATACCAACCCCGGAGTCCGAGCCAGAAACGAGAACGAGCAACAGCTCTTCCCAATAGCGAGGAGGGCGATCAGGTTCACCTCCATGGACAAGGTGGTGTGCTTCGTTCGATATCTTGCGGAGCGCCGATTCAAGTACTGCGATGACTTCGGAGGCGTTGCGCGGCCGCTCGGATCTCTCGAAGCGCAGTAGTCGTTCGATCAACTCACAGACCTCTGTGGGCGCCTCCGGGCAAAGCTCGGTAAGTGACGCAGGCGGCTCACCGGACAGGACTCGGGAGGATAATACAGTAAGAGAGTCTGCGTCGAACGGAGGCGTTTTCGCAAGCAGCCGATACAGGATCGCACCCATTGCCCACAGGTCGGTCGCCGTGTCCGGATCCTCGCCCCGCCACTGTTCGGGCGCCATGTAAGCGGGCGTTCCCGCGTAGGCTAGCGGGGGAACAGGCGGAATGGTAACAAATCTAGCCTTGGTCGTCGAAGTCTCGAAAGGATGACTCCGTATGCGTGCCAATCCAAAGTCGAGTAATTTGACTCGTCCAGTCTTCTGAACAAAGATATTACTTGGCTTGAGGTCGCGATGACACACGCCCTTCGAGTGAGCCTCACCCAATCCGCGCGCGGCTGCGATCATGACGTGGAGTACTGTTGGTAGGTCGATCGGGCCACGCCTGAGCATTTTCTCAAGGGATTGCCCATCGAGATACTCCATTACGATAAACGGCGGATAGGTCGAGCGATCCACGTCGAGTATCCGCACGATGTTGTCGTGCTGGTCGAGACGAGCTATGATGTGCGCTTCCTGCCAAAACAGCGCCATGAAATCATCGTGGTTCATGCCTTCGGGACGAAGGATGAACTTGATGGCTACATCACGTAACAAGTACCGATCAAGAGCACGATAAACGCGCCCCATCGCTCCACTGCCAATTTCTTGTTGGAGCACGAATTTCCCGTTCGGGCCAACCTCGGCATCTATTCGGACACTCGAGGTTCCGGCGGCGACGCCGCGAAGCAGCGAATCGTAGAGGCTCGACGTCTCGAGCTCGCCGAGCGAAGCGGCGGTCACGGTGGTCGGAGCGTTGCCCTCGATTCCCGCGACGTCGTCCTCGTCTCTGTGCTCGCCATGTTCGCCCATGCGTCGCTCGTTGTTAACACACAGCGGCGGGCGCGAGAGTTTCGCAGTTCTGGTGCACGCAACTCGACAGGCAGTGGCTCGCTATGTTCTCACGCGCGTGATCTTCGAATGTTACGGATTTCTGGGGCCCACGATGTGGGCCGCGATGAGGAGAATGCCCCCGATGTAGTTAACTATCCGACATTAGCTCTGGTGTGGTCCAGGCGCTCGGACGCTCGGGCTTACAAGCCAACGAAATCAGCCGCAGTGTTACGAGCTGCGCTTTTTTGCAAAATCGGTGCGCGAAGCCGCTCACAAAGATGGCGTGCTGTCTCCATTCCTTGAGCGCATCAGACAATGAGGCGTACCAGGATCGTCACGAGCGCACTCAACGACATTCGAGGTGATGAATATGTGGAAGGTTTCAACGGCCTGTTGGATGTCTGTGCTGTTCCTTGGATGCGGAGAGCCGCCGGCACCGTCCGCGCAGGTGGACACGCGCGTCCATCTGTATCTCACCGACTTTCCCGTCGATGACGTAGAGGTCACCAGGGTGCTGGTGACGTTCACGCACATCGATGTGTATGCGGATGCCACGCAGAGCTGGATCACCGTCGTCGACTACGGTAGCGCCGGTCGGCAGTTCGATCTGTTGACCTTGCAAGGCGGCCTCACCGAGGAGCTGGGTGCCTTCGATCTCGAGCCGGGCTCGTATAGCCAGATCCGGCTCCACATGACGCCCGATCATGTGATCGAGGTGAACGATGGAACCGGTGTCCACCAGTTCCCGTTGAAGATTCCGTCCGGAGATGAAACGGGTATCAAGCTCGTGGGTGGGTTCACGGTATCGGGCGACGGGCCGACGCTGGTCACGCTCGATTTCGATGCCAGAAAGTCGATACATCACAACCGCGGGCAGGGATACCTGCTGAAGCCCACGATCAAGATCGTGGAGGTGGTAACCTCGGAGTTCGCCGCCAAGGAGATCCACGCGGCGCAGGGCGGAGAGGTACACCTGCTGGGCAAGGCCGAGCTACGCATCCCGCCAGGTGCGCTGGCGGCGGACACCGTGATCGAGATCCGCAAGCTCGAGCTCGGTGCGCCGTATACGCAGAAGACGGGCCTGTTGTCGGGGAGCGTCATCCAGCTCGAGCCGAGCGGCCTGGTGTTCCTGACGCCTGCGCAGCTCAGCGTGTTCTATGACCTGGCACAGATCCCGGCGGGGCTTGCGCCGCAGAACCTGACGCTCGTCAGTCACAACCGGGGTGAACCATGGCAGGAGCACCCCAGCGTGGTCTCCACGAATCCGTTCACGATCACGGCGTCGGTCTCGCACTTCACCAACTGGGCGGCGGCGACACAGGCGTCGAAGATCTGCCCTCCGGGAACGACGCTGGCGTTTGGAGACTGTACGCCGGTCAAGGTGCCGACGCTGACGTTCCGCTGCCAGCCGACGCTGGACGTGTCGGCCGAGATCTATGATGCAGGCAACCGTCGCATCTCGCTCCGCGACGTGTCCTGGACGAGCCGCGCACCGTTGGTGGCCACGGCGGTTCCGCGAAGCGTCAACTGCGATGCGCTGTCGGCGGATCCGGTAGTAGGTGAGTGTGACCAGCAACCGGGTTGTGGGTCCGACCAGCTCTCGCCCACGAGCTTTCAATGCATCGCAGATCCTGGCTACATGACGATGACGCGCCCCGGCTGCGGCGACGCAGACATCGCGCTCTCTATCGTGGGCGGCGATCCGACGGTCACGGCCAGCGTTCCAGTACATACACCCGATCCGTACCATTTCACGCTGGATAGCATCGATATTCACGATGACGCCGACAACGTCGGTGCCGGTGAGATGTACTGGCGACTCGTGATCGGCGATGTCGTGTTCGATCATCCAACGGAGAGGTCCACCAGCAGCGGCGATACGATTCCCGTCGGTGAAGGCATCGACCGCGAGCAGTGCGGCCGGTCGTTTCACGTCTCGGGATTCCTGGCAGACGAGGACGGGGGGGCGACCGGGACGGACGACGTCACCGGTTTCGACTTCGGCGATCGCGGCCTGGGTGCGGACGCGGGTCGAACGGGTGGCGAACCCGATGGTACCTTCCACTGGAGCATCCAGGCCTGTCCATGAGCGGAGCGGCGACAGCGGTCGATTACTGCCAGGATCTGTGAGGTATCATGACCACGTCAAGCTCTCGTTCGACCGTTGGCCTGGCTGCGATTGCCTGGCTGCTCGGGGCGTGCGCGCCGGGCGGCGGCAATGGCCAGGCAGTCGATTCGACCCACAAGCTGGCGTCGCGCGCCGAGGCGGCCGGCCTGCGCGATCCGCAATCGCCTCGGGATCTGCAAGACGAGACTCCGGATCAGGCGCTGATGTCGAATCGCGTCAACCTCACGGGCCTGGCGTCGTATCAGCTGCTCGCGGCGCCGCTACCCGGGCGTGATCCGGGCGCGCTGGTCTGGTACGTCGATCACGGGGAGCAACGGCTGGCGTTCATGCGCCTCGCCAACCAGGACACGCGCGAGGAGATCTTCTACGTCACCAGGAAGGACGGAGACTGGTCCTCGCCGATCGCCGCGCAGTTTTCGGGATTTCGCATTCGCGGGCTCGCGGACATCGCGTCGCTGTCCACCGGGCGGCCGATGCTGTTGATGCTCGGCGACAACACGGATTACGCGCAGGTGTACGGGCCCGGCCAGGCACAGCATGCCGACCCGGAGCTGCTCAACTTGCAGAACCAGAACCGGCGGCTGTTCTCGAGCTTCGCGGGAACGGACGGCTGGAGCCGCCCGCAGCCGCTCGGCGGCTCGCTGGGGGCGCTGTTCGCGTCGTTGCAGGCAGGCCCCGATCAGCGTGCGCTCGCGATCTTCGCGCGCGACGCCGACAACGACTTCGCCACCACGACGGATCGCGAGCTGCATGTCAGCGCGTTCGATGGGCTGGCCTGGCATCCGGCGGTGCAGCTCACCCAGGACCCCGGTCGCGAATATGCGGTGGAGACCGCGTTCATCCACGGCGAGCTCGTGGCCGTGTGGACGCGCGACGCGGATGGCGATCTGGCCACGGCCGGCGACCGCACGCTGCAGTTCGCCACGTTCGCGCTCGACGGCACGCTGACCCGCGGCCCGGCGCCCATCACCACCACCGCGTACGACCGCCCGCGCGCGGTGCTGGGACAGCGCGCCGGGCAGGCGTTCGTGCTGTTCGCGGGCAATCCGGTCGCCGGCACCGCGACGCGGCCGCTGCTCGAGACCCGGCTCGACGGGGCGTGGAGCACGCCGCAGCCGACCGGGCTGCAGGTCGGGAACGTCTCGCGCGGGACCATCTACGCGCACGGCGACGCGACGCTGGTCGTGTACGAGGACGACAACAACCTCGTCGCCGCCGTGAACCGACGCGGGGTCTGGCATTCCAGCGGCGTGGTGCAGAGCTACAGCGCCAGCGACTTCCGTCTCGGCGAGGCGGCGCATACGCTGGATGATCGGGCGAACCTGTCGATCGCAGCGACGGGAACGCCCCGGACCGCGGACGCCGAGACCGCGCTCGCGCTCTATCAGGTGCAGCTGCCGCTGCTCGCCGATCTGAGCGTGGGTGACATCGTGCCGCGCCCCCGGCAGCTGCACGTCGGCGACACGGTCACGCTGTCGGTGCCGGTCAGCAACCGCGGATACCTGCCGTCCGGTGCGTTCGATGTCTCGGTATCCGACGGCGGCGTGCCGCTCGCCGTCGCGCACGACGAGGGCCTCTACCCGGGGGAGAGCCGCACGGTGGACCTGCGCTTCACGCTCGCGCGCGTGCAGCACAACCTCACGGTGGCGGTCGCGCCCAGCGGGGACGACCTCGATCCGGTGAACAACACGCAGCGCGTGACGGTGAGCGTGCGCCCGGACTTCGCGGTGACGTCGGTGGCGCGGACGGGGACCACGCTTGTCGCCAAGGTGAGCGACCTCAAGGCGGTGGCCACGACGCCGGTCAACGTCGACTTCGTCCTCATCGAGGGCGCGACCAGCACGGTGATCGGCCAGCAGACGTTCGATCCCAACGTGGCGCTCCCGGTGAGCCTGGACTACCCGCCGCTGGCGACCAAGACCACGCCATTCGTGATCGCCGTTCGCGTCAATGACCGAACACAGGTGATCGAAGACGACTATTCCAACAACCTCTCTTCGTATGTCTTCCAGCCCACGGTGGATTTTCTGCTGGCCGAGCTCGTGGCGACGTCCGACAACGTGCGCGTGGTGGTTCGCAACATCGGCGAGCTGGCTGCCGATCGCGTGACCGTGCTGCTCACCACCGATCCCGAGCTGTCGGCGAGCCCGGTGCCGATACCCGGCGTGGCGCCGATCGCCTTGCAGGACATCGCGATGCAGGATGGCCGCGCCGTCCTGGAGCTGCCGCGCTCGGTGCTCGACGGACATGACGGGTACTACCTCCATGCCGTCGCCAATCCGTATGGCGCGGTCCCCGAACGCAATCGCAACAACAATGCGGCGCGCGCGTCGCGGCGGCCGGCGCTCGATCGCCCCACGCTCTATGCATTCCGGCGGATCGCGCTCGCACCGCGTAGCCAGGTCGTCGGCGACCTCGCCGTGCGCGATCCCGGGACGCCGGATGACCCGTCGCTGGACGTCGGCCCGGACGCTCGCATCGAGGGCGCCGTCCGCGCCGATCGCATCCAGCTCGAGCCACGCGCGACCGTGACAGGCACGGTCGCGTACAACAGCCTGGTCTCGCGTCCCGGCGCGCACATCGCCGGCCCGCTGATCACGCCGCTGACCGTGCCGGTCGCCGCCTGGGGCGTGGGGAGGTTCATGACCGCCAGGACCGCCTGGAGCGAAGTGACCAGGAAGAAGATCAGCAAGAAGAAGACGATATCGACCATCGCC
>Ga0137459_1000325_pt1 | contig 17447 bp, 27 predicted proteins | sample EasRivERMGT700_2_FD_104908 | JGI IMG/M metagenome (GOLD analysis project Ga0137459, IMG submission 104908) | Soil microbial communities from meander-bound floodplain in the East River, Colorado, USA - East River MetaG ERMGT700_2 | ecosystem: Environmental > Terrestrial > Soil > Floodplain ...
ATGACGTACTTCACCCAGGCCCGGACGTCGCTTCGGGACGGCAACCTCACGATCGGCGCGCAGCTGCCCGATCGTGAGTACGTCCTGGTGCGGTCGATCAGGGTCGTTCCGATCGTCCGTCTCGATCAGCGCGCCGCGCTGACCGCGGCGACCGAAGGGGCCGCGCTGTCGCGCGCCGATGACCTGGCGCAGCTCTACAACGACGGCGTGATGCAGTTCAAGATCCTGTCGAAGGACTACGGGCAATACCCCATGTTCCTGCTGCTGCCGGGAACGGGGATCGTCGCGGCGCACGGGACGCTGACGACGACGGCCCAGGTGTCCAACTGGATCAACAGCGCGACCGTCGGGAACCCGGACAACCGTTCGGTGTTCTCTCTGGCCGTGCCGATCCCGATCCCCCCGCAGACGGGGTTCCGCGTCACGCTCGAATGGGCGGCGGCGCTCACGCTCGAGGCCGGCAACATCGATCTCGAGGTCGTGCTGGACGGCAGCAAGATCCGGCCGAAGCAGTAAACCGACCGCCGACGGCGGCGCCGGCGCCGATGTTCGCCGGCGCCGCCCGAGGCGCTACGGAGTCACCTGGCATGTGGCAGCACACGATCGACCGTCGCATCATGGCCGACGACGTGGGGCGGGCGTACAGGCGCGCCGGGTTCCGCGTGAAAAGCGATCAGCACACTTTCAGCTTTCCGCGGCTGTCGCCGGCGACGCTGAATACGCGCGCAACGGTGACGATCCAGATCGACCGCGACGCGCTGTTCGTGTGGGTCGCGACTTGCTCGAGCAAGCGGCAAGGCGGTTTCGCCTCGAGCGTCGCCGGCCTTGGATTGCAGATCACCGACCTGTCGACGCGGTACAGCTTCGCCGGCCCCGACCTGCTGCCGTCGGAAGCCTTCACCGGGTCGGCCGAGTCGCCGTATATCCTGCCGTTCCCGTATATCTTCGCGCCAGGGTCGACGGTGCGCGCCGACGTGATTCACCTGTCGGGCGGCGGACTGTCGGCGGCGCCAGGCACAACGCCGGTGCTGTTCGATCTGTCGCTGATCGGCATGAAGCTGTGGACGATCCCCTATACCAGGGACGTCCTACAGCCGGAGCATTGAGCGATGCGACTTGCGGTGAACACGCCCTATTACCAGGTCCAGGCCATCCGCCGGGCGTACAAGGACGCCGGGCGACCGACCTACGCAAAGGCCACCGTCTACCCGCTGATCCTCAACTTTACCGGGACCGCCGCCGGCGAGATCGTCCGCTCGAGCATCACGATCGATCAGGACTCGGATTTCGCGTGGACGCAGACGTACCACTACTTTCAAAACGGCGTCTACGACCCGGCGGTGGGGTCGACTGTCGCCAACAACACGAGCGGGCAGTTTCTCGACTTGCAGGGGTCTTTCCTGGTCGACGTGCGAATCCAGCGATCGGGTTCGCGCGTGCTGCACGACTCCGATTTCGCCTTTGACCTGTTCAGCGACGGTTTTTACGCGGCGGTCAACGGCCTGGTCGGATCGTTCGATGATGAGTCGGAGCTGATGGGCGTCGCCCTGGCGGTCACCGGCGGCAGCGACCTTAACAACGCGATTTCGATCTACCGGAGCGCCAACCCGGAGCCCGTCGTGCTGCCGGCCAAGTCACAGCTCACGATCGCGATCCGCCGGCGCGCGGCGCTGGCGATCCGTCCGTTCAACGGCCACGTTTTCATGCTGTCCGGGGTGAGGCTCTACCCCGTGGGGAGGTAGGGGCCCGTGTTCAAGGCGACCGATTACCCGATCAATGCGTTTCTGGACATGATCGCCCAGGAGTACCGCGGCAAGGGCCTGGACGTCGATTTCGAGCCCTTCGCCTACTCGGCCGAGTTCACGCCGCTCCCGGCTGCCGGCACGTTGAATCAGGTCAACGCCACCGACGAGGACGGATCGTTCGCCTGCCTCAAGCAGATCCAGAGCGCGCGCGACGCCGGCGGCGCCGTCGTTCCGTACCCCGACGTCCTGGTGACGATTACCCAGGACGCCAGCGGCAAGGCGATGATGGATCGGCCGGTGCAGATCAACAACATCTTCGGCCGCGGGCAACGCCCGTTCGAGCTGGATCGCCCGTTCATCATCGGGCCGAAGGCCAGCTGGACAACGACGGCCCAGAACGTCGACGCCGTGAACCCGATTACGCTGCGCCTCACCTATTGGGGCGTGAAGATCACCACGAAGCCGCTGCGCTGAGGGAACATGCTCGGGATCGCAAGCTACCCGCTCGGCCGCTACCTGTGGGACCGCTCCCGCGGTAAGGTCCGGCTCAATCAGGTCTTTTTCTACCAGGGCGAAGCGACATTCGCCGCGGTAGGCGATCAGACCATCGTGATCAACATGGACGGGGACGCGCCGTTCCTGTGGATCGGGTTGCGCTCGGCGTGCTTCCTGCCGGCGCTGTCGGTTCCGATCTCCCCGCCCGACGCGGCGGTGATGGTCCGCTATGGCGGCCGCGGCGGCCGCGGGTTCTCGCAGACGCCGATCGACATACGGAATTGCTCGGCGCCGCGGCCGATCCCGTTCGTGCTGCCCTGCCCGCGGCCGATGGAGCCCGGGTCACAGCTGCACGTAACGATCACGCTGCGGTCGGCCGGGACGTTCCCTCTGAACATCGCCTTGCAATTCTACGGGTTCAAGGGCTTCACCTGGACAGGGGGGCCGCCGGCATGATGACCGGAGCGGGCGCGACGCTGAAACGGAGCTTCACCGACGTCGAGCTGCGCGACCGCGCAGTGGCGTTCGATCGAATCGACCGGCGGTCGTTTCTCTACCCCGCCCTGGTCGGCGCGACGCTCGACCTGTTCACCATCACGAACCGGGAGCTATCCGGCGGCGTGATCAGGAACATCGGGATCGACTCGCCGCAATGGGACTTTTTCGCGCTCGACTCGCTGATCTTCACGATCCAGCGCGCGCAGCCGATCGGCCAGCAGTACAGGCACAGCGACGGCACGCTTGCCTCTGAGCTGCAATACGCCCGTTTCAAGGGGTACGGCAGCTGCGAGGAACCGCGGCCGGTCAATCTCGAGCTGAAACAGGGATACACGTTCTCCCTGGTGGTGATCGCCCGCGCCGGCGTGCCGGCGACGGGGTTCAGCGTCGTCAACCTGTTCGTGCGCTCCGTGGGGTTCCTGTACCGATGATCCCGAGGCCGATCTACTACCTGCCGGCGCAGCGTGTGATTTTCGAGCGCGGACCAGCGGCCGGACTCCCGGGCGCCCTCGCGACGTTCAGCACGGCCTGGTACGACGTTTTCACCGTTCTCGCCGGCGACATTGTGGTGCCGCAGACCGGCGCGATCGTGTCCGCGAACGATGAGACGATCACCGGCGCCGGCACGGTCGCGCACGTCGGCGCCTACTACCTGGATCTTTTCGTCGAGCATACGAACGCCCTTTTCCTGTCGGCGACGGTCACCGTCGAAGCCGAGATCGCGCAGCTGCTACAGAGCGGCGGACACCCGACGCTCACGCTGGCGCGGCTGATCGTGCCCACGCAAGATCCAGGCACAGGCGAGACTCGACCCTACACGCATCGGGTCGTGGGGTATTCCCGTTTCCTCCGCGTGACCGTGGCCTACCCGAACAGCGCCGCGACGCGGTTCAACATGGCGGCGACTCTGAGGGCGGGGTAATGGCGGCAAAGTACGAGGCCCTGGTGGATTCGATCGCGGACGCGGAGCGCGTGCCGCGGGCCGTCGCCCAGGCCCTTGTCGACACCGAAAACCCGAAGCGCGACCCGACGATCATCCTTCGCGAGGCGTGGGGCGGCGGCAGTCACGGACTCACGATGATCACCCTAGCCACGGCAACGAAAACCCTCGGGTTCAGGGGAACATCGGCGCAGCTGATCGAACCGTCAACTAACCTGGCGTATGGTCTGCGCTACTTTCGGCAAATGTACGATCAGGTGGGGCGTGGCGACTGGGGCCGCGCGCGGTGGGCCTACAACGTGGGGCCCGACCTTGATCCGCCCTGGCCGGCAGCCGACAAGGCGAGGTTCATCAACAACCTGGCGCGGTGGGCGCCATTGAAGGCGCCCGCCGTCGCCGTGGTGGCGCCGGCGGCAGCTCCGGGCCCGGCGCCGCCGGCTTTTCAGAAGCCCCCGATCCTGCGGGCAGGGATCGGGGGGTGGCTGATGCCCTTGATCCTGGTCGGCTGGCTGCTGCCGATGCTGTTCAGCAAGCGCAAGCGGAGGGCGTGACGATGGAACCGACACCGACAAAAGGGGCAGGCTGGCGCGCGTTCAAGCGCGGCCTGCGTGGCACGATCATCGGCGCCCTGGCGATCTACTCGGCAAAAAAGGGCGTGACGTTGCCCCTGCCCGACGACGCCGGCGCCGCCGCCGTGGCCCTGGGCCAGGCGATCAACGTCGGCGTGAGCCTGGGCGCCGACAAGCTGCTGAGGGAGCTGTGGGGACGCATCAGGAAATGAACGGCGGCCAGCGCAACGGAGTTTCGGCGCTGTGGGTGCTGACGGCGCTGCTCTACCCGCTGGTGCTGGCGGGGTTCGTTTACACGCACACAGTCGAGGCGCTACACTCGATTGCGCTGTCGGACATACGCGCGGAGCTGGCGAGCGTGCGGGGGCAGCTCGAGCGGATCAAGCACTCGAAGGCGGGCGACTACCAGGACGGAGGCCAGGACAATGCCAGGCATGGCGGTGCCGGTTCACAAGTTCGCGCTCTACGAGATAGCGGAATCGTCGCCGGAGGCGCCGGAGACGCCCCCCGCAACGTCGATCCCGACGCCGGCGACGCGCCCGCCGGGGGCGATTCCGGCCCAGGTCACGGGCGCGGAGCTGACGGCGCTGCTGAATCACCTGTCGGGAAACGCAACCCTGGGCCCGGTGCTGACCCTGGCCGAGGGCGTGATGCTGATCGGTGAGCTGACCGGGTTCGCGCATCTCGAGATAGGCCAGGGGATCATCCCGGCAGTCATGGCGCCAGGCAACAACCGGCGCGCGTAGGAGGCGACCTTGTACCCTGCTGGCGTGCAGATGCGGCCCCGCCGCCTATGGTCCGTCACGGCCGCGGCTGCGGTCACGAACGAACGCGCCGCCGGGATCACCGGCGTCAACCCCGTCGAGGTTGACGAACACTTCACCGCGGCATTGTTTCAGTTCCGGGTGACAGCGAAGGCCGCACTCGTGATCGGCGCGATCAGGATCTTCGGCGCCGTTGACCTGCCGTCGGGCTTTCCGACACCCGGGAACACGACCGAGGTGCTGGTTTCGACCGTGACCGATATCGTGAACGGCGAGGGGCTGCTGCGCGTGCCGGCGATCCATGCGATCGACGCGGACACGAAGTTCCCCATGATGGTGCTGCCGCGCCACCTGTTGCTCGAGTACACCACCACCGGCGCCGGCTCCGTGACGTTCGTGGTAGATGCCACGTTCATCGGGCCGATCATGGGCGCGAGGTCGTGAGGCGGGGATCGTGACCGATGCTCTGGCGGCAGGTCCGCCCGCGGCTCCTGTGGGACGTGCGGCAGTTCGCCCAGGTGACGAACAGTCGCACATCGGCCGGCCACCTGTCCGGCTCGAATCCGGTACAAGTGCCCGAGGGCGTCACCGACGCGATTTTCCACTACACGCCCGTCCTGCTCGACCGCAACCTCAGCGGCCTGCGCGTCTACGGCAGCCTGGGCGCGACGCACTTCGCCGGGGCTGGCATCACGGCCGAGACTCTGTTCTTTTCCGCTATAACACTGTCAATCGCCAGGCTCAAGGGACATGCCCTGAATACGACGAACGCGGTACGCAAGGCGGGCGCACCGCTGCCGCCGTGGCTGTTGCTCGAATACACGACGGCGGTGCCGTTCGTTAACGCCGGCGAGTGTCATTTCATCCTGTGGGTGACCTGGCTAGGCCCGCCGATCGTCGGGGTGTCGTAGGTGGAAACCGTACTGCGGAAAGTCTCGATAATCTGGACCGTGGCGACGGGTCAGGCGCGGCTGAACGAACGCATCGCCGGGATCAACGCGCCCAGGCACACGCCGATCACGATCGACAACCCGATTGCCGTCTCCGCGTACTACGTCGGCGCCGTGTTCGGGATCAGCTGCGTGCAGAAGGTCAACGCATCGCTGTCGGCCGTTCGGATCTACGGGTCGCTCGACCCCGCAAGGTGGCCCGACCCTGGCGACGCTTCCGAGGCGCTGGTAACAATGAACAAGGATCTAGCGGTCGGCGCATCGGTGATCCGCTATCCGATCGGGATCTCGAGCGCGATCGGCACGGAGCTGGCGCCGCGGCTATTGCCGCGGTTCCTGATGCTCGAGTACACCGTGGCGGGAAGCGCGGGGCTACAGCTGGCCCTGGCGATTCGCGGCACGTTCATAGGCACGCCGCCCTTCGGCGGCGAGCCTGACGATTACGCCGGCGACGGCGATTGACGGGGGTGAGACGATGGGCAAGGGATCGGCAGTAGCAGCGGCTCCGGCGCGGGCGTCGACGCAGACCGACGCCGACCGGATCGCCGCGCTCGAGGTTCAGGTGGGCGATCTGCACGCACGGACGATCGATCTCGAGGGCGACCTTACCGACATTCGCGCCGCGCTCGAGGCCGCCGGCTATCCCGTCGACGGCCCCGACGACGACGAAGAAGAATAACCGACACGCCCGACCGTCCTGGTCGGGTCCGCCGCGGGGGCGGACGGGGGGCCTGCACCGGCCGGCCGTCCGCCCCCGTTTCGCGGTAGAATCCGGGCGCGGCGTCGGCCGCGCACCTGGTTGTTCCGCCACGGTGTCCCCAACACTCCAAGGCGGGCAAGGGCGCCAGGGCCCCGTCGGCGCCGCACTGCCCCGCCCCCCCCTCCACGACCTACCCCTTGACTTGTACTGTGCCGAGTCTGCTACAATCCTGGCACAGCAGGCCGGGGGGTCTATGGCGAAAGTCGTTTCATTCCAGCGCCGAACGGGTCCGCGTAACATGCCAGGTTTGCGCGCGCGCACCCGCCTACCCGGGCCCCCTACCCTCACGCACGGCGATGAGCTGGCGGCGCTGCCTGAGCAACGGCGCCGCCAGCTGCGCCGCGAGATCGCCAGGCTGATGCGCGACCCGCGCGCGCCGGCCGAAGTCAAGCTCACCGTGATCGGCTTCCTCGAGGTCCTGCGCCAGCTGAACCGGAGGCGGAAACGATGACCGACGCAGCTGCACCACCGAACGTCAACAGCAAGACCGGCGCCTGGGGCTGGCCTGAGCTGGCACGGAAGGCCCACTATTTCACCGAGGCGCAATCGCTGTGCGGTCGATGGGCGTACACCGGGACACCGACCGGGTGGCAGGGCGGCGCGTGGCCCGACGGGTGCGTTGAGTGTTGCCGGCGACTCGGGAAACGGCGTGTCCGCAAGGCATGACTATGCGGAACGCGAGCTGCCAGCGTTCGTCGCCGTCCCGTCGGGCTGCTGGATCTGGCTCGCCTGGGCCGGCCGCGGCGGTTATGGACGATGGACGAAGCGCGGACCCGATCGAAAGCGGCACGCGCACGTCGTCGTATGGGGAACATTCAACGGGCCGGTGCCGGATGGGTACGAGCTGGATCACCTGTGCCGGGTGCGCCCGTGCGTGAACCCCGCCCACCTGGACCCGGTGCCGAAGCTGATCAACCTACACCGCCGCAACCTGGCGAACGGCTGGCGACGGCGCGCTGGCGGTGGGCGAGGATCTGGACGCAGCAGCGGCGATCGGCGAAGTTTCACCTAGTCTTAGACGGCGCGCGCAAGGTCGTTGCGTGCGGCCGGTGGGAGCCGGCCCAGCTCGAGGGAACGATCCTGCTGTACCACGGCCCGATCGTTGACCGCGCCAGGTGCCGGCGGTGCGGTGAGTCGCTGGCGCGCCTGGCGCGCCAGGGCATGAGGGGGTGAGCGTGAGCGATGCACGGATACCGACGGTAACTGAGTCGTCGGCCTACCACCTGGGGCGCCAACAGGGGGCGATCGATTGCCTCGGGGCCCTTGACGAGCTGCACCGATTTATGACAGGTGGCGAAACGGCCACGCTGCTGACTGACGACGGCGCCGCCGTCCTGATCACGCTGCGCGCGCGCCTGACGAAGGTGAGAGATGAAGCGACCGCCGCAAAGGCGTCAATCGACGGCGCGATCGCCGTCCGGCCAGCCTGATCTGCCGGGAATGCCGGCGCGCGTCGATTGGAGCGATCGGCGTCGCCGGCGCAGCGGCAGCTGGCGGCCGTCGGCGAAAGATCCATGTACGCACGCGGAGCCGAACGGGATGCGGTGCGATCTTGAATCGTCGCCGGCGACGCCGGGCCGCTGCCCGCTGCACCGGCGCGGCCGCGCCTGGTCGGCTCCGAAGCCGTGAGCGCGATCCCGCCCTGGGCCGCGGCGGCGATCGGCCTGGCCCTCGGGTTCCTGTTGCGGCAGCTGCACGTCGCCCTCGAGGATCGCCGGCGGCGGCGCTGGCATACTCTCTATACCCAACCCCTCAAGGGCGGGCTATTGCGCGCGCTGCTCGAGCTGGCGGCACGAACACACACGGAGGGCGACGCGGTGAGGCTCAAGGTTGCGGTGGGCGGCAAGATGACGCGCGAGGCGTGGGCAACGGTGTCGTGGAAATTGCTCGACCTGTTGGGCGGGGTTCTCGACGCCCGCGATCGCAAGGCGGTCGAAAAGTACATCACGACGGCGGGGCGCGCCTGGGCCGACCTGGAACAGCAGGCCACGGATCAGGCGCCAGGGCAGGACGCGCCGCCGGCGCCGACGTCCTGATCTGACCGGACGGGGCGCCTGCGCGCGCGCCTCGAGGCTCCGGCAACCGCGCGCGGTGGGGTTCACGATGAAGGGACACACGTTCCACAACAGGATCGGCCTGGCGCTGACCCTGGCGGTCGCGTTGATCGCCGCGGTCGGCCTGGTGTGCTACGCCGGAGACAAGAAACCGCCGGCGCCGCCGGAGCTGATGGATTCTCCGCTGCCGCCGGGTCACGACCCGGAACCGTCGCTCCCTATGGCCCTCGAGCTGCACTTGACGACGGGGCCCTATTGCGTGTCGGTCGGCGTCGGGGATGATCGGTTCGGGATGGTCCAGACGTTTCACCAGGCCGACCGCGGCAACCTGGACGTGGTGCGGGGATCGATCGCCAACGCCTACCGACTGGTCGCGATGCAGCACGAACAGAAGTGCGTCGCGGCGGCAGCGAAGGCCGGCGACGCCGACATGGCCGGCAAGGTGACGGCGTGCAAGGGCCAGGCGGCGCTCCTGAAATCAATGGCCGACCGCGGCGTGGTGTTTCAAGGGGAGCCGATCGCCAGCACCGAGGGCGCCCGCCCGATGATCGCGCCTGGCGACGGCGGCGTTACATGCGTGTGCGCGAGCTACTACGGCAGCGACGTGGTGGGCGGCGCCGCGAGCTGCGGGGGCCCGTGCGGCAATTGCTGGTTTTGCCGATAGCGGTCGCCCTCGCGCGACTCTGCTTTGACGCCGTGGCGATCGACTGCGCCGGCGGCCCGGAGGCCGTTGTGCGTTACCCGATCGCCACGGCGTCGACGCTTTTGATCGGCTGGACGGCGCCGACGCCGGAGCAACCCGACCCGCAACCGATCTACATCACCGCGCCGGGCCCGGCGATCGCGGACGTGCTCCCGGGCCCGGCGCGCCTGTGTGTCAACCTGGTGGACGATCCGCCCCCGGGGTCGGTGTACTTCTACACGCCGACGGCCGTTGACGAAGCCGGCAACGACTCGCGCAGCTGCGCGTCGGCGCCGGCGCCGTGAACCGCCGCCCGAAACTCGACCGCCGCGGGTTCCTGGCGCTGCTGCGGGCGGCGAAGGATCGGACCCGCACGACGGCCCGCCGGGATTACTTCCTGATCTACCTTGCCGGGCGCACGGGGCTGCGCGCGTCTGAGCTGCTGGCGCTGCGCGTTGCCGATCTTCGCCTGGACACGGACCCGCCGTTTCTGTGGGTGCTGACCTTGAAGCAACGCCGGCGGCAGCGGGATCAGGTGCTACTCGAGGCGCGCACCACAAAGCGCGCCCGCACCTACCTGTCGCGCGTGCTGCCGCGGCTCCTGGGCGGGATGAAACCGACGCCGACCGATCCCCTGTTCCCCGCTCCGGTCCTGGGCGCTCTAGCGCCGCGGGCAATGTCGCTGCGGAACGTGTCGCGCATCTTCGCCGTCTACGCCAGGCGCGCCAGGCTGCGCCCAGGAGTCACGTTCCACGCGCTGCGGCACTTCCGGGCCTGGACGTTGCAGACGGCAAGCCACGGGGATCTCGAGTTCGTGCGCCAGCAGCTCCGGCACCGTTTCATCAGCTCGACGCAGCGATACCTGGGCGTCACGCCGGAGCAGGAAGCCCGATACCTGCGCGCCCTTGACCGCCGCGGCTGACCCGTCACCTACCCCTGCCGAACGACCCGATCGCCCAACCTGGGCCCGCCTGGCGTGCCGCCTGTGCCAGCTGGCGCAGCTGCGCGCCGGGAATAGGCCGCCGGCGGCGCGAACAGCTCAACAGGTGGCGTGTTTTGGGCATGGCAAGAACTTGGGCCGGGGCCGGAGCCCTGACTCGGCGACGCGGAACAGCCGGGAACGGCGGGGGGCCCCTGGTGCATCCGGCACCCGCATGGGGGGGACCGCCGGTCCCCTGGACGGGTCGCGGACGGTGAAATAACCCCGTGGGGGGCCCGGGGGGCCCGAAATGTCGCCGTCTACATGCTGACACCCGCGCGCGACGGCCCGCCCCCACGGCGTCCTGTTAGATGCCCTAGCCCGTTCGGGCCGGAACGACTGCCTTGCCTGTGCAGCGGGTTCGCGCGCGCCCCCGATGAGCGCGCGCCCATGCCCCGGGTCGCATCGAACGCGGCGGCTGTGATGGAACCGCCGGCGCGCGGTGCGTCTGCCGTGATCTGACGTGGGGGTGACCCTCTCATGTTCCGCCCGCCGGGTCGCCTGGGCCAGGTCCACCAGGCCCGCGGACGGCTGATTCTGGTACTCCCGCCCCCGGCGGCGGCACCTGGTCGGTGTCGTAGGCGTCGGGGTGCGCGTGACGCAATTTCCGGCCCACGCTGTCGGGTCGGAAAAGTAGATTCTCGGCTGCACGACGGCACGCACGCATCAGCTGGCGATCGACCGGCGGCGCCGGCGCGCACGTTTCTCTGTGGGAGCGGTGTCGACCGTTGCGAGGGTCGAAATAGCGATCGCCAGGCTGAACCGTGGCGGGGTCGACGGCAACGGGATATCCGGGCGTGACCTGCCACGGCAGCAGGTGGACGGATTTCAGGCAACGCGGACAGCGTGCGGCCCCGGGTTCGCGCGCTCGAGGGACAGCTGGCCGACCCTCTTGACGCTTTCGCCTTTCTGTCACTATACTTGCCCTCGTTAGATGCCCCGGCCTGGGGGCCGCCGATCGTAGATCGGAAGCCAGGCCGGCCGCTATACCCCCCTCCGAGGGCGTCGCGGAGCGAAACCGCGGCGCCCTCGGAACCCCCGGAAAAAGACCGAACGTCGCCAGGGAACGCCACCGGGAACCCCCGGCGCCCTGGCCTGTTGACAGACCGCCGGCGCGCGCGTACTGTGCTGCACGCGGACCCACCTTGACAGCGGGCGCGGAGCCTCGAGCGTGGCGACTCGCCCCAGACCCGACGATCCCGACGCAGCTCTGCCAACAGCCGAAGATCCAGACGGCGCCCAGGCCCTCGAGGCGTGGGACGAAATCGATCGGCTTCGCGCGGAGGCCGGCGGCGGCGGCAATCTGTCGATCCTGGTGTTCAAGCGGCGCGAGGACGGCACGCGCAACGATCGGATCAGGGCCTTCCCCGCCGATCAGCTCGACCTGGACACGCTCCCGGCGCAGTACGGCGGCGGCGATTACGTGCTGCGGCTCCTGGGACCGAACCGGCAGTACATCAAACAGTTTCGGGTGAGCTGGTCAACGGACGTGTATCCCCGCAACCCCGCCAGGGTCCCCGCGGCCGCGGCGCCGCCGGCTGCCGGTGGCGACTCCGTGGCCGACCTGGTGGCCGAGCTGCGCCGCGAACGCCAGGCCGCGGCCGCCAGCTCGACCGGCCTTATGGAAAAGCTCCTGCTGGCCCTGGTCGCCAACATGAAGCCCCCGAGCATGACCGACACCGTGGCGCAGCTCCAGGCGTTGCAAGCCCTGTCACAGAACAACCCAAAGGCGCCGATCGAGCTGCTGCGCGACGCGGTGAAGGAAGGGATAAGCCTGGGCCGTGCCGCCACGGGCAGCGGCGCCGATGATGGCGAGGGGGGCATGGACATGGCGCGAGTCGTGGAAAAGGGAATCGACGCGCTCACCCGGATACTCGACGCGCGCAAGGTATCTGCCGCCGTGCCGACGACGGCGCGGCCTGTCGTCGCCGCCGGCGCGCCAGGGCCAACGCCGGCGCCGGCGATGAACGCCGCCCAGGCGGCCGCGGCGCGCCTACCGGAGCATCTCCGATCCTATGCGTGGCTGGCGGCCTACGTTCCCCAGGCGATCACGTTCGCGCAGCAGGGCATGGCTTCGGAGCGGCTGGCGGGCGTCCTGTACGACATGGTGCCGGAGTCGTACCTGGGGCAGCTCGAGGATTTCGCGCGGCTCGAGCGCGCGCAGCGGCGCGAGATCCTGACCAGGCTCGACGGCCGCCTGGCGCCGTACCTGGACTATCTGGACGAAATCGCGTTGCACCTGGTCGGCATCTTCGATCAGGACGGCGAAGGCGAGGGCGAGGGCAATGACGGAGGCGACGGCGATGCCGGACACGACGCTCCGGGTGCCGCTGAGTCGGCGTAAACCTGTCCGCGACACCCTGGCGCTCATGGCGTCGATGGTGCGCGGCCGGCGTGACGACCGAACGGTGCGCGACCTGGCGCTGCGCCTGACCGAAGGGTGCAGCCGCGGCGACGCCCGCTGTCGGATGCACCGGATTCTGAGCTACGCGCGCGGTGGGCTGCGCTACGAGCTGGACCCGCGCGGCGGCGAGCTGATCCACGACCCGAAGGACACGATAGACCGCATCGCGGCGCACGGCCTGGCCGGCGGCGACTGTGACGACGGCGCGGTGCTGGTGTCGGCGATGCTCGAGAGCCTGGGGATCGCAACGCGCCTGGTGGCAGTGTCGACACGCGGCGATCGCAAGCTGCACCACGTCGCGATCGAAGCGCGTGACCCGTCGGGATTCTGGATCTACCTGGATCCGTTCCTGCGCTCGAGGGTCGGGCCGCCACGCTTCACGGCGCTGATGAGGGTTGCCGTATGAATATCTGCCCGACGGTGCGACCGCTGCCGCGCGTGCGCCAGGGCGTGCTGACCGACGACGGCCTGGGCGCAATGTTCCGGCCGAAGTCGCCGCGGCGCCTGCTGAAACGTCACCGCCGGCTGGCGGGCCGCCTCCTGCGCGCGCCGCTGCGGGTCCGTGGCGGCCAGCTGGCCGGCCTGTACGGCAGCGATTACGACGGGCCGGGCCTGGGGAAGCTGCGCCTCGGGAAAAAGCTCAAGAGGATCGGCAAGGGCCTGAAAAAGGTCGTCAAATCCAAGCTGTTCAAGTACGCCGCGATCGCCACGGCGGCCTACTTCACCGGCGGCGCCGCGCTGCCGCTGCTGAAAAAGATCGGCGCGAAGAAACTTCTCGACCGCGGGTCGCGGCAGTCGGTCGCCGATGCCATACAGACCTACCAGGCCGCGGGGGCCGTGCCGATGGTGCCAGGCTCGGAGGCCGACACGTCGTCGTACTATCCCGCCGGGGCCGCCCAGGGCGGCGGCTACGGCTACGGCGGCGGCGGTGACTATGGCGGCGGATACCAGGCGGCCGGGTTCGCGCCAGGCATGACCGACGAACAGGAAATCACCGAGTCGGAAGCGCGCGCCGCCGGCGCCGGCCAGGCGGGCAGCAATCTGCTCCCCGCGCTGGCGATCGGTATCCCGTTGTTCCTGATGCTGGCCGGCGGGTCGGGCGCCCGCGGCCGGAGGCGCTGACCGTGTACCTGGGCCAGGACGATGAACCGGAACCGGGAACGCCGGAGTTCGGGCAGCGTGCGGCGCAACGACGCGCGGCGATCCTGGCGACGCCGCTGCCGCCGACAAGCGGGCCGCCGCTGCTGTACCTGCCGGCGCAAGCGGTCGCCCAGGGCGTGCAGTCGGCCGCCGGCGCGATCGGCAAGGGTCTGTTTTCAGGCGCGGGCGGCTTGCTGGTCGCCGGCGCTATTGCGTTCGGGCTGTACGCCCTGATGCGGCGGCGGTGACATGGCGGCGACCGACTTCCTGATGAGCCTGGCGGGGCCGCAGTTTGAAAAGGCGCGCGCCCGATTGACCGCCCTGGTGGGGCAGTTTTTCACCTACCGGGATCGCCTGCTGAAAATGCGCGACCGCGCCGATTACATGGCGCGCAAGGCCGAGAAAACCGGCAACCCCGCGTTGACCGAAGCGATCCGCCAGCTCACCCCCAGGATCGACGCGGCCTATAACAAGCAAGTCGCGCTCGAGGGGACCGTGCAGGGCGCGCTGTCTCAGATCGCCGCGGTGCAGGCCGGCCAGGGGTCGGCCGGCCTGGGCGCCACGGCGGCGCCGGCGTCGCTGTTCGCCACCGCAACGCTACTGGTGAAAACCGCCGCGGCGATCGCGCTGCATCAGAAAAATGTCGCCGCGCTCGAGTCGGTGCTGCGGCAGGTGGAATCGAAATCCCTGACCGCGGCGGAAGCGGCGCAGCTGCGCGCCGGCGGCATGGGCGCCAGCGTAGGAACGATCGCTGCGGTCGCCGTCGGTGCCGTTGCCCTGGTGTTTTTCACGATGAAGGCTCGGAAGCGATGAAACGACGCGCCAGGCCGGCCCAGGCTGCACGATCTCGGCACGGCTCGACCCGTGACACCCGGGGGATCGGCCGTGGGTGAGGTTCTGCCGATGAACCCGCGGAGCGACTGGAAGCCGGGCGAGTTCGTCTATCACCGTTTCGGCTACGCCGCCCGCATCCTCGATCGCGTTGAGGTTCCCGGCTACGAAACCGCCGGCCCCTGGTACAAGGTCAAGGTGCTGACCGGGAAGCTGAAAGGCGACACTCGCACGGTCACCTGGCGCGACCTGGCGCCCTGGTCGGGCCCCTACGCAGAAGGCAAGGCATGGTCGAATCCGGCCGGCGGCCAGGTGCGACGCGCGCGGCGGTGGCTTCGCCGGCTGCGCGGCCGCGCCTACCGCTACGCCTACGCGCTACAGAGCGGCAAAAACCCGCCAGGCAAGATCGCGCCCGACCTGGCAGCCGCCATCGCCGCCGCCCTCGAGGTCGCGCGCGGGCCAGGCGCCGGCGGCGCCGTCGCCGTGTTCATCGGCCATCAGCCGCGGGTACGGGGCCCCGCGCTCGAGCTGTGGAACCTGCTGATCGATCTTCCCGGTCACCCGAGGGGGTCGACCCTGGCGCGCGAAACGATCGAAGCCGCGGGCCATCAGCTGCCGCCGGCGACGGGTTCACCGGCCTGCACCTGTCCCGATCTGCCGATGGGCGGCTACGCCGGATCGTTCGGTCACTACGCCGGGCCGGGCGAACCCTGCCCGCTGGCGAAGAAGAACCCGCGCCGTCGCGGCCGAAGCCGCCGCAACCCTCCGGCCGACTGGCTTGTGCCATCGGAGATCGGGGACGAAGGCGAGCAGGAGCCGACCGAGGGGGATTACACGATCACCGGCACGCGCAGAGGCGGTGAAGGCGTGGCCGAGGTCGGCGGCAAGTTCCTGGGCGAGTTCCGCGACGTCGACGCGGCGCTGGCGTTCATCGTCAAGCGCATGGAGGCCAAAAAGTTCTTCCCGAACGTGTGGACGGTATCCGATCACGGAAACACGCGCCTGGTCGGGATGGACGAGTTCCCCAGGCCGGGCCCTCCCGGCAGGCGCAACCCGCCGACGACCGCGACGACCGAGGGGCAGATCCTCGATTTCCTGGCCGAGGCCGTGCATCGCCACCTGGGCGGCGACGCGACCGGGTGGGCCTGGGTCTGGCATCGGAGCATGAGCGCACGGGATCGGCTGGCGTTCGATCTGTTCCTGGTGCGGACGCACGATCCCCTGGCCCACGAGGCCGGCACCGCGGAAGGGCGGTTCAGGACGCGCGTGCTGCGAATGGCAGAGCTGGAACGGCACCGCAAGGCGGGGACCGTTCCGCGCAACCCATGTCACCGGCCGACGAAGCGGCCGCGATCGAAGGGCAACCAGAACCCGCCGCGCGGTCGCGGTGGCGTACCGAAAAACGCGATCAAGATTTACGACTCCTACGCCTTTGACGCCGGCACCGTCGGCCGCGGGCGCCACGTCGGCGGGGGACGCTACTACCACCGGCACAGCAGCAAAACACGGATGCAGACTTTCGGGCTGCCCGACGGCTCCCTGGTGCTGAAACCGCACCGGGGCAAGCTGTGGGGCTATCGCTGAGGTGAAACGATGGAACCCTGGCACCTGAACGCGCCCAGGAAGCGGCGACGCCGCAAGGGGCGCAAGGGGCTGAAAGGTCACAAGCGCGGGTGCAAGTGCGTCATTCACCGACGCACGCGCGCCCGGGTGCGGCGACGCATCGGCCGGCGAATCCGCCGGCGCGTCCACCGTCGAAACCCGGCTTACGCAACACTCGCGGGAGGAAATCCGCCAATGGCACGCAAGACAAGGCGCCGCGGGCGCCGCACGCACCGGCGCCGCGGCTACCGCCGCAACCCCGGCACGGCGCGCGGACTCATGGCGCAGGTCCGCCAGGCGCTCCCTGACGTGGGATGGGGCGTCGTCGGTTTCGTCGGAGCTGCCGCGCTGCCGAACGTGGCTGCGCGGTTCGTACCGATCCCTGACAAGGCAACGAACCCCCTCGGCAACGCCGTCGTGAAGGCGGGCGCCGCGGTGGGAACGGGCTTCCTGGTCGGGATGTTCGCCGGCCGCAAGGCCGGACAGTCGGCCATGATCGGCGGGGGCATCGCCGTCGCGGCCGATTTCGTGCTGCCGTTCATCGCCCCGGTACTCGGCCTGAGTGCCTACCTGGACAACGACGGAGGCGTGCAGGCGTATCTGGACAACGACGGCGCCATCGGATACCTGAACCCCGGCATGGAGCTGGACGGGGGGCAGATGTCCGGTGACGAAGGGTTGCCGGAGCGACTGAACCCTGCGATGCGGTTCTAGTCGGTCAACCGGCGACCTGAGCCCGAGAGGGCGGCCGGGGAGGGTTCAACATCATGGCTCCGAGAAACGGCGGCGGCGGCAACCCCAGGGTGGCCGACTTCCGGCGGTACTTCCAGAGCGTCGATCCCGTCGCCGATGAGCTGATCGGCGCGTGTCTGTGGGATCGGCAGACGTTCACGAGCGCCGCGACGCTCCTGATGACGTACTTCACCCAGGCCCGGACGTCGCTTCGGGACGGCAACCTCACGATCGGCGCGCAGCTGCCCGATCGTGAGTACGTCCTGGTGCGGTCGATCAGGGTCGTTCCGATCGTCCGTCTC
>Ga0137459_1000326_pt1 | contig 17390 bp, 12 predicted proteins | sample EasRivERMGT700_2_FD_104908 | JGI IMG/M metagenome (GOLD analysis project Ga0137459, IMG submission 104908) | Soil microbial communities from meander-bound floodplain in the East River, Colorado, USA - East River MetaG ERMGT700_2 | ecosystem: Environmental > Terrestrial > Soil > Floodplain ...
GACTACGAGTGGATCCTGTGCCTGCCGATCCTGACCAGCCCCGACGGCGCCGCGATCGGCGTGTTCGGGTTCGCCGGGACCCGCGAGCACAACACCGAGACCACCAACCAGCTCGCCGCGTTCGCCCAGCAGATCGCGCAGCGCGAGCCCTCGGCCGACACCAGCAGCTTCGATCGGTTCTGGTACGTGCTGAACGCGAGCTTCTGGTTCGGCCTCGCCGACGTGGCCAGGACCTCGCTGCTCGATCACGGCGTGATCGACATGTCCGAGGAGTGCTCGAAGGCGTTCGTCACGACCAGCGATCCGGACGACCCCGACGACCCGGAGGATCCCGGCCCCTCCGCCAAACCCGACGCCCCCGACGATTCGGAGGACTGACCGCGACGATCATCGGGCGGGCGCGGGCGCGGACGCGGCCGGCTCGGGCGACAGCCCTGCGCGCAGGTCGCGCGCCAGCAGCTTGTGGAACAGGTTCTCGCCGGCCTCGCGGCGGACCGACAGCCGCCCGGCGCCGTACGCGCGCGAGCCCAGGCCGCGCTGCACGCTCTCGCAGATCGCGACGTCCTCGTGCTGGATCAGCTCGGAGACCGCCATGCTCCGGAGGTTCGCCTCGCGGCGCGCAAGGCCGACGTCATCGAAGAAGAACTCGAACACGACCCTGGTGCGATCGACGCCGAGCGGGATGACGAGGTTGGTGTCGAGGTGGCCCTCGTACCAGTTCAGCATCAGGTTGGGATAGATCCAGTAGTACAGCGCGCGGCCCTTGCGGACCGCCGAGGTCGCCGGATCGACGCCCGCGCCGCGCTCCTCGATCGGGCTCGCCTGCAGGCAGAACCGCTCGAAAGTCTCGATCGTGTAGTCGACGTAGGTCAGCACCGAGCTCAGCGACTTGTGGAGGTGGGGCACGTGGTAGCCGCCGTCGAGGTAGTTGTCGACGAACACCTTCCAGTTGCACGCCAGCGTGTACTCGCGGCGCTCGCAGAACGCCAGCGCGCCCAGGCCGAGCGGCGCGACCTGGCCGACCAGCTCGCCGAGGAAGCGCTCGAGCGGCAGCGGATCGGGATCGAGGTGCACGAACACGAAGCTCTCCCAGGTCGCGACGGCGAGCGGCACGAGGCCGGTGGCCTGACGATCGAAGTCGCGGACCCCGTCGAACTCGGGCACGCCGCGCAGCTGGCCGGCCAGATCGTAGGTCCAGCCGTGGTACGGGCAGCGCAGCCGATCGACCTTGCCGCACGGCGCGGTCATCACGGCGGCAGCATGATGACGGCACACGTTGAAGAAGCCGCGCAGCACGCCGTCGGCCCCGCGCACCACCACCACCGGCTCGCCGGCGACCTCGGCGGTCACGAACTCCCCCGGCTCGGCGACCTGCGCGGTGCGGCCGACCAGCTGCCAGGTCCGGCTCCACACCGTGCGGCGCTCGAGCGCCTCGATCCGGAGGTCGGTGTACCAGGCGGCGGGGATCGTCGACGCCTGCGCGAGCGGCGCCGCGTCGTCGAACCGGGACACCACGTCCTCGAGCGAGTCGGCCATTCGTTCGTGTAACCGAGCACGCGCCCGGCGTAAAGCCCCGCGTCACCTGCCCGGGCACGAACCGGCCGCGCCACCACAACGAGCCCCCCGCCCCCGCAGCCGCAGCCCCGCGGCCCCCGGGAAAGTTCGCGCTTGTCCCCGCCGTGCGCACGCCTCGTACACACCGTCCGTGCCGCAGCGCGCTCGTGTGCTCCTGTGCCGTAGCGGCTTGTCCTCCGCGCACCGGCTGCGACGGACGCCCCCAAGGCGGCCACGCCCTGAACCGGCCCGGCCCGAACGCCGTCAGCACGCTGCCGATCACGGCGGCCGAGCCGAGGAGGTGTCATCGGCCACCGCGCCGGCGCGGGTCCGTGCCGCACGGGCGCGACGGGTCGCCAGGACGATGCAGCCGATCAGCGTCGTGATCACCAGCCAGTGCGAATAGCGATAGTCGCGGCTGTGCACGAGCGGGAGCAGCGATGCCTCCATCACCAGCCCGCTGAGCAGGATCGCGAGCACGTCGCGCTGGCGCCACGCGAGGGGCAGCAGGGCCAGCGACAGCACGACGTAGACCCATGGCACGAATATCGGGGTATGGCGGGAGATCCATTGCATGGTGCGCGTCAGCGTGCGCTGCGTGCTCGACCACCCCGTGGCCAGGCCGAGCTCGGCGGCGTACGCCGGATAGCGAAACTCACGCCGGGTGACTGCACCGAGCGACCGCGTCGAACGCAGGTCGAGCACCTCGCCCATCACGGCGAGCCGGTGCTTCACGTACGCCCACGGATGCGCTTCGATCACGTGCCACCAGGCACGCTCGATCGCCTCGCGCTGCGCCCGCGGCGCGGGCTCGTAGCCGTTGATCGGGAGGTTCCACAGCGTGTGCTTGGGATCGTTCAGGATCGGGAAGAAGTCGCGCGGCGAATAGACCGCGCGCAGGGTCGCGTGGATCTCGTGATCGATCAGGATCTCGGTCCCCGCGAGGTCGGCGCGCAGCACAGCATCCGGGAGCTCTCCGTCGACGTTCGCGAGGGTCCCGGCGATGTCGTACACCGCGAGCGACGAGTGCCAGTAGTGCATCGGCTTGTCGGTGAGCGCCGCGTTGATCCCGAACGCCACGAACGTCGTCACCAGCCACGCCGCGGTCGACAGCGCGTAGCGGCGCAGCCAGCGCATGCCAGGCCGCCATTCGAACAGCAGCACGACGAGCGGCAGGGTCGCGCCGAACGCGTTGTAGCGCAGGGCCGTCGCACCGCAGATCGCGGCGAGGCCGGCGAGCCGGACCACGCGCCGCCGGGACAGCAGGCTCGCGATGCCGACCGCGAGCAGGCCCGCCATGCTGCAGTCCTTCCAGATCACCGCCATCACGGTCAACACGGGCGGGACCACGAACACGCCGGTGGCCCACCACGCCGCGCGACGCGGCTCGAAGGTGACGCGAAAGATCGCGTACAGGCCGGCGAGCAGGAGTCCGCTCTGGAGCAGCAGCATGCCGAGCGGGCCGGCGATCACCACCTCCAGGATCCTCCAGATCACGTTGATGATCGGGGGATGCGCATCGCTGTACACCCCGGCACGCGCCTCGCGCAGGTGGTCGATCGAATCCTGGGTCATCTGGCCCGGAAACGCGTACACGATCAGGAACGCCCAGCCGGCACCGAGGACCGTCCACGGGTGAGCGGCGGCGAGCCGGCGCCCGATCGGGCGGAGGACGCCGAGCGCGCTCAGGGGCCGTGCTCCGGCGGTTCTGTCGAGCCACGCGCACGCGCGCGCGCGGCACCGGCGCGCTGGACCGGGAGGCGATCGATCCGCTCCTGCAGGATCGCGAGCTCCTGGGTCAGCGCGATCGACCGCAGGTGGACGCGCGACAGCGTGACCAGCGCGCGCAGGTGCAGGATGGTCAGCGCCGCGATCGCCGTGCAGAAGAAGAAGTTCGCCAGGGTCGAGAACCCGAGCGCGTGCGCGACCCAGCCGGTGGCGTCCGGGAACACGGCCATCCCGCCGAGCGCGCCCAGGAACACGAGGTACGACATGCTGCCCTGCAGCGTGATCCGCTCGCGCAGGATCAGGCGCATCAGCACGAGCGCGATCACGAGACAGACCGCCGCGAACACCCAGTTGCCGACGCCGTCGGACAGCCGCCAGTACGCTTCAGTGGGCTGCATCGCGCTCCTCGTCACCGCGCCCGCGCCGCCGGGTCCGCAGGTACGCCAGGGCGACGGCCACGGTCACCTTGCACATGTAGTAGATCGACTGGTACCCCGAGATGCTCGACCGACCACCCTGTCGCTCGCGCATCGTGACCGGCACCTCGGCCACGCGCAGCCCCGCGGCGCGCGCCATGGCGAGCGATTCTGGCTCGGGGAAATCGTACGGATAAGTATCGGCGAACAGCCGCAGCGCGCGCGCGCCGTAGAGCCGGAAGCCCGACGTCGGATCGCTGATCTGCAGCCGCGCGACCACGCGCAGGACGAGGCGCAACCACGCGCTGCCGAGCCGGCGCAGCGGGGTCGAGCGAAACCCACCGGGGTTGTCGCGATAGCGAGTCCCGACGACGAGATCGGGCCCGGTCGCCGCGCGCGCGACCTCGAGCAAGCGGTGGAGCTCGCCCGGTGGGTGCTGCCCGTCGCCATCGATCTGCACGGCCAGATCGAACCGTTCGCGATGCGCGAGCTGCAGCCCCGTCTGCACGGCACCGCCGATGCCGAGGTTCCGGCACAACCGCAGGAGCCGCGCACCGTGGGCGCGTGCGACCTCGGTCGTGCGATCGGTGGATCCATCATCGACGACCACGGTCTCGAGCTCCATGCCGGTCTCCCCGGGTAGCGCCTCGAGCTCGTCGAGCAGCCCACCGAGCGCCTCCTGTTCGTTGAATGCAGGGATGATGACGAGGAGCCGCACGACGACCGGTTACGACGGTCTATACCATCACCGCGGACGCCGTGTATGGTGCCAACGCCATGTGCGGCATCTTCGGCGTCCTCTGTTCGAGCGACCAAGCGGCGGACCGCGCGCTCGCCCGCGACCTCGCGATCTCGCTGCTCCATCACTCCGAGACCCGCGGCCGCGAAGCGGTCGGCGTCGCGATCCACGATGGCGCGCAGATCCACGTCCTCAAGCAGGCCGGCTCGGTCACGGACTTCCTCGCGAACGGCAAGTTTCACGAGCTGCTCGGTCGCGTGCTCGCGGATGGCAAGCCCGGCCGGCCGATCGCGATCACCGGTCACTCGCGGCTCGCCACGAACGGCACGCAATCGAACAGCGGCAACAACCAGCCGGTGGTCACGCACGGCACGGTCGCGCTGCACAACGGCATCATCGTCAACGATCGCCAGCTCGCCGCACGCTACCCGGCGATCGCGCCGCAGGGCGAGCTCGACAGCGAGGTGCTCGCGGCGCTGCTCAGGATCAAGCTCGAGGCCTCGAACGACCTGGTCGCAGCGACCCGCGCGACGTTCGCCGAGATCGCCGGATCGGCGTCGCTGGCGATGCTGTTCGATGACCTCGACACCATGCTGCTGGCGACCAACACCGGCTCGCTATTTCAGGTGACCGCCGCCCTCGAGCACGGCGATCCCGCGCCGCGGGCGCCCCGCACCCTCCTGATGTTCGCGTCGGAGCGGTTCATCCTCCAGCGCGTGATCGAGGATCAGGCCGTCGGCGCGCGGCTCGGCGCTGTCCGGCTCGAGCAGATCCGCGCCGGCCACGGGCTCGTCGTCGCGCTCGACGGAGGGAGCCGGCGGGCCTTCGCGCTGATCGCCGATCGCGACGAGCCCGACCACGCGCCGGTCGCGCCCAACGGCCACACGGTGGAGATCGTCGACCACAGCTCGCGCGTCGAGCGGCTGCGGCGCTGCACGAAGTGCATCCTGCCCGAGACCTATCCGTTCATCGGCTTCGACGAACACGGCGTGTGTCGCTACTGCCGGACCTGGAAGACGATCCGCCCCAAGGGCGAGCAGGCGCTCCTGGACGCCGTCGCGCCGTACCGCCGCCAGGACGGCAGCCCCGACGTGATCGTCGCGTTCTCGGGCGGGCGCGACTCGTCGTATGGCTTGCACTACGTGAAGCAGGTGCTCGGGATGAACCCGGTGGCGTTCACCTACGACTGGGGGATGGTCACCGACCTCGCGCGCCGCAACCAGGCGCGGCTGTGCGGCGCGCTCGGCGTCGAGCACATCATCCGATCGGCGGACATCACCGCCAAGCGACGCTACGTGCGCAAGAACATCGAGGCCTGGCTCAAGAAGCCGGAGCTCGGGATGGTCACGCTGCTCATGGCGGGCGACAAGGCGTTCTACGCGCACGCCCGCCAGCTCCGCGAGGAGACCGGCATCAAGCTCGTGATCTTCTGCACCGGCAACATGATCGAGGAGGCCCCGTACAAGACCGGCCTCATGGGGTTCGCACAGGACGACGACAGCATGGTCCTGACCAAGATGTCACGGCGCAACAAGGCCGCGATGCTGTGGTACTTCGCGAAGAACTACCTGAAGAACCCGGCGTACCTCAACGAGTCGCTGCTCGACACCGCGAACGCGTTCTGGCAGACGTTCGTCGTCAAGGACGACTTTCTGTACCTCTATCATTACCTGCCGTGGCACGAGGACACGATCGTCGGCACGATCCGCCGCGAGTACGACTGGGAGATCGCGACCGACACGCAGACGACCTGGCGGATCGGCGACGGCACCGCCGCGTTCTACAACTACATCTACGGCACGATGGCCGGGTTCACCGAGGACGAGGCGATGCTCTCGAACATGGTGCGCGAGGGCTACATCGATCGCGACGAGGCGATGCGGCGCGGCCGCGAGTATTCCAAGCCGCGCTGGCCTTCGATCCGTGAGTACGCCCAGCTGGTCGGGTTCTCGGCCGAAGAGGCGCTCCAGATCATCAACGCCGCCCCGAAGTTGTACTAGATATGGCCGCGTTGACGGGGAGCACCAGGAAGCTCGATCGCGCGACGCGACGCGTGGAGGGGTGAATGGACCGGCTTCGCCGGTCCATTCACGGCGGGAAGGCCTCCTCTGGATCAACGCACGTCACGGAGCAGGGCCGACGGCTCCGGCGCGACGTCGTCTGGAACCTCGTGCCGGTCGGCTTGCTCGGCGTGGTCGGGCTGGGCCTGTCGTTCGTCGTCGCACGCTGGTGGGGCGCCTCGGCGTTTGGCGTGTTCAACCTCGTCACGACGGCGTACTTCGCGTTCGCGGTGATCGGCGCGTGCGGGCTCCAGTACTCGGTGCTGCGCGCGATCGCCGAAGCGCCGGAGGATCGCGACCGCGTCGCGGCGATCGTCGCCGGCGCGCTCGTCCCGAACCTCGTCCTCGCTGCGGCCTCGACCACGGTGTTCGTGGCCATCCGCCCGCTGATCGCACGCTGGCTCGACAGCCCGGCCGTCGGCGAGGGCATGCTGTGGGCCGCACCGGGGCTGTTCTGCTTCGCCGTCAACAAGCTGCTGCTCGGCGTGGTCAACGGCCTGCGCCGGATGCGCGCGTTCGCGATCTACACGTCGCTCCGGTATGGGTTGATCGCGGCGGGGCTCGTGATCGCCCGCGTCGAGCACGTCGCGTCCGATCACCTCGCGGCGATCTGGACGTTCACCGAGGGCGTGCTTTTGATCGTGCTGATCGGCGAGCTGGTCGCGACGGTCTCGCTGCGACGCGCGGCGGGCTGGACCGCCTGGACGAAGCAGCACCTCGACTATGGCGTGCGCGGCGTCCTCGCGACCCTCGCCTACGAGATCAACACCAAGCTCGACGTGTGGATGCTCGGCGTCTTGATCGCGGACAAGGCCGCGGTCGGCATCTACGCGCTCGCCGCGGCGCTCAACGAAGGCGTGATGCAGCTCGCGGCCGTGCTCCAGAACAACCTCGATCCGATGATCGCGCGCCTGATCGCCGGCGGCGATGTCACCGAGCTCCACGCCCTGGTGAAGCGGTCGCGGCGCTGGTTCGTGCCTGCGCTGGTCGGCGTGTGCGCGGCGTCCGCCGCCGTGTTCCCCGCCGTGATTCCCTGGTTGATCGGTACTCCGGGCTTTGCCGCGGGCGCGATCCCCTTTGCGATCTTGATGGCGGGGATCGCGATCGCCTCGCCGTACCTGCCGTTCGCGCACCTCTTGCTGATGGCGAAGCGACCGGGCTGGCACACCGTGCTCCTCGTGATCGCGATCGCCGTGAACGTCACCGGCAACGTCGTGCTGATCCCGAGGCTCGGGCTCGCCGGCGCGGCGATCTCGATGGCCGCGACGGTCGTCACCTCCGCGCTGCTGCTGCGCGGGCTGGCGCGGTGGTGTGCCAGGGTTCGCCTGTAGGACACACCGCACCTGTCGCGGTGGCGCGCCTGCACCAGGGCACCGTTCAGGTTGACTCGACCGCGCGCCTGCCCCGCCGCTGGCGCAAGACCGGCGAGTAGACCCAGCCACCGTGGCATGATCGGTTGCCGGCAGTGCGGGCCGTGAGCTCCAGGAGATCGCGAACACGCGCGCTGGCACCGCGGTCTGGGTCCGGCCCTCGTCTGTTAACCGCCGAATCGTGAATGTAGGGCGGCGCCATCTCCACGACTCGCCGGCGATCCACCACCCGGCCGTGCAATTTATCTCGGGCCGTGACCCAGACCGCGGTGCTGCGCTGCGCGTTGCCGTGGTCATGGAGGGAGCTACACGCAGGTGTGGAAGCTCGATATCCTGAGGGAGCCTATCGGCTCCCGAAGACGACGTGCGACTGGCGGGGACGGTCACGCAGCCCGGATGGCGCGGCGAGCAACGAGCGGATAGACGCGACCAAGCTTCTCGCGATGAGCGTCGCCTTGCCACGGCTCCAGCCGATTGCCGCGAACCGGGTGGCAATTGGGTGCAGATCGGCTCACATCCGGAATGAAAATCGAGATCAAATCGGGTCGCAGGTGATCGAGATCATTGAGCTGAAATTCTGACGATTAGCTGCGGCGGTTTTCGTCATCCGGCCAACCGATCGAAATCATTGATCGTGGATCTCAGCCCGGCTGCACCCGTGGCAATTCCGTCCTCGCTGGCGACAACGCGCAGCGCAGCACCGCAGTCTGGGTCACGGTGCGAGATAAATTGCACGGCCGGGCGGTGGATCGCCGGCGGGTCGTGGAGATGGCGCCGTCCTACATTCATGATTCGGTGGTCAACGGACGAGCACCGGACCCAGACTGCGGTGCCAGCGCGCGTGTCCGCGATCTCCTGGACCTCACGGCCCGCACTGCCGGCGCAACCGATCAAATCACTTGTCGATCGGACCTCGTCGAGGGGATTCGTCCAAACCGTGCCCAGCGGCGGGATCTCGCCGGGCCGAACATAGCAGGATTCTCCTTCGAGCGTGGTCGCGCCCGGCTCGAGACGCACCTGAGATAAGACCTCCTCAGCAGCGCTGTCATCCGCGAACGGATATTGTCGCGTCGCTTGTCCCGACTCTTTGAAAAGGCCGAATCGGGATTCGATGGCCGCTCCGTGTGGCTGACGACGGTCGCGCAGATGCGGGACAATCTGCTCGGCCAGCGTATTGACCTGGAGCCGCCCCGCCGCGGCCATCGCGATCGCCTGCAGGATCGAGGTCTTGCCGGTTCCATTCTCACCGATGAGCACCGTCCACATCCGCGGCTTGCCATCCGCATCGACGAATGACAGGTCGAGGTCACGCAAGAGCTTGAGCCTCTGAATGCGAAGGCGACGGATGAACACAAATAATCCTGCCCGACGGCGCTGCGAGGTTCGAACGTCTATCCGAGACTGTCAAGTTCCCGCAGGGCCGACGCCGAACGGCCCCGAGCGACAAGCCGTCGCGCTACGCATGCGGCCGTGCAGTGCCTGATCGTGCCCCGGCGCGCAGCCGCGCTGCGAGCCCGGACCGATCACGTCCAGTCAGTCAGGCCCTCACGTGCGTAGACCTCCTTGAACGCGGGCCGCGCCTTCATCACCGCGGCGTAGCGCTCGAGCGCCGGCCACGCGGTGGCGGCCCGGGGCATGTTGCGGGACCACCGCATGAGCATCGTCATCATGAAGTCCGGCGTCGAGACCACCTCGCCCAGGAGGTACGGCCCCTGCGCCGCGAGGTGGGCATCGAGCCGAGCCCACGCGGCCTCGATCCGGGCGCGGGCGTGGACCTTGGCTGCCTCGGCGTTGGCCTCGCCCGCCGGCTCGGCCGGATAGAACCAGGCGCGAAACGCCGGCTGCACCGTGTTCACGAGGAAGCACATCCACTGGTAATAGGCCGCCCGCGCGAGCGTGCCCGGCGCGGGCGCGAAGCCGCGGGCCGGGTAGGCATCGGCGAGGTGCAGGGCGATCGCCGCGGCCTCGGTGATCGGCTGGCCGTCGATGACGAGGGTCGGCACCATCCCGGCGGGGTTGAGCGCGAGGTAGGCCGGCTGCTTGTGATCGCGCGCGACCATGTCCAGCGGGTGGAGCGTGTGCGCGATCTCGAGCTCGATGAGCAGCCAGTGGACCACCAAGGAACTGCTGCCCGGCGCGTGATAGAGCGTGATCATGGGTCCTCCAGGCCCGGAGCCTAGAGCACCGCGCGCACCGTGGATAGGTATCGCGTGCATCAACCTGGCCGTTCGGGTTGACCGACGCGACCCGCCGAACCCATCATCCGCGCATGACCGACGACGATGCTCAGGTCGCTGTTACTAGCGGGGTCGCCAGTGGGATCGATCGCCGCGATCTGTTTCGCCACGGCGCGACGCTCGTCGCGGGTGCCACGCTGGCGGCGTGCGGAAAGCGCGAGGAGCCGCACCCGGCGCCTGCCGCGCCGGCGCAGCCCAGGCCGACGGAGCCGACGGCCGCGCCGCCGACGGCCACCGCGGCGTCCCGTGACGCGGCGCCGGCGACCGAGCTGGTCGAGCTCACGTTCGCCGAGCTTGCGGCGCGCATGGCGGCAGGCACCGAGACCGCGACGTCGCTCGTCGCGAAGTATCGCCGGCGGATCGCGGCGCTCGATCAGCAGGGCCCGATGCTGCGCTCGGTGCTCGAGCAGAACCCCGAGGCGGAGACGATCGCGGCGCAGCTCGACGCCGAGCGCGCGGCGGGCAAGCTGCGCGGACCGCTGCACGGGATCCCGATCCTGGTGAAGGACAACATCGATACCGGTGACAAGATGACGACGACCGGCGGATCGCTGGCGCTCGAGGGCTCGCACGCGGAGAAAGATGCGTTCGTGGTCGGCCGGCTGCGCGCGGCCGGGGCGATCATCCTCGGCAAGACCAACCTGTCGGAGTGGGCCAACTTCCGGGGCATGGCGTCGTCGTCGGGGTGGAGCGGACGCGGCGGTCAGTGCCGCAACCCGTACGCGCTCGATCGCACGCCGTCGGGCTCGAGCAGCGGCTCGGGCGTGGCGACGGCGGCGAGCCTGTGCGCCGCGGCGATCGGCTCGGAGACCGATGGCTCGATCGTCTCGCCGTCGAGCTGCAACGGCCTGGTCGGCGTGAAGCCGACGATCGGCCTGGTCAGCCGCACCGGGGTCATCCCGCTCGCGCCGAGCCAGGACACGCTCGGGCCGATGACGCGAACGGTGGCCGACGCCGCCGCCCTGCTCACCGTGATCGCGGGACCGGATCCGGCGGACCCGGTGACGACGGCGCCGCACAAGGCCCGCCCCGCCGCCGCGGAGGACTACACGAAGTACCTCGACCCCAAGGCGCTCGCCGGCGCCCGGCTCGGCGTGCCGCGCAAGGGCTTCTTCGGCGTCGTCCGCGGCGTCGACGCGCTGATGACCGACGCGCTGGCCAAGCTCAAGGAGCTCGGCGCCGTGCTGGTCGATCCGGCGGAGCTGCCGGCGCCCCCCGAGCTCGGCCCAGCGGAGATCGAGGTGCTGTTGACCGAGCTGAAGGTGTACCTGGACACGTACCTCGGCGCGCGCAAGGCCGACGCGCACGTCCACTCGCTGGCCGACGCGATCGCGTTCAACAAGCAGCACGCCGACCGCGAGCTGGCGATCTTCGGGCAGGAGTTCTTCGAGCAGGCACAGGCCAAGACCGGCCTCACCGACAAGGCCTACGTCGCGGCGCGCGCGAAGTGCCTGCAGATCACGCGCGACCAGCTGCTCGACAAGGTGATGGCCGAGCACAAGCTCGACGCGTTCGTCGCCGCGACCAACGGGCCGGCGTGGCTCATCGATCCGGTCAACGGCGACGGTGGCGGCGGCGTGAGCTGCTCGACCCTGCCCGCGGTGTCCGGATATCCGCACGTCACGGTGCCCGGCGGCCAGTACCGCGGCCTGCCGGTCGGCCTGTCGTTCTTCGGGCGGCCGTTCTCCGAGGGCAAGCTGCTCGGCTACGCGTTCGCGTACGAGCAGGCGACCAGGCATCGCAAGCCGCCGCGCTACCTGCCGAGCGTCGAGCTCGCCTGATCTCGCGGCGGCCTCGCCGGCCCGGTCAGTGCGCCAGCGCGGCCTTGCGCGCGGCCTCGAACTCGTCGCCCGGCACCCAGCCCGGCAGCTGGTCCGCGTTGGCGAGCATGACGCCGACGGCGAACCCGAGCTGCGCGTTGTCGATCATGCCGTCGAAGTTCCAGTCGGGCTGGATCTGATCGCTCGGCTGGTGATAGCGCGTGCGCTCGTAGAGCTCGATCTGCTCGCGGCCCCAGCCGGCCGGGCGGCCGACGAAGTCGATGCCGGTGCCGAGGTACAGGCCCGGCACGCCGACGCGCGCGAAGCTGAACTGATCCGAGCGGTAGAAGTGGCCGCGGTCGGGGAACTGATCCGGCTTGACGGTGCGGCCCTGGCGCGCGGCGAGCGCATCGACCAGCGGATCGAGCGTGGTCTTGCCCTTGCCGACGTAGGTCACGTCGCGCGTCTTGCCCCAGATGTCGCCGCCGTCGTAGTTGATGTCCACGGCGATCTGCCCCGACGGGACGGTCGGGTGGGTCGCGTAGTACTCCGAGCCGAGCAGGCCTTGCTCCTCGCCGGCCACGAACAGGAACAGGATCGAGCGGCGCGGTGGGGTCGGCAGCGCCTTCCACGCCCCGGCGATCGCGAGCAGCTGCGCGCACCCCGAGCCGTTGTCGAGCGCGCCGTTGTAGATCTTGTCGCCGGCCGCGTCGGGCTTGCCGATGCCCAGGTGATCGTGGTGCGCGGAGTACACGACGAGCTGCTTGCCGAGCACCGGATCGGTGCCGCGCAGAACGCCGAACACGTTGGCGGTCCTGGCGCGCGAGACCTTGTTGGTGAAGCTCATCGAGGTCTTCACCTCGAGCGGCACCGGCGCGAACTCCTTGTGGTGGGCCGACTCGATCAGCGCGGCGAGATCGCGGCCGGCGAACGTCACGAGCGAGCGCGCCGCGTCCTCGGTCATCCAGCCCTTCACCTGGATCCGCGGCTCGCCGCCGGCGGGCAACTCGAAGCGCTCGCCCGACCACGACGTCTGGATGACCTGGAACGGATAGCCGGCCGACAGCGCCGTGTGGATGATGATCGCGCCCGCGGCCCCCTGGCGCGCCGCGCTCTCGTACTTGTAGTCCCAGCGCCCGTAGTACAGGCGCTTCGTGCCGGCGAACATCGCCGGATCCCAGTCCGGATCGTTATTGAGCATCAAGAGGACCTTGCCCTTGAGGTCCTTGCCCTTGAAGTCATCCCAGCCGTACTCGGGCGCCTGGATGCCGTAGCCGACGAACACCACCTCGGCGTCCTTGATCGCGCCGCGCGTGGTCTGCACGCCGCTGCCCGCCATGTACTGATCCCACCAGCTCATCGCCAGCGACTTGCCGCCGCGCGAGAACGTCCACTTCGGCGGCATCGCCGCCTTGGTGCCGACCACGTCGAACGGCTGCTCCCACGCATCGCCGCCGCCGGGCTCGTAGCCGAGCGCCTTGAGCTGGTCGACCAGGTACGCGCGCGTGGCCTGGTCGCCTCGCGTGGTGGGACCGCGGCCCTCGAAGGCATCCGACGAGATCTTGGTGATCTGATCGCGCAGGACGTCGGCGGTGATCACCTTGCCCGCCGCGTCGATCGCGGCGTACGGATCGGCCGCCGGAGGCTTGACCGGCGCCGGCTTGCTCTCCCCGGTGGCCGGCGGAGCCGGTGGCGGCGCGGCCTGCTCGGGTGGCGGCGCCGGCGGCGGAGGGTGGCTGCACGCTGCAGCGACGGCGAGCACCAGGAAGCGGCGAGACGACATCAGCTGGGACATGGGCTACTCGATGCGAAGTTGGGTCCGCAAGGTAGCAGGCTGGCCGCGCAGATCGCCGGCGCCGGAGCGAAATCAGCTACTTCTTGGCCGGAGGCGCCTTGGCGTCGACGATCGTGACGTCGAACTTGGCCGGCATCAAGATGTAGATCGTGCAGCTGTCGCTGAGGCACTCGTCGCCGTGCGGCCCGGTCGCACCGCCGGGCTGGAACCAGAACGTTCCGGGCCCGTTCTCCTTCGCCTCGGCCTCCTTGCCGGGGAGCCAGTGCTTGGTCTTCCCTTCGACGGTCCATGCGTAGTAATCGCTGGTGTGCCAGTGGATCGGCGCCGGGCCCTTGGGGAGCTTCAGCAAGAACGCGACCGGGCCCGTCTTGGGATCGCCCGACAGGACGGACATCTGGAGGCCGCCCGGGCTCTTGGGATCGAGGGCCGCGAACTTGGCCGACCCCGCGGGGGCGAGCGTGTACTCGGGCTTGACGGTCTTTGCATACGTGGCGCCGCCGGCGATGCCGAGGGCGAACGCCGCGATGACCGTGACACTAGTCTTCCAACCGATGCGCATGGGGGTCTCCTTAGGTAGGCGCGGAAGGTAAGCGATTCCGGGAACGCCCACCACTGACTGAATAGCCAGTTTCTCGTCGGTTCGATCTCACGCTCGCCCTCACGCTCGCCCGGGCTCGCGCCTAGTGCACCAGAAACCACGTGACGCCCGCGGTCACCTCGAGGTGAAAGTGGTTCTTGTGCGGGCGGTTGTAGTTCGGTGTGAGCACCACGTTGAACAGGCGATGCTCGACGACCTCGCACAAGATCGCGCGCAGCGTGAGCCCCGCGGCGGTCGCCGGCCTGGGCGCGGCGCCGTCGCCGCAAGTTCGCGCGCCGATCGCGCCGTGAAAGTCGTGATCGACGTCGAGCACCGCGCCCGCCTTGTCGATGAACCGACCCGCATCGATCGCGAGCGCGCCGGCGTGGCGCGTGCCCAGCTTGCCTTCGGGCCACGACCTCGGCGGGCGGTACATGGAGTAATGACGGACCTCGACGATGTCGTGGCGGCTCAAGATCTCGGCGAAGTCGTCGAGCGCGAGGGCCAGACGGCAGTCGGTGATCTCGTACTTGCTGGCCTGCCGATCCTTGTCCCTGGCATCGGTGCGGAACACGACGCCGTGCAGCGCACCGGTGAGACGAACCGGCGCCAGGACCGCATTCCCGGTCTCGCGGATAAAGTCGATCTTGCGACTCTCAAGCTCGGCTTCGCAATCGGCTTGCGAGAGCTGTGCATAACGCACCGCCGGTGTGGTCTTGGCGTCGCTCGGACTTGTGATATGCGCCGCGGTCGAGCTCGGCATGCGGTGTGCACGATGCTGCCCCCCCTTGCGAGGGGCCTTCGCGGGCTTCCTCGCATGCGCCTGCCCCGCGACGAAGGTGGCGCATCCCACGAGGAGGGCGATACCGAGGCAACGAGCCACGCACCTACCGTACCACCGGATCGTACGCGGTACGGCATTCTCGTCGCCGCGGCCTCCGACTAGCCAGCTGATGTCGAACGTCCCCGACGAAATTGCCCTGGCCAGTGATCGATTGGGATAGTGTTTTGGGCTCGGTTGTTGCGGAAACGACACACGAGCCTCCTAGATCAGGTATCGTGGCACACCGGTGGGGGACGTGAAGGCGAATGACGCGACGCTGACCGTCGCGCACAATATGAAGGGGGCTCCGCGGCGCTCCCGCCCCACGCGCGTCGGCCGCTACCAGCTGGGCGAAGTGATCGGTGCCGGTGGGATGGGCGTGGTGTATCGCGCCCATGATCCGGACCTCGATCGCGCCGTCGCGATCAAGGTGGTGCACACCGGCGACGCCTCGAGCGGGGCACGGCTCCTGCGCGAAGCCCAGGCGATGGCGCGGCTTCGCCACCCCAACGTCGTGCCGATCTTCGACGTCGGCCCCGCCGAGGACGCCGTGTTCGTCGCGATGCCGCTGCTGGAGGGCGGCACGCTGAAGGACTGGCTCCGCGGCGGCGCGCCGGCGTTCGCCGAGATCCTCGATCGGTTCGTGGCCGCCGGGCGCGGGCTCGCCGCCGCGCATGCCGCCGGGCTCGTCCATCGTGACTTCAAGCCCGAGAACGTCCTGCTCGGCGCCGGCGGCGAGACCCAGGTCTCCGATTTCGGGATCGCGTGCCTGGCGGGGGACGAGGCGGCGCCGGCGGCGAGCGTGAGCACGCTGGCGTCGGGCGCGCTCACCGAGACCGGTGACGTGCTCGGGACGCCCGACTACATGGCACCCGAGCAGCTGCGCGGCCGGCCCAGCGACGCGCGCGCCGATCAGTTCAGCTTCTGTATCGCGCTGTGGGAGGGCATCCACGGCGAGCGGCCGTTCCTCCGGCCCACCGCCGACGCCGCGGATCCGATGCGCGCCCGGCTGGACGCGATCGCCGCCGGCCCCGTCGCGCCGCCCCGCCGCGACCGCCCGGCGTGGATCGCCCAGCTGCTCGTGCGCGGGCTGGCCGAGGATCCGGATCGCCGGTGGCCGACCCTGCAGGCGCTGCTCGACGCGATCGCCGCGTATCGTGCGCCCCGGCGCTGGCGGCGCTGGCTCGCCGCAGGCCTGGGCGCGACCGGCGTCGCCGCGGCGATCGTCGCGCTGGCATGGCCCGCGCCGATGCCGATCCCGCCGCCGGTCAGCGTGGTCCCGCTGACTCACCGCGGCGACCTCAAGCGCGCGGCGATCTCACCCGACGGCAGCCGGCTCGCCCTCGTCGCCGGCGATGCCCTCGTGATCCGCGGGATCGAGCCCGACGCCGAGGACCGCGTGGTCGTCGACCGCGGGATCGCCGACGAGCCGATCACCTGGTCGCCCGATGGCAAGCACCTGCTGGCCGGCACCGTCCCCGAGACCGCACCGCTGACCGAGACCCTGCTGCTGGTCGACATCGACCGCGGCACGCAGCACAAGCTGCCGGTGACCGGGATGGCGGTGTTCCTGTCCAGCACCGAGGTCGCGGTCACGTCGTATCGCCAGCGCTCCATCGCGATCCTCCCCGTCGCCGAGCACGCCACCGCCACCGCCACCTGCGACGTGCCCGGCGACTACACGTTCCTCTGGAACCTCGTGGGCCTGCCGGACGGCACGATGGTCGTGCAGACCCGCAAGGGCGAGACCAACAGCCTCGTGATCCTTCGCCGCAACTGCCAGGTCCGGGCGACGTTCTCCGCCGAGCCGATCTCGAGCGTCGCCCTCAGCGACACCGGGGACCTCGTCGCGCTGGTCGCCGGCGACGGGTTCGGCGAGATCCTCGAGATCTCGCTCGATGGTGTCATCGTGTCCCGGCGCCGGGTCAGCGGTGATCTGGGCGAGATCCTCGGCCGCCGCCACGGCACCGACTACGTGTCCATGCTCGCGCTGAAGACCCACCTCGATCGGATCCACGGCGGGTCGCCACCGCAGCGGCAATTCTCGGTCAACGGCGGCGCGTCGTTCAGCCTCGCGCCCGACGGCGAGACCCTGGCCTGGATCGAGCGCGGCAGCCGGGCGCACGGCCCGCTGCGGCTGTCGAGTCTACAAGACTTGCCACGCCGCGGCCGCCCCCTGCGCGATCACGTCTTGATGGCGGGCTGGTCGCCCGACGGCCGCTCGCTGGCGGTGCTGGTCGACGACGACGCGGAGGTCGGGGTCGTCGTCGTCGACCGGGCGGGTGCGGGGTCGCGCCGCTTGCCGCTCCATCACCTCGCGCGCGAGGCCGC